>QMCE01000852.1_pt1 | contig 16241 bp, 13 predicted proteins | sample 1821851 | NCBI WGS metagenome assembly QMCE01 (sample SAMN09453174, study PRJNA476694) | Termite gut metagenome, whole genome shotgun sequencing project. | isolation source: worker | host: Odontotermes sp. | place: South Africa:Pretoria | collected 2016-01-28
ATGCCGTAGCCGAGCACCAGTTCCTCGATGGCGGCATGCGTGCGCACCTCGACGCGCAGGGTAATCCGCTGGCCGACCCGTGCCACCTCGATGCGCAGCCCCGCCTCATCGAGCAGGGCGACGTCGGTTACCTCTGCCTCCTTGGTGCCGGACACGGTTCGCGTCCGGCCATCATCCAGCTTCTCCTGGGAAATACTCTGGTTCTGCCAATCCGCCAGCAGCGCATTGTAGTAATCCATGACCGCTTCGGGCTTGCCTTCCAGTGCCAGCTTGCCTTCGTTCAGCAACAAGGCGCGGTCGCAAAGGGACTGGATGGCCTGCTTGTCGTGCGAGACAAGCAATAGCGTCGTGCCCGCCTGGCGGAAAGAACGGATACGATCAAAACTCTTATGCTGAAAATAAGCGTCGCCCACCGAAAGCGCCTCATCAACAATCAGCACATCGGGCCGCACCGCCGTCGCCAGGGAAAAGGCCAGACGCACCTGCATCCCGCTGGAATAGACGCGCACCGGCTGGTTGATATAGTCGCCAATTTCGGCGAACGCCTCGATTTCCGGCAGTAAGCGGGTAATTTCCGACCGCTCCAGGCCGATCAGTTGCCCCGCCATATAGACATTCTGGCGTCCGGTGAAATCGGGATGAAAACCCATGCCCAGTTCCAGCATGGCCGCCACCCGCCCCTGTAACGCAATCGCTCCTTCCGTCGCGGCGACCGTGCCGGTAATCATCTTGAGCAGGGTGCTCTTGCCCGCGCCATTGATGCCGATAATACCAACGGCTTCCCCCGGCTCGACGTGAAAACTGATTTCCCGCAAGACCCATTTCAAGGTATGCCGAGGCGCGGCAAAGGGCAGCCATTCGGCCAGTTGCCCCCAACGCGAGCGATATTGGCGATATGCCTTGCCCAGACCGGAAACGGTAATGGCCATCAGAGTTCGTCCACAATCTCGTTGGCATGCCGGCGATACAGGTAGGCTCCCATGCCGCACAGAAAGAGCGCCAAGACCAGCACCGGCATGAGGCGGGATAAATCCGCCGTTCCGGTCAGGAAAAGCTTTTGATAGATGCCCACGAGAGTCGCCATGGGATTCCAGGCCATGAGGCGGGCAACGGGTTCCGGCAGAATGCTCGTCGGGTAGACGATGGGGGTACACCAGAACCAGAAATTCAGCACGATGCCAAAGAGATGGCCGACATCGCGAAAAAATACGTTAAACACCCCCAGTACGATGCCCAGGCCAACGGCCAGAAGCAGTTGAACCGCCAGGGCCGGCAGGATAAGCCAGAGATTCCAGCCGGGGAACTGGCCGCACAGGACAAGAAAAACAAGAAAAATCGCAAAGATAAGGGTGAAATTGAGTAAGGCGCTCAAGACCACAATCATCGGCAGACAAAGGCGGGGAAATTTCAGTTTCTTGATCAGGTTGGCGTTATCCAGAAAAACATTCTGGCAACGGGTGACAATCTCGGTAAATAAACCCCAAGTCAAAATCCCCGCACACAGATAGATGCTGTAGGCAAACTTTCCTTCCGCCATCGGCAGGCGAGCTTGCATGACCTGGGAAAAAATCACCGTATAGACGACAATCATCGCCAAAGGGCTTAACACCAGCCAAGCGCCGCCCAACAGAGAGTTGCGGTACCTGGATTGAAATTCGCGTTGCACGCTCCCCAGAATAAAGCCACGGAAAACCCAGAGCGCGCGGAGGGCTGCCATAACGCCTTTTGCCTGATTTAATGAAACTCGTTAGTCTATACCGTATCCGTAACTCGATCAAACCGACGCCACCCATTCGCCCGGCATGAATATTCTCGTCAACGGCACATCCTTGCTCACTCCGCTAACCGGCATCGGCCAGTATGTCTACCGTCTGTTTTCCGCGATGTCGCAATTGCCGGACACCCGGCTACAGCTTTTTTACGGCGCTCGTTTCAGCGAAGGCTTCCATCCCCCTTCGCCGGGAGCAAGCCGCGCCATGCACGGCGCCTACCGGCTGGCGCGCAAGATCATCCCCAAGCCGCGCACCCTGCGCCAGTTAATCCAACGCCGCCTTTTTTCCCGACAGGCCCGAAAGTTCAGCAAGGATCATCTGTACCACGAACCCAATTTCGTCGCCCTCCCTTACGATGGCCCCCTGGCGCTGACCATCCATGACCTTTCCTGTTTCGACCTCCCGGAAATGCATCCCAAGGAACGGGTCGAGTGGATACAACGGGAAATGCCGGCTTCCATCGCCCGCGCCGACCGAATCATCGTGATCTCGGAAGCCACCCGGCAGGCGCTTTGCCGCTGGTTCGACGTACCGAAAGAAAAAATTGGCCTGACCCAGCTGGCCGCCGATGCCTGCTTTCACCCCAGGCCACCCGCGGAACTGGCAGCGCCGCTTGGCCGACTGGGCCTTGCCCCCGGCGGCTATCTGCTTTCAGTCGGCACGCTGGAGCCGAGGAAAAATCTGGCCATCCTGTTCGCCGCTTATAGCGGGCTGCCCGCCGCCCTGCGCCAACGCTATCCTCTGGTGGTGGCGGGTTTGTCCGGCTGGCATCAGGACGGCCCGTTGAAAATTGCGGCGCCTCTGGTGCGAAGCGGCGAAATCCGGCTTTTGGGATATGTCGAGGAGGCATTGCTGCCTTTTCTTTATGCCGGAGCGACCGCCTTTGCCTACCCTTCTCGCTACGAAGGGTTTGGCTTGCCGCCTCTGGAAGCGATGGCTTCCGGCGTGCCGGTCATTGTCTCGAACCGAACGTCATTGCCGGAAGTGGTCGGCGACGCGGGTTTGCTGGTAGACCCGGACGATGTGGACGGCCTATGCCAAGGACTCAGACAGCTTCTGGAAAACACCGATGAAGCGGCGCGTCTCAGTCACCTGGGGCTTGAGCGGGCGGCCCGCTTCAGTTGGCGGCGCTGTGCGGAGGAAACCCGGGAAATCTACCGGCAGATTCTTGAAGGGCGTGGCCTTTCGATTGAGAATTGAACCATGATCCGCTCTTTTCCACGGGGCTCGTTTCTGTTTCGATTCCTGTTGGCATCCCTCGCCTTCGTTTGTGTATTGGCTGCGGAATACGGGCGTCCCGCCCTGCTCACCCGTTTCGACGATAGCCTGAAGGATTTGCTGGCGCAAATCATGGCCGATCCGACACCGGAAACCCGGGTAACGGTAGTGGATATCGACGACGACTCCATCGAGCAGCTTGGCCCCTGGCCCTGGCCCCGACAACGGATTGCCGATTTGGCGGAAGTATTGCTGACCGATTATCAGGCGCGCGCGGTGGGGCTGGACATCATTTTTCCCGAAGCGCGCGACCCCGAGGGCGACCTCCGGCTCATCGCCCTGGCTGAACACGCGCCGCTGGCGCTGGCGCAGGTGTTCGATTTCACGCGCCGCTATCCCAATCTCAATTTGGGCACCTTGTCCTCCCCGCTTGCGCAAAATCTGCCGGACGGCGTACGCGCATTCGGTTATGTAGGCAATTACGCGGCTTTAAGCGAAAAGGCGCGCTGCGTCGGCAACATCGGCTATCAACCCGATTTGGACGGCGTGTTGCGGCACATTCCCCTTCTGGTTTCCTATGACCAACAAACCTACCCCCAATTCGCCGCCGCCTTGCTGGAATGCGCCGCAACGCCGCCGGTTCGCCTGACCTTGCCGATCGGGAATGACAAAGACCCCGCCCGCCCGTGGCGCATTCCCTTCAGGCATGCTCTGGAAGCCTATACCGTGCTGTCGGCAGTGGACGTTTTGCACCATGAAATCCCTCTGGAACTGACGCGCGGCCGCTTCATCGTGGTCGGCTCCTCTTCCCTTGGACAGGGAGACCGAGTCGGTATTCCACTGGCGCCCCTGGTTTCCGGAGTAACGGTACACGCCCAGAGTCTTTCCGCCTTTCTCGATCTCGCCGAAGGTAAAACGCGCCCCCCCTGGGATGGACGATGGCAGCTCATTTTGTGGACGCTGGTCACCCTCGCCTTCAGTATTTTCTGGATTGCCCGTCTCCAGGCCTGGCAGGGCCTGCTGCTTTTGTCGCTCCTCTCTATTGCCTGGCTCGCGCTGGCGAGCTGGGGATTCCTGCAGCAAGCCCAATGGTCCATCCTCGCGCCCATGATGGGGTATTTTCTGTTGCTGGTCACCGCCATTCCCTATGAATGGCAAAACGCCCAGCGGCGCAATCGGCAAACGCTGGAAACACTCTCCCATTACGTCGCTAAACCGGTATTGGACGAACTGCAACGACAGCAAAAAAACTACAGTCTGACCCCCGTCCTAAAAGCGGTCACTGTGCTGATCGCCGATATGGAAGGCTATACCCGCCTGACTTCCACGCTTCCTCTGGAAGAGGCGGCTCAATTAACCAAGAATTTTCTCGATTGTCTTACCCGACCGGCTCTGGGTAGCGGCGGTACGCTCGACAGATACAGCGGCGATGGCATGGTGGTTTTCTGGGGCGCGCCTCTGGACTGCCCTGATCAAGCCGATCGGGCGGTGGATGCCGCCCTGGAGATACTGAAAGAAGTCCAACAACTCAGCGACTCGCAGATTCGCCAGGGCCTGCCCGCCGTGCGCGTCCGCATCGGCATCGAAAGTGGGATGGCGCTGGTCGGCGACTTGGGCACGCCGTTTCGCAGTACCTACACCGCTGTCGGAGACTGCATCAACTTTGCTTCCCGCCTGGAATCCGCCGCCCGAGATCTCCCATTTTCCCTAGTCATTGGAGCTACAGCCAACACTTGGCTACAGCGCCACATCACCCACCCCGCAGGAAAAATCCAGTTACGGGGAACTTCCACCGTTATCCCGATTTTTACCGTCTAGACGAGGAATCTCGCAAACTGTACTTGTTCGCTGTCCATTAACTGTAGAAATTCAGACCTGATCTGACAGATCCTGTTTTGACGGTGCTTGGTTATCAGCTCAATTCAGGTTCTGGACTTTTTCGATCCACCAGCAATCAGGGTTTGCAGGGGGGGGACGTCTGCCCGGTGATGTTCCCTCGTCTTGTTCGGCAGTGTCTAGCCGTCTCGAACACGATGCCGATCTGCAAGCCGCTCTCGTCGAAAGCCGCGACGCTGTTTGAACTAGTCTTGTAGTTGCCCCGATGCCGCTCGTCCTTCTGGCTGTATTGCAGCAGAATTTGGTGGAACTGCTTGACGTGGTTTTCGTTGAACGGGATGTCTTCCCATGCCCGGAACATCAAGTCCATCAGCTCGGCGTACTCGGCGACTTCCTGCTCGTCGTGCGTCTCGAACTTCTTGATGGCAAGGTTCGATAGCAGCCGTTCAACCTCGCAGTCGGTCAGTTTGCTGCCCTCGATGCGAGTCGAGGAGCCGATACTCTCGATGGTGGCCACGTGCCACAGCACCGACAGCCGGTCGGGCGCGAGCATGCCCAAGGCGCGCCACGCCCTTGAATTCGTCGACCTTTTCAATTTTTGGAGCATTGCAACGAGCGGAAAAAACCAATGGGTCGTTCCCATCAACTGCGGTATACAAAAGGCTTGGTGAAAAGGCTTTCTTAAGAAGAATTACCAGCGTTTCGCTTGCTGATAGAAGGCCAATGTCCGGACGTGTCCGGTTTGGTGCTTTTCCTAGGATGCCTATCGGACGGCAAATGGGATTTTTCTTTTGTTACCAATAAGTTGTTTCCAATTTTCCACGCAGGCAGAGACACAGCTTATGTCCGGATCGTGTCCGATTCTAGTCCGCTTATATCCGATCCGTCCGCTGGTAGATCGTTCCGGCACCCTTGCCGATACGCAGCAAAAAGCCTGCATCCGCAAGTTCGACCAGATCGCGACGTGCCTGCCTATCCGTGACGTTCGCAGCAAACCGTTGATGGTATTCGCTTGGTCGAATCTGTTCCCCTGCCTGAAACTGTTCCATCAGCAAACGCTGGCGCGGATTGGGCACAAAAGCCTCGGCACCTTCACCGCCTCGACCAAAAATCGTCAAGGTCACACCAGTTGGGCGATCCACCCATTTGGGCTTAGGCAAACCGTAATCCTGACAGGCATTGCTGATCAATTGCCCACCGCGCCCGATGCGCTCCATCAGGCCGCGCAAGTAGAAGACGTGGGCGATGTCCGGATTGGTCGGCAACGAAGGATGATTTTTCTTCAAGTCTGAAGGTTGCAACCCCTCCGGGAAGTGCCCTGAGTTCCATATCTCAATCCGGTTCGGGTAAATGCCAATCGTCACCCCACCGGAAAATCCGGCATAGTCGCGATGGGCGAATGCATTCACCAAGCCCTCGCGCAAGGCCTCGAACGGGTACTCGGGCCGGTCGGTGCGGCGCACATCGCCGGTTTGGAATCTCGCCTCCCAGCGCACATGCTGAGACAGCACTTCAAACGCCTGCTCAAATACTCTAACCAGCGGCCCTTGCAGTTGCCGGTCATCCAAATAGGCATCACCTCCCTTGTCGGACGCGAAACGTGTCACCCGCACTCGCGTTTGCGGATGCCGAAGAGCGGGGTTCTTCGCAAAGAGCACATCAGCCGCCTGGGTAAAGCCCTTGGCGGAATAGACGGCCAGTGCCTTCAATATTTCGATATCGTCTGTGCCATCATCAAAAGCAAAGCGACCGGATTCCTTGGCCTGCTTGACGGTACGGCGAACCTCGTCGTGGTCCAGATCGCTTTCTTCCATCGCCATCGACGGACGCCGTTCCCAGCGCTCGGCAGTAACCGACTTGGATTGCACCATTCCGCGCAATTTGGCCGCATCGACGGTTCTTGTCTGACTGCCCTCACGAACAAAAACGCTGCCAGCAAATACATAAGGGCGATCCTTGCCCTCCGGTACCTCGATGGACAGGATGGCCTTACCGTCCACATCATCAACATTGACCGTGAACAGCGCCTTGGGGGTCACGTTCTCCAATAAGTAGGCATGGATCTGATGCATCTGATCCCGTGCGGCGCTCAGTCCAATGACCTTGCCTTTGTCATTCACTCCGCAGAATACGGCGCCGCCCAAGGTGTTCAGAAATGCGCAGACGGTCTTGGCGATGGACTCCAGGTTGTGAACATCCACCTTGAACTCGGTGCCGATACCTTCGCCCTGACGAATCTGTTTTCGAATGAGTTCAGGAATCATGGCTTCTTCTCCTGGGCAACATGCCGACCAACGACATCAGGATCATTGAGATGTTCCTCAAGGAAACGCTCAACTTCCTGGTAGCGATAGAACTGCGCGGTGGCATACAACTGAGCGTCGTCGGATGACACGAAGTTCTGTACCCAGTTCCCCTTTCGATCGGCAAACGGGACGTCATGCCTAATCGCCGCCTCATACATATCGATCACACGCAAATCATCAACGACGCGATTGCACTTCAACTTCAGGTCAGCACGCTTCTTCGCATCGTCGTAGCCGAGATTGGTCAGCAAGGTGCGGGCGAACACCACTTGGTCATGCGCCAATACCCAGTGCGGCTTGTTGAGTTCAATCGCACGCAGCAATTCCTGATGGGTGATGGACAGCGCCGTCGCATCCTCCTTGCCCGAGCCGTAATGCGTGGTGATGAGGCTCAGGAACAGATCGCACTGCTCAACCGCATGCAGGCAATTGTCGAAGGCGCTCTTGGTCGAAATTACCGGCACGGTACCCTTGTGCGACATCCACACCTCGTAGCCAAACTCGGTCAATATGGCGTAGATGCGCTCCAGCAGTTCTTCGATGCCATACACCGTCGAAGAAACCATCACGACCAGCCGCTTCTTCTTTGCCACTTACCCCCCCAATCGCTCTAATACTGGAGTTTTCACTTCAAAGGGCCGATGACGGCACGTAAGGCATGCCCTCATCGCAAGCCTTGCGGGACAACCTTCCTGAGCAGCTCGGTGAACGAGATGGCACCACTCAGAACACTCATCAGATGTGCCCATCAAGCATCAATCACACGCAACTCCCCAAGCTTCGCCAGCGCGTCCGCACATCCCGCCGTGTAGCCCTCCTGTACGCTGACGAATACGCCTCGCACATACGTGCGTACTTTACCGGCGTTAGCCTATCCTGCAATAGTCCACAACCACTCACATTTCTTGGACGTGTCCAAGTTTCTTGGCCATAGCGCCACACCCCCGCCAGGAGGCAGGGATGCCTATCGTTAGGCATCGTTGCGGATAGGAAAATAAAGTAAAAGCCCCGCAATTGTTAAGCTTACGGGGCTTTGATGTTGGTGGACCGAAAGGGAATCGAACCCTCGACCTTCGCATTGCGAACCAGACGCTCTCCCAACTGAGCTATGTCCCCGAAGCCGGTGGTTTTAGCGCAATTGCTCTGTCTTCGCCAAGGTTGAGTTGTCCCTGTTGGAGAAAATGCTAGCGCAGCGATCAATTGCGCGTGCGCTTAGTTCTTTTGGCCGGCACCGGCCACGGCACGGCGCAGGCGGTCGGTAACGGCGGTCCACGCCGGTTCGGCGGGTGGTGTCTCGACGACGATTAGGGCGACGCCGGCATGATCCATGGAGCGCAGGGCGCCATACAGGTCGTGCGCATAGCCAACCGGGTCAGCCGGCAACTGGCGCCAGTCGTGCGGCATGTTGGCCGATGGCGGTTGGTTTGGGCTGAGTACCCCACAGCGACCGCCGCGCTGGCGCTGGGCATCGAGGAAATCGAGCAGGCAGTCGCTGGCGACCAAGTGCATCGGTGTTTGTGGCGCATAGTGGGCGGCCAGCGAGCCGGAGACGCGCGGCGCGCCGGTGGCGGTTTCAATCGCCGGCTGACGACCGAGCACGGCTGCCAGATGCAGCGGCGAGACGTGGCCTGGACGCAACACCACGGGTTGCTCGCGTGAGCAGTCGACGATGGTCGATTCGATGCCGACGCGGCATGGTCCGCCGTCGAGGACCAGCGGTACGCGCTTGCCGAGTTCTTCAGCAACGTGGGCGGCGGTGGTCGGGCTGATGCGTCCGAAGCGATTGGCCGACGGCGCGGCGATACCGGCATGCTCGCCGCCGCTTTGACCACGACTCGCGGCAAAGCGGCGCAGCAGTTCAAGCGCGACGGGATGGCCGGGTACGCGCAGGCCGACGGTATCCTGGCCGCCGGTGATGGCATCCGGCACCCAGGCTTGCTTTTTCAGGATCAGCGTCAGCGGGCCGGGCCAGAAGGTTTCCATCAGTTCCCAGGCGATGTCCGGCACTCGTTCGGCCCAGTATTCGACGGCATTGTGGCCGGCCAGGTGGACGATCAGCGGGTGGTCGGCCGGGCGGCCCTTGGCGGCGAAAATCTTGGCTACCGCCGCCGGATTGGCGGCATCGGCACCGAGACCGTAGACCGTCTCGGTCGGAATGGCGACCAGTTCGCCGGCGTGCAGCAGCTCGACGGCGCGCTGGTAGTCGACTTCGGATGGGGTCATCGGAGGCGTAGGGCGGGTTTCAACCCGCCGGTCCAATCACAAAATTTGATTTTGGTCGGCGGGTCAAGACCCGCCCTACATTCGCTTGCGATGGCATTGTCAGTCCTTGATACCGATGGCGCGGCGAGCGGCGAGCGCCGTTTGCCGCACTACTTCGGCATCGACGCCGATGACGGTGAAATGGCCCATCTTGCGGCCTGGCCGGGCGTGGTGTTTGCCGTACAGGTGCAGTTTCAGGTTGGGCACGGCGTAGAGCGTGGCCCAGTCCGGTTCGCGGTAATGTTCGCCGTCGACCCACAGGTCGCCGAGCAGATTGACCATTACCGCAACCGAATGCGCACGCGCCTCGCCCAGCGGCAGGCCACACAGGGCGCGTACCTGTTGCTCGAATTGGTTGGTGACGCAGGCGTCGAGGGTGTAGTGGCCGCTGTTGTGCGGGCGCGGCGCCATCTCGTTGACCAGCAGCCGGCCACGGCTGACGAAAAATTCGACGCCCAGAGTACCGATGTAGCCGAGTTTTTCGGCGATGCGCGCGGCGATGTCCTCGGCCTCGCTGGTCAGGCTGCCGGAAGCGCGGGCCGGCACGATGGAAACGTCGAGGATACCGTTGGTGTGCTGGTTCTCGCCGGTCGGGAAGCAGGCGACCCGGCCGTTCTCGTCGCGAGCCAGGACGACCGAGACCTCGAAATCGAGTGGCAAGCGCTGTTCGAGCACGCAATGCTCGCCTTTGAAGCGGGCGAAGGCGAGCAGTGCTTCGTCAAGGTTGTTGACGGTTATCTGGCCTTTGCCGTCGTAGCCGAAACGGGCGACTTTGAGGATAGCCGGGAAGAGTGCGGCCGGCGCCTGCTTCAGATCGTCCTCGCTGGCGACCGCGATGAACGGGCCATGCGGGAAACCGTTGTCGGCGAGGAAGGTTTTTTCGCCGATGCGGTTTTGGCAAACGGCGACGGCAGCAGCCGAGGGGCGGACCGGCACGAATTTGGCCAGGTAGTCGAGGGTGTTGGCCGGTACGTTCTCGAACTCGGTGGTAATCGCCGCGCAACCGGCGGCGAACGCGTCGAGCGCCGCATAGTCATCATAGGCGGCACAGAAGTGGCGCTCGGCGATTTGCCCGGCTGGACTGTTCTGGTCCGGATCGAGTACCCAGACTTGGTAGCCCAGCTCGTGTGCGGCGGCAACAAAGAAGCGGCCGAGTTGGCCGCCGCCCAGCATGCCCAGCGTGGCGGGCGGCAGGATTGCCGACATATTCGCGGCGCTCATACTTCCGGCAGTTTCATGCCCAGCACCTTGTCGGTCTGGGCTTGGCGGAAGGCTTGCAGCTTGTCGCGCAGGGCCGGGTCCTCGTTGGCCCGCAGGGCGACGGCGAACAGCGCGGCGTTGGCGGCGCCGGCCTCGCCGATGGCGAAGGTGGCGACCGGGATGCCCTTCGGCATCTGGACGATGGAATGCAGCGAATCGACGCCCGACAGCGCGCGCGATTGCACCGGCACGCCGAGCACCGGCACCGTGGTCTTGGCGGCCAGCATGCCCGGCAGGTGGGCGGCGCCGCCGGCGCCGGCGATGATCGCCTTGAGGCCGCGTGCGCCTGCCGTCTCGGCATAGTCGAACAACAGGTCCGGGGTGCGGTGGGCGGAAACGACGCGGGCTTCGAAGGCGACGCCGAAGTCCTTGAGGATCACGGCGGCGGCCTGCATGGTCGGCCAGTCGGAGTCGGAGCCCATGACGACGCCGACAACGGGTTTTTTGTCACTCATATCGGATACCCGCCTGGCGTTCGGCGGCCTCGATGGTGTTGGCCAGCAACATGGTGATGGTCATCGGCCCAACGCCGCCCGGGACCGGCGTAATCTGGCCGGCGACCTCAAGGCAGCCGGCGTAGTCGACGTCGCCGCACAGTTTGCCCGCATCTGGCCCATCTTGCAGACGGTTGATGCCGACATCGATGACCACGGCTCCCGGCTTCAGCATATCGCCCTTGACGAATTTCGGCTTGCCGACGGCGGCGACGACGATGTCGGCGCGCCGGGTGTGGCTGGCGAGATCGCGGGTGCGCGAGTTGCAGACGGTAACGGTGGCGCCGGCGTTGATCAGCAGCAGCGCCATCGGCTTGCCGACGATGTTGGAACGGCCGATGACCACGGCTTCCTTGCCGGCGAGATCGACGCCGCCTTTCTCGAACATCTTCATCACGCCATAGGGCGTACACGGAATGAAACGCGGATTGCCCTGGGCCAGCGCGCCGACGTTCTCGGCATGGAAGCCGTCGACGTCCTTGTCGGCGGCGATGGCTTCGAGCACCTTCTCTTCGTTGAAATGTCCAGGTAGCGGCAACTGAACCAGGATGCCGTGGATGGCTGGATCGGCGTTCAATTCGGCGATCTTGTCGAGCACGACCTGCTGGTCCACGGTAGCGGCGTAGACGATCTTTTCGGAATGCATGCCGATGGCCAGGCAGCCATTGACCTTGTTCTTCACATAAACCTGGGAGGCCGGATCCTCGCCGACCAGAATCACCACCAGGCCGGGCTTGTGCCCCTTGGCGGCGAGCGCTTCCACGCGCGCCTTGAAGCTCTGGCGCAGTTCCTCCGCCAGGGCCTTGCCGTCGATTATTTGTGCCGTCATCGTCGTATCCGGAAAAAGAAAGGGGAAAGGCGGCTTGCCTTTCCCTTGAACATTCAACATTTTACCAGATAGCCTAGGCATTTTCTCCGGCAAGCGGCGGCCGGAGTCGCCTTGCCGTTGGCGCATGCTATTCTGCGGCGAAATTTCAGCCGCCGTCCCCATTCATGAATTCTTACGCACATTCCAGGCCGCCCATGGCCGATACGCCACCGCCGTTTTGGGGGCGGATTCCGCGTTTTTTCCTCTTCCCGCTGCATCCGTCCATCCTCTTCCGCCTCTGTCTGTTCGCCGCCCTGCCGGCCATCTGTATTTTCACCACGGGTATCAAGGCGGGCATCGTGGTCTTTGCCGGGCTGTCGCTGCTGGCCTGGATCTTCTACCTACGCCAGGGCAGCCGGATTTTCTGCGAGACCTCGCGCGGGCGCCTGTCGCCCGAGCAATACGACTCGCAGCCGGACGAGAGCCTGACGCACCTCCCTTACGCCATATTCGGCCTGTTTTTCGTCAGCTCCTTCGCCATCGTCCTGGTCGAGGACCTGTTCGGCGGCGGGCTAGCGGTCGCCGCCAATCTGCTCGTCTCCTTGTTGATGCCGGCCGCGCTGATGGTCCTGGTCCATACGCGCAGCCTGCTCGCCGGCTTGAGCCCGGGGCAGGTCTGGGATCTCATCACCACCATCGGCAAGCCCTATCTGTTGCTGTTCCTGTTCCTCTTCTGCCTGTCCAGCGCCCAGATGTTCCTGGCTTTCAAGTGCTTCGAGCTGGGCATCGCTCCCATTACCGAGAAGTGGATGCTATTGCCGCAGATGCTGGCGGAAGTCCAGTCGGAGAAGGAGTGGATGGCCGCCCAGAGCGCCCTTTCCGAGTTCGATGCCTTCCTGCGCCGGCAGCGGCCGCGCCTGGGCTTTGCCTTGTTCGGCGTCAACGCCGCCGCCATGTTCTTCACCACCGTCGCCTTCAATATGATGGGCTACGTGCTCTATCAATATCATCAGGCGCTCGGCCTCGAAGTCGACGAACCGCGCGCAACGCGCGGCGGCCAGCGTGACGAGCCGCATGACGCCGCCGGCGAGCAGATCGCCGCCTTGCTGGCCGAGGGCCAGATGAACAAGGCGCTCGATATTGCCTACGAGGAACAGCGGGTCGAGCCGGACAACGTCGCCGCGAATGAGCGTTACCACAAGCTCCTGCACTTGGCCGGCGACAAGACCGACCGTCTACTCTCCCATGCCAATCGTTTCATCGCCCTGTTGCTGCGCCAGCAGATGGCCGACAAGGCACTCGAAGTCCTGCGCCGCTGCCGCGAACAGTCTCCCGATTTCCGTCCGGAAGACCCGGCGACCCTGCTGGCGCTGGCGCAATCGGCGCGTAGTCGGCGTGATCCGAAACAGGCGCTCGACATCATGCGCGCCTTCGACAAGAAACATCCGCGCCACCCGCTGATTCCCGAGGTGTATTCCCTGAGCGCCCGTATCCTATGCGAAGACCTGCGCCAGGATGCCATGGCCGCTCACTTGTTCGCCGCCATCATCGAGCGCTATCCAGAGCATCCCTGCGCCGCCCAGGCGCGAGATTACCAAGGCGTTCTGGCCCGGATGCGCTCGGCAGAAGCGCCCGCTACTTGAGGCTTGAGTCGGCCTACCCTCAGCCCGGCGGATGTTCTTCTGCCAGTCGCGTCAGGTCGGCGCCGCGCCGGGCGTCGCCGCTACCGTAGTAAGCGCTCGCCGCCGCCAGGATGACCTCATGGCAACGCGGATCGGCCGGAGAGACGGCATGTAGCAGGCGGGCGATGCGCTCCAGTTCGGCGGCGCAGCCGTGGCGCCGGAAACATTCGCTCAGTCGCACCAACAACTCGTTGTCGAGATCAGGGCGCGGCTTGGCCAGGGCAACGTAACCCCGAAAAACCTCCAGGACGAAGCCCTGCGTTTCCTGATCGTCGGCCCGCAAGCGCAGGAAGGCGCGCGCCGCCTGGTGAAATTCCTCGCTGCCCGGCGACAGCTTAAGCACGTTGAAGCATTCGCGCCAGTCGGCCAGGTTGCCGTCTGCCTGCGTCGCCACCTTGGCGTAGGCGCGACGCGCTTGGTCGAAGGCGTTGTTGCGCATGGCCCGCCGAGCTTCGGCCAGATACCGCTGGGCCGATGCGTGGGCGCTGGCCTGTCCATCCTCCTTGGTCGCTTCGCTGCCCCCTCCGGCAGCAGTTGCGCGGCGGCGCGTTTGCGGAAAAACCAGGCCAGCAGACTGCCTGTCAGCAAACCGCCGATATGGGCGCCGTAGGCGATCTGGCTGTTGCCGTTCCAAACCAACTGCAACAACTCGTTGGCCAGCCAGATCGGCAGGGCGATCAGCGCCGGGGCGCGGACGATGTCGAAGTACACGACGACGAAATAGAAGAAGGGAATGCGTCGCTTGTACAGCAGCACGGCAAAGGCGCCCATCACCGCCGAGATGGCGCCCGAGGCGCCGACCAAGCCGCTGCCGGAACCGACGATCAGCCAATGCAGCGCCACGGCGCCCAGCCCGCCCAGTAGATAGATGAGTAGAAACAGGCCGGTACCGAGCAGTGCTTCCACGGCCGGCGCGATGGCGATGAGCACCACCATGTTGCCGATGAGGTGGCCGGTGCCGCCGTGCAGGAACTGGTGCGTGAAGGCGGTCAGCCACGAGGGATGGTCGGTGTCGAAGGCGTAGCGCTTGATGGTGATGGAATCGATGCTGCGCTCGAAATGCTCGCGCGCCTGCCGCCACTGGGCGTAATCCTCGTGTTCCGGCGTAATCACCTGGCCGGCCCGCAAGGCGCGCATGAAGACCGCGTCTTTGTCCATCCGATGAAGCACGTAGGGCAAAGCCTCCTTGTGCCGGCTCAGTTGCTCGAATTTTTTGAGATCGTCGGCGCGCCTCTGTTTTTTCAGGTAGTCCGCATAGGCCGGCAATTCCAGACGCGGCAGGACGCTTTGCGCGTAGTACTCGAAAGCCAGGTGATAGCGTGCCTCATCGCGCTGTTGCAGGCCGAAGAAGACGAACAGGTTGATCACCACCAGCAAAATCACGCCGACCGGGAAGTGCGGTCGGGTGACGTTGCGCAGGTAGGGCATCAGGAACATGGCGGCGATTCTTTCAGATGGATTGCCGGCTGTCGGCGCCGTGTGCTCAGGCCGCCGGCAGTGTTTCCTCGGTGTTGCCGTTGACCGCCGCCCGGCCCGCGGCGAAAGCGAGGCGGTTGAGATTGACCAGCTTCTCGCCTTTCTTGCTAAAACGCTTGAGCACACCGGCGAGCAGTGTTTCAGCCGGGAAGGGCAGATGGTCGGCGATAGCGCCGAGCATCACCGTATTGCCGAGGCGGATGTCGCCCAGTTCCTGGGCGATGCGGGTAGCGTCGAAGGCGACCACCGGGTTGCCGGTGCGGCGGATTTCCGCCAGCGGGTCAACCGGATAGTCGAAAAGGCCCAGCTCGACCACCGGCGGCACCAGGCGAGCGGTGTTCATCAATGTGATGGCGCCCGGCTTCAGCATATGCTGCCAGCGCATCGCCTCGGCCGATTCAAAGCCGAGCAGCACGTCGGCGGTGCCCGGCACGATCTGCGGCGACAGCACCCTCGGGCCGAAGCGCAGGTGCGAGGAAACGACGCCGCCGCGCTGGGCCATGCCGGCAACTTCCGTTTTCTTGGCGTCGTGGCCGATGGCGATGGCTGCCTCGGCAAGAATCTCGGCGGCGGTCATGACGCCCTGGCCGCCGATGCCGACGACGAGGATATTGGTGGTCGCGGTCATGCGCAGCCTCCTTCCCTGGCGAATTGGATCGGCGCGCTCGGTACGTGGTGGACGATGGCCTTCGGGGCGCAGGGTTGGACGCACAGGCCGCAGCCGGTGCACACCGAGCTTTCGATGCGCACGAAGGCGAGATCGACTTCCCGGCCGCTGGCCTTGACTTCCTTGCCGCGCCGGGTGACGTGGATGGCCGGGCAGCCGACGTCGATGCAATTGCCGCAGCCGGTGCATTTGTCGTCGATGACCTCGTAAGGCTTCAGCTTGTGGTAATCCTTGATCAGCACGCAGGGCTGGTTGGTGATGATGACCGAAACCTCCGGCGCCTTGACCTCTTCGCGGATGGCCTTGAACAGTACCGGCAGTTCGTAGGGATCGACAACGTGGATGCGCTCCTCCTTGACGCCGAGCGCCGCGACCAGCTTGGCGAAATCGATGCGCGGCGCCTCCTCGCCATGGATATCGCGGCCGTTGCCCGGATTGTCCTGGCCGCCGGTCATGCCGA
>QMCE01000853.1_pt1 | contig 16235 bp, 8 predicted proteins | sample 1821851 | NCBI WGS metagenome assembly QMCE01 (sample SAMN09453174, study PRJNA476694) | Termite gut metagenome, whole genome shotgun sequencing project. | isolation source: worker | host: Odontotermes sp. | place: South Africa:Pretoria | collected 2016-01-28
TTATGTCCCCAGGTATAGACCTGACCGGTATCGTTCCGCGCGATGGTGAAGTATTCGCCGGTAGCGATTTGTACCGCATTGGAAAGAGCGACACAAGGCATCGTGACATAGCCGCCGGTACATCCCGTCTCGCCGTATCCGTTCTGCCCCCAGCCGTACACATCGCCGTTCGCATCAAGCGCCTGCATATGGTAGGCGCCGCCCGTCAAGGCGGTGACATTGGACAGCGATTCAACTTTGGCCGGTGGATAGTGCGCGGGAACCGATGATTTGCCGTTGCCCTGCTGCGCGGAACCGCGGAAACCCCAGATGTAAACGTTGCCGTCTTTGCTGATAGTCGCTCCTGTTGTGATCAGAGAGCTTTGAGCAACAGTTAAAGCAGCTTTTTTGTCAACGACGCGACTTTCGACAATCGCGTAATTACCCAACGCCTCGAAATCGTCTGCAGGAACAGCCATGAAAGTCAAGGTACTTAATGCACCAATATTACTGGTATCAGATCTAGGATTAAGAACAACTTTAACTTCTTTGGTTTCCTCTTTTCCGATATAAGCTGCTGCCGGCGTCACGCTGACAACAAATCCCCTATCATCAATAGCCGCAAAATAAAAATTACCGGCGATGCCATAGTTGGCCACACTAAAGATATACGACGTATCGGTATCCAGCGGAATTTCCTGACCTTCAGGGCCTTTCACAGCGATGGTTTGAGGAGCGATCGTTTTGGAAAGCACGCGCTGAAACGCATTTCCGTTAGCGTCCTTTCCAAGCGCATAAACCATGAATGGCTGCTCCGGCAGATTTATGCCCTCGCTCATGAAAACAGTTTTTACGCCTGGGTAAGAATCAACTATGTCAAGAACAATACTGTCCAGCAATGCACCGTCTTTGCTGCGAAGTTCAAAACTAACATCGCTACTGTCATCGGAAAGAGTGGCTTCCATATTTTGCTCGGTACCAGCGACAGGATAGCCAACGATTTCGTAATAGCTTAAATTCAGCCTTCCACCAAGCTCGACAAACCTCAACTTATCGAAAGAGAGCGGGCTGCTTCCTGCAACATTAACGGAAAATTTACCCTCTCCTTCCAAAATGATTTTCCAACTGCCGACCGCTGGTTTATCGATTACAAAAGATACCGCTTGCGACAACGCAAGAACATTGACGCCGGTATCGTTACCGCTGACGGCTGTCCCGTCGGGACGAAGCACGGTAATGTTAGCGCTTTTTAACAGGCTGATCGAAATTGAAAGTTTATCCAACTTAGAATCTGCGCTAAATGTATAACTTTTCACACTTCCGGTGGTTAACGTATCGCTTACAGACATTAACCCGGTATAGTAATTATCAACAATTATGTCCGACAACTCCGCCAGCTGTCCGGCCTCCGGTTTACTGATGATGAAAACCTGGCCGCCGGTCATCTCCGAAATCGAATAATACAAATCATTGTAAAGATAGGCTTTGGGTTCCATCGCGGTTTTTGCCGTCAGCGCATTTTCTTGTCCAAAAATTTTCTCCGTCGCCATCGCTTTGCCTGTTTCGCAGCTTCCCGAAAGCCCGTTGTTCACCTTGATATCCTTACTCGCTGCCAACATCAAAGCAAGGCGCGCGTTCATCGGATCCTTGATTGAAGCATCGGTGTAGGTAAATAATGTGCTTCTTTTGCTGAGCGCCGCGACAGCGTTGTAAATGCCCCGCCCATATAATTCGGGGCAGTCGCCACCATCGCCACCATAACCGGCATAAAGGCTAGACAACCTATTGAAAAAAATGGAAAAGTCGGATGTTTTTAACGCTGGCGGAACAGTGGGATCGTTAATAATCGATAACACATATTCAGATGGCTGATCCTCGCTGCCGAGTCGATCGCTTACCATCGCATATACTGTATTTTTGATGCCGTCGATTTCTTGCGTCATGCTGCCGGTTGTGTCAATCGCGAACCCAAGCGAAGGGCCGAAACCGAGGAATTGCTTGAATAATTCTTCGTCGTTGACCTCAGCTCTGATTTTTTGAAAATATTTAATAGTAGCGCTTTTGGCAGCAGCAGCAGCAGCAGCATGATACATATAATGTGGTGAAACTACCGCTCCAACTGCTATAAATGGAGGAAGAAGGTACGACCCAACATAACAAACAGCAACATCCTTATTGATACCTTGGGAACCATGTCCGTCGATACTACCTCCATGAAAACATTTATCAACCCCGGCAGGAATTTGTCCACCAGTACCAGACAAATAATAGCCACTGGTCAGATGGCTGGTAATGATATTGTTTGGATTCATTGTTCTACAAGCTTCGTTTGGAGGAATGAAGGAAGGAGTGATGGAGTAAATGCACGTGTTTTCATTTTTATCAGCCAAATTACTTATCTTGCCATAACCCATTTCAGGATTAACCGCCGTACCTTTCATCTCTACCCAGTTCGAGTGCGAATAGAAATCCTGAAGCGTGTGGGCAGCATAGCCGATAACATTGCGAGCTATGTCAATGTTGCCAGAAGTAGCTTTTTTTATTCCCCTAACTCCTTTGCTAGTCTCATTCATCACATTATTACTGCACTCAGAGAGCTTCTCATCGTCGCAATGCCAAATCGGGTCACTTTTGGTTCTATTATCGTGATCTGTATCAGCGCTGCCTTGAGCGATCATTTCTCTAGCATTTTCCATGCCTTTGGTGTATGACTTACCACTCGGGCCATAACCATACACAGCATAGATTTCATCCAGCGCCTCAAGCGTAATCCGTTTATGGTGTTCACCTCGAATGGCCGCTGCGGGATAATCGGGAACAAATGCCTGCACAGAGAAACTGACAATCAAAAGCATTATCATCACGTATAACACATTGAAAAAATTATGGTGCTTCTTCATAACTGCAATACTCCTTTTCAAGAATTAATAAAAATAACATGCTCCCCTATTCTTTGAATTTTCTTTTTTTTGACTTATCTCTCATTCAATCGCTTGTACTCATAGCAAGCGCCTTGATGCCCTAAATCGCAAGCCTTTTTGTAAAACTCTCTTGCTTTGGCGTAATCTTGAGCTACGCCCCAGCCCTGAAAATAAAACTCTCCAAGGTTCCAACAACTCTCTGCGTAATCGGCATTGCATGCCTTTTCATAATATTTCATCGCCTTGGAGTAATCTCGTTTTACAATCGCACCATATTTATACGAATCTGCAATAGAGTTGCATACTGCGCTGCTTGCATTGCACGCTTTTTCATACAGCGCTTCTGTCTTCAAGGTATCTTGCTCTATGCCTTTGCCCTCGTCGTAAAGCCGGCCAAGCCCGGCGCAACCAGACATTTCGCCTGCATTACAGGCCGATTCATATAATTCTTTTGCCTTCAAGAAATCTTGATCCATGCTATAGCCTTCCTCATATAGGAGGCCAAGGCTTGAACAAGCAGACATTTCGCCGACAGCGCAAGTTCTTTCTTGAACTTCTATCGCTTTTATCCGTTCGTATTCATTGCAACCATCTTCATATTGTAAATTGCACGCTTTTTCGTAATACTCTTTTGCTTTGAAAAAATTATGTTCTATACCTTTTCCTCTTTTATACAGACGGCCAAGGGCTGCGCAAGCAATATTTTCATCAGTGTCGCACGCTTTTTCATATAACTCTTTTGCTTTCAAGGTATCTCGCTCCACACCGTTCCCTTCTTCGTATAAACGGCCAAGCCCCGTACAAGCAAACATCTCCCCGGAAACGCAAGCCCTCTCATACAATTCTTTTGCCTTTGGATAGTTCTGCTTTGTACTGATGCCGATGCCTCTTTCGTACAAACAACCAAGCTCTGCGCAAGCAGACATTTCCCCCGCGCTGCAGGCTTTCTCCTGGTCTTTTTTGTATTCGGACAAAATTGCCCATGGTTTGATCTCAATGTACCTTATAAGATCGTTCAAACGGTGACGGAGAAACTCTTTTTCCTCATAACTTGTTATTGCGTTATCGACGATTTCGTTGAGCTTATTAATTGAGTCTTGACCATTTATCGCCAATAATGTTGATATACCGTTTTCTAATCTCACAAGATTTTTATGAGAGTAATCCTTTCGGCTATGACCGAAGTTCATGTACATTTCCGCTAGAAGATTCCAATCGCCATCGGTCATTTCATTGTGTAAGGTGTACAATTTATTCATGCGCGGCCCCCACGATATCCCAAAATCACTCCCCATTTTCAAACCGGAAGTCGCTAATATTTTCTTTTCTAGCTTCTTGATTCTTTTCTGCTTCTCCGACCCGTCCTGTGCGATAGGAAAACTATCCAATGGTATAACCGTACTGCTTTGCGGTACGGGCGATTTTTGCGCTTCAAAAGATTTTTCTTCTACGTGAACTGTTTGCGGTGTCGCCAAATTCGTCTCCGCCGCGCTCGGCAGTAAAGTAAAACTCAAAATGAAAAACGCTATAAAATTTCTCATCATGCCGCTCCTACCTTCACTGTTCACTTAATTGCCTGTACTCATAGCAAGCGCCTTGATACCCCAAATCGCAAGCCTTTTTGTAATACTCTTTCGCTTTGGCGTAATCTTGCTCGACACCCCAACCTTGAAAGTAAAATTCTCCCAAGCTCTTGCAACTCTTTGCGTAGCGAGCATTACATGCTTTCCCGTAATATTTCATTGCCTTAAAGTAATCAGGCTTTACATCTGTGCCATATTTATATGTTTCTCCAACAGCATTACATACGGCGTTACTTACGCTACAAGCTTTTTGATACAACTCTTCCGCTTTCGAGGAGTCCTGCCCTACACCATTGCCGCTATCGTATAAACGGCCAAGCCCCGTGCAGGCAAGCATTTCTCCGGCAACACAAGCTTTTTCATACAATTCTTTTGCTCTCGGATAATCCTGTTTTACACCTTCGCCTCTTTCATACAAACGACCGAGATCCGTGCAAGCAAGTATTTCTCCGGCAGCACAAGCTTTTTCCTGATCATTTTTGTATTCGGGAAGATTACTCCAAGCATTGGACTCCATAATCTCTTTGACATAGCGGACTGCGTAATCCGAAATATTTTCTGTGCTCCATAATGTTTTTTTCGATTCGATAATATTATTTAAAGCGTCAATAGCGCGTTGTCCGCGCATTGCCAATAAAACCGTCATAGCGCTTTCTAAGTGCATGCGCTTCTTCTGGCTGTAGTCTTTACGACCATGGTCAAAGTTAATATACATTTCCGCCAGAAGTATCCAATCACTATCGGTCAGTTTATTGTGTAGTGTGTACAGTCTGTCTGTGCGAGGCCAGCGATGCAACGATAAAAATCCCCAGCGCCCAGTCGTCCAGCTGACCGTACTGAGCATTCGCTTCTCCAGATTTTTAATTCTTTTCTGTTTCTCAGGCCCTTCTGGCATGATCAATAAACTATCCAATTGACAGTCTGCACCCATGGCTTCATCAGTGTTTTTTTGCTGTGCCGATGAGACATCTGTAGGTGTCGCCGACACTGAATCACCGAAAAGTACAACAAAGTACGCTATTAGCAGCATGCCTGCCGTCCTAACTACTAGGCAATATAAGCTCATCGTGGTGCTTTTCTTGATGGAAAAAATCGTATATTCGCAATACGTTTTTTAGCAGAAATAAACGAGTATGTTTTCATACGGCGTAATAGGTATTGCATTTATTTGGCAAAGCAATAAATAAAAATCCCCCGGCAATCTCAGACACAAGACCAAACGTTCACAAACCGTTTACTCAAAATGCATCAATGAAAGGATGCTAACACAAATAAATAAAAGTAAAGTGTTTTTTACAATGTAAAAAAATAAAATATTCCACAAATATTTGTCTTCTAGTAGCGACAATATTTTAGGCAATCAAGCATGAAACGGTGAAACAAGACGCTATATGGTCATCCAAGCTTTCTTGGACATTGTTTTCTCGAAAAGAAGCGTGTTCAAAAGCATTAATAAGTAAAAGCTAAATTGCAGATGATTATTTATTTTATTTGAGACAATCTCAAAGTTTCTTCGGCACGCATGCGCGTATTCAAAATCAGGCACTAGCCAAAATCTCGATAAAGCGATCAAAGCAGCGCATTTTTCCATCGAAGCATCAGCTCACTTTTAAACTACCGATACAATACACACTGAACGTTTATTTTTTGATATTGATCGTTATCGTTAAGCCCCTCCCGATAACAAAGTGTTGAACATACGATATTTTTTCATCATGCCATGAACGCAAGATTTACTTGCATTGCACATCCTGCCCCGAATGGATCATTACCGAAAAACAAGGAACATTGCCGATTTCACCCATCCACCTTAGAATGCGCCTTTAAATCATCAAGATTACCGTTATGGCGGATCCTGCCAGCCTTCCCCAACATGAGGAGGCCATAAAAATACACCGTGACGCGATTGACGCAATCGACAGCGCATTATTGCGCCTGTTGAACGAGCGCGCCGAGCACGCGCAAGAAATCGGCCAGATCAAAAACGCGCAAACCATCTGGCGGCCGGAGCGTGAAGCGCAAGTGCTGCACCGGATCAAGGCCGACAACCCGGGGCCGCTCGATGACGAAACCGTCGTTTATCTCTATCGGCAATTCATGAGCGCCTGCCGCGCTTTGGAAAAACGCCTGATGATCGCGTATCTCGGCCCGGCCGGAACGTTCAGTGAACAAGCCGTAGCGCGCCAATTCGGCATTTTCGTCGACGCGGTGCCGTTTGCCAATCTTGACGAAGTGATACGCAGCGCGGAAAAAGGCCAATGCGATTACGCGGTAGTACCGATCGAAAACTCCACGGAAGGCGCCGTCGGGCACACGCACGATCTGATGATCGGCACCACGCTGACCATTTGTGCCGAGGTCAAATTGCGTGTGCAGCAAAACCTGATCACCCAGTCAACGACGCTGGATAACATTGAAAAAGTGTATTCGCACCCGCAATCGCTGGCGCAGTGCGCGCAATGGCTGGCGCAACACTTGCCGAACGCGCAAAAAATCCCGGTCGCCAGTAACGCGGAAGCGGCGCGTTTGGCCGCCGAGGAAGAAAACACCGCCGCCATTGCCGGGGAAAACGCGGCTGTGCGTTATCGCCTGCACATTGTCGCATCGCATATTGAAGACATGCCCAACAACACGACACGTTTTTGGGTGCTCGGCAAGGAAATGCCGACGCCGTCCGGGCGTGATATGACTTCCTTGGTGATGTCTGCGCCCAATAAACCGGGCGCCATGTACCAGTTATTGGCGCCGCTCGCCAAACATGGCGTTTCAATGACGCGCATGGAATCGCGCCCTGTCCGTCAGGGGTTGTGGGAATATCATTTTTTTGTCGATATGGAAGGCCACTGTAAGGATGCCCCGATCAAAGCGGCGCTTGCCGAATTGAAAGCGGAAGCGCCCTTTTTGAAATTGCTCGGTTCTTATCCAATGTCGGTTTCATGAGCTTTTTTCCCGCATATCCATAACCATAAACACCGGCGTTTGAACCGAAACATGGAAAAACAACATTTTGGCAAACTGGTTGTATTCGGAGTCGGCTTAATCGGCGGTTCATGCGCGCTGGCGTTGAAAGAAAAGCACGCGGTGCGCGAAGTGGTCGGTATCGGCCGTACCCGCGCGAATCTCGACAAGGCGCGGCAACGCGGATTGGTTGATCGCGCTTTTACCTTCGACGACGCGTGGGAAGATGAACTACGCGACGCGGATATCGTGCTGCTGGCAACGCCGGTGGCGCAAATCAATGCTTTATTGACGCGCATCCTTCCTGCCGTTTCGGAAAAAGCAATCATCAGCGACGCCGGAAGCACAAAGCAAAACGTTATCGCCGTTGCCCGCGGGTGTTATCGGGCAGAGCCGCGCGTTTCATTGGCGAATTTTGTCCCGGCGCACCCGATTGCCGGTACCGAACATTCCGGCGCGGCGGCGGCTTTTGCCACTTTGTACGAAAACAAAAATGTAATTATCACGCCGCTTACCGAAACTTCCCCCGAATGCACCGCCACGATCAGCGCGCTCTGGCAGGTTTGCGGCGCGACGATTCACACCATGTCGCCCGCGCAGCACGATACGGTTTTTGCCGCCGTTTCGCATTTGCCGCATATGCTGGCGTTCGCCCTGGTTGCCGAATTGGCTTCGCGCCCGGACGCGGGAATCTTTTTTCAATACGCCGGAAGCGGCTTTCGCGATTTCACCCGTATCGCCGCCAGCTCGCCGGAAATGTGGCGCGATATCGCTTTCGATAACCGCGACGCGCTGATCCGGGAGCTCGACGCATTCGCCCGAATGCTTTCGGAACTGCGATCCGAAATTGAAGAAAAAAACAACGCCGGATTGATGCAGCGCTTACAAACCGCCAGCGACGCGCGACGGCGCTGGGCTCCGGGCTCAGGCAAGCCGGATACGAACTGAATTTAACCGTATTTTTTACGCGGGCTGATTTTTGTCGGCCCCGGCAGTAGGTTCATCCAATCGGACGATAACGTTATTGGGCATGACAAAAATAAAAGCGGAAACAGAAACGACGGCGCTACCGGCACCGCCCAGCGCAGGCAATGTCTCGCCGTTTTCGGTGCGCGCCTTGTTCGTCTGGAACGATGTTCGCGGCCGCGGTCCTTTCGCTTTTCGTTCGGCGCTGTGTTTCGCCATCCCCATGCTTATCGGCTGGGCGCTCGGTTTTGAGAAAGAAGGCCTGATCGCGACATTGGGTGCGTTTGCCGGCTTATATGGCGCACAACATCCTTATCACCGTCGCGCGGTTCTTTTGGCATGGGCAGTCATGGGGCTGACCATTGCCGTCGCGCTTGGCGCGTTCGGTGCGGTCACGCCGTGGTTTGGCATGCTCACCGTCTCGGTATTTGCCGGCGGCGCCGTATTGCTGTGCAACAGCCTCAACGTCGGCGCGCCCGGCGCTTATATGTTCGTGCTGGCGTGCGTCATGGGTACGATGATCCACAACGCGACAACGCCTGTCTGGCAAATCCTGTTGCTGGTTGCCGGCGGCGGCGCGGTTGCCTGGTGCGTGCAAATGTCCGGTTATCTGTTTGTTCCCAATAGCCCGCAGCGCCGTATCGTGATTGCGGAAGCGCTTGCCGTGCGGTCGCTGGTAAGCGCCATGGGCACGCCGGGCGAAGACGCGGCGCGCCATTTCGCCGCCTCCGCTGTGCAAACCGCGCTGGAGCTGCTCGCGAGTACCGACCTTAATTCGCCTTATCAAAAATTGAACAAGCGCATCGGTTTGTTGTTTGCCGCCGCTGCCCGCCATACTTCGGCAAGCGAGCGATTGTTGGCTTTGGGTAACGCGCTGGTTGACGAGGCCGAGCGCTTGCCGATGCGCCGCCCGACGGTAAAACCCGCGTCCGACAAACAAGATGCCGATGCCGACAGCGAAACACAGACGATAAAAGTATATTGGCGCACCCGTGATTTGATCAAAGACGCTCTTTTTCTCCCATATTCGGAGGCTCGTCGCAGTGCCATTCGTGTCCTCGTCGCCTCTGTCATGGCCGGAACACTGGCGCTAAGCTTAGGCATGAAACAACCGTTCTGGGCCATTGCCGCGGCAGTGCTCGTCCTCCATCAAGGCGGCGGAAGAAAAACATTATTGAACCGCGGCTGGCTGCGCTTGATCGGCACGCTGGTGGGTTTATTGCTTGCCGAGGCGATCATTCTGACGCACCCACAAGGTTTGTGGCTTATTGCAATAGTTGTTTTATTGCAATTTATCGTCGAAATGATCATCGTGCGCAATTATGCGCTGGGCGTTGTTTTTATCACGCCCGGCTCGCTGCTTATCGCCGCAAACGTGATCGGCTCGTACGATCATCTGCTCTTCGCCCGCGGCGTCGATACCTTAATCGGCGTCATCGCCGCATACCTGATTTTATTCACGGTCGCCACCCAAAACGAGCAACGGCGTTTATCGGAAACCGTCGGGGAAACATTGGACGCCTGTGAAAATTCCCTGAAGTTGCTTGTGGTTGGCGATATCGCTTCGCTCAACACGCAGCGCATCCAGGAAAAACTGCGGCGGCGTCTGCTCGATTTATACAATACATACAACAGTACGGTTGATGAATCGCGTCATGCCGAAAAAGCCGCGCTGTCCTACTGGGGAAATGTGGTGCGCGTATTGCGGCTCGGTTATCAAGTGCTGGCGTCAAGCTGGAACGCGCAAGAAGGCGCCAGTTTGAAATTTGATGAATTGCTGGCGCAGGTTCATGCCGAACGCAAGCGCTGCCAAAACATGGCCAACGCGGAATTCCGCCAGGAAATCAAGAATGCCCGCAAAAATATCGGAACAATTGACTGATGGTAAAAATGCGTTATCTTCAGCACTGTTTGAAACGCGCCGTTCAGAGCATATACGTTGACCGTGAAAAAAAATACCGCTTCCCATAACGCCCATACGCCGATGATGCAGCAGTATCTGGGCTTCAAAGCGCAGCACCCGGATAAGCTGGTGTTTTATCGGATGGGCGACTTTTATGAAATGTTTTTTGAAGACGCTGAACGCGCGGCGCGGCTGCTCGACATCACGTTGACCGCCCGCGGCCAGTCCATGGGCAAACCGATTCCGATGGCGGGCGTTCCCTATCATGCCGTTGAGCAATATCTGGCCAGGTTAATGAAACTCGGCGAAACTGTTGTGATCGTCGAGCAAATCGGCGATCCCGCCACCAGCAAGGGGCCTGTCGAGCGAAAAATCGCGCGTATCGTTACCCCCGGCACCATCACCGACGCCAACTTGCTTGATACCCGCCGCGACCGCCCGCTTGTCGCATGTTGCTGTTCGCGCGAGCGTGCGGGCATTGCTTGGCTTAACTTCGCTTCCGGGCAATTTGTGCTCACCGAAGTGCCGCTTGCCGAAGCGGCGCATGTGTTCGAACGTGTCGAACCCGCGGAATGGCTGATTGCGGATGATGCAAATATTCCTGCGTTTTGCTCACTATCGCCACGTCTGGTGCCGTCGTGGTATTTCGACGCGACAAGCGCCGAACGCACATTGCTCAACCAATTCAACATCGCCCGGCTCGATGCCTTCGGCGTCGCTGCCTATCCGTTAGGCGTTCGCGCCGCCGGAGCGTTGCTTGCATACGCGAGCGCGACGCAGGCGGCGGACAATATCTCGCTCGCCCATGTTACTGCTTTGCAAGTCGAAGCGGAAAACAGCTTGCTGCAACTCGACCCGGCCACGCGCCGCAGCCTGGAAATCACCGTAACGTTAAACGGCGACGCTGCGCCAACATTGCTTTCCGAGCTTGATCGTTGCCGTACCGCAGCAGGCAGCCGCTTATTGCGGCATTGGTTGACGCAGCCGCTGCGTGACGCACGTATTGCGATGGCGCGCCACGATGCCATCGATACTTTGCAAACGCAGCCGACGGCAATGGAGGCGTTAGCCGCCCTGTTGAAACGCTGCGCCGACGCCGAGCGCATCGCAACACGCATCGCCTTGACCAACGCCCGCCCGCGCGATCTTTCCGCATTGCGCGATACGCTGGCGCTATTGCCGGAAATCAATACTTGCCTGGATCGGCTGTCCACACCGCTCATCGACGACATGCGCGAAACGCTGGCCGCCGTCGATCCGCAATGGCTGGAAACCCTACGTCGCGCCATCAAAGAAGAGCCGGCAACGCATCTGCGCGACGGCGGCGTCATTGCCGACGGCTTTGACGCGCAGCTCGACGAACTGCGCGCGATCGACCGCGATTGCGGCGCGTTTTTAATGGCGCTTGAGCAACGCGAAAAAGAAAGCACCGGCATCTCAACACTGAAAGTGGAATACAACCGCGTTCACGGTTTTTATATCGAGGTCACGCATGCGCAAGCGGATAAAGTGCCGGAACATTATCGCCGCCGCCAAACACTGAAAAATGCCGAGCGCTACATCACTCCCGAATTGAAGGCGTTCGAGGACAAAGCGTTGTCCGCACAAGAACGTGCGCTGTCACGGGAAAAATATTTGTTTGAGCAATTGTTGGTTTTACTCGCCGGCGCCGTTCCCGAATTGCAAAAAACGGCGCGGGCATTGGCGCAGATCGACGTGCTTACCGATCTGGCGCAGCGGGCGCTCGATCTCGACTTGGTACGTCCGCAATTTTCGCAAACACCGGGGTTAGACATCAAGGCCGGGCGGCATTTTGTCGTTGAGCAACAAGTGGAAAATTTTATCCCCAACGATGTCGTCCTCGACCCCACACGCCGCCTTCTGATCGTGACCGGCCCGAACATGGGCGGTAAATCCACATATATGCGGCAAACCGCCATCATTGCGTTGCTCGCTTATTGCGGCATGTTCGTACCGGCGCAAAGCGCCGTCATTGGCCCGCTGGACGCCCTCTACACGCGCATCGGCGCCGCTGACGACCTTGCCGGCGGACGCTCCACGTTCATGGTGGAAATGACCGAAGCCGCGCTGATCCTCAACCGCGCCTGCGAGCACAGCCTGGTGCTGATCGACGAAATCGGGCGCGGCACTTCGACCTTCGACGGCCTGGCCCTGGCCTGGGCCATTGCGCATCGTCTGGCATCGGTCAACCGCTCACTCACCCTTTTTGCGACACATTATTTTGAGCTGACGGCATTGCCCTCGGAGCTCGACGGCTGCGCCAACATTCACTTCGACGCCGTCGAGCATAAAAAAGGCATTGTTTTTCTGCACAGCGTCGCCGACGGCCCGGCCAGCCAGAGCTACGGGATCCAAGTCGCGCGCCTCGCCGGCGTGCCGCCCGATACCATCCGCCTGGCGCATAATTATTTATCGCGGCTGGAGCAATCCGGTATTCGTGATCCGCATCAGGGCGATCTTTTTGCGCCCCGGCCAACGCCCGCGCCCGATCATCACGAAACGCGCGAACACGATGCATTGCTTGCCGAACTCGAGGCGCTCGACGTTGACGCCTTGTCGCCGCGCGATGCGCTTGCCTGCCTGTACGAACTGAAAAAGCGCCTTATCCCGTGAACCGCGCCGATAAATCGTCGTCCGCCAATAACGCCCTGATTGCCATATCGCTCACGTCGTTCCTTGTGCCTTTCGTCGGCTCATCGCTGAACCTGGCGTTGCCGCATATCGCCAAAGATTTATCCATGAACGCCGTCATGCTCACATTGATGGTATCCGCGTATTTGCTGGCGTGCGCGATGTTCCAGATAGCGGCCGCCCGCCTCGGCGACATGTTCGGCCGCAAAAAAATCTATCTTCTCGGTATTGCGCTCTTTTCGGTCTCGGCGCTGTTGAGCAGCATAGCCTGGTCGTCCACCGCGCTGACTGTTTTCCGCGCATTGTCCGGCCTCGGCAGTGCCATGATTTTTGGCACCGGCATGGCGATCCTGACGTCACTTTACCCATCGCAGCAACGCGGCCGGGTATTGGGCATTAACGCCGCCATTGTCTATTTTGCGCTGGCGTCCGGCCCGTTTTTCGGCGGTATTCTTGCGCACTATTTTGGCTGGCGCAGTATTTTTATCGTATGCTTCATCGTCGGCGTGATCGCCATGTTGATTACTTTGGCCACCGTCAAAGAGGAATGGAAAGATGCCTCCGGCGAACCTTTCGACAGCAAAGGCACTTTCCTGTACATGCTTGCGGTGTTTTCCGTTATCTACGGTTTTTCATTGCTGCCCAATATCGAAAGCTGGATTTTATTGTTCTCCGGCATCGCGTTGATTATCGCCTTTGTGCGTTACGAAATATCCTGCGCCTATCCCGTGTTGCAGATCAGCCTTTTTACCGGCAACCGGGCATTTCGCCTTTCCACCATTGCGGCAATGATCAACTACCTCTCCGTCGCCGCGCCAACTTTTCTGCTCAGCCTGTATTTGCAAATCGTGCGCGGGCTCGACGCCCAGCAGGCGGGCATGTTTTTGATGCTGCAACCCATCGCACAAACGGTGCTTTCCGTCCTCGCCGGACGTTGGTCGGACCGCATTGACCCGGCCCGTATTGCAACGCTGGGCATGGTTTTCACGCTTTTGGCGATGCTCGGACTTTCTTTCCTGACGCCGACCACTACTTGGCCGCAGCTGATCGGAATTTTGCTGTTCTTTGGCATTGGCTTTGGCCTGTTCTCTTCACCCAACGTCAACATGCTCATGAGCTCGGTAGATAAAAAACTTTACGGCACTGCTTCGGCCGTCATCGGTACGGCAAGGCTGGTCGGGCAATCGTTCAGTATCGCCGTCGCCACGCTGGCCATTCACCTGTTTCTCGGCAACGCGGAAGTATCCGTCGGCAATCAGCCCGAATTCATGAACAGCCTGCGTCTGGCATGCGTTATTTTCTCCGTATTGTGCCTGTTCGGTATCTACGCCTCGGCGGCGCGCTTTATCGGCCGAAAAAATTGAACGATGATCACGATGGCACACGGCAAAAGTGTGCCCCAATGTCCCGGCTACGATAAAAGAAGCAAGGCGGGCAACGTTACGCATGCCGCCTTGTTCAGGAATAGTTGAGTACGCGTTTTCCCAGCCTTGCTTTTGGAAGAACCTCCACCCTTTCCGGCAGCCTGCTCATTGGTATAAATGATGGATGATTTAACTTTAATTTCGCTATGCTCGTGATGGCGGTAATCAATGAAGCGGCCTTGGCGGTATTTCATCGACCGGCCGCTTTTTTCATTGTTTTCACCGCCAAAACTCAAAACCGCCAGGTAATTCCGCCGGTAATACTGTCGGTTTTCGCCTTGGGGTGCTCATTGTCCTCAGTCCTGATGTACCCGACCGCTAAATCGATATTTTCAGTCGGGGAATAGACAACGCCGATTTCGCCGAACTTCGAACGCACTGTGTCCCCGCCTGACCTTGACCAATCAACGCCCACATCCAATGCCAACGCCCATTGCTCGGCAATATTCCAGACCGGCGCCAGGGAAAGATGTTTGTTGGTCGCGTTTTCTTCTGAATGGCGAAAACGGTCGCGCCCGACACCGGCGTTGACATGCACCGAACCAAACGGCACTTCCTGGCTGAAGACAAGCGTCAGGTTGCCGGAAACTTTGCCGACGCCCAAGCCATCGGCTTCACGCCGCGAACTGACCGGAAACGCCACTTCGGGCTTGATCGCCAAACTGGTGCCGGAAGCCTCGTTTTCGAAAAACCGCCACTTAAGGCCGAGCGCCGTGCTGCCAAAACCGCTGGTACGATCACCGGAAACCAGGATACGGGCATAGTCGATACCGGCAAAAATATCGATGGTGTCTGTCAACCCATAAGTGTAGGTTAACGGCACGGAATCCACCCGCTCGGTCTCCCCGCTCCACTGGGTTCGATCCCAGTTATACGAAGCTTCGAACTGGTGCCCCCCGGCGCCCTGCGTACCCGTATCATCCGTAATCAAAGGCTGCATCGCCGGGCAAGATACCGAAAACGCGGTAAGCGCGGCAAACAGCATCATAGGCCGTGAAGATTTGAGAAATGAACGCGGCATGTATAAATCCCCCTCAGTAAATGGTAATAATTCTCATTATAAATGAAAACAATTCCCATTTACAAAAATATTTATGAGATATATGGATTTGAAAATGCCTTGCTCAGAGTTCGAATAAAATTCCAAAGACATGCGCAACAGATGGCGAGACGATCCGAACCCGATTTCCTGCCCGAACGCAAAAAGGCCGGTTTCCCGGCCTTTTGATTTTTACCGATTCGGGGAAAAAACTTACTTCATCCGTTCAAACTTCCACCCTTTGCCATCCTTTTCCACCATGCCCGCGCCGACAAAAGGCAAATGCATTCCGGCAATGGGTATTTTCTTTTGTGCAGCCAACTCCAGAACCCGCTTACGGGTGCTGACAGCCTGAGGCGGATCCATGTCGTACACCGCGTATTCATCAGGCAAGGCGAATTGCAACGGTGTGGCGTGAATTAAATCGCCGATAATGAGCAAGCTTTTCCCGTCCGCCGTAAGCTGAAACATCGTGTGGCCCGGCGTATGACCGATTGCGTCCAGCGCCACGACACCGGGCTGCAAGGTATCGCCAAAGGAAAATGGCGGCAAAATGTCGGCCCCGTAGGCGGCAACTGTCGTCTTGACCAAAGCCGCATTGCCGTTGGAAGGATCTTTTTCCGCAAGAGCCATCCACGACTCGAGCTCAGGTTTTGAGATCATCAATTTCGCTTTGGGAAAAACACGCTGCCCTTCCCGCAGCAACCCGCCGATGTGATCCGTGTGCAAATGCGTAAGCAGAACAAAATCGACGTCCTCCGGCTTGACGCCCAGGCCGCCGAGCTGCTCAAGCGTTTTGCCCTGCGACCG
>QMCE01001459.1_pt1 | contig 16233 bp, 10 predicted proteins | sample 1821851 | NCBI WGS metagenome assembly QMCE01 (sample SAMN09453174, study PRJNA476694) | Termite gut metagenome, whole genome shotgun sequencing project. | isolation source: worker | host: Odontotermes sp. | place: South Africa:Pretoria | collected 2016-01-28
ATCTTGATGTAGCCGTCATTCTTCACGGCGATCTTCACGGCATACACCAGATTCGCCCGTTCGTCTCTCGTCTGAATGGTTTTCGGAGTAAATTCGGCGCGATCGGCAATCCAGCTCACCGTTCCGGTGTATTCTCTCCTTTCGTCGCGCCCCCAATCGGCCAGCACCCTCACGTTTTGTCCCAGCCGCATCGAGGTAAGCTGATCGGCGGTGATATAAACCCTCAGGAATATCCGGTCGAGATCGCCCACTTTGAAGAGCGGTCTTCCCTGTGCGGCAAGCTCACCCGTCTCGGCCCACTTGGCGAGCACTGTTCCACCGATGGGCGAGACGATCACGCTGCGTGCTATCCTGTCGTCTATCATAGCCAGTTGGGCCTCCAGCGCGGCGATCTCACCGTCGAGAGCGGCGTTTGCCGCGGAGAGTGTTTCGTTCTGCGCGGCAAGTTGTTTTTCGAGCGCCAGCACGGCGGCCGACACATCGTCCAACTGTTTTTGCGTGGCGGCATCGTCGGCCACCAACCCCTCGAACCGCGCCTGTTCGCGCCTCTGTGCCGCGATCTGTTCGACGAGCGACGCCACCTGCCGCCCGGGATCGAGCCGCCTCGCGCGTGCCGCCCTCAGCGAGGCCTCGGCCTGTTTGCGCCCCAGATGCAGTTGTGTCGTATCTATCAGCCCCACGGCCCCTCCGGCCTCCACGCTCTGTCCTTCCTCCAGGTCGAACCACACTATCTCGCCCGCCGTCCGCGCCGACACGGTCACTTCGGTAGCCTCGAACATTCCCGCCGCGTCGCCGCCGCCATTCCCGCCGCCGCACGCTCCGAGCAGTGCCGCCGCGACCCCAATAACATACCTTTTCATCATCTGTTCGTTGTAAATTTCAGGTTATATATCGCCACCAACAGCTCCATTTCGTGCATTATTTTGTCTTGCCTCGCCGCTTCCACGGCGTTCATGTCGCGTGCCAGGTCTGTTCCGGTCGTCGTTCCACCGGCCATGCGCGCTTCCGACGCCCTCAGCACCGATTCCCTCAGCTCTATTATCTCGTCGTCGTATGCCAGCTGTTTGCGGCACCGGTCGATCTCGCTTCCGCTGCGCACCTCGTCCATCCGCGCCCCCATCACAAAGGCGTCGCGCTGCAACTCCACCCCCCTCACGTCCGACATCAACTGCCGCCTGTCGTTCCGCCTGGTGTACAGCCCCCCTATGTTCCAGCTCAGCCGCGCGCCCACAACGTAGTAACCCTCGAAACGATTAGCCAGCATATCGAGTCCGGGCTTCCCGTAGCCTCCGGTGGCAAACAGCCCCAAACGTGGGGCGACGGCGGCATCCAGTCCGCGTCGCCGTGCCTCTATGGCCCTGATCCGCGCCTCGAAAAGATCGATCTCGGGACGCCGCGCCTCACCCTCCGGCAACTCGGCACGCGGTTTCACAAACCGCGTGTGGGCGTCAAACACCCGTCCCGTCAACACGCCCAACATGGCGACGTAAGCGCGGCGGGTGGCCTCTATGGCGGCCCTCTGCTGCGCCGTTTTCAGAACCTCTATCCTTAGCGCATCCACATCCGCCTGTCCCGCCACGCCTCCCCGGGCCAGCGCCTCCACCCGTTCCAAACCGCTGGCAAGGTCGCGCTCCATCACATCCGACCTTGCAAGTTGCTCCCCCGTCATCACTATGCCGAAGAACAACCCGTTCACCCTCTCGCGCAGCGCGTACAGGCCCACTTCGGCCTCGGCGCGTTCCACCCCCGCCGCCGCGCCTATCCCTTCGCGCCTCGCGCCCATCGCCCCGCCGTCCCACACTGTCTGTGCCACTTCGACCCTCGCGCCATACTGGTCGCGGCTCAAAACGGGGATCTCGACCCCCGCAAGCCCCAACCTCGCCGGATCGAAAGGCAGCGCCGTCACGTCCGACTGATAGCTCGCCTGGGCCGTGACGTTCACCTGCGGCAACCAGCTTCTCGCCGCGTTCGCCAGCGAGTATTCTTCGCTCCGTTCGATCAGTTCCAACTGCCCGATCGCAGGCCAGTTGGCCCTCGCCCACGAGTAACAATCCTCGATCGTCACCCGCGCCTCCTGGGCCTTGGCGGCAAAAGCCCCCGCCGCAAGCAGCAGCGCCAAAACAATCCGTCTCATAACCGTATCCGTGATAAAACCGTTTCAATGATCTCGTCCCGCCTCGCCGCCAGCCATTCGTCCACCGCGCCGTCGGGCAGGGTAGTGACGTGACTCACGGCGGGCAGCATCAGGAACGGCGCAATATTGAGCGACATGACCGTCGCCACGAGGTCGAAAGTCGAGATCCGCCTTATCGTCCCCCGTTCCACCTCTCGCGTCAGCTCGGCGTCCAGCCTTGCGAACACCCCTTTCGGATAGTGCCCGAGTTTATCGAGCACCGAAGTGAACCGTTCGGGACTCGACAGCATCTCGCCCACGAAGAAGGGCACGAATTGCTGATTGCCCACCAGAAAATCGAAATGCGCCCCCGCCATCCGCGCGACTTTCTGCTCGAACGTCCCCTCGCCCTCGTCGATGGCGAGTATGTGTCCGGCGATGTAGCGTATCTTCTGTTCGAACACCTGCTCGAACAACCTCTCCTTGGTGCGGTAGTAATAATGAACGAGCGCCTGGTTGCAACCCGCCCTCTGAGCGATCCGTCCCATCGTCGTTTTCACGAACCCCTGCTCCATAAACAGCTCTCCGGCAGCCTCCAGAATCCTCGCCTCCATATTTTCGCTCTCGTTTTTCATCCCTTTAACCACATTATTTAACCGCAAAGTTAAATAAGAAAATTAAATTCCCAAATTAATCGCCCGAAAAATTATTTTGACTACATTTGCGAAATATGACGGGCAAAGGTTTCATCGCAATAGACCTCGGGGCGACGAGCGGCCGCACGATCCTGGGTACGATCTCCCGGGACGGTCTTTCGCTCAGGGAGGTGGCCCGTTTTCCCAACGCCATGGTGTCGCTGGGCGGCCACAGCCACTGGAACATCTTCTCGCTCTACGAACAGATCGTACGTTCCCTCGCCACCGCGGCGGGGGAGGCCTCCCGCGCGGGCATCGACACGGTCTCGGTCGGGATCGACACGTGGGGTGTCGACTTCGCATTCATCGGCCCCGACGGCGAGTTGCTGGGCATGCCCTACGCCTATCGCGACGCGGCGTTGTCCGACGCCCACACCGAATATTTCGAGCGGGTTATGTCTCGCGACGAGCTATACGCCCGCACGGGCATCGAGGTGATGAACATCAATTCGTTGTTCCAGCTCCACGCCCGCCGTCGCGACGGCAGCACGGCCCTGAAGGCCGCCGACAAGATACTTTTCATGCCCGACGCCCTTGGTTGGATGCTCACCGGCCGCATGGCCACCGAGTACACCATCGCCTCGACCTCACAGCTGCTCGACCCGCACACCGGAAAGATGGACGTCGGCCTGTTGGCCTCGGTAGGTCTTTCGCCCGACGTTTTTCCTCCCCTCGTGATGCCGGGCGCGAGGCTTGGGCCTCTCCGGCCCGACATCGCGCGCGAAACGGGCCTTCGTGGGGTTGACGTGATCTCCGTCGCGGGCCACGACACGGCATCGGCTGTTGCCGCTATTCCTGCCGCCGACGAGCGGTTCGCCTACATCAGTTCGGGCACATGGTCGCTCATGGGCATCGAGTTGCCCGGGCCTCTCATCACGCCCGCCACATCGCGCCACAACGTCTCGGGCGAGGGGGGGGTTGACGGCACCACGCGCCTGTTGAAGAACATCACCGGCATGTGGATCCTTGAGCAATGCCTCGCCGAATGGAAACGCGCGGGCACGGAGTACACCTACGCCGAGATGGTCGAGGAGGCGATAGCCGCCCCGCGGTTCGCAGGTTTCATCGACCCCGACGACCCCGCGTTCGCCTCGCCACCGAGCATGCTCCGAGCCATCGACGACCACATGTCCCGCACCGGCCAGACCCCTCCGCAAGCCCACGGCGCCCTCATCAGGATAATCCTCGAAAGCCTCGCCCTGAAATACCGCACCACCCTCGATCTGTTCCGCACCCTTGCGCCGTTCCCCATCGAGCGGCTGCACGTGATTGGCGGCGGCTCGCGCAACACTCTGCTCAATCGTTTCACGGCCAACGCCACGGGCCTGCCCGTCGTAGCCGGCCCGTCGGAGGCCACGGCCATCGGCAACATCATGCTCCAGGCTCGGTCGGCGGGCATGGCTGGATCGTTGTCCGACATGCGAGCCATGATCGCCGCCGTGGTCGACCCCCGGCTCTACGAACCGCGCGACACCGACGAGTGGAGCGCCGCCCACGCCCGCTACCTCGAAATTCTCAATATCACTAATTAACCATACAAACTAAAAAACACACACACTTATGAAACGAATGTTCATTGCCGCACTCTTATGTGCCATGCCGTTTTTCGCCGCGGCCCAGGATCCCGATCTCCACATCTACCTCTGTTTCGGCCAGTCCAACATGGAGGGTAACGCCCGTCTCACCGAGGCCATCGACCGCGAGGGCGTCGACCCCCGTTTCATGATGATGTCGGCGGTCGACTTTCCCGACATGGGTCGTGTTCAGGGCGAGTGGTACACCGCCACTCCGCCACTGGCCCGTCCCGGCACGGGGCTTGGCCCGGCCGACTGGTTCGGGCGCACCATGGTTCAGAACCTTCCGCAGAACGTCCGCGTGGCTGTGGTCATGGTAGCCATCGGCGGTTGCCGGATCGAGCTGTTCGACCGCGACAACTACGCCGAGTACGCCGCAACCGCACCCGAATGGATGAAGGGCATGATAGCTGCCTACGGCGGCAATCCCTACGCCCGCCTCGTGGAGCTTGCCAGGAAAGCGCAGAAGGACGGCGTGATCAAGGGCATCCTCTTCCATCAGGGCGAGTCCAACAACGGCGAGCAGACGTGGCCGGCCAAGGTCAAGGGCGTCTACGACAATCTGCTATCCGACCTCGGTCTTGAGGCCGACTCTCTGCCGTTCCTGGCGGGCGAGGTTGTCCACTCCGATCAGGGTGGCGTATGCGGCCCGATGAACGAGATCATCCGCACCCTGCCCGCCACCATCCCCCAGGCTTGGGTGATCCCGTCGAGCGGTTGCGCCATGGCACGCGACAACATCCACTTCACCGCCTCGGGCTACCGCGAGCTGGGCCGCCGCTACGCCGCCCGCATGCTCTCCCTGCTGGGGTATTAGGACATTTAAACACCAGATCGCAATGAACAGACTGTTGATCGTGCCGGCGCTCATCACGGCGGCGGCAGCGGTGTCGTGCCGCACTGCGGAGCCGCTCTCCACCCCCGACTACTGGTTCGATCGCCCGGCGGTGGCGTGGGAGGAGTCCATCCCGCTGGGCAACGGCCGCGTGGGCATGATGCCGTGGGGCGGTGTGGAGAGCGAGCGCATCGTGTTGAACGAGATTTCGCTTTGGTCGGGCAACCGTTGGGACTCCGACAACCCCGACGCGCTGGCCCACCTGCCCGAGATCCGCCGACTGCTCTTCGCCGGTCGCGAGGCCGAGGCGCAGAGGCTGGTCTACGACACGTTCACCTGCCTGGGCCGCGGCAGCGCCGGGCCGGACTATGGCTGCTACCAGAACTTCGGCAACCTCTATCTCGACTTCACCGGCGGCGGTAACGCCGAAAACTACCGCCGCGAATTGGATCTCGACCGCGCCGTGTCGCGCACCACATTCACCCGCGACGGCATCGACTTCGTGCGCGAATACTTCACCTCGTTCACCCGCGACGTCGGGGTGGTGCGCCTCACCGCTTCCGAGGGCGGGTCGATCGGCTTCTCGCTCCGTTTCGAGCGCGACGAGAGGTTCACGGCCACGGCGTCCGGCGACGAACTGACGTTCCACGGCCAACTTCCCTCGGGCGACGGGTCGGGCACTCGCGCCGGTGCGGGCGACGACGGCATGTGCTACCACGGCCGCGTGAAGGTTCTGCCGCGCGGTGGCACTCTCACCGCCGGGGCCGACGCGCTCACCGTGACCGCCGCCGACGAGGTTCTACTCCTCGTCTCGCTCGCCACCGACTTCGCGGGCCTGCCCGACAGCCCGCCGCTGGCCGATTACACCGGCACCGACCCGGCACTCAAAACCGCCGCTCTGCTCAACGATATACCCGACTACAAAACCCTGCTACGTGAGCACACGGCGCACTATGGCGGGATGTTCCATCGGGTGGGCCTGACGCTTCCGCGCAACGCCAACTCCGGCCTGCCGACCGACCGGCGCCTGGCCGCCTTCGCCACCGACCGCACGGACGCCGACGTGGCAAACCTCTACATGCAGTTCGGCCGCTACCTGCTCATCTCGTCCACCCGCCCGGGCGGACTTCCGCCCAACCTTCAGGGGCTGTGGGCGCCACAGGTACGAACCCCGTGGAACGGCGACTACCACCTCAACATCAACCTCCAGATGAACCATTGGGGGGCGGAGACGCTGGGCCTGCCCGAGCTCCACCACCCGTTGTTCGACTACACCGCCTCGCTCGTGACGCCCGGCACCCGCACGGCGCGCATCTACTACGGCAGCGAGGGATGGACGACCCACATTCTGGGCAACGTGTGGGGCTTCACCTCGCCCGGGGAGCATCCGTCGTGGGGGGCGACCAACACCTCCGGCGCGTGGCTGTGCCAACATCTGTGGGAGCACCACGCCTTCGCGCCCGACCCGGAGTGGCTGCGGACGGTCTACCCCGTAATGAGGGGCGCGGCGCGGTTCTTCGAGGAGAACCTGGTGGAAGATCCGCGCACCGGCTGGCTGGTCACCGCACCCACCACCTCGCCCGAGAACACCTACATCACCTCCGCCGGAGAGAGGGCGAGCGTGTCGCCCGGCAGCACGATGGACGACCAGATCATCCGCGAACTATTCACCAACACCGCCGCCGCGGCGCGTCTGTTGGGCCTCGACGCGGAGTGGGCCGCGGGCCTCGAAGCACTCGCCTCGCGGCTCAAGCCCACCACCGTCGGCCGCCACGGCCAGGTGATGGAGTGGCCCTTCGACTGGGATGAGGCCGAACCTCATCACCGCCACGTGTCGCAGCTCTACGGTCTGTACCCCGGCGCCGAGCTGACCTGGGGCAGCACCCCCGAGCTGATGGAGGCTGCGCGGGTGACGCTCGAGAGGCGGGGCGACGACTCCACGGGTTGGTCAATGGCTTGGAAGATAGCGTTTTGGGCGCGGCTGCACGACGGCGCCCGTGCGTGGAAACTATTCGGCGACCTGCTCAGGCCCGCCGCCGTCGGCTCCGAGATACAATACAATGGCGCAGGGGGCGGAACCTATCCCGCACTTTTCAGCGCCCACCCGCCCATGCAGATCGACGGCAACTTCGGAGGCTCAGCCGCTGTGGGTGAGATGCTTATGCAGAGCCACGAGGGTTTCATCCGCCTGCTGGCGGCCGTTCCGCCGCAGTGGAGCGAGGGACGGGTGAGCGGCCTCAGGGCAAGGGGAGGTTTCACCGTCGGCTTCGAGTGGAGCGGCGGAAAAGTGACCCGCGCCACCATCGAAGCAACCATCGACGGCACGCTCGTACTGCTCACCGACCCCGGCTCCGAACCCCTGAGCCGGGAGATGAAAATGGGAGAAATCTTCGAATGGAAAATAGAAGATCGAAAGTAAAAGGCCAAAAAAAAACAAGGCATAAAGCAAAAAGCGGGCACACGCAGAGATTTTGGCGCGTTGCCCGCTTTTTGCTTTCAGTTTTCTATTTTCGGCCTATTTTTGGGGTATTTTGGCCTCCCGACTCACCTTTTCAGCGTAATCATGGTGTATGAGTAGCGCGGAAAAGTGTAGGCGGCGTCGCGACTTCGGATCGTCGCCTGGGTGCGAACCGGCACGACGGTGTCTTTGTTTTCGTAGGTGTTGTAGGCCGTCAGGTCGCAGTCGCCGATCGTGATAACCTGCGCCCGCGAGCCGAAACGCATTCCGGCCACGTTAATCACCGCGGAGGCCGGTGCGTCGGTCAGGTTCACCACGTAGAGCGTCAGCTCGTCTCCGGCGTCGTTGATCTTTGCCATCACGTCGAGGGTGGGGTCGTCGCTGCTCGTGGCCTTCACGACGTTGGGTTTCCACGTCTCCATCATCATGGCGTCGATGTGGGCCGAGGGCTGGAACCAGATCGCGTCGGGCGTGTAGTGGATCCTGCCCTGGTCCCACATGTAGTGCAGACCGTGGGGCTGGAACGTGTTGGCCGTGCCGAGGGCGGTGAAGTGGTCGCCGTAACGCTGAAGCGTGTTCCAATTGTGGGCGTGGGCAAGGCCGCGATCCCAGTCGCAGCGCTGTCCGTTCTCCTCCATGTCCAACAGGGCGAGCTTGAAACCCGGGTGGTCTTTGGCGAGCTCGTTCTGGAGCGTGATGCCCATGCTGTTCTCGAAGTTGGCGCCGCCGTCGGCGAAGTTGCGCGAGCCGCTGTAGTGGGAGTCCCACGACAGTTTGTCGCCCTTGCCCTGGGCTATGAACCATCCGGCAAGCTCGGAGGCGAGGCGGTATTGCAGGCCCAGATTCTGTTCGGCCTGTGCGAGTTGCTGGCGCAGGGCGCGGTTTTGCTGTCCGGCCTGTCCCTGAACGGGGGCGGGGAGGGCCGCCACCTGACGGCGAAGTTCCTCGACCTGGGCGCGTTGCTGCTCCGATCCGCCGCGGATGTATCCGTTGCCGCCGATGTTGAGCGAGGTCATGATAGAAATGCTCGGGTCGGCCTCCCAGGCGGCGAGGGCGAACTTCTTCATCGCCGCCACGTAGCCCGGCGAGATGCCGCGCTCGTTGTCGACCTGGATGTACTTCAGCCCGTAGGGTTCGGGGTGGCCGTCGGCTGCCCTCACCGCACCCCAGGTGGAGGTGACCGGGCCGTTGGCGTACTCCACGAAGTCGCGGATGTCCTCGGACGTTTCGTTCATGCTCATCCCGATGATGGCGATGGCGTCGATGGCCTCGGCGGCCTGCAACATCTCGATGAAACCGAAACTGTGGGTGGCGTAGGCGTTGAAACCGCTGCGGAAGGTGGTGCGGCGTTCGTCAACCGGGCCGCGCATCTTTTTCCAGCGATACTGATAGGTGTCGGCCCCGACGTCGACCATCGAGCCGTTGTAGCGGAACACGGTGATGCCCTGGCGCTTGAGCGCGTCGGTGAACTTGGTGCGGATGGGCCAGCCGCCCGGAACGCGGGCCCACTCGCCCGGTTGCAGGAACGCGAACCCGAGGTCGATCGTGCCCGGGGCTTTGAGCGAGATGCCGAACGAGCCGTTGATAGTCTCGCCGCTCGGGGTGAGCTCGAATTTTACCCGTTCGTAAGAGCCGTCGCCACGGAGCGGGTAGCCCTGCTCGGCAAGCACCGCACCGTTCTCGTCTCTAAGGGAGAGGTAGATGGTGGTGGGCGCGTCGGCCTTCACCCTCAGAACGCCGTCGTAGGGTTTACCCGCCTCGTACTGGATGCCCGAACGGTACAAGCCGTGGTTGGTGACGCCCACCTCGCCCGTGCCGCCGGTGAAGGCGATGCGCTGGGTCTGGCGGCCCATCCAAGCCTGGCCGTCGCGAACCAGCGTGTAGGCGAAACGGGGCGAGCCCGAGGTGAGCTTCGACCAGTATTTCGACACCTGCTCGGGGCCGTTGATGCGCTCCATCATGGTGCGCTGGATGTCGGGCGGCAGGTTGTCGTAGGTGAGGAAACGGCCCGGGAAGATCCAGCCCGACAGGTTGTGAGGCGAACCGAACGGCCCGGCCGTGTAGATGTCGTTGGAGTTGAAATCGTACTTCTCGCCCAGGTTGTTCCACGAGATGCGGGTGTAGATGTCGCTCTGGGTGAGCAGGTGGGGGATACGACGCTCGTCGAGAACGACGTAGACCTTGGAGTAGTCCTTGCGGTCGAGGTTGAGGAAATCGACGTCGATGCCCTCTTCGAAGGCCTCGCCGTGGATCAACTGGCTCAACAGTCCGCCGTTGGTCTGGTTGTTGAGGTCTTCGGTGTTGGTGCCGTTGAACAGCTTGGTGACGGTGGCGATCCTGCTCGTCGCGTCGACGTCGATGCGCACCGGCCCGCCGCCCTGTGCGGCCACCTTTACGGTGGCCAGCACAAGCGCCAGGCTGAGGGTTGTTGTAAAAATACGTTTCATGGCGGTGGTGTGGTTTTAGGGGGTGGTTTCAGGTGGTTGCGGTGTGTCAGTTGAGCGCGAGGGTCACGATCGAGGCCGGAGGCAGGGTGACGGTCAGCACGCCGCGCTCGATGCGGGCGTCGCGGAACGGGGCTGTCTTGACCTTGTCGGGATCCTCGAACGTGTTGTAGTCGCTTACCGAGGCCGAGGTGAGGATCTCACCCGTGGCGCTGCGGGCATTCACTCCCGGCAGGTTGATGGAGATGGTCTGCGGGGTGGTGGCGTCGACGTTGGAGACCGAGATGTGAACCACGCCGGCGGCGTTCCTCGATGCCGTGGCGCTCACCAGAGGGATGGCCCTCGCGCCGCCGTCCATCCAGTCGCAGCTGATGTCGAGCGGAAGGTACGTTGCGTCCTGGTGGACACTGTACATCTTGAACACGTGGTACGTCGGGGTGAGAAGCATGCCGCCCTGGGCGTTGGTGAGGATCATCGACTGAAGAACGTTTACGATCTGGGCGATGTTGGCCATCTTCACGCGGCGGGTGTATTTGTGGAACATGTCGAAGTTGAGGGCGGCTACCATGGCGTCGCGCATGGTGTTCTGCTGGTAGAGGTGGCCGCGAACCGTGCCCGGCTCCTCGTCCCACCACGTTCCCCACTCGTCGACCAAAAGGCCCACGCGGCCGCGCGGATCGTAACGGTCCATGATGGCGATGTGCTTCTGTAGCATCTCGTCCATGTAGCGCGTCTTGGAAATAGTGTAGTAGTAGCCGTCGTTGTCGAACTGAGTGGCCGATCCCTTGGCGTTCCAGTCGGTGACGGTGTAGTAGTGGAGCGAGATGCCGTTCATGCGGTCGCCCGCCTCGCGCATCAGTACCTCCATCCAGTGGTAGTCGTCCTCGCTCGGGCCGACGGCGACCTTGTAGAGGCGGTTGTCGTCGTAGTTGCGGGCGTAGGTGGCGTAACGACGGTAGACGTCGGCGTAGTATTCGGCCCTCATGTTGCCACCGCAGCCCCAGTTCTCGTTGCCTATGCCCAGGTACTTGACCTTCCACGGCTCCTGACGGCCGTTGGCGCGGCGCATGTTGGCCATCGGAGAGTCGCCGTTGCTGGTCATGTATTCGACCCATTGGGCGGTCTCCTGGATCGTGCCGCTGCCGACGTTGACGCTAACGTAAGGCTCGGCGCCAAGCATCTCGCACAGGTTGAGGAACTCGTGGGTGCCGAAGCTGTTGTCCTCGACCGTGCCGCCCCAGTGGTTGTTGACGAGCTTGGGGCGGTTGGCGCGCGGGCCGATGCCGTCCATCCAATGGTACTCGTCGGCGAAACAGCCGCCCGGCCAACGCAATACGGGAACTTTGAGGTCTTTGAGGGCCTGGAGAACGTCGCTCCGGTAGCCGTTGACGTTGGGAAGGGACGAGCCCTCGCCAACCCACAGGCCGCCGTAGACCAGCGTGCCGAGGTGTTCGGCGAAGTGGCCGTAGATCTCTTTGGGGATGATCTCCGTCCCCTCCGAGGCGCGAACCGAGATCGTGGCGCTCTTCTGGGCGTTGAGACCGGCGGCGGTGGCCGTTACCACGGCCGCGAACAGTAACAGTTTCTTTTTCATGGCAGGTTTTTAGTTTTGCGAATTGCGGTTAGGTAAATAGATTGCGTAGCGGGCTTCGTGAAGCCTGAAAAATGGGATGAACTTCATGCCGCCCGTGAGGGTGAACCCAAGCTCCGCGTCGTCGTCGCGCCGCAGCATGGCGGGCAGCGCCTCGGGAGAACCGATCAGGGCGGGGGCGTTCTCGGTGGGGATGCGCGTTCCGCCCGCAACGTGGGCCATGCGTCCCTCGTCGGCGAACAATCCTTCGAGATCGTCAGTGCCCATCGGCGTGGCGAGAACGACAGGGCCGTACATGAAGGCCCACTGGTCGCGGCCGTCGGGAATGCGGGCCATCGTTACCGCCATCTCCACTTCGAGGGTGATGCGGTCGCCCGACTTCCAGCGCCTTTCGAGGGTGATGTAGTCGCCGGTGGCGGCGGTGCGCTGCTTCTTGCCGTTGACCGACACGGTCACCGCGCGCGCCCAGCCCGGACGGCGCAACTTGATGGCGAACGAGGTACGCGGGGCTTGCTCGACCGTAAATTCGACGCTTCCGGCGTCGGGGAAACGGGTGCTTTGAGACAGGGTGACGCCCTGCTCGCGCCACTCGACGCGCGAGGGGATGAACAGGTTGACCCACAGGGCCCCTTCGCTGCGGGCGTAGATGAACTCGCCGTACTTGGCGTGGTTCTCAAGACCCGAACCGACGCAGCACCACATGGAAGTTTCGGGCTGCGAGTAGACGCGGTAGTGGCCCGCACGCATGGGGGTGAAGTAGACGAACCCGCCGCTGGTGGGGTTCTGCGACGCCAGAATGTGGTTGTACAGAGCCTGCTCGTAGTAGTCGGCCAGGTCGGCGCGAGGCGTGGTCTCGAACAGCATGCGGGTGAGGCGCAACATGTTGTAGGTGTTGCACGTCTCGGGCCCCTGAACGTCTTCGAGCATGGCCGAGAAGTCGTCCGTGGGGTGGAAATGTTCGCGCACGCTGTTGCCGCCTATCACCACCGAACGGTCGCTGACGACCTTCTCCCAGAAGAACCTTGCGGCCCTGTCCCACTCGGCGGCACGACCCCAGGCCGTGTCGTTCTCCGACAGGCGGGCTATGCGCTCGTAGCCGATAACTTTGGGGATCTGGGTGTTGGCGTGCATCCCGGTGAGACGGTCCTCGCCGCGGGCGAGTTGTTCGAGAAGCGTGATCTGCGAGAACCTGCGCGCGAGGGCCAGATACTTCGCCTCGCCGGTGATGGCGCCGTGACGCCTATCATCCAGTCGGTCAGATCGACCAGCATGGTGCGCGCCAGTTCGCTACCCGCGTGGAGCCAGGCGTCGCGCAGACCGGCGTAGGTCTTGTGGATGTTGTAGAGAGGCACCCACTTGCCGTTGAGGTCGAACCCGCGGGCGCGAATGTTGCCCGCACGAACCTGATCCCACAGCTCCTTGCTGCCGGGAGTGCCGCCCAAGAATCCGTTGCCCGAGGCGAGTTGCGCACGCCGAAGCTCGGCGAGCATGTATTCGAGACGGCTCTTGGCCGCCTGGTCGCCCGTCGAGGCCCACATCAGCGCCAGGGCCGAAACGTAGTGGCCGCCGATGTGTCCGTCCAGGCCCGTGTTCTCCCAGTTGGGATAGCTCTCGGCCTTGGGGTGTAGACCGGCCTCGCGCAGGAACGGGGCAAGCAGGCGATCCGGCTCCATCGACATGATGTACTCAAGGTCGGTCCGCTGGGCGTCGTAGAACGGCCCGGCGGTGAGCCTGACGTCCCGCAAAGGGAAGTAGGTGACGGCCTCCTGCGCCGCTGCTCCGACGATAGTGGAGAGCAGCAGCGCGAGGCCAAGGAGGTTTATTTTGGTGAATTTCATAGTGTTACTGTTCGTTAAACATTTCTTTTTCGGTGAACGCCCCAAGAGCAAGGTACTTGCGGTAGAGCGACTGGTAGGCGGCGGCGTTCGTGGGGTCGGGCCGGTACTCCGACGCGAATCCCGACGACATGGCCGCCTGGGCATCCTCGACACGCGAGTAGACTCCCGCGGCCGTGGCGGCGAACATGGCTGCACCGAGGGCGCACGCCTGGTCGGTGCGGCACACCTTGATGGGCATATCGAGCACGTCGCTCAGGGTCTGCATCACGAAAGGCGACTTGAGGGCGATGCCGCCGATGCCGATCACGTTGTCGATCCTCACACCCTCGCCGCGGAACCTCTCGACGATGGCGCGCGATCCGAAAGCCGTGGCCTCGACAAGTGCGCGGAACACACGCGGGGCGTCGCTGCCCAGCGTCAGTCCGGCGATCGTGCCCTTCAGCAGTTGGTTGGCGTCGGGCGTGCGGCGGCCGTTCATCCAGTCGGTGGCGACTATCGAGTCGGCGCCGATGGGCAGCTCGGAGGCGGCCTTGCTCAACTCGGGGATGATGGACTCGGAGATGCGGTCGCGCTCGGCTGCGTCGAGCCCCTTCAGAGGCCATTCAAGCAGCTTGCGGAACCAGGCGTAGATGTCGCCGAATGCCGATTGGCCCGCCTCCAGACCGATCATGCCCGGGATCACCGAGCCGTCGACCTGTCCGCAGATGCCTTTTATCAACTTGTCGCCCACCTCCTGGCGGCTCGCGACCATGATGTCGCAAGTCGAAGTGCCGATCACACGCACGAAGGTGTGGGGGGTGACGGCGGCACCGACCGCGCCCATGTGGCAGTCGAACGCGCCGCCCGCGACCACGACGTCGGTGGTGAGGCCCAGGCGGCCGGCCCACTCGGCCGTCAGTCGTCCGACCGGTTTGTCGGCCGTCTCGGTGTCGGTGAACAGCCTCGCGCGGTAGCCCGCCAGCAGAGGGTCGATACCCACAAGGAACTCCTCGGGCGGAAGACCGCCCCACGACGGGTGCCACATGGCTTTGTGGCCCTCGGCGCAACGGCTTCTAACCACATCTTTAGCCGACGCGGCGCCGGTCAGCAGCGCGGGCATCCACTCGCAGTGCTCGACAAGGCTGTATGCCGCTTCACGCACTTCCTTGTCTTCGCGCAGAACGTGCAGCGCCTTGGCCCAAAACCACTCAGAGGAGTAGATGCCGCCCTCGTAGGCCGAGTAGTCGACGCTCGAAGCGGCGCAGGCGCGGTTGATCTCCGCCGCCTCCTTCACCGCCGTGTGGTCTTTCCACAGCACGAACATGGCGTTGGGGTTCTCCTCGAAGCCCGGCAGCATCGACAGCGGCGTGCCCGCCTCGTCGACAAACACAGGAGTGCTGCCGGTGGTGTCGAAGGCGATGCCCACGACCTGTTCCGCAGTTCCGGCCGGACACTTCGACAGCGCCTCCTTGACGCTCCCCTCCAACACGTCGATGTAGTCGCGAGGGTGCTGGCGGTAGCGGTTGGCGGCCGGGTCGCAGTACATGCCCTTGGCCCAGCGAGGGTAGTATTTCACGGCGGTGGAGATGGTCTCACCGCTCGCGGCATCGACAACGACGGCGCGCGCCGAGTCGGTGCCATAGTCGAGTCCTATAACGTATTTGCTCATTGCAGCGCCTTGTTAAGCATGTAGTACACCTCGTTCGAGCGCAACTCTTTCTTGAATCCGGAGATCGTGGTGTCCTCGTCGATCACAACCATCTCGATGCCGGCGATGTCGGCCCAGTCTTCCCAATACTCGACGGTCAGGTCGTACGAGAAACTCGTGTGGTGGGTGCCTCCCGCCAGGATCCACGCCGCGGCCCCTACTTCGAGGTTGGGCATGGGGATCCACAGCGCGCTGGCGACCGGCAGTTTGGGCAGAGGCTTGCTTTCGATGCATTCCACCTTGTTGACGATCAGGCGGAAACGGTTGCCCAGATCGACCACCGTGGCGGCAGTGCCGGTGCCGGGTTTGCTGGTGAACACCAGGCGGGCCGTCTCGCTGTCGATGCCGATAGAGAGGCGGTGTACTTCGAGCTTCGGTTTCGAGGCGGCGATCATCGGGCAGATCTCCAACATGTGGGCCTGAAGGATCGCGCTGCGGTCGCCGTCGAAGTTGAGAGTGTAGTCCTCGAGGAACGAGCAGCCCTTGGGCATGCCCTGGCTCATGAACCACGTGGTGCGAACCAAAGCCGCCGTCTTCCAGTCGCCCTCGGCGCCGAATCCGTAGCCCTCGCTCATCAGGCGCTGCGACGCAAGGCCCGGGATCTGGTCGAAGTCGCCCAGGTCGTTGAAGTTGGTGGTGAAAGCCTTTGCGCCGGTGTCTTTCAACAGGCGGCGAAGGGCGATCTCGGCTTTAGCGGAGTTCCACACCTTGGTGTAGGCTTCGGTGCCGGCTTTTTCCAGCTCGGGCGAGTGGTCGTACTCCTTGAAATATTCGGCCACGAGCGCACCCGTGTCGGCGTCGCTCACGGCGTGGTAGTACTTCATCAGGTCGTTCACCGGGCAGTAGTCCACGTGGTAGCCCATCACCTGTTCGGCCGCAACCTTGTCGCCGTCAGTCACGGCAACGTTGTTCATCTGGTCGCCGAAACGGAGGATCAGCATGTCCTGCGAGTCGGCCCACGCGGCGGCAACCCTCATCCAGATCGCGATCTTGTCCTG
>QMCE01000855.1_pt1 | contig 16231 bp, 13 predicted proteins | sample 1821851 | NCBI WGS metagenome assembly QMCE01 (sample SAMN09453174, study PRJNA476694) | Termite gut metagenome, whole genome shotgun sequencing project. | isolation source: worker | host: Odontotermes sp. | place: South Africa:Pretoria | collected 2016-01-28
TTGCCAAACAGCTCCGGGTTGCCAAACACTGCGCCGCCCTCCGCCGCGCCGCCCAGCGTGAGGGCCACCGGCGTCAGCCCCAGCCCGTGCGGAATATCGTCGGAGTAGTGCAGCGAGCCCGGCTTGGCCCCCTTGGGAATGCGGATTTCGGCGACGCCGAACGCGTGGGAGGCCGGCCTTTCTTCCCGCGGGGGCGGCGCGGGCTGTGTTTCGGCCTGCCGCTCGCTGTCGCCCGGTTCGGTTGTGGCGGCGGGGGCCGGCGCGCAGGCCGGCAGGCGCGCGTACTGCGCGAAGGGCACCTGCTCGACAGAATCTATCTCATACGCCTCTTCCCAGCGGATAAGATGTATTTTCGCGAGATACAGCCGCTGCCGCGCGCCGCGTTCCAGCTTTTTTTCGAGGTTTTCGGCGCGGTACTCGTCGGGGGTACAGGCGTCGAAGCCTTCTGTTTCAAAGGGCTCGGGCTCGCCGTAGCGCAGCGTAAGGCGCAGTGTCTCGCGCACGCGGCCAAAGCGGGCGGTATCGTCGGTCGAGCCGGTCATGGCGTGCATCGGCTCGGTGGAAATTTCGTCGTATTCGGCGCAGAGGTATACATGCCGCGCGTGGCCCCTGTCGCCCCCAAAGCCGTCCAGCTCCGAAAGGCGGGTGACACTCATTTGCGGGGCCACCAGCTCGCGCCCCAGCCCGTCGATGGCCAGCCCCGATTCCACGGCTATTGTCGCCCCGTCTGTCTTGGTGACAACAAGGCCGCACACCACCCCCGCCCCCACCGTGAGCAGGCTGAGCAGGCGCCGCTTGTTGTTAAAGTAATCCTGCTCGGCGTTGTACTCTCGCTCTGTCATCAGCTTACCGAAGAAGTAGTTGTTCCTCTCGATCGGGAAAAGGCTCTCGTTCTTCATGACGGTTCCCTCCGACTATAGAAAATCCGATTCTGGCACGGCCGACTGCCGTCGCGTCGTACTCGCCCACACGGGTGTTTATGCCCAGATAAGCGTAGCCGGAAACCACGGGGCAGGCGTCCAGCACGCGCACGCGGCAGCTCAGGCCTTCAGGCAGAAAATCGGCGATGATCAGCGTAAGCGCGTCGAGATTGAGCGCCGCGCCCCCCGCCTCGGGCGGCAGGAAGACAGTGACGTCCTCACCGCGGTAGAGCCTGTCATTCTCCTCACGCCCTGTTAAAAAGCGGAAGTGCTCGGCCACGTAGGGCTGATAGCCGGTGAAGCACTCCACCCAGCCGGCGAAGGCCGAAAACTGTCCGCGCCGCCGCCACAGACCACCGGCCAGCAACCTGCGCAGCCCCGGCGCGCTCCACAGCGCAAGATGGGGAATGCCCACCAGTCCCGCCAGCCACCGCAGAGTATCCTCTGGAGCAACGGCAGGGTCAAAGGTGCCGGCCAGCGTATCGATGCGCCGCTCCATATCCAGATACTGCGCCGCGAACAGGGCGAGAAAGCGCTCGGTGAAGCTGTCCGGCTCACGGTATATCTCGGGGAGGTAATCGGTAAAGGATTCCCACGCCGCAAAGATCTGCAGCGAACGCAGCGCGACGTCGCCGGTCAGAATGATCTCAACAGTGAGATACCGCCCACGCACGCCGGGCAAGAGGAAATCGGCGGCGTTGTCGGCCTCGAAAACGAGGATATCCACCGGCTTACGGTCGGCGGAGAACACTCGAAACGAGATACCGGAACCGGCGGGGCAATCGAAATCGGCTACAACGCGCCGCCAACGGTTGCCTTGTTCGCCGCTATCCAGCGCCGGCGTGATGATGCGGGCGTTCGAACCGGAAGAGCGCACCGCGCCGCCGCGCCACGCCGCGTGCTCGAGGAAACAGCCCGCCAAGGCGGCCTCGTGGTTAAAGATGAAATAGCGGGTCTCGGGCATGTGGATGCTCCTTATGAAAAATGAACAGGATATTCATAAAGCACAGTATCAATACACCGCATCCACAATTCGCAGCGCCACCTCCCCAAGCTCCGCCAGCGCGCCGGGGGGCAGGGTGATATCGCCGTCGACGTCGGTGCGGGCGTTGCCGGTTGCGCGCAGCGTACAGCGCGTGACCTCGCGCACCTCGGGGCGCGCGTTTAGGAATGCCTGTATCTGCGCGGGGCGGATCTTAGCCCCAAAACCGCCGCAATGTTTATCGAACCAGAGGCGCACGTCGCGCTCCAGCCCGGTGGCAAAGCCCGCGCCGCGCGGCAGTGCGCGCAACTCGAGTGATATGTCTACGCGCACCGTTTCGGGCGCAACGATCGCAAAATTATGGCAGACAAGCCGGTACGGCTCAAGATGAGCTTTGATGTGCCGTTTCTCGTCGTCGCCAAGCGTGGCGCCATCCAACGGCTGCACGGCTACCGTCACAGTACGCGGCGCGCCGGCCGCGGGAGCAGTGCCTTCGGCAAAGGCGCGCACCCTCCCGGTGCGCACGCCCGGCGTTTCGCGCACCAGCTGTTCGATATCGGCCGCCGTCACCGCCTGCCGCTGTGAGGCCAGCATCCGGGTCAGCGCCTGCGCGACACTTTCGCGCGCCGCGCCGCCATATGCCGCCTCCGGTTGCCGGACAGGCAGTGCGCCCGCACTTGTTTCAACGCCTGTGATGCGCCCCGGCGCGATATTGCCGCCCGCGCCGCGCGTAAGGGCCATAGCCTCCACCGCAACGTTGCCGCATGGCATGGCGCCGCGCACACCGTCGCCGAAGGTGAGCTCGCCTGTCTCGCAATCCAGCGCGCAGCAGCGTTCGTCGGGCTGCGCGGCGCGAAAATCGTCGACCAGCGCCCACCGCTCGCTGTCTACGGTAACGCGCATGCTCTCGTGTACAATGGCAAGGCCGCGCGTATCGATACGAAAGACCGCGTGGGGATACCCGCCGCGCGCTTCCCCCAGCAAACGGGGTGGCACGCTCTCGCGCTGTATGATATGTAACTGCAGCCCGTCGCCGCCGTAATAAGCGTCGGCGGTGGTTTCAAAGCGGATATCCTCGGCGTACAGCGGCGTTCCCGCCGGGATATGACAGGGCGGGTGCCCCGCCGGTATTGTAATATCCACCTCCGCCGGCCGCGCGCGCCGCCGCCGCGCGCCCAGCAACGGGAAAAACGCCCCGGCGTCCTCGCTGCGGTCGAGGTGGAAGCGCTGCAGCTCGGTGAGCCAGGCAAACAGTTCGAGGAGGGTGACGCCGGGGTCGTGGGTGTTGAGGTCGTTCCACGGCGGGCACAGCTCCGCCACCGCCAGCCGCGCCCGCTGCGCGATATCGTGGAAGCGCTCGTCGTCGAGGGGGTATTGGTGGAGCATGGCTGGCCTCCTTTCCCGTTGTGAGCGTGCGCGCAAAGCGCGCACGCGGTTTACACAAACCCAATCTCATGCGTCCCGTTTACCGGCAGCACGAATGCGCTGCGTATCGCGCCGGCGTAGTCGCGGGGGATGCCGTCGTGTAAATACGCGGCCTTGATGCCGATGATATAAGCAATACCCGCCACGCCGCGCAATGCCGTTTCGATATGGCCCAATGTCGGGAGCTGGCCTATCTGCCAATCGAGCGGGTTCAGCAGCGCGGCAAGCGCTTCTCCGATACGGCGGCGGACGCTCAGTGCTTCGTCGGGGTCTGTCAGCGCGGCGCGCAGGCTTACATTGACGGCGATATAACGCGGCGGCACAATGTGCAGCGGTCCCGCGCCCAGCGGGCGGCGGGCGGAAAGGTATTCGGCTGCCTCGTCGCGCAGGGCGGCGAAATCGAGCGGGACGGTATCGCCGCTCTCCTGGTGCGTGAGCAGCGCCACACAGGCATGCCCATAGGCCAGATCGCCGCGCTCGTCGGTGTGCAGATAGCAGCGCGCCCGCACCACGCGGGGGGATGCCTCGCAGGCCAGCGCCTCGAGGTCATGGCCGCTCACAGCGCGCCCACGGTGCGAAAAGGCTGCCGTATACCGCGCGATAACGCCCTCTTCCCCCTCGGTGTCAACGCCGCCGTAAGTGGCCAGCGGGTTAAACGCGCGCTCCACCCCGGGCAGCGGCGCCGCCAATGTCGTGAACGAAAGCGATGGCAGCACGCCGGTCTCCCCCGGCTCGCGCGCCGTGGCGGGCACGGCATTTTCGGTGATTGCCCGCAGCACCGGGCGGCGGCCGGCCGTCTCACCGGCGGCGGTAAGGCGCAGCCAATACGCCTCCTCCCCCCACAGCCGCGCCCGCACGGCGGGCCCTGCGGTTTGATAGCTCACAAGCCCCGTTTTGCGCAAGCCCTGTGTGCCGTCCTGCACGCCCAGCGGCGTCCAGCCTCCCTGCGCGAGGTATTCCCACCGCAGCGGCGGCGGCTGCCCGCCGGGGGCCAACTCAAGCAGCAGCGTGCCCTGCCGGACAGGGCCGTCAAACGCAAAATAGACGGCGGCCGGGTCGTTGTCGGCGGTATTTCCTCCCGCCGGAGCCCCCGACGCGTCCGGCAGCGGCGCGAGAAGAGAGGGCAGCTCGGCGTCCCGCCGGTCGAGATGATCCTCCACCTCCACCGCAGCGATAGCGACTCCTTCGGGGCAGCGGTACGAAAAACGCACCCGCGAAAGCTTCGGCGCGCGGAAATTGCCGCGTTGGCGGTAGAGGTTTTCGGCGGCCAGCAGCCGCGCGCGAATAAAAGGCAAATCGTGCGCGCCCACCACCGCGGGCTTCAAATCGCCGGGGCAGCGAAAGGTCACGCTCACGCGGCCTCTCCGGCTCCCGTCAAAAACCGCCGCGGCGTCGGGCTGCTCGGGAGAAAGGGCCGCCCAGCCCACGCCGTTCCAGTATTCCCATTTTACCTGCGACGCCGTGACGGTAAACTCCTCGGGCGGCGTAAGCTCCGAGACGCGCATGAGGTTTCGCATGCGGATCTCCCGCTCCGGGTAGCCCTCTATCGCAAAGCTTTCGTAATCCAGCGTAAAGGAGATCGTAACGCGCGCCCCCGGCTTGACAAGCGCGTCGGGGCACGAAAATGCGGCGGTGTTGCCGGGAAAAAACCGCTGCCCGAACGGATAAAAGAATTCGCCCTCTTGCTGCGTGTCTTCGGCGTACAAAGCCTGTGCCGGCAGGTCGCCGCCCGAGGGAAAGGCGGCGACGCCGCCAAGCACCGCGCCGCCGGCTTTGCCGCGCGTAACGCGGACGCGCAGCGCCGTGCAGGCTTCCCCTCCCCCGTCCGGGAAGACGCAAACAAGGCCGTCGCCCTCAGGCGCAACATCCAGTGGCCGCCAGCTTTCGCCGTTCCACCATTCCCACGGGAAGGCGGCCAGCACCCGCGGCCCGCCGCCTCTCAAACCGGGGCGCAAGCGCAACGTGGCATGGCGCGAAACGGCAAAGGCATACGGGTGCGAAAAGGTCCAGATATGCTCCCCTTCTACGGCGCGCAGCAGCTCGATATCGCGCAAAACATCATATCGTCCCACTGCGTCGCGTGCGGGGATCACATTAAATACAGCCTTGACGCGCACCGGCGACGCCGCCAGCTCGCGGTCGGTGACCAGTACGGCGTCGGGCCGCGCCGGCGCCGACACCGCCGTGCCCGCCGGTATCACTGTTTCGCCGGCTTCCTCCCGCAGCGAAAAGGCCAGCCAGCCCCGCGCCGGCAGTGCCGGGCGCGCCGCGCAGCCCATCTCGTTCAGCAGGGCGCGGCGGTAGTTTTCCGGCGCCAGCTCGTACCGTTCCAGCGTACCCGCCAGCATATCCGCCCACAGCGCCGCCAGCGCCGCGCCCGCGTCGGGGGCGGCGGTATCCAGCCGCCACTCCGGCGTATAGTAAGGCGCGCGCGCGGCTATATCGGCGAGGATGGCGGTTTTTTTTTCGGTGGTGGGCGGCATGGAACCTCCGGGTGTTGTTTGTGGGCGCGGGGCGCCCACTTTTTTTACACACTCTCATTCAAAAAGAACGGAAACACCAAGTTAAACGGGTTATTCGTGCTGCGTACGACATACGCCACGTTCAGCAGGAACCCGCCCGACGGGCCGGCGGGAAAATCCACGCTTACCTCCACATCGGTGACGCGGGGCTCCCACAGGGCAAGCGCCTCCCCTGCGGCACGGCTTATGGCCGCGCGGGCGGCGTAGCTATCCCCTTCAAAGAGGAATTCGTGCAGTCCGCCGCCGAAGTTTGGCCGCATCACCCGCTCGCCCTTGCGCGTGGCGAGGATAACGCGAATAGCCTGCTCGATATCCTCCTCGTACTCGGCCATGCGAATGCGACCCGTCGCCTTGTCGGCGGCGATGGGAAAAGCCCAGCCCCGCCCGAGAAATTCCTTTGTGGCGTCCATACGGTGCTCCTAGTTGATTTTTGTCATCGCGCCTTTCAGCGTAAGAACGCCGCTTGCTTCCACCGTTAGCATCGCGCCTTTGAATTCGGCGTTTTGCGCCTCGAACTTAGAGGCGCTGCCCTCAATTTTCAATTGCTTTCCCTTCATGTTGAGGTTTGTATCGGCACTGAGGGTAATATCTTTTCCCTTGGCGGTGAGTGCCCCGTTAAGATTGATCTCCTTAGCCTTGAGGGAGATTGCCTTATCGGCCAGAATATCGACGCTTCCCTTGCCTTCGTCCACCGTCACCGATTGCTTGCCGTCGCCGGTGGCAAGCTTTATTTTTTTATCCTTCTCGTTGATATCGATGCTGTACCCCTTGGCGGTTTCTACATTGAACAGCCCCTCGTCGCCATCTGTGAAGGTGACGGTATGACCTCCCTTGGTTATAAACACACGCGTGAGGTTCTTCTCATCGATCGCTTGGCGCGGGTGCGTGTTCTTGCCGTTCCACAGGCTGCCCAGCACCACGCCGCTCATCACGTCGCCGTCCAAAAAGCCCACAAGCACCTGGTCGTCCTTCTCGGGCCGTATATAAAGGCCGTAACCTTTACCCGCGTAGGGGCTGAGCACCGGCAGCCACGCCGTCTCGCCTTTGCCGGCGGCAAAGGTAGGCAGCGTCACCTCTACCATACCGGGATGATGATCATCGTAGTTTTTCTGTACAACGCCCAGAGTAAGCTCCATTTTTTTCGGGCAATCGACATTGCCAATTGCCCTTTACCCTCCTTCGATCCCAATTTCGGTCGAGAATCCCCCATCCGCCGTCAGGCGGTGGTGAACGCTGACGACGATGAAAGTATCGCCCACTCCCATCGACGTCAGGGGGAATTTGTTGATCTTCACCTTCTGTCCTAGTTTGATCTCTGGCAGCCCCACGCAGGATATCGTCCCGCTCACGGCGGCGGCAACGCGGGCGGACGCCTGCCCGGCGGCGGCTTCTTTGGCAGCTTTGGCGCCCAGGTAGAGCGGCTGGCGTTGCGCCCGCGCTACGGTGAGCAGCGAAGCCTGTTTCGCCGTATTCTTGGCGGTCACCTCGGCAGTAAAAGCTTCCATCCGCTTTGCGTCGTAGCCGTAAGCTGTAAGCTTTTCGTCCAGATAGCGCACCGAAATCTCGATGCCGAACTGTTCCCAGTCAAAGGCGACGCATACGGTCGCGTCCGCCGCGCCGATGACCGCCTTGCCGCAGTCGATGTAAAAATAATGCCCGCGCTTTCGCGCCGCGTCACAGAGGAACTCCAAATCACCGCCGGCTTGCGTGATGTTGACCTCCTGCTCGAGAGAGGCGAGCCTAAAATCCTTTTTATTGACCAGAGGGCTGTACCGGTCGGCAACAGCGGTGACCACGTCGAGGACAGACTTATCTCTGGTCGAGGCGAAGGCCGAGCCGTCGCGCATGAGGGCCCGCGCGTCGAGACAGACGGCGGTGAGGGCCATGTCGTCCTCCAAAAAGCGGGCGCGCACCTCGCCGATATAGCCGGTGAACACCTCGGTAACGCTGCTGCCGTAGCCCAGCGATACGCTCACCTGCTTGCCGGGGATAAGCTTTTCCAGCGCCGCGACCGAAAATTGCCGCGAGCCGCGCTCGTAAACGTCGGTCAGTGTAAAACGGGCCGCGCCCGCCGTCTCGCCCATGCAGTTGTCGACAACTATTTCTTCAAAGGAGCACTCGCTGCGCTTAAGCTCAGCGCCGCCGCTGGTGATTTTGAATACGGGAACGGCAAAGCCGCCGTAATATTCCTTAAGCGAGGCAAAAGTTTTCATGTCGCGCGCTCCTCCTTTTCCATCGGCGGTACTCGCAGCGGCATTCCGGCACGCAACCGCCGCGGATTGCCAATACCGTTGGCCGTTGCGATACGCCGCCACTCGGCGCAGTTGTTATATGCCTCGAAGGCCACCATGTACAGCGGCGTATCCTGCGTGAGGATATGCCGTCTGGTGCGGTCTGGCGATTCCAATGCAATTTTGAGGTCGCCGCTGCTTCTCATCGAAATTTCCGCGGCGGCGCGTATCGGCACGCCTGTCGACGCAAACATGGTGTACTGCACCGTAAGAGACGTCACATATCCCTTAAAGCAGCAATCTCCCCACTCAAAAACGCAGACCGGCGGCTTATGCAGCGTGGCGTCAATGCGCACCATGTCGCGCAATATTTTGATATCGCCGCTTACGTCGGCCGCCTTTTCGGGGTCGAGGGTACCCGTCTTCGTAAAGCCGTCGAGAGTAAGACGCATGCGCATTGTCGTGTTCTCTTCGGCCACAAACTGCTCGCCCTTTTTCTTGGTATCGGCCACCGGCTTGGTATCGGAATAGCGCGCGCTGTGCTCCGTGGTAAACTCAGAAGGGTTAAACTGCGCCACCAACGTGTCGAGTACCTTATCGTTCTCACCGAGCAGTTTGATTTTTGCCTGAGCCGGGCCGGTTGTCGCGGCGATAGCGGCCACCCCCTGCGGTAGGATTAGGTAAGCGCTGGATTGATCGTGTTCTCCCCGCCGTCTGCGGCGGCGCCCCCAACCGGAGAGGAAGAAGGTCTATACGGCGAGGATGCATCTACCGCCCGATTCCCGTTCTGCTCCTCTCGTACGCCGCCTCGTCGCGCATTCGTTGCAGCACGCGGCGCTCGGCCCTGCGCGCGGCGTCGGCGATTTCGCGATGGGTCCGCTCGCTTTCGCGGCGTACGCTCTCTTGTGTGAGCCGGCGCGCCGCGCGGTGCGAGAGGGGCCGGTCGTCGGGGTGGTCGGGCACCTCCCGCCGCCGGGCCAGTTCCTGCGTTTTGAGGCGCTCAACATCGCGGCTCACCGTCCGCAGCTGCAAGGCGGTATCGGCCGCCAAAAGCTCCACGCGCTTTTCTGCGCGGCGTAGCGTATTTTTCCGCACCCGCTCTGCCCCGGCTATATCGGCGCGCCACACGCCGGTTTGCCTCTCGACCAGCTTGCGCATATCTCTGCCCAGGGTTTGCAGCGCCAGCTTTTCACGGCTCTCGAGCAACCGTTCCATCTCGCCGCGCAACTGCCGGCTTATGGTGTTGAGCTGCGGGACCCTAAAATCGAGCGGGGCGCTCCCGCGGTGCTGTTCAGTGCCGCCGCGTACCGCCTGGCGGCGCAGAACCAGTGTCATCAAGCCGCGATAGCTCACGGCGCGGCCATAGCGTGAGCGCACCGTCGCCAGTAGATCCTCCACAGTTTCGTTAAGCACCTGCTTTCGCCTCGCTTTTCAGCTTGCGGAACACAACGGTGAAGCTCTCGATCACCACGTCGGAGCTGAGCGAATCGAGTGTGCTCAGCTCAATAGATTCACAGGCCGGATCCTCTACGGTATAGGTGGCCAGTTCCTTTTTTTCATCGCCCAATAGCGTGACTGTCATGGTTTTGATAACCACGCCGGGCTGTGGCAAAGAAAGCGCCTCGCCGCTGTATTTCCCGCGCTCCATCGTCAGCCTTCCGCCGTCGGGCACAGGCACGGGCAGCATAACGGGGCCGTCGTTCTTACCGCCCACCGCCAGCGGTTCGAAGGCGGTGGCCAGCTTAAGACCACTTACCGACCTAAACCCTATTTCGGCGTTGTCTACCACCACCTTGAAGCGATACGCGGGCATCAGGTTAACATTTACTTCCATTGCTCGTCACGCCCCGTTTCTTCCGGCATCATATATTTTTCTTGTTTCATCTCACCTTAGGCGTGGAGTGAAACGCTTTGGGGAAGGTGTGCTATACCAAACAAGGCTCGAAGAGCAGTATCAAACCTCAAAGATATTCTCAGGCGCGCCCGAAAGCTCCTTGTTGATAGCGGTAACGCGTTTGCACCATTCCTGCCGCTCCCAATGGGGCAACGCAAGCAAATCCCCTCTGGGCCAATGGAGATAATAACCCAAAAAAGCGATTTCCTCAAACAGGCGGGAGGCGGGGTAGGTGGTTACTGCCCCGCCCGCTGAAAATTTAGCGGGATCCGCACTGTTTTGCCGCACGCGGGGCAGACGCCCTCGTACTGTGGGGCGTCCATGTGGTTGACACGGTTGTACAGATCCTGCAGGTAGGCAAGGTCAGCCACAAACAGCCGCTCGATCTGCTCGGGCGCAACAGGGCGCAGCGTGCCAAGCGCTGTCACCACTCTTGAGAGAATCAGAACAGAAAGATATTCGGGATTTTGCGCCACGCGCGGGTCGCGCAGCGGCGTGATCTCGTCGGCGGCGGTGGCAAGGCGCATCCTGCCCGCACGGTGCAGCATACCGTCATCGGTGACAAGACCGCGCGGCAGCGTGAATTCATATTCGGTTTGCAACATTACGCCGTCCTCTTCAAGCCCTCGTGGGCTATTTCGATCGATTCGATCGCCACCTCGGACGATGTCGAGTTCAGCTCAGGCATGGTGTACTTCACAGGCCAGCAAGCTGTGATCGTCCACGTGGCAAGATCTTTTTCTTCGTCGTCGAGCAGCGACACCGAGATATTCTGGCGTTCACCGGCTTTCTCAAGCCAACTGGCCAGCCAGTCGTACACAGCTTTATCCGACGTCACGCCCCATTTGAGGGTGACGTTGGAATACTTGCGGATGCCGGGCAGCTTGGCGGGGGTGGCGGGCTTTTCGTTGCCGTTGCGATATTCGATGACATCCATCGAGGCGTCGAAGCCGCTCACCTCCGAAAAACCGGCCACGCCGACCTTATCGATGGTCACCTTAAACCGGAATTTCGCAAAAGGATAGGTTGGCATTTCTTTTTCCCCTCCTGTTATTCAGTCGCCGTCTTTTGCGTGAGACGGAAGATAACAAACTCTGCCGGCTTCACAGGCGCCACGCCGATCACGCAGATAAGCCGCCCGTTGTCGATATCGTCCTGCGACATGGTCGCGCGGCCGATCTGCACGTAAAACGCCTCCGATTCCGACGTACCGGCCAGCGCGCCGTTTCGCCACTGCGTACCGAGGAAGGAGGATATCGTGCGCTCCACCCGCGCCCACAGGGCCTCGTCGTTGGGCTCGAACACCACCCAGTTGGTGTTGGCCTTGATGCTCTCCTCGAGGAAGATGAAGAGCCGGCGAACATTGACATACTTCCACAGACCGTTGGAGCTGGCCGTGCGCGCCCCCCATACGTTGATACCGCTGCCCGGAATTGCCCGGATGAGATTGACGCCCTTGGGGTTCACAATATCCTGTTCGCCTTTGTTGTAGGCCACAGAAAGGCCGGTACAGCTGCGCACCACCTCGTTGGCCGGCGCCTTGTGTACGCCGCGCGTCGCGTCGCTGCGCGCGTAGATGCCAATTACCGAACCGGAGGGCGGTATGTAGATATCGCGTTTATCCAGCGCGTCGAACACCTGCAGCCAAGGATGGTAGAGGGCGGCGTACTGCGTATCGAACAGCTCGCGGTGCACCAGCAGGTCGTCGGGCTTGCTAAGCTCGCGCGGCATATCAAGAACAGCGAAGCGCGACGCAAGATTCTCGCAGTGGGCCACCAGAGTGAGCTGCACGTTGGGGTCGGTAACGCCGGGCACAGCCATGATGCTCACATTGGTGTTATCAATGAATGCCTGCACGCCGGAGCGCTTGCCGGGTCCGTTATCCTCTCCCATAAACACATCGGCGGTCACCGCGGCAAGGCTCCCGTTGCCGCCGCCCTCAAAGCTCCATGTCACATTCTTCGCGCCGGCATTGTCGGCGCCGGCCAGCAGCGCGTAAGGAGGTGTCGCGTCGGCGGAAATTTCGGCCAGCTCAATGCGTACCAGCGACGAGCGCGCCAATTTTTTGGCAATATAATCGGGAATTTCAACATTGAGAGAAAGGTTCGAATAGCTTTCGGCCACGTCGTCGTGGTAAATATCCAGCCCAAACTCGCAGGTGGAAAGCAGCCTCTTGGGCGAGAGCTCGGCGTCGACAACGCCGTCATCGAACTCCTCAAGCAGATCGAGGATGTTATCCTGTGCCTTGAGGACGCGGTTGTACTTCTTCTCGTCGCCGTCAGTGAGAACAATGACGTCGCCGGCAAAGAAGCCGGCACTGGATTTGACGCGCACCTGCTTGGGCGAAAGCAGCTCGAATATCTGCGTCTTGGCCTTGCTGGCCGGCGTGAGGATAGCCTTGAGCCCGTTGCCCCACGCGCCGACGCTGGACGCTGTCAGCTTCAGCGGGCTGTCGGCCGTAGAGACCGCCTTGCCCGCGTCGGGGGGCGCAACGCGAGATATGTAGGCCCTGGTGCCGCCGTTAATAAAGAAATGCTCGACGGCATAGGCGAGAAAGCGATAATCGCCGAATTCGTTCGGCGAAAGATACCCGCCGTAGCTGCGCCTAAAATCGGCCACGCCGGTCACCAGCTGCGGCACGCCGCCCACCGGACCCTTCACGGCCAGCCCGATAAAGCCCGCCGTCGACGTGCCGACGCCCTCCATCGGAACGGCGCCGCTATCAAATTCTTCCACGTACACGCCCGGGCTCAGGTATTCTGGCATATGCTCGTCCTCCTTCTTGTCGGTAATACATTATATGAAACCATATCGGAGATATGAATTCATTTTTGTGCATATGTACCGCGCCAAATACCGCGCACAGTGCCATATTTTGCGCATGCCGCCCCCAATGCTTTGGGTATTCATTCCTCATTTTTATTCATATTATCCTATATAAGGTGTTATTTCCCAATTTTTCGCTATATCTAGTAGTATAATTCAATTTGTTCCACAATGCAAGAGGGTTAAGGGAAGTGCGGCAATTTTTTTTGAAAAGAAAACTCCCCCGCCAATGTAAACGGGAGAGTGTAGTATTGCATTTCCATTTTTATGCTATTCCGCATGCGCCGGGGCGGCGCAGATAAGCGGGCGGGGGCGGGGTCAATGCCCGCCCCCGCCAAGATGTGTTCATTCTTTGTTCACTATATTTTGCGCGAAAAACAGAAAAACAGCCGTGTCGGCTCCCTGTCTAAATCCTTGAACGCTGCGCTCTCTTCAGCATCTTTTCGCGCGATATCCTCCAAAATGAACGGCGTTATCCCGTGTTCAACATTTGTTCACAATGTTCCACGTGGAACATTGTGAACAAATGTTGAACAAATGCCGGCGCCTATAATCCGCCATGTTTGAAGTCGGGGAAAAAACAAGAAATCAATGATCACTTACCCGGGCTGTTTCTTTGTCTGTCAGCTCCTTCATGATGAGGGCGTCGCGGGTTTGCGTGCCGCTTGATTCGCAGATAATGACCGGCTCGAGCCTCCGCTCTGCCAGCAGGCGGGCCAGCGGGGCGAAGTCGGGGCCAAAAGCGGCGTCGTCAAAGGTGAGATGCCGCCTCTCGCCACCGGCCGGCGTGAATTCGATGCGCGAAAAATGCGCGTGAAACCGCCGCCCGCGCTCTTCGCCCAACTTGTCGCGCAGCTGGTCGAGCAAGGCGGCCATGGCTTCCTCTCCCTGAAATGTGCCGCCCGAACGCGCGTACAGGTGCCCGAAGTCGATACAGGGCAGCAGCCGCTCGTCGCGAGCGCACAAAGCGAGTATCTCTTCCACCGAACCGAGCTGGTTTCTCTTCCCCATTGTCTCAGGGCAAAGGATGATGTGCCCGAGTCCCGCCTCCTCCAGCCTGCGCAGGGCAAGGCGTGTCGTTACGGTGGCCAGCGCCATCGCATCTTTGCGCTCCAGCCTGCCGGCGCCGCCCGGATGAAAGACCACACGGGTGCCGCCCATCCAATCGGCGGCCCGCGCCGCCTGAAAAAGATATTCAACCGACGCGATACGCTTTTCTTCTTCCGCCGAGGCCATTGAAATATAATAGGGCGCGTGCACCGAAAGCGCCACGTTGTTGATCACGGCCTCTTCCCCCAGCGCCCGCGCCGTTTTTTCGGTAACGCGCACGCCGTGCCCGCATTGGTACTCAAAAGCGCTGAGCCCCCGTGCGGCAAGATACGCCGGCATATGCAGCGAGGATTTGTGCTCCCTCGCAAATTCGTCGTCCTGTCCCGCCGGTCCAAAGCGTACCATTGGGCGTCTCTCCTTTGCATCGGTTGGATGGGTGTGCGCGCCGCGCGTCCATCCAATATGGATATACCTATGTAACAGATGATTTAATCTTACCGCCATCGTGCAAGCAACGGCGCTATGCCGTGTTTTCCCCGCCTTCGGCGGGGAAAACACGATTGATCAGTGCTTACCTAAGTAACCGCTGATTTAGAAGCCGTGTGCAGCAGTCGAAACACCCCTTCGGCGGGGAAAACACAACTGATCGGCACTTACCTGTTCAGTATACTCCGATCTTCACCGGTTTTCAAGTTGGTTGACTATTCATCCTGCTCTTCGACCAAAATTCGCCTGTCACTTACGTTTGCGCCTTTGCGCCGGGTCGGCGCAAAGGCAAACGACCCTTAGAAGAATAGTATTAGCTCCTGTTCCCGGCGTCCACCTTGCTTACGGCGTGCATCTGCTCCGGGCCGGGGCGCAGCCGCCCCAAAACCCACGCGATCTCCTCCTTGGTGACACTGCCCACGGCCAGCAGCACCAGCAGGTAAAAAACACCCATTACCACGCTGCCCAGAAGCAGCACCTGCCACAGCGCGAGACCCTGAATCGGCACGTAAAGCGTAAAGGCGCGCAAGCCCTGCCCCGCTGTTAGGGCCGCCAGCAGCGGCTTTATGACCCAATCGACAATGCGCAGGCGGATACGCGTTACCCGCAGCAAGCGGCAAAGGTTGAGCAGCGACGTAAACAGGTTGCTGGCGATAACCATCCACACAAAGCCTTCCACCCCCAAGCGGGGAATCAGCAGCCATACCAGCGCCACGCGCAAAAAGCAATCGCTTACCGCATAGCGCGCGCTTCTCGTCTGTTCGCCCATACCGTGCAGAATGCTCACGACCACTGTCTCGACACACATAAAAGGGCAGAGAAATGCCATGGCGCGCAGCATTTCGCCAACCTGCGCATCCCCGTACACCGCAATGCCGATCTCATACGAAAAGCTCATGAGCAGACAGACAATAAAGATGCCAATGATAGACGTGGACTGCAATATCTTGCCTACAACACGCTCCAGCTTCTCGTTGGCCTCGAGAGCATGGAGCCGCGAGACTTCGGGGGTAAGTGTGATAACAAAGGCAGAGAGCAAGCTTAACGGAAAGATCAGCAGCGGCATCACCATCCCACGCAGCATACCGTAGATACCGGTGGCCTCGTCGTGACTGCCGCCGAATTCGGTAAGTCCCGACACGATCAGCACATCCTCCCAAAGATGCATGATGCTGCGAATGTAATGGCTTATCGATATGGGCAGCGCAAAACGCAGGATCCGCCCGTTGAGGCCGGGAAGCCTCAGCTTTTGATGCGCGTTTACGGCATATCGGCGGCGGTCGATCAAATAACCGGCAACCGTATAGAGCAGGCAAATCGCCTCGCCCAGCGTCATGCCCAGCAGAACGGCGGCACAGCCCCGTTCGAGACTCTGGCCCAGCGCGGCAGGCAGCGTGAGCATGATAAAGCCCATCTTGAAAAGCTGTTCGAGCACCTGTGCCGACGCCGGAACGGCTACCCGCCGGCAGGCGATGAAATACCCCCGCAGGCAGGAGCACACCGAGAGGAACGGCAGCCCCGGAGCGAGGATGCGCAGGCTGGAGGCCGTGCGTATATCGCCCAAAATCTTTGCGGCGATAATGCCGGAATTCGTGAAAAGCAATATGCCCACGGTGATGCTCAGTACAAGCGAAAGCGTTACGCTGCGCTTAAGAATCTTTTGCGCGCCCGCTTTTTTGCCGTGCGCCAGTTCCTCGGCGGCCAGCTTTGAAACGGCCGTGCTGATACCCGACGTGGCAAAATTGATGCTCAGCGCGTATACCGACATGATGAGGGAATAGATTCCCATTCCCTGCGCGCCCATCTCCCCGGCCAGAAAGACCCGGAAGCCGAACCCCAGCACCCGTACAAACAGCGCCGACGCGCTGAGTATCAGCGTGGAAAGAAGTATGCCT
>QMCE01000856.1_pt1 | contig 16229 bp, 11 predicted proteins | sample 1821851 | NCBI WGS metagenome assembly QMCE01 (sample SAMN09453174, study PRJNA476694) | Termite gut metagenome, whole genome shotgun sequencing project. | isolation source: worker | host: Odontotermes sp. | place: South Africa:Pretoria | collected 2016-01-28
CGCGACAAGGCAATGCGAGACATTGGCGCGAAGCGGCAACGAAGCAGCATGGCCGCCAGAGCCAAAAGACGCTCGCGCTTGATAACGGGATAGGCTCTAAGCCGCTACCCGCTTGATCCGCAGTGAGGCTATTTGTACGATTGAAATTGATTGCATGCCGTGTCACGGGACATGGGCGCGACGGAGACCGCATGGCCGAAGCGGAAGAGGCGGAAGAGAATGCCGCCGGCAACAATCCGGAACCGGAAGAGGACGACGGGGCGGCCAAGGACGCCGCCGCCGCCGACGCGGCGCCGCCCCCGGAGGACGGCCGGCCTGCTCCCATGAGCACGGGCGATTTCGCCGTCGCCGCGCTTGACGAGGAAAAGGGAGAGCAGGAAGAGAAAGCGAAGGACGCAGCCGGGGCGGAAGCCGAATCAGAGGAGGCGGACTCCTCCCCCGGAGCGCTGACGCGCATCATTCAGTGGCTCATCCACTGGCATCCCCTGCTGTTTCTCGCGGGCGCGGGCGCGCTGGCTGTCTACGCATGGTCGGTCTACCCCGAGCCGGAATCGCGCAAGGTTCCTCCCGCAGAGCTGTTTTACGACGACGGGCTGGATCGGCTGCACCGCGTCATCAACCCCGACCTGCCCCTTGTCGCGGAGACTCCGGGGAACGAGGCCCTCGCAGCCAGAAACGCATTTCTCAACCTCTTCGTCTTCCACCGCGAACATCTGGCGGACTATCCCCAGTTCATCAACCCGCACCTCCTGCTCGCCGAGTCCAACCGCCTGCTCGCCGAATACACCCCCCCCCTCTCGGAACGCTACTGGAACGACGCTATCAGCGCCTACGCGGACGCCGCCGCCTGGGAGCTTCTGGAACAGGGGGAGGAGCCGGGAAAGCGTGCCGTCTATGTCGAAAACAATTTTCTCGACAGCCGCTCCAGCAGGGACATCGGCCCGCTCGATCCGGACAACGACGAGGTGAATCTGCGCCGCGCGCGCCGAAACGACTATATCGCGTACCGGCGCGCCGAGGTGAACGTCAGCCTCGGCCGCCCGGAACTTGCGCGCTCCGACCTGGAGAACCTGCGCCGCGCCGAGGACGCCCGCCGCCGCGAGGCGACGCGCCTGTCCGTTCAGGACGACGCTGTCGGCGACGACATCCCGCGCCACGCGTTCGAACTGGGTCCGGACGAGTTCCGCGCCCTGGATTTCCTTCTCGCAAAAGTCTACGACGGCCTCGGCCGCCAGGACAACGCACGGAGCTGGTATCTGCGGTATCTCGCAGCCGTTCCGGAGGGCAGGAACCATTCGTTCGTCGTCGAACGCCTCGCCGACATCTCGATGGCGGACGGCGAGGTCTATCGCAGGGCCAACCCGGAACTGGCGGCTTCGCATTACCACGCGGCAGCCGGCTATTACCGCGAACTGGCCGACTCGTCCTCCGCGACAGGCGGCCAGCACGACAACGCGGTGTTCGGCCTTGCCCGGGCGAATTCGCGCCTGGCCGAGCTCGTGCCCGTCGGGGAGGTCGCGGGCGTCGACGAACTGGGCGCGCTCGGGCGCGGCCTGCGGAGCTGGCTTGAAAAATTTTCCGGCCAGGAGCTTCCCAACCGCGCGCTGGCCATTCCCATGGCGGCGGGGAAGGCGCTTTCCAGCCCGGCGCTGCTGCTTCCCGGCCGCGACGCGATTCCGGAGGCCGCCATGGGCAGCCTGTCGGCGATGGCGGGGGGCGATTTCATCACGCCCCGCGAGCAGCGGCGCGTCCACCTGACCTCGGCTCTGGAGAATTACGATCGCGTCGCCGAAGCCGCAGGGAGCACGCCGGTCGGCGACAGCGCGGCGGTGCAGGCCGCATGGGCGGCGTGGGACCTCGGCCTCAAGGACGATGCGGAAATCCGTTTCGATCGCCTGATCGATCCCCTCTCCAGGCCCGAACAGATTCTGGCCGCCCGCCTCGGCCTCGCCACGATGGCCCTGGACAGGGGAGAGCTCCGCCGCGCCCACATGCTTATTCTGGGCGGCTACGCCCATCCCCTGCCCCTGTGGTTCACCCCGGACGACGCGGACTGGCGGAAAATCGCCGTCAATCTCGGTTCCGCCGCCCGCCGCGCCGCGCCCGGCGTCTGGAAGCGCGTCTGGGACGTGCTTCCGGACGAGGGGCGCGAAATCGCCGGATACGCCGCCAGCGGCCGCAGGCTGGACGACGACTATGTCGGCCGGCTTCTCCGCGCCCTGAACACCGTCCTCCGCCGCCGCGATCTCTACACGCCCGGCGACTTCCCCCCCCGCGACCGGAACTTTTACCTCACGTATCTGCTGAACAGGGATCCGGAACTGCTGACCGCCGAGGACATCGCCTGGCGCAACCGCCTGCTTCTCGAAGAAGCCTGGCCCTACGAAATCGCCCATCGCGCGATCAAGGACAACATCGGATTCGAACCGTTCCCGGCGGGCAGGGAAATCGTCCCCGACGGCATTCTCGACCCCGAGCGCGTCGGCCGGCTTCTCATGGATTTGGCCGGCCGCTGGTCGACAGCCGCGGCCTCCGAACCGGACAGGGCGGAACGGCTCCGCATGTTCACCGAGGGCAACGTCGCGTACCAGGCGCTTCTGGATCGCTACGGAGGCGATCCGGGCGAGACGCTGTACGCTCTGGCGCGGAATTACGAAAGCCTCGCCGAGATACGCGAGGTGCAGGGCAACCACATGGCCGCCCTCGCCTTCGCGACCAGGGCGGCGTTCAGCTACCTCGACGTCTCCTTCAAGGCCAGGGGCTCTCCGAGGGAGATGGAGTCCCTCCTCGCCGCCGGAGACGCCTTCTTCCGTTCCGGCCTGCTGGAGCGGACGGTGGAGAGCCAGCGCCGCTTTCTCGATCGCTTCGGCTACAATTCCCTTCCCGGAACAGACGCGGCCCTCGCCGTCGTGCGCGCGGAAAATCTTCTCGGCCGCGCCTACTGGTTCCTCGGCATGACGGACGACGCCCTGGAGTCGTTCCGCAGGAACGTCGCCCGGCGCACGCCGGATCGCTACAAATCGATGTACTACATCGGCCGCGTTCTGATGGACGAGGGGATAAGCCGGAACGATCCCGAACTTCTCGGCTCCGCCGCGAAGCCGCTTCCCGATCTCGACAGGAACGGCGATCCGATTATCAGAACCGCGCTGGAGTCCTTCAATTACCTGCGGCAAAGCCCCGGCATAAACCCCACAGCCCGCGCCTGGCGCTGGGCGACGTTCGATCTCGCCCGCCTGCGGTACGTCTTCGCGGATCGGGCCCGCCGCGAATGGCTGGCCGCGCGGGACGCCGACGCCAGGAACGCCCAAAACGCCGCATCCGAACCCCGGCCCGACGAGGACAGGCCCTGGGTCGCCCTGTACGACGACGCGCGGACCACCCTCACCGAGTCGCTCGAACGCTATCCCCTGCGCGAGAACGGCGCGGGCGAGGGCATTTCCATCCGCGTCGAGCCTGAGGACTACGCGGAGACGATGGCGTCGCGGTTCGAGACCGAGTTCCTCCTCGCCAACACGCTCCTCATCCTCGCCGGGGCCAGGGAGGACGATTCGCTCTACTCCCTCGCGCGGGCGCACCTGGAGAATCTCCGCGACCGCTCGCGGTACGCGGCTGCGCTGTTCGACGCGTCGCTCGATCGCTTCCAGCTCAACGCCGCCATCATCCGCGAGGAGGTGGAAGGCGGCAACTGGGACAAGAACGAGCCCCTTCCCCGGACGAGGCTCGGCGACGACGAGGGCCCGACCCACAGCCCCCGCCGCATGAACGACACGCTCATCGACTCGATGCTGCTTCTCGGCAACGAATATTTCCGCGCAGGGGAAAGCGCCCGGGAACGCCAGCTTCTCGCCTCGACCGAATCCGGCCCCGCGCCGACGGGCGCGGACGCGGGAGGCTATTATCAGGATTCCTACAGGGTCTGGCAGGACCTCTACGACAGGTTCGGCATGACGTTCGGCCCCCAGTGCATGGTCAACATGGGCGACTGCCTGAACCGGCTCGGCAACAGGGAGGACGCGGCGAACCATTACCGCATGGCCCGCAACATGTCCGAGGTCGTCCCGGACGGGGGCGGCGACCCGACGATGCTTCTCCGCGCCGCGCCCGTCTTCTGGGGCGGCGTCGCCGGCCAGCGCCTGAAGGACATGGAGGACGGGTACAACGTTCCGTAGAAGCGGTTTCACAACCCGCTTCCGGTTGGCAAACAAACCCGTCCGTGCTATACTGCCGGAAAACGGGTTCCAAGGAGAACGACATGGCCTCAGCGCCCGAAGAGTGCGCGCAGGAACTGGCAAGGCTGCTCAACGCCCAGACCGGGGTGTGCGGCGGCATTCTGGAGAAATCCCGGATGCAGCAGCGCCTGGTGGAGGATCGCGACGAGGAGAAGCTCCTTTCCCTTCTCGCCGACAAGCAGAGCCTTATCGACAGCCATCAGCAGCTTGTCGACCAGACCAATCCGGTCAGGGCCGAGTGGGAGGCGGGCGCGAGAGAGCGGGTTGAACCCGGGACGCGCGCGCTGGTGGAGCAGGCGTGGAGCTCCCTCCGGGACGTCCTGGACGAGATCATCAAGCTTGAGGACGCCAGCCGCGCGATGCTTGAGGAGCAGAAGGGCAGGCTGTCCGTCGACATCGGCAATCTGCAGCGCGGCAAGATCGTGAACAAGGCCTACGGCGGCGCGAAGGCGTACCGGCCGCCCTCGCCTCCGCGCTATTCGGACAAAAAGGGCTAACGGCGGATGACGTCGGAAGAAACTCCTCCAGCACCGGCCGAACCGCCTCCCGCCGCTCCCGATCTCCGGGAGCTGGGCGAAATCATCCGTGCGTACTCCGCCGTCACGGAGGAATTGCAGCAATCCCACGAACTGCTGCAAAAGCAGGTCATGCGGCTCACGGGCGAGCTGCGCGAGAAGAACCGGGAGCTGTCCGAGACCGTCACGCAGGTGTCCTCGCTCAAGAACTACCTCGCGGGCATCATCAAATCCTCGGCCGACGGCATCATCGCCATCGATCCGGGCCGCCGCGTCATGGCCTGGAACCCGGCGGCGAACGTCCTCGCGGAGCTGGGCGGCGACATTCCGGCGAATCCCGAGGGCATGTTCATCCTTGAGGCGCTGGGCGGCCCCTGCCGCGACTTCGCCCTGATGCTGATGCGCTCGATGCAGGAGGACAGATCGTTCTCCGGCGTCGAAATCCGCCTGACCGACAGGCGCGGCCGGAAACGCTATTTCTCCGCGTCCGCCAGCCCGGTGTGGAACGAGGAGGAGGACGGATCGCGCCGGAACATCGGGGCTGTGCAGATTTTTTCGGAGCTGACGGAAATCCGCGAACTTGAGGAGCGGGCCAACAGGCACGACCGACTGGCAGCCCTGGGCGAGATGGCCGCGGGCGTCGCGCACGAAATCCGGAATCCCCTCGGCGGCATCGAGCTGTACGCGTCGAGCCTGAGGCGGAAGTTTCCCGGAGACAGCCCGGAACACGCCACCTGCGGGAAGATCATCGCCGCCGCGGCGAGCCTGAACCGGATCGTGACCGACATGCTGACCTTCACGCGCAGCCGGCCGCCGCAGATGCGCAGGGCCCTGCCCAGCCATGTCGCGCGGGGCGCGGCGGACATGGCCGCGCGGGAGATCGAGAGGAAGGGGATCGAAGTGGCGTTCAGCATCCCCCCGGACGAGCGGCCGGCGCGGATGGACCCGGATCAAATGGTCCAGGCCGGCCTCAACGTCGTCCTCAACGCCGTGCAGGCGATGGAGCCGGGCGGCAGGCTGACGATAACCGCGGGCGGGGGGAGGGACGCCTCCGGGCGGGAGACGTTTTCATTGTGTTTCGCCGACACGGGGCCGGGCATTCCCGAGGACGCGAAGGCGAGGATATTCGATCCGTTCTTCACCCTGCGCAAGGACGGCACAGGCCTCGGGATGGCGATAGTGCACAAGATCGTCCAGGATCACGGCGGCGTCATCGAGGTGGGCGACAACATGCCGCGCGGGGCGAAAATAACGTTCGTCATCCCCGCGGCGGAAGAATGAAGGAGGCGATCCGCATGCCGAAGGACAAGGTGGTCGTCGTCGACGACGATGAATTCATGCGCGACAGCCTGATGGAGGCGCTGCAGCGCCCCGATCTGAACGTCGTCGGGTTCAGCCGCGCGGCCGACGCCCTCGACGCCGTCTCCGACGGCTCGGCCAGCGTGCTCCTGACAGACATGCGCATGCCGGAGATGGACGGCATGGAGCTGCTTCTCGAAGCCAGGCGGCTCGACCCGAAGCTCCCCGTGGTGATGATGACCGCCTTCGCCACGGTGGAGACGGCCGTGGAGGCGATGAAGCGGGGCGCGTTCGATTATGTGATGAAGCCGTTCAAGGCCGAGGAGCTCGACCTCGCGATCAACAGGGCGCTGGAGCGCCACCGCCTGATCACGGAAAACGAATACCTCAGGGACGAACTGGCGAAGAAATTCAGGAACGCGGACTTCGTCGGCAAAAGCGCGGCGATGAAGGCCGTCTTCGAGGAGATACGCCAGGCCGCGCCCACGTCGGCCACGGTGTTCATCCGGGGCGAATCGGGGACGGGCAAGGAGCTTGTCGCGCGGTCGATCCATGCGCAAAGCCCGCGGCGCGGCAGGCCGCTCGTCAAGGTCAACTGCGCCGCCCTGTCGGCGGGCGTGCTCGAAAGCGAGCTCTTCGGCCACGAAAAAGGCGCGTTCACCGGCGCGGACAAGCGCCGCATAGGGCGGTTCGAAATGGCGGACGGCGGCACGCTCTTCCTGGACGAGGTGTCGGAGATGGACCTGAACCTCCAGGGCAAGCTGCTGCGGGTTCTCCAGGAAAAGGAATTCGAGCGGGTCGGCTCGTCGGAGACGATTTCGGTGGATGTCCGGATTCTCGCGAGTTCGAACCGGGACCTGGAGAAAAGCATCGAGGCGGGCGAATTTCGCCAGGACCTGTACTACCGGCTGAACGTCATCTCCGTCGAGCTCCCCCCGCTCCGGGAGCGGAAGGCGGACATCCCCGCCCTCGCGCGGCACTTTCTCGAACGCCACCGCCGGGAGGAGGGCGTGCGCGTCCGGGACGTCTCGGACGGGGCGATGGAGCTGCTGTGCCGCTACGACTGGCCCGGCAACGTCCGCGAGCTGGCAAACGTCATGGAGCGCCTCGTCGTCCTCGGCCGCGCCGACGTCATCGAGGCGTCCCAGGTGGAGAACGCCCTGCCGAAGAACGCGGCCCGGGGCCTGTTCAAGCCCTCCTCCGGGGAGGCGCCCGTCCCGGACGGCGGCGGAGGGGAAGAAAAGGGCGCGGCGTTCCGCATCCGTCCCCTGGACGATGTGGAGCGCGAATTCATCGTCGCGACGCTGCGGCATTTCGACGGGGCGCGGGCCAAATCCGCCGAATCCCTCGGCATCAGCGAACGGTCTCTGCGGGATCGCCTCAAGCGATGGCAGGAGGCGGGCCTTGTCGGGGAGGTATGACGCGGCATGACAGCTCCGAATCCCAGCGACAGCGACGTCACCGTCGCCGGACACGGCGGCGAGACGATCGTCATGCGGACGCTTCTGTACGACCGGAACTCCTCCCGCGAGCTGCATCTCGCCGCGAGCGGGGACGGCATGCGCGTGTACCTGAAGGCGGACCCCGGCGTCAACTTCTCCGGAATCTCCCTGGAGAGCGTCACGGACGCTCTGGCCTCGGCCGGTGTGCGGCACGGCGTTTTGGAGTCCGGCATCCGGCTTTTCGTCCACATTCAGAACAGCCCGGAGCCGTTTCGCGGCTTTTTCCAGGTGGCGCGCGGCGAACCGATGCGGCGGGGCGAAAACGGCTCGATCGAATTCCACGTCCATCCCGCCGGCATAAACCCGCGCTACGACGAAAACGCCGAGGGCGCGATCGACTACAAGCAGCTCAACCTGATCGAAAACTGCTTCGCGGGCCAGCGCATCGCCAGCGTTCTTCCCCCCGGTCCGGGGCGGGCGGGCCGCGACGTGTTCGGCAACGAGGTACCCGCCGTGCCCGGCGACCCCGCGGTCATCCGCGCGGGAACAGGCGTGGTCACCTCGCCCAGCGGCCGCGAATTCAGCGCCGAGGTCGAGGGGCGCGTGGTTTTCGAGGACGGCGTCCTCTCGGTCTCGTCCCTTCTCGAAATCTCCCGCGACATCGACTACAGCGTCGGCAATGTGACGTTCGCGGGCAGGGTCGTCGTGCAGGGCTCCCTTCTCGACGGCTTCTCCATCAACGCGCGGCACGGCGTCGAACTGAAGGGCGACATGGGCGCGGGCCATATCTCATCGGAGGGGGACGTGGTCATCACCGGCGGCATCAAGGGCAAGGGCGCGGCCATCATCGCCTGCCGCTCCCTCGTCACGCACTACATCGACGACGCCAGCGTGGAGGCGCGCGGGGACGTGATGGTGACGAAGGAAATCATGAATTCGAGCGTCAAGTCGCTTGGCCGCGTCAGCGTGACCCAGGGCGCGATCATAGGGGGGGAGGTCTGCGGCCGCCGGGGCGTGGAGGCGGACACGCTGGGCTCGGACATGGGCGTGGCGACGCTTGTGGCGGCGGGCCTCGACTGGACCGAGGAGAACCAGCGGGCGGAGCTGCGCGCACGCATCGCGGAATACATGGATCGCCTGAACTCGGCGGCGGCCGTTCTCGACCCGCTTCTGGCGGACAAGGGGATTGGCTCCCGGCTCGACGCGGATCAGAAGTCCATGCTCGCGGACCTCGTCTCGGAACTGGGCGACGTGCGCGAGCGCCTGGCCGAGCTCCTTGAGGAGCGCGCGCGCCTGAACGACAGGGAGCGATCAGACAGGGTGGAGCGGATCAACGTGCGCAAGACGCTGAACATGGGCGTGTCCGCGCGCTTCAGCGGGTTCACCTCCCAGGTGAAGGACGCGGTGAAGGGGCCGCTGTCGATCTGTCCGGACGAACAGCGCGGGGCGCTGTCCATCGGCGCGTTCAGCGATCTGCCCAAAGCCGAAGCTCCGCAAAACGAGGGAAACGATGTCCAAACCCCCGGACAGGAATCGTGACAACCCAGCCCCCTCCCTGAACGCGGCGCTGGAGCGGATTCAGGAGCGGTTCGGCGCCGGCGCGGTCATGCGCCTGGGGGAGGCGGCGCGGCGCGGAACGCCGGCCATTCCCTCCGGATCGCTCGGCCTGGATTTGGCCATCGGCGCGGGCGGGTATCCGCGCGGGCGCATGGTGGAGATTTACGGCCCGGAGTCGTCGGGCAAGACCACCCTCGCGCTCCACGCGATCGCGTCCGCGCAGGCCGCCGGCGGCGTCGCGGCGATGATCGACGCCGAACACGCCCTCGACCCGGCGTACGCGGGAAGGCTTGGGGTCGATCTGGACGCGCTCCTCGTCTCGCAGCCGGATTCGGGCGAACAGGCGCTGGAGATTTGCGAATTGCTGGTCAAGTCGAACGCGGTGGACGTCATCGTCGTGGATTCGGTCGCGGCGCTGACGCCCAGGGCCGAGCTTGAGGGATCGATGGGCGACACGCACGTGGGGCTGCAGGCGCGCCTCATGAGCCAGGCGCTCAGAAAGCTCACCGGCGCGCTGAACCGTTCCGGCGCGGTGATCCTGTTCATCAACCAGATACGCATGCGGATAGGGACGGCGTTCGGCAATCCGGAGACGACGCCCGGCGGCAGGGCGCTCCGGTTCTACGCCTCGCTCCGCCTCGACATCCGCCGGGTGGAGACGCTCAGGGGGCCGGACGGCGCGCGGGGCAACCGCGTGCGCGTGAAGGTGGTGAAGAACAAGGTCGCGCCGCCGTTCCGCCAGGCTGAGTTCGACGTGATTTTCAACAGGGGCGTTTCGCACGGGGGCGAGCTTGTGGATTTGGGCGTCGCCGCGAAGGTGGTGTCGGCGAGCGGCTCCTGGCTGTCTTTCGGCGACATCCGCCTCGGGCAGGGCCGGGAGAAGGCTGTGGACTTTCTCGCGGCGAACCCGGAGATCGCGGCGCGCGTGCGGGAAGGCATTGTGCGGAACTGGGCGTTATAATTATAACAAGGATTCTCCATGCATAAATTTTTCGTCGTCGACACCAACGTTCTTTTGCACACATCCAGCGCCATCGGGGCGTTCGCGGACAACACCATCGTCCTCCCCATGACAGTCATCGAGGAGCTGGATCGCTTCAAGACGAAGACGGACGAGCTGGGCAGGAACGCCCGCGCCGTCATCCGCTACATCGACCGCCTGCGCGAGGAGGAGGATGCCTATGCCCGGAACGAGGGCCGCGAGCCGGAAAAGCTGACGACAGGCATAACCCACAACGAACAGGGCGGCAGGCTGATGATCGTCGAGGACGATCGCCTCGAACCGACCGAGGGCCTGGAGCGGGAGATGCCTGACAACCGCATTCTCCGCGCGGCTGTGCACATCCAGCTTGAACACCCTGAGAGCGAGGTGATCCTGGTCACAAAGGACCTCAACCTCCGGATCAAGGCGGCGGTCGTGGACATCGTCCCGGTCGACTGGGAGGAGGACAAGGTCGACGCTGACGAGATATACGAGGGATTCCGCGCCCTCTCCGTCGACGCTGCCGCGATCGACAGCCTGTACCGGGACGGCGACACGCCCCTCGACCTCCGCGGCGCGGAACTGCGCCCGAACGAATTCGCGGTGATGACGGCCATCGGCAATGAAAGCCAGAGCGCGATAGGCCGCGCGTCGGGGCCGGGCTCCGTCGCCTGCCTGAACAAGGCGTGGAAAAAGGCGTACGGCGTGAGCGGACGTTCGTCCGAGCAGAAGATGGCGCTCCAGCTGCTGCTCGACCCGACGGTGAAGCTGGTCGCGCTGGTCGGTTCGGCCGGCACGGGAAAGACGCTTCTCGCCCTCGCGGCCGGGCTTGAGGCGATCCGGGTCGACGACGCCGCTCTGAAAAACGGCCTCGATCTGCCCTACGGATACGAAAAGATTCTGGTGACGCGCCCGATCATCCCCATGGGCAAGGACATCGGCTACCTGCCCGGCTCGAAGGACAGGAAGATGTCGAGCTGGATGCAGCCCATATTCGACAATCTCTCCTTCCTGATGCACGTGGGGCCCGGCGGCGGAAAGCAGACAGTCGGCAAGGCGGCGGATCGGAAGGTTCAGGAGCTGCTGTCCGACGATCTGATCGAGCTTGAGGCGCTGACGTACATCCGGGGCCGATCGATAGCGCGGCAGTACATCGTCGTGGACGAGGCGCAGAACCTGACGCCGCACGAGATCAAGACGATTGTGAGCCGCGCGGGCGACGGGACGAAGATCGTGCTGACAGGCGATCCGTACCAGATCGACAACCCGTATCTGGATCAATCGTCCAACGGCCTGATGTACTGCGTCGAGCGGATGAAACAGCTTCGCCTGTTCGGGAGCGTCGCGCTGAAGCGGGCCGAGCGATCCGAGCTGGCCGCAGCCGCCGCGTCCTGCCTGTGAGCCTGTTGCCGAAAGGAACCGCCATGCCTTCATTCAATGTCGCCGCGCGCGCGCGGAACGCGCCTCTCCGCGAAGCCCTCGCCCGGCCGCCGCAGCGGGGAACGGTGAACGTCTTCTGGCTGGGCCAGGCCGGTTTCGCGCTCCGTTCCGCGGATTCCCTCGTCGTGATCGATCCCTACCTGTCCGACGCCCTCGCGATCAAATACCGCGACGCGGAATTCAAGCATGTGCGCATGACGCCCCCCCCCGTCGCGCCGGGCGAACTGCGCGGCGTGAACCTGCTTCTTTCGACCCATGCGCATTCGGATCATCTCGATCCCGACGGCGCGGGGCCGATCATGGCGGGCAATCCTGAATGCGTCCTGGTCTGCCCCGCCCGCGTCGTTCGCACCGCTCTTGAACGGGGCGCGGACGCGGCCCGCGTCGCCGGCATGAAATCCATGGAGCCGAAGCGTTTCGGCTCCGTCGTCCTCGAACTCCTCCCCTCCGCCCACGAGGACCTGGCTGTCGACAAAAACGGCGACCCTCTCTGCGGCGGCTTCGTCATCGAAATGGACGGCCTCACGCTCTACCATTCCGGAGACTGCGTTCCTTTCGACAGGCAGGCGGCGATGCTCCGCGAACGCCGCGCCGACATCGCCCTTCTCCCTGTCAACGGCCGCGACGCGAACCGCAGTTCGAAAGGCATTCTGGGCAATTTCACCGTGGACGAGGCCGCTTCGCTGTGCCTTGACGCGGGGATTCCCTTCCTTGTCCCGCACCATTTCGGCATGTTCGACTTCAACACCGTCGCCCCGGAAACGATCGAGGCCGCGCTGGAGCGATACGCCCCGCGCGGCCTCGGGTGGGTTGTTCCGGATACGGAAACATATCTTTCGATCGCACCCGCGCCTCACGCGCGGTGACGCGCGGCGAAATTCCCAATCCGCTCCATGGCTGTCGCGATGTTCTCCACCGAATAGGCGTAGCAGGCGCGGATGTAGCCGTGCCCGCAGTCGCCGAACGCCTCGCCCGGCACCACAGCCACCTTTTCCTCCATGAGGAGCTTTTCGCAAAACTCCCGCGACGTCATGCCCGTGCTCCTGATCGAGGGAAAAAGGTAGAACGCCCCCATCGCCTCGAAACAGTCCAGCCCCGCGTCGCGGAATCCCTTGAGCATGACCCTGCGTCGGCGGTTGTATTCCCTGGACATTTCGCGCACCTCGTCGTCGCAGCTGTCCAGCGCCTCGACGGCGGCGTACTGCGACGCGGTCGGCGAGCACATGATGCCGTACTGGTGTATCTTGTACATGACGGAGATGAGGCCGGGGTGTCCCGCCGCGTACCCAAGGCGCCAGCCCGTCATGGCGTAGGCTTTTGAAAACCCGTTGATGAGAACCGTCCTGTCGCGCATTCCGGGGAACGACGCGATGGAGACGTGCGGGCCGTCGTAGCTGAGTTCGGCATATATCTCGTCGGACAGGACGATGAGGTTCCGGTCGACGATGACGTCGATGAGCGGCTCGATGTCCCGCCGCGACATGATCGCCCCCGTGGGGTTGCTCGGGAAGGGAAAGATGAGGATTTTCGATCGGGGCGTCAGGGCGGAGAGCAGCTTTTCCCGCGTCAGCCTGAACCCGTCCGCCTCGTCCAGGGGAAGGGGCACGGGCGTCGCCCCCGTGAGGGCGGCGCAGGGCTTGTACGCGACGAAGGAGGGTTCGGGGACGATGACCTCGTCTCCCGGCCCGGCGAGGGCGCGGAGGGCGAGATCGATCGCCTCGCTGCCGCCGACGGTGACGATGATTTCGTCCGCCGGATCGTAGCCGACGCCGATGGAGCGGGAGAGGTACGCCGCTATCGACTGCCTGAGCCGCATGAAGCCGGCGTTGGGCGAATAGTGCGTATGGCCCTCCTCAAGCGAATGGATGCCCGCCTCGCGGACGCGCCAGGGGGTGACGAAATCCGGCTCGCCGACGGAGAGGGAGATGGCGTCCTTCATTTCGTTGACGAGATCGAAGAATTTGCGTATGCCCGACGGCGGCAGGTCCCGCGCGCGCGGCTGGAGCAGGGCGTTGATGTCGAACGTCATAGAATCACCTGCTCACGGTCGTCTCCCGGCGTCCCGCCGAAGACGAATCCGTAATCCTTGTAGCGCTTGAGAATGAAGTGCGTCGCGGTGGAGGTGACGCCGGGCAGGGGAGCCAGCTTCCGGGCGACGAAGAGGGCGACGTCCTTCAGGCTTTTTCCCTCGATGACCACGGTGAGGTCGAAGCCGCCCGACATGAGGTAGCACGACTTGACCTCGGGGTAGCTGTGGATGCGCTCCGCAATCTTGTCGAAGCCGCTGTCGCGCTGGGGCGTGACCTTGACCTCGATGAGGGCTGTGACGTGCTCCTTCTCCACCTTTTCCCAGTTGACCAGGGCCGTGTAGGCGGTGATGACCCCGGAGGCTTCGTATTCAGCCAGGGCCTTCGCGACGGCGGCCTCGTCCCTGCCCGTCATCGCGGCGATTTCGGCCGCTGTGCGCCTGCCGTTTTTTTCGAGGATTTCCAGTATTTCGTCCATGACGCCGCTCCTCCGCTCCCGGATACGAATGGTTGGATCGCGTTTGCGGTGTACAATAATAGGCGGCGCGGCCCCGAATGTCAATTCCGGCTTGCCAACGGCCTCCGCGCCGGGTATCTTACGGGAGGATGGCTTCATGAGAAAAGCGGGGAGACGATCGATGTCCCAGTTTGGCAAAATCTTCTTTGTCGGCGGCGGCGGCCTGCATTCCGTCGGGGGGTTCTTCTCGGAATCCGTCGACAACCCGGACGTCTGGCAGCCGGCAGCCGATCTGCTGGAGATCGAGGGCGGGTTCCTGGTGCAGATCGATCTTCCCGGCGTGGACGCCGCGTCGGTCGAGGCGGTGGTGGACGGCCAGCAGCTTCTTGTCCGGGGCGTCCGCCGCGCGATCTGCCCCAACCAGTCCAAGCGGTACATCCACATGGAGGTGTCGCGGGGGGAGTTCGGCAAGGTCATCAACCTCCCCGATCCGGTCTCCGAGGACAACTGCCAGGCCATGCTCCGGGACGGCGTGCTTGAGATTTTCCTTCCCTTCGGCCAGAGGCGCGTCTTCGCCGTCACCCAATTGCGCATCAAGACCTTCCTCTGAATCCCCCGAACCGGAACGCGGGGGGAACGACGCCACACACAGCCAGCGAGGAACGCACACCATGCGAGACGAAGATGAAGACGACGCGGCAGCCGGAGAACACGATGCGGAGCCGCCGCCGATAATCGACCCCAATCACAAGCCCGGCACCCCGGACGTGCTTCCCGTCCTGCCGCTCCGCGACGGGGTGCTGTTCCCCGACATGCTGCTCACGCACGTCATTCAGGACCCGCGGGACATCAGGCTGGTGGACGACGTGCTGCTGCAGGATCGCTTCGTCGCCTTCGTGCCTGTCGTCAATCCCCAGTCCGACGACGCCAATCCCGCCTCCCTGTGGGACAAGGGCTGCGTCGGGGTGATTCTCAAAATGATCAAGTTCCCCGACGGCGGCGTGCGCCTGCTGGTTCAGGGGCTGAAGCGGATCCGCATCGAGTCCATTCTCCAGCGCCAGCCGTATTTTTCCGCGCGGACGTCGGAGCTCCGGGACGTCGTCGAGCCGGGCGTGGGCTTGGACGCGCTGCACCGTTCGGTGCGGGATCAGTTCACCAGGCTGCTGGAGCTGCTTCCCCACGCGCCCAGCGAAGTGAAGCTGTCGGCGGTCAACATCACCGATCCGGGGCGCTTCGCCGATCTGGTCGCGGCGAATCTGAACCTCAGCATGGAGGAGCGCTGCTCGATCCTCGACAGCGCGAACATCAAGAAGCGGCTGGAGAAGATTTCCGTCCTTCTTGAGCGCGAAATGCAGATAGTCGAGCTCGGCACCAAGATTCACGAGGACGTCAAGCAGAAGATCAACCAGGGCCAGCGCGAATTCTTCCTCAGGGAGCAGCTCCGCGCCATCCGGAACGAACTGGGCGACAGCGGCGACGAGCGGGTCGAGATCAACGAGATAGAAAAGGCCCTGAACGAGGCCGGCCTGCCGGAGGAGGCCCTGAAGGAGGCGAAGCGCGAGCTCTCCCGCCTTGAGCGGATGCAGCCCGGTTCGGCGGAATACACGGTCTCGCGGACATACCTCGACTGGATGACCGCGCTCCCGTGGGGAAAGGAGACCGGGGACCGCCTCGACATGGCCAAGGCGAGGAAGATTCTCGATCAGGATCACTACGACCTGACCAAGGTGAAGGACCGGATCATCGAATTTCTCGCGGTGAAGAAAATCCACCCGACGGGCCGCAGTCCGATCCTGTGCTTTGTCGGGCCGCCCGGCGTGGGCAAGACATCCCTGGGCCGCTCCATCGCGAGGGCGATGGGGAGGAAGTTCGAGCGCATCAGCCTGGGGGGCGTGCGGGACGAGGCGGAGATTCGCGGCCACCGCCGGACGTACGTGGGCGCCCTTCCCGGCCGGATCATCCAGGGCATGCGCCGCGCGGGCACGAAGAACCCGGTGTTCATGATGGACGAGGTGGACAAGCTTGTCTCGGACATGCACGGCGATCCGTCCTCCGCCCTTCTCGAAGTGCTTGATCCGGAGCAGAACATCAATTTCCGGGATCATTATCTGGACGCGCCCTTCGATTTGTCGAAGGTGGTGTTCATCACGACGGCGAACACGCTGGAGACCATTCCCCCGGCGCTTCTGGACAGGATGGAGATTCTCCGGATAGCGGGCTATTCCGAGGAGGAAAAGCTGCACATCGCGCGGAAATACCTTATTCCCCGCGTCCTCGC
>QMCE01001304.1_pt1 | contig 16219 bp, 6 predicted proteins | sample 1821851 | NCBI WGS metagenome assembly QMCE01 (sample SAMN09453174, study PRJNA476694) | Termite gut metagenome, whole genome shotgun sequencing project. | isolation source: worker | host: Odontotermes sp. | place: South Africa:Pretoria | collected 2016-01-28
ATTCCAACGATAAGACTCCCTATTCCGAACCATCCGGCCTTGCCGGACGCCGCCCGGCCGAAAACGGGCGGGACCAGAAAGAAGGAGGCGCCTTTGCGCCTGCGGCGGCGGTAAAAGAATCTGCGGTCAATTCTTCCCGAAATAGTTATACAACCGGCGTTTTTCAATTCTTCATTGAATTTACGAATAGCTGCACTCATGAGTCCAGAAAAAGACAAATCCATCCCTTTAACTGTATAAGGTAAATCAATATAGCTACCACTTTTAGCTAATTTCTCAACAACAGGTCCTCCAGGATGACCTAAGCCAGTTTCTCTTCCAAATTGATCTAATGCATTTCCAACAGCTATATCAAGAGTTTCGCCAAAAACACGATATCTACCATATTCATAAGCTATAACTTGGCTATTTCCACCACTAACATATAATGAAACAGGGTCAATAGCCCCAGTATCAAGTTTTCCAATTTCAATATGACCAATACAATGATTAACACCAATAATCGGTTTTTTGATTGACAAAGATAAGAGAAGCCAGGAGTATAACAAAAAAAATGTTGATTTTTGTGCCTTAAAAAAGTCAACAGTACGCTCAATAACAAAAATGTCGTCAATCAAATTTATTCTCGCATGAAAGATCAAATCGCCACAGAAATCCGTCAGGCATTGAAAGGCAATGTCGTGATACCCCATACCGTTCTTCGCCACACCATCGAAAAGATGCCAACAGATATGTCGGAAGCCATGAAAAAACCGTAGAATAATCGGAGACAAAAGTAGAGCAGAAAAGTGATTAAAATACTGGTTTTTAAAGAAGTGGAAGTGTTTGACTGTATAGTAGCAGGATGAAGGGGATTTTATTTTAAGAATAAGAATTATTAAAACTTGCAAGATTTGCAAATTCTAATAATTTATGACATCTTTGTAGTATGAAAAATTTAATCGGAAGAAAAGAATATTTTGATAAACTATTGTCCTACAAAGACAAAGATATTATCAAAGTGGTAACAGGGTTACGACGGTCTGGAAAGTCCACACTGTTGGAGTTGTTTAGAGATGGTTTGTTGAAAAACGGAGTAACGTCCGAACAAACACAATTCTACAATTTTGAATTGCCCGAAAACTACCTGAACAAATCGTGGGAAACGCTCTATTTTGAAATAAAATCGAAGTTGCAAACGGATAAACCGAATTACATTTTTCTTGATGAGGTTCAGAATATTGCCAATTTTGAAAAAATGGTTGATGGGCTTTATGCCAGTAAAAATGTAGATGTCTATATCACAGGTTCAAATGCGAATTTGCTGTCCGGTGAGTTAGCTACTTTACTAAGCGGCAGATATATAGAGATTTCTATTTTGCCGTTTTCTTTTGCCGAATATTTAGAAGTTCGAGACATTGACACTAGTAATAAATATCTGAATTACGAGGCACTGTTCTACGATTATGTAAACGAGACCTCGTTGCCCAAAGGTGTTGAGTTGCGTGAAGAAGGCTTTGATAAGATTTATGAATACTTAGAAGCATTGTATGCCACCATTATCGAAAAAGACATAACGCAACGCTACAAAATATATGATAAACGAGCATTTGGCAATGTTGCAAAATTTGTGGCAGCAAACATTGGCAGCCAGATTTCCCCCAATAGCATATCAAAAGCATTGAAAGCAGATAATCAAAGTATTCACAATACTACTGTTGAGAAATTTATTGATTATTTGGTCGAAAGTTTTGTGTTTTATTGCGTTAATCGTTTTAATATCAAAGGCAAAAAACAACTTGCAACATTGGAAAAATATTATCTTGTTGATGTCGGTTTGCTGAATGTGTTGGTTGGACGAGACAGGACAGCAGACAGAGGGCATATTTTAGAAAATGTCGTTTATCTCGAACTTTTGCGTAGAAGTTATAAGATTTGGACAGGCACACTTCGCAATGGGGAAATTGATTTTACTGTCAAAAATCGTAATGGAGAAATCGAATATTACCAAGTTTCGTGGGATATTTCAAACCCCGAAACCGAAAAACGAGAATTCGCGCCTTTAGAATCAGTAAAAGACAACTATCCTAAATATGTGCTTTCAACAGAATCATTTCCACAAAGTAAAGCAGGCATTATTCATAAAAATGTGTTTGAATGGTTATTGGACAAATAATTTGATTCTTGCGTAATGATTATTTGCGATTTAGCAAATTCTTAAACACAGTTCCAAAAATCAAATAACTGGTGTTACCGCCAATCGTTCCCTCGTTTTGTCCCCAAAGGAAGGGCCAATCGTCATAGTTCTCAAAGTGGTCGGGCTGTCTGAACAGTATACCCGGAGCGACATTGCCCGGAATAAAAGAAAAATCCGCACGGTTATTACCATAGAAAACAGCCTTGGGACGGGCGGCGCCAACGGCGGCCACTAACGAATAATTGTGATATTGGTGACACCCGAATAAATAATCAACCGCCTTGCAAACGTCGTTTATTGAGATAATATCGGCATAATATTTGTTTGCAAAAGCATTGGTAATTCCAAAACCTACCGAGTTTCCCGCCCAGTTTCCGGGACGGATAGGCACGCCGTAAGGATTTTCAAGTGTAAGGCTGTCAACATACGCTTTATATCGCACAACATAGGGTCGCAGCTTGTTTTTGAAGGCTTCATCCATATAAGGTACGGCCTGCAACGCGGTCAAAAGATTGGCGCCGGCATTACGTTCAAGCGCAGGCCATAGAAGTTCCTGAAAACGATCGGCATACGGCTGTTCGCCGGTTGTAACAAACAGTTGAAAATTAGGAGCCATTTCTGCCATGCCTGATCCGTACCTTCCGGAGTCACGCCTTGGTTGTTTGGCAAGGAGTTCAGTGGCCTCTTTAAATAATCTTTTGGCTTCATTCAACGCTCTTTCCGAAAGTTCGTCATTATACCCTTTCAATGCGCGGCTTGCTGCGGCGAATGCCGTCACAGCCCGCAGGTCAAGGCTCGCATTGCGATTGGTAAAGGCCCAGAGGTCATCAAACCTGCCGCTTGATTTTCCATCTTTGGCTACTTCATAAGGACCCAGATCGGGGTTATAAGGAAGGCCGTCTGTTGCCGAAGCGGCGTCTCCTATGTGATGGTAATTGTCGAGCACGCCGTTTGAAAGCGTCTGCGCCATGTGTCCGAGGATTTCCGCCTGCGCAACCAATTGTAAAGCGCCGTGCTCAATCTGTTGCAAGATATCGGGCACTCCGTCGGGACGATGAAGATCGACATAACGTTGCTCCTTGCTGATAAAGGTCTGGTCACGCTGAGGTTTATACATATCCCATATAATGGAAAGGTTGTTCAACACGCCGATATTTGCTCCGGTTTCTATGTCAAAATCTCCCGCATCAAACCAGCCGCCGATGTTTAATCCGGGAATCGTTTCCAAAGGCTTATATTTGGTCTCCGTTGTAGCGCCTTGGCCGTGCAGGTCAAAATGATCCGTATTTAACGGCGCTTGCAGATAACCTTCTTTGAATGGTTCTCCATGCCAAACTCTGTAAGCCTCATTGACAAACATGTGATTCATGTGGATAGGAATCCATATATCGCTCGTGGCGTCTGTCATTTTATCAAACACATTATCGGCGATAATGAAAGTATTGGTTTTAGTGTCGCCATACTGAATGTAATAAACACCGGGAGTTTTCACCGGTGAAAAATCAAACTTCACATAATGATACTTGTAATAGTCTCCCCAATTTTCAATAGCACCGTTAAAGGCTTCTACGGGTTGTCCCGACTCGTCCATTTTATAAAGAGACGCTTTCGCCAACGGCTTGTCCTGTTTATCTAATTCAATAACGGCTACTTTCTGCTGTTCGGGCACATAGCCTATCTGCGAAAAACCAATATTAGGTTCTCTTTTCCAACCGGGAATAGCATTGGGCTCGATCGTCCAAGTCAAGACCTTACCCGTTTTTCCTGCAGGAAGCAAACTGCGAACGATGTACCATCCGTTTTGCGCTAAAACACGGCCGTCATAAAGCGCCAATTCTTCATCGGAGGTGATTTTCACCAACCGTTCGGGATCATTGGAGCCTAATACAATCGCGTGGCCTGCATCAATGGGTTGCGGTTCTATGAATCTGCCGGTACCTCTGTCGTCTTGTGTCACATATCCGTTGAATTGCTTTATTTTTTCGCTGTTGGGTTTTGTCACACTATTGCCAACGGCATAGCGCGGAAAAAGATTAGGGCGCCCGTCCATCAGATAGGTCTTTCCCCAATATTGCGACGGCAGGAACTCTATATTAAACCCCGCTTTCCCTTCTAAAAACTGCGGAACCGGCTTGTCTAAATAGACGGATATTTCAACGCCCTTACCCTTGGCGGTCGCCACAACGCGCGATTCAAAATCATAATCGGGATATTGCAGGGTTGACTCAATCGAATTGGTTTCCCTATTTACTTTGCGATCGGGAATGACAGGAACCAGATCCCATTGCTCAGGAGTGGCGGAAAGCCTCACCGCTCCTCCTTGCGCTGTTCGAACGCCATGGTGAATCAACTCAATTCCGGCCGTCTTTTCATCGTTAAACCCTCCGGTAAAGAGGTTGCTGTACACAAGGACATTGACGCCTTGGGTATCAAAATATTCGAGTTCATTGAGAACCAAATGCTGACCGAAGGCTGCCTCAATAATTTTCCCAACCACGGGTTTAGCCTTGTGTTGCCGGTCAAATAGCAGCGGATAGTCTGTGCGTCCGCGCACCGGAAAATCATTTTTCCATGAACCGCCGTCCGACACCCCCCACATCGTGACGCGAGATACTTTGCCCGGATATGTAAGGAATAACCGGAAGTATTCCTCCATCCTATTGTTCCATGCCACAGAAGCTGAGTCGGGTACCCCTTCGGTATACGGGTTTATCTCTTTCTTATATTCAAAGTTGGCCGATAAGTCTGCCCCTATTCCGTGACGGGGAGCAGGCAAGATCGACAGGTCGAACTCAGTAATCATCACACGGACGCCGGCCTGTGTATAATCACGGATAGCCTCTTCGTATTCCGCTAACGACGGACTATCCATTCCCACATGCCCTTGCATTCCGATGGCATCAATGCGTATGCCCCGTTCTTTAAACGATTTAACCATTTTAATAATAGTAGCTCGCTTGCCCGGGTACCATTCGTTGTAATCATTATAATATAGCTCAGCCTGCGGATCGGCTTCGTGTGCATACTGAAATGCCAAGGGAATAAACTCTTCACCCAGTATTTCGTAAAACTTACTTTTCCGGTACGATCCATCCTCCATAATGGCTTCGTTTACCACATCCCAGCCTTTAATGCGGCCCTTGTAGCGGCCTACTACGGTGGAGATATGACTCTTCATCCTTGCCTTGAGAGTCTCGGCCGAAACAGTTTCTCCTTTCTCATCGACAAAGAACCATCGAGGCAACTGACCGTGCCATATCAGGCAATGACCGGTGATCCACATGTTGTTCTTTTCACCAAATGCCACAAACCGATCGGCATCGTCAAAGTAGAACTCTCCTTCTTTGGGCTGTAAATACATACTTTTCATACAATTTTCGGCCACGATTGCATCAAAATTTTGCTTAATGAGATTCACGTCGGCCACATCGGCGCCCGAAATCTGCCGGAGATTCATAGCTGTTCCGATATGGAACTTGCCATTCAATGCATCCTTCATTGTTATCTCTTGGATAGATTGAGCACTTAGGTGACTTCCAACCATTAGAAAAATTGATAATAGAACATTTTTCATTGGATCTGTTTTTTTAAAATTTATACTGTGGGCAAAAATACTTGTATATCCTCAACTCTTCAATATTATATGTTACACATTCTTTTGCTGAGGTTACATATACTCAAAAACATGTGCATGTAACATAGTCGAATGTATTTGCAACAACAATCGGTGGAAAGGAACATTCTTCGGCAATCGTCTGCTTTTTCGATTTGCAGATAATAATTCCGACAGCGCGGGATTCTCGTGCGTAACACCTGATTGGCAACGAAAAGACCGGTTTACGCTTCAATTCTGAAGGAAAAACCGGTCTTCTCTATCATTCACATTATCGTTTTGTCAATCACCGTTAATTGGCCACATTTGGTTTCATATTCGGATTCGTACTCAATTCCCTTGATGGAATAGGAAGTATTCTATGCTTATTGTAATTGAATGCAATAGCTCCCGACAGTTCCGTCTGTTCGATTTGTACCAGATATTTCTTTTCCAAATTCTCCAGAATCGTACTTGCATCCGGATCATTCGGATTGTTATACCAACGCATCAGGTTATAAAATCTCCATCCGTCAAGATACAATTCGGCAGAATATTCATGTTTCAGCAAACGGCGTACCGTATTGATGGTCGTTCCGGGCAAAATAATACTGCCGTCGCGAGAGGCCGTCACCTTTCCTAAAGTAGGCGCTGCTGCGATCAGATCTTCGGCAGACGGCAAGGCGCTTCTGCCTATCGTATAGAACAAGCCGGCATCTGCTTCCGAAGACGGAACCTGGTTATTAGCTCGCTCTCTTACCCTATTGATATAGGTCAAAGCCGTCGCTTCATCTCCCGTTTCAATGCAACATTCCGCATACATCAGCAAAATATCGGCATAACGCAGCAAGCGGTCGTTGATTCCGCTTTTATTCGGGTCGGATTGCCACCAATCATAACAATATTTACGCGTACCAAACCATTTCCCCTGACGAACCGTATAGTCATCTCCGAAAATCCGGGTATAAGGCCACATGCTTCCATCTGCGCCTCTCCAACTGGCTCCATCGGGAATCCACATGCCAAGATAAGCCCGGGGATCAATGATTTTTCCATCGGCATCTCTTTCAAATTCATTGTACAATGCAATAGACGGCATTGAGTTCCACCAGCAATTGGTTTTGTTGGATATACTCATCTCTAACTGTCTCATTGTATTTTGCCCCGTATATACCCAATCGTTCTGGTCGCTATTGGCTGCCGGATTAAATCCCTGCGTCTCCTGGCTTTGGCTGAACTGAACTTCAAAGAGGGACTCTTTGTTATTCTCATTATCTTCCGACGAATTGTCGCGATAGTTCGTCACTAAGTCATATTCTCCCGAATCGATAATTGTCTTCAGAACGTTTTTGGCAAGAGCCCACTCTGCACCACCCGCACCGGCCGTACCGTCAAGCAGGGGGCGTCCCATATAAGCCTTTGCCAAATAGCCCAGTGCCGATCCTTTGGTGGCACGGCCTACATCGTTCGAATTGGCAAACACTTCGGAACGCACAGGCAATAAGTCGGCCGCCGCTTGAAAGTCTGTGATCATGTTTTGGTAGATCTCACCCTGCGCTGCAGGACCTTTCATATAATCGTCGGCAACAGGAACATTATTGCGGTCTACAATTTCATCCCCCCATAGCATACATAAATAAAAGCGGCTCAATCCGCGCAGAAAAAGGGCCTCGCCTCTCAATCTGTCATACAGTTTTTTATCTGTAGGATTCTCCAGATTAAAGGCGCCATCCTGATTCTGTTCCAACTTCTCTAACGCAAAATTGGCTGCATACTGCAAAACATACATATCCTGGTATCCGCCTACCATGAATCCTCCCTCGCCATCAACGGTGTATGCACTCAACTCAACCGATTGCGGCTCGCCTCCCGCAGCTCCTGCAGTAAACACAAACTCATCACTCCGGTTGTTGAGAATAAAAGGCATGATACGAGCCCAACATCCCCCGCGTTGTAAGATGTTATATGCTCCGTTAACGGCATATACCAGATGCTCTTGCGTGTTGTAATAGTTTCCTTCACTCGGATTCACCGGATGATAGAAATCCATTTCGGGCTGGCACCCGGTTATACCGAATCCCGTAACTGCCAACAACGCTCCTATTATATATTGTTTTATTTTCATAATCAATTATTTTTTAATGAATGTAAATGGAATTAGAATGACAATTGCAATCCGGCGAAGAATTCTCTCGTACTCCAATAAGATGTATTCCAGTAGTTCGCATTATCCACGCCACGTGTCAATGTGTTGCCATCGCCCGGAACCTGAGGGTCGAACATAGAATAGTTCGTAATCGTAAAAGGATTCTTCATACCTATATAGATGCGAAGGTGTTCTATGCTGTATTTCTGTAAGAAAGTTTTAGGTACGGTATACCCCAATGTAGCGCGGTTCATACGGAGATAAGAGCCATTTTCCACAAAATAGTCGGAAGGTGTGGTCGAATTACCGTTAGGGTCTCCATAAGCAGATCGCGGAATGGATGTATTGGTATTGGCCGGCAGTGAGATGACGTCTCCACCGGGGGTGGTAAAGTTAACAGCTTCGGCTCTAAACCGGTCAACCATGTCGTCCATTTGGTTGTGAGGCGCTTTTCCTGCCATAAATGTGGCTTTGTAGTTATTATAGATAGAGTAACCCAAGTCTCCCTGTAACAACATAGAAAGATCGAAACCTTTATAATCTACCTGCAGACTCAAACCGACAGATACAGCCGGTATGGATGACCCGAGGAATGTTTTATCATCGTCATTGATTGTTCCGTCACCGTTAAGGTCTACACGTTTTAAATCTCCTGCCATAGCTGCCGGCTGGTAGCGTTCTCCCTTACTGTTGACATACCCTTCGGCTTCTGCATCCGTTTGAAACAAACCGTCTGTTTTATACCCCCAGAATTGAGAGACCGGTTCTCCCGATACAGTACGGGTAACGCCGCCACCGCCTTCCAGAAAGTCAGTAGTTCCCAGATCGGTTACTTTATTTCTATAGATAGAGGCATTAGGCGATATGGTGAAACTTACATCTCCTGCCTTATCGCGATAGGTAGCCGCAAATTCCAATCCCCAGTTGGTCATGCTTCCGATATTCATAGGCAAAGCCGCAACCGTACCTACCGACAACGGTAATTGCACATCCAGCAACATATCACTTACCTGACGGTTGTAATAATCGAAGGTGAAGCTGAGTTTGTTTTTAAACATATCCATGTCAAATCCGAACCCTGCATCACGGGTGGTTTCCCAAGTTAATTCTCTATTAGCTATGATTTCGGGCAGCGGAGCGGCTGCATTACTGTCCGAAGCATTGGGCGAAGATTGGTTGGTACCGAAGGTATAATACCTATTGACCGTAGCAACTAATGCCTGATAGTCATATTCCCCAACGCCTCCGGCGCTACCAATCCATCCTAAGGTGGCACGGAGTTTCAGGTTATCCAACCAATGAAAAGTCCGTTCTTTCAGAAAATTTTCTTCACTGATCCGCCATCCGGCTGAGAACGATGGAAAATATCCCCAGCGTTTCCCATCAGCAAATTTAGACGTCTTATCTGCACGGAAATTGGCTGTAACCATGTATTTGCTATTATAGGAATACATAACGCGCGCCAGATAAGAAAAATAACTGTTGTCGGTACGTGAGCTGTTTATATTCGGGTCGGTCGGGAACCTGCTTTCCACTCCGAAATCATTCCATTCCATGCTTCTTCCATATACATTTGTGAAGAAAGACTGGTATCTCTCTGAAGTCATACCCAATACGCCCGAAACCGTATGCCCACCGTTGAATGTCTTATCGAACGTAAGCAAATTCTCAATCATTTCACGTTCGTTTCCATTCTTCTCGCTATTCATATCCGTGTAGGTTTGCACATTCATCATCATGTTACGGGCAGGGTTCACCTGTTGCCAATTACCTCGTTCGAAATTTCGGGTATAGCTGAGCCGGTATTTCAACCAATCAAAGATCTTCAGTTCACCGAATACATGTGCCAAACCACTGTAATCTGTATTCCTCCTTTTTACATTCTGTATCCACCAAGTCCGGTTGGGTAAGTCCATACCTTGTGTTCCATAATCTCCAATGTTGTACAACTCGCCGTTCTCGTCATACACAGGCAAGGCAGAGGGCGTACGAAGCATTTGGTTGATATCCGGGGTAGGTACCGAATTGTTTTTACTGTAATTCAGTTGCATCCGCCCGCCATAGGTGATACGTCCTATGGTACCCTGTACATTGGCATACATATTTTGTCTGCGTGGGCTCGTTGTTTTCTTTTCGTTGGTATCATAACTGTACGTTGCACCCAGTCTATAATGGAATGCTTCGGTTCCCCCGTTTACGCTCAAGTCGTATTTCTGATAGTATGAACGGTTGAACCATTCGTTCCACCAATCCGTATCGGCCAGCGGATTGCTGGGACTGGCATAAGCCGAAGGAACATTATTTTGCCACGAACCGTCTTGGCGAGCAGCGTCGCTGGCTGTCATATAAAACAGTTCGTTGGTATAGACCGAAAAGTCATAAGCATTCATCATGTGAATACGTTTCGCCACCATACCGGTTCCGCCATACGCATTGAAATTGATAATCGGTTTCTCGGTCTTACCTTTTTTGGTAGTAACAACAATTACGCCATTAGCTCCACGCACACCATAGATCGCAGCCGAGGCCGCATCCTTCAAGACCTGAATGGTTTCGATTTCATCTTCATTGGGGACACGTCCGTCAATAATCCCATCTACCACCCAGAGCGGGTCGGTGTTTCCGGTGATTGAACTAGTTCCTCTGATACGAATTTTACCTGCCGATACGTTGACGCCGGCTACCGTCCCCTGCAAAGCTCCCGCTATATCGTTCGGCGCTCTTAATACTTCCTGGGGATTGAGCGTTGCAATAGCCGACGTTAAATCAGCTTTTCGCTGTGTACCATATCCCACCACGACAACAGTCGATAAGGATACGGCACTTTCCGTTAAAACTACATCTACCACAGAACGATTGTCTACGTCCACTTCTACAGTTTCAAAACCAATGTACGATACGATCAAAACAGCATCGGGCGCCACATTAATTGTGAAATGGCCATCCATATCGGTGATGGTTCCGGTCGTTGTTCCTTTCACCTGTACAGTAGCCCCTGCGTTAGGTAGACCATCAACGGATGAAACAACGGTACCCGTTATTGTCTTGCTCTGGCCCAAAGCTATCAAAGCGCAAAAAGTCAATGATAGCAAAATGAATAAACTTTTCCTCATGTAACCAATTTTTAAAAGTTAAAAAATAAACTATTTATTTCGTTTGTTCTACACAGTAAGCAATCACTTTCTCTTTTTGATTATTAGCACACCCTGCCATCAGAAACAGAAAGCATATATACACTATTTATTTTATATTTTTGATCGGTTTTTGTCTTATTGTTACGTACAAATTCCTATTGAGAAAATCGCCAGTAATCAAAATACATCAGGTGACTTACGGGCTGTCCTTTTACTACAAAATAGAGATCATGAATACCTGCAACTTTAGGAACATCCATTGTTTTCAGTTCCCAACGGTCGCTTCCTCCCGTACGCGGCATTTTGATAGTGCCCAACAATTGTCCTTCGACTCCATCCAACCTCACTTCCATCGATACCGGCGCGTTGTGTGTAGTACCTACCCTTGCCGTAAACGTAGAGGCTCCTTCACGAAAGTCTACATCTCTTACTTTTATATATGCGCCGTCCTTCTGAGCTGTTACGAAGACACCTACCTTTTCGTTCTGCGAAGCTTTGAAACCTTCGGACCACGCCATGGTTTCCGCCTCCGACTTTCTATACGGATTGAACGTAGCGATGCCCTTTTCGATCCCTTCCGTCATCTGCAACCGAGGGATAGATCCGTCTTTATTGAACTTCAGTTCTTCTACACATACCGACCGGTTGAAACCGCCACCGCCCGGAAGCGCCCCGTTATGATAGAAGAAATAAGTTTTTCCGCGGAAGTCGGCCACCCCGGGATGATTGGTAAACACTCCACCTTCGGGAGTCATCACCGTTCCGCCATACGTCCACGGCCCCTCCGGGCTCTTAGCGGTAGAGTAACCAATATGTTCGGGTAGCGGCCCGCCCGGCCAGAAAAGATAGTAAAGACTGTTGCGTTTGTATAACCAAGGGCCTTCTTCATAGAGCGAAGGACGTTGCGCCACATTACCATCGCGCTTGCCAAACGATGCTTCGGTCATCGGCACCGGCACCACTTCGCCCGAGTAAGAAATCATATCGTCATTGAGCTTAACGTAATAGAGTTGGGGATTGCCCCAGTAAAGATGAGCCTGCCCGTTATCGTCGATGAGCACAGTGGGGTCAATGTCTCCCCATTCACTTTGCACCAACGGCTTGCCTAACGGGTCGTAGAACGGGCCGTAAGGGCTGTCGGCCACCGCCACACCAATGGCTCCCCTGTTGTTGATCTTCGAGATCATAGGCACGTACATGTAAAATTTCCCATCCCGCTCTACACATTGGGCCGCCCAGGCATCGCTCTTACCCCACTCAAAATCGGTATAAGACAGTATCACACCGTGATCGGTCCAATTAACCATATCATTGGTAGAATAAAGTTTCCAATTGTCCATGGTAAACCACGTAGAGCCATCCTCGTCGTGCGAGGTATACAAGTACAACCGGTCGTTGTAGACCATCGGCGCAGGATCGGCCGTATAATTCGTTTGAATGATAGGATTCTGTGCAACGCCTACTATGCTCCCATTTATGGCAAGGGAGAGCAATACAAAATATCTATTTATCTTTCTCATTTTTTTCATTGTGTATTCATCCTTTTTCTATAATTTTACTTTGATTTCTTTTCCTTTATAATCTGCCGTCTTGCAACACCTTTCATGGTAATGAATGGTAACGTATGTATAATTGTATACTCGAACCTGTAATCCTTACCGATTACGACAGCAAAGGTATTGACTTCATTAAACCGATCCCCTTTTTTATGTAACAAGAATTTACAGCAGAGTTACATTCACTATTATTGCTGTAACATTAATCTTTAACCATGTATCCTCCGACTGTCACAATTACCCATTTCAATACATTTTCAATATGTATATGAAAAATCTGTTGAAGCAAATTTAACCGGACAAATACACAAACACTTTTATTTAATCACTATCTTTACAGCGTGATTTACTCATTAACTACAATAATCTTATCATGAAACAGAAACTTTTAGTTTGTGCGGCAGTATTTTTAAGCACGACTGTATTCGCCCAGAAAAACGAATGGAAAAATCCTGAAATTAACCAGGTTAACCGGGCTCCGATGCATACGAACTATTTTGCATTCGAGAACGAAGAGTTGGCAAAAGACGGAATCAAAGAAAAATCGGAAAACTTTTTGAGCCTGAACGGGCCCTGGAAGTTTTTTTGGGTCAAAGATTCCGACGCCCGCCCTACGGATTTTTACCAAACGAACTATAATGACAAAGGCTGGGGTATCATGCCTGTCCCCGGAGTATGGGAGCTGAACGGATATGGGGATCCGCTTTACGTAAATATCGGATATGCATGGCGTAACCAGTTTAGAAACAATCCTCCCGAAATACCGGTAGCAGATAATCATGTCGGTTCTTACCGCCGCGAAATAACCCTACCTGCCGACTGGAACGGCAAGCAGATCTTTGCACATTTCGGTTCCGTCACATCCAATATCTACCTGTGGGTAAACGGACAGTTTGTCGGATACAGCGAAGACAGCAAGCTCGAAGCGGAATTCAATATCACGAAATATGTCAAACCCGGAAAAAACCTCCTTGCATTTCAGACGTTCCGCTGGTGTGACGGGACTTACCTCGAAGACCAGGATTTTGCCCGCAATTCCAGGCATATCCGGGATATCCGCATCACACCGGATCTTGATGCACAATATAAAGACGGAACACTCACCGTAGAAACCACTCTTTCCGCCGCAGGAACCGTACAATTAGACTTAAAAGATCAAAAAGGCGCGCATGTTACTTCTCAAACCCTGAAAGGGAGCGGGAAAATCACCGGTACGCTGAATGTATCAAACCCGGCGAAATGGACAGCGGAAACACCTGACCTGTATACGCTGACCGCAACCCTGAAAGACGGAAACAAGACGGTTGAAGTGATATCCGTAAAAACAGGGTTCCGTAAAATCGAAATGAAAAACGGCCAGTTGCTGATAAACGGACAAGCGATTCTGATCAAAGGCGCAAACCGTCATGAAATGGATCCCAAAACAGGCTATTATATATCGCGGGAACGGATGCTTCAGGATATAAAGATTATGAAGGAAAAGAATATCAATGCCGTACGCACGTGCCATTATCCGGATAACAACCTGTGGTACGAGCTTTGTGACGAATACGGGATATACGTAGTCGCCGAAGCGAACGTCGAGTCACACGGAATGGGATACGGCGAACACACGCTGGCTAAGAATCCGGCATATGCATCAGCCCACTTGGAAAGAAACCAACGCAATGTGCAGCGTAGTTACAATCACGTCTCCGTCATTACGTGGTCTTTAGGAAACGAAGCCGGCTTCGGGCCCAATTTCGAAGCGTGCTATAAATGGATTAAAAATGAAGACAAAACACGTCCCGTACAATACGAACAGGCACACGGAAATGAGTATACGGATATTTATTGCCCGATGTACCTGGATTATGAAGGAAGTAAAAAATTTGCTCAGGGTGATGCCACTAAACCGCTCATACAATGCGAATACGCCCATGCAATGGGCAACTCGCAGGGAGGCTTCAAAGAATATTGGGATCTGATCCGTAAATACCCGAAAGCGCAAGGCGGGTTTATCTGGGATTTTGTCGACCAATCCATACAGTGGAAAAATAAAGACGGCGTTACTATTTACGGATACGGAGGCGACTTCAACCGTTACGATGCTTCCGATAATAATTTCTGTGATAACGGATTGATCAGCCCCGACCGTGTGCCGAACCCACACATGGACGAGGTAGCTTACTTCTATCAATCTATATGGGCGACTCCCTCCGATCTTAAAAACGGAGAGATCAATATCTTTAACGAAAATTTCTTCCGCGATTTATCCGCTTATTTTGCGGAATGGAGCCTGCTGGCCGACGGCGAAATTGTACAGGCCGGAACCATACAGGATTTAAAAATCGCTCCGCAGCAAACAGGTAGCATCAAACTTAACTACGATTTATCCGGTATTTCCGAAGAGAAAGAAATCTTACTGAACGTATATTTCAAACTGAAAAAAGCAGAAACCATGCTTCCGGCGGGATATACGGTTTCGCGTAACCAGATGGAAATACAACCTTATACCGCTATGGAAACCGGACTGAAAAATAACACGGCATGTAAAAACTGCCCGGAAAACCCGATCTCGATAGCGGATAATGATAGACAATATCTTATCATTACCAATTCGGATATGACCATCGAATTTTGTAAGGAGACCGGCTACCTGTACCGGTATGATGTGAACGGCAGTGAACTGATCAAAGACGGAGGAGCCCTGACGCCTAATTTCTGGCGTGCGCCGACTGATAACGATATGGGAGCCAATCTGCAGAGGAGATACAGGGTATGGCGCAATCCGGAAATAAAACTGACATCCCTCGAAAACAAGATGAAAGACGGAATGGCGGAGGTAACCGCACAATATGAGATGAAAGACGTATCGGCCACCTTATCGCTGACTTATCTGATCAATCAGAACGGCACCATCAAAGTTACGCAAAAACTGAATGCGGACAAGTCGAAAAAAGTATCCGATATGTTCCGTTTCGGTATGCAACTGCAAATGCCGGAATCATTCAACCGGATACAGTATTACGGACGCGGACCGATCGAAAACTACAGCGACCGCCATCACTCCACATTTATCGGCCGGTACAACCAGACAGTCGAAGAACAATTCTATCCGTACATACGCCCCCAGGAAACAGGAACCAAAACGGATATCCGCTGGTGGAAACAATTAGCCGTAAATGGCGACGGGCTCGCATTTATCAGCGAAGCGCCATTCTCGGCTTCCGCGCTCAACTATACCATAGAGTCCCTTGATGACGGCGAAAAGAAAGATCAACGCCATTCGCCTGAAATAGAAAAAGCGGATTTTACCAATCTCTGTATCGACAAAATGCAAATGGGCTTAGGCTGTGTAAACAGTTGGGGAGCGCTTCCGTTGAATGAATACCGGATACCCTACGACAACTATGAATTTACATTCACGATGTGCCCGGTGCAATCAAGCTATTGATATAATTTTGTACAAAGAAGGTATCCTTTTGGGATACCTTCTTTCAAGTTTAGCTCTCATGGATATGAAACCGGATTATTCAAAACAATTTGTCCTTATCATTAAACAATTTGTTTTCATTAATCCTTATGACTTTTCCGAATTTTTTCAAATCTTCCATTGAAATTTGTTTAGGATTT
>QMCE01002753.1_pt1 | contig 16218 bp, 11 predicted proteins | sample 1821851 | NCBI WGS metagenome assembly QMCE01 (sample SAMN09453174, study PRJNA476694) | Termite gut metagenome, whole genome shotgun sequencing project. | isolation source: worker | host: Odontotermes sp. | place: South Africa:Pretoria | collected 2016-01-28
CTTTGTTAAACCCCATACCCCAAATATCCATACCCGGAGAACATATCTCCGGTCTTCGATTTACCGTATTTGCATCGCTAAGATTCGTCGAGACAGCGTTTTTACGGATTTCTACAAAATCGGGAGCGTTTCATTTTGGTAGTTTTACCGGAATGAGTTTAATCAGAAAGTATCCGGTATTCGCGTTCCTCATTTTTTTAACGCGCGCCATGGCCTCCGATTCGTTCGAGGGTTTTAGTTACCCTTATCCGGTTTATTCTGCAGCGGCGTTCGGGGAATCGGTGTTCCTTGCCGCCGGCGGCGGCGTTCGTCAAATTGATGTTTCCGGAAAAGAAACGTTATTTACATCGGAAGACGGGCTCGAAGCCACCGAAATTTATGCCCTCACTGCCGATTCAAACGCGCTTTATGCCGTATCGGCCACGGGATTGATTGCGCGCTACACCTCAAAATCTTCCAAATTTCAGGTGATCAACCGCTCGGTATTATCGGGTAACCGCACTTTGGTTCCGGACCTCGCGCGCATTCAACGGAATGTGCTCGTGCTCGGTTTTGTAAACCGGCTGTCGTTTTTCGATTTAAAAACGGAACGTTTCCTTTTGAGCCTCGAACGCATCGGGAATGACCGCCTCGACATCGCGAATCCGGCGGCGATTGAAATTAAGGAAGATTCCCTTTTTGTCTCTCTCGGGCAAACGGTTTATGCGAGAAAAATGAACTGGGACAGTCTCGCTTTCGATAACCGCCTCGCGGATCCCGATTCCTGGGTCGAGTATTACCGTTCGGCGGATTCTGTGCGCGCCATGACTTTTCAAGGAAATACGTTCAAACCCCGTTCGGCGGCGGGTACCTACCGTTTCGATGCAAACGGGAAAGAAACTTCGGCTTGTGAAGGCGATTGCCCCATTTTCTTCCGGGGGAAACAAATGAAGGAGCCTGCACTTTTTCATGAAGGGAAAAGCCTCATTCGCTGGATTATAAACGCCGGAGACGGTTCTTTCTTTGTGGGTTCCCGCGATGTGCTGCTTTACCGGAAAAATGAATTTCGCTCTTTTACCGCCGGCTCTTACTTTCCCCTGGAATCGGTTCATGGAGCGCTCGCGTTTCCTTCCGGCGGAGTTCTCGCCTATAACGATCGGAATTGGGCTTGGAGCGAAGAACTTTGGCAAAATAATATTACCTATAATCTCACGCCCTATGTCGGCATGGAAAATATCCTGCATTTGCTGAAAACGGCAGCGGCGGATTCTGCGGGGAATGTCCTTTTGGGAATTTGGGGCGGCGGTTTTTTGCTCTTTGCCGACCATGGAAAAACGCTCGTGAAGCATATTGATCCTTACGGTACGAATTGTATCGAAACCTATTTGGATCATTATATCGTTCCCCGCGGAGTCACGCCGGCTCCGGACGGGTCCGGTTTTCTCGTTTCTTTTTGGGGGAAAACCAATTACGGCTTTGCTTACATCGATCGCTTCGGAGAAGTCAGTTGCGCCCTCGGCGCCGGCTCACACCCTTTTGCCGGGCCTTTGCGCGCTCAAATGAATGCGGAAACCGGTGAATGGACTTTATACGTAAGTTCCGGGTTTTCTCCGTTGATCGATGGGAACGGCGCGCTCGATGTATTCACGTTTCTTTCTCCGGTTCGCACCGGCGGTTCCCTTGAAGATATTAAGAAAGAAACTTATCCGTCTGTCGGCGATGCCTATATTATCGACATGGATTTAGATCGCGATAGCGTCCTTTGGGTGGTGACACAGCGTTCACTCGGTTATTTTGAGAAGGGAATGACGACCGTTCAGGCACCGCACCAAATTAAAACTTACGGCGGTGCCTCTCACTCATCCATCAAAGCGGACAAGCAAAACAGACTTTGGGTGAGTTCGGTAGATCAAGGGATTTATCTCATTGAAAAAGAGAAGCGCTCGCCGGATTCATTGAAGGCAAAAAATTTTCAATCGCGGGAGGGCTTGCTGAGCAATCAAGTATTCGGTCTCGCATTGGATTCCAAAAAGGGCGATCTTTGGATCGTTCAGGATAAAGGGGTCACGCGTTATTCGAGAAACGATTTGCGCGATGCCTCTTCTTTTATGACGGAAAATGCGGAGCGCCCGGTGCTCGTTTACCCCAATCCGTTCAAGCCGCGCGAGCATGCGCGCGTTGTGTTCGATTATCTTTCCGAAGAGGCGGATATACTCATTTACAATCGCGGCGGATCGCTGGTGCGTTCGTTCCGAAATCAGGAAGTGCTCGGCGGCCGCGCCGAATGGGATGGTCGCGATGCTTCGGGGCGTCTGGTGGCACCGGGGGTGTATCATTATTTTGTGAGAAAAGGTTCCAAAAAGGAAAAAGGGAAACTTTTGATCATTCATTAAAGTGAGGCGGGTGCGTGCGAATACTTCCGGTTTTTATAAGTTTCTTTTGTCTGTTTTTTCTTTTCGGTTGTGCTTCCCAACGGCAGAAAGCGGTTTGTTCGGAAATTGAGATTCGCTTAAGTGCCATGGATTATTCCGCAGAACAGCGGGATTTTTTGGAGCAGGAACTTCGCGATTGTAAAAGGCAGCAGCAGGAATACGCTAAAACCGATACGCTCACCAATAAAGCCAAAAAAAGTATTTACGAATTATATCAGGCAACCGTAAAAGATTCTGTCGAAACTCCAGCGGCTTCGGAAAGCACATCGCTCGAAAGCGAAGCCGTGCATCCGGAAACGGAAGATGTAAACCCGGAAAATAATGACACCCTCTGAAAATCAAAATTTCAAACCGGAACTTCCGAAAATTCTCTTGCGGATCGCCGAAGATATTCGCCGTGCAGGCGGCAGGAGTTTCCTCGTGGGCGGCTGGGTTCGCGATACTCTCATCGGCAACGATTGCCGCGATTACGATATTGAAGTTTATCACATGCCGGAAGAAACGCTCTTGAAAATTCTTTCCGGATACGGAAAACCGAATTTGGTCGGGAAGGCTTTCGGGGTTATTCTTTTGTCTGTAAAAGGCGCGACTTATGATTTTTCATTCCCGCGCACGGAAAGTAAAGTCGGTAAAGGGCACCGCGGGTTTGTTGTCGATACGCATCCGGATATTTCTTTTCGGGAAGCGGCCGCGCGCCGTGATTTTACCATCAATGCCATGGGCATGGAACTCCCGCATTTGGAACTCTGCGATCCTTACCGCGGCCGCGAAGATTTGCAAAACCGGATTTTGCGGCATGTGAGCGCCGCGTTTGCCGAAGATTCTCTCCGCGTGCTTCGCGGCGTACAGTTTGCTTCGCGGTTTGAACTCACGCTCGCCGAAGAAACCGCCGCACTTTGCCGCACCCTTTCTCTCGAGGATCTCTCCCGGGAGCGTCTTTTTGAGGAATTCAAAAAATGGATGCTAAAGCCCGGGAAACTTTCTATGGGGTTAAAAGCATTCCGTGAAATGGAACTCGGGCGGTTCTTCCCCGAAATCCGCCCGGTCCGAAACTCATGGGAAAACCTCGGGAACAGTCTGGATTTCCTTTCCGAATCGACGGCGGCACTTCCCGAATCTTCGAGAACGATTCTCCTTTTCACCATGCTTCTTTTCGGAGCGGATCGCCGGGAAGAAATTCTTTCCTTTCTGGAACGCCTCACCAATGAAGCCGGGTTGCTTCAAAAAATTCCGTTGTTGTGGGAACTTTCGCGCAAAGTGATTTCGCACGGAGAAGAAAACGATTGGAATTTTAAGCCGGAATTTCTCCGGCGGGAATCGCTTCGGCTTTCCGGATTTTTTCTCGTAGCGGAATTTTTGAAAGCGCTTTCGCTTCCGGATTTTCCGGCGAGTGAAAAAAAAGCGAAACACTTGCGGGAATGTGCGGAAGAATCGGGCGTGTTTTACCGGGCATTGGAACCGTTTATCGGCGGGAAAGATTTGGTGGCGCTCGGTGTAAACCCCGGGAAACTATTCGGAGAAATCATCCGCGAATGTTTGGAACTTCAAATTGCGGGAACGCTGACCACGCGTGAACAGGCTCTCTGCTGGCTGGAATCGCGGCTCACTTCCATTTGAAAAGCTTCAAAAGCCCGAGCGGAACGGCAAACACAATCATCGGGACCTGTAAAAGTTCGGCGGGCAGCAAATAAGGCAAAAAGCGGAGCGAACGGGTGCGAATGGCGGCGAGGGTTAAAAAAATCGAGTCGCAGGCGATTTTTACCGCGAGCGGAATCAGGCACCACGAAACCGGGAAATCAAAAAAGAACACGAGCCACGGACTGATGAAAAGCCAAATAAAAAACGTATAGATTAAAGTCAAAAAGAACGTATAAAACGGGTTCGTATAACTCGTGCCGTTGCTCGCCCAACGCGCCCGCTGGAACAAAAGCGTTTTCCACGTGTCCGCGGGCGCGGTTTTCACGATCGCCTCCGGGTCCAGGTTGTAGCAAAATTCCACATGCGGCTCCCGGATCATTTTGTGAATCAGCATATCATCGTCGCCGCTGGATAAATGAACGAGGTCGCCGAACCCACCCACCTTGAAAAACAAATCTTTTTTATACGCGAGAGCGGCGGCACTCGCCACCATCGGGATTCCGAGGCTGAATCCGGCAGCTTCGATCGCCGTGAAACCCAGTGTTTCGAGTTTTTGGTAAGAATGCAGAAACGAATGGGTTCCGTTATTTTCCTTGGCGCCCTGCACAATTTGAATGTTTCCTTCAAAGCGGCTTGCCATGGAAGCGATCCAGTTTGGCGGGGGAATACAATCGGCATCCATGCACATCAGCACTTCCCCGCGCGCTTCTTTGAAACCTGTTTCCAGCGCCCGTTTTTTGGGGCTTTCTAAAAAGGGAGCGTCTTTCGGAACCCGTAAAACGCGAAACCGGGGATTCTCTTTCGAAAATTGGTGCAGAATGGAGAATGTGGAATCGGTGGAACGGTCGTCCACGCAAATGACTTCCCATTCTCCGGCGTAATTTTGAGCTGCCAAAGCGTGAAGCGTACGTTCGGCAAATTCCTCTTCGTTTCGCATGGGGACAATTACGGAAATACTCGGTCCGGGGGTATTTTCAATCATCGGTTTTTTCTTTGCCCGTAAAATTCCCACCGAGAGGGTGAGGAGTAAAACGGCATAAATACCCGTTAATATTCCGAGAATGACAACGCTCATGAAGTGCAAATATATATTTTCTCTCCGTATGATTCATCCGTCCGCCTATGTTCATCCCGAAGCAACCGTCCACGAAACCGCCTGTATCGGGCCCTGGTGCATTGTCGATGCCGGTACGGAGCTGGGTGCGGGTGTGGTTTTGGAATGCCGGGTGCGCGTTACCGGGAAAACGCGGGTCGGTGCAAACACGGTTGTTTACGATGGCGCGGTGCTCGGCGCTCCCCCTCAGGATTTAAAATATGCCGGAGAAGAAACGGAGTTGATCATCGGAGAAAACGGCACCATTCGGGAATACTGTACGCTGAATCGCGGTACGGGGGCCGGCGGAAAAACGGTGATCGGGAAATCCGTGCTTCTCATGGCTTATACTCATATCGGGCACGATTCATCGGTAGGCGATGGCGCCGTTCTCGCCAATGGTGTGCAACTCGGCGGGCATGTACAGATCGGGCGGTTCGCCACCATCGGCGGCACGACTGCGGTTCATCAGTTTTCCCGCGTCGGCGATTACGCCTTTGTCGGCGGAACGCTGAAAATCGACCGCGATGTCCCTCCGGTGAGCAAAGCGTTCGGTGATCCGCTCAAATGGGCGGGGCTCAACGCTTACGCATTTCAAAAACATACCGAAGATTTTCCGCCGGAGCGCGTGCGGAGTCTGGAACTTGCCTATCGCGAACTTTACCGTTCCGGTAAGCCGGTAAACGAAGTCATTGAAAAACTAAAAAACAGCTCCGAGGAGCTGTTTCAAAAATTCTTTACCGGTTGGGACCGGTTGCTGATCCGCCCGTAAACGGTCTTACGGCAATAACGGTGAATTCGGTATCAATGCTTTGAGGACAGGTGCAAACCAGGATTTTGTCCCTTTGTCGTAAACTTCATAACCGCCTACGCGGTTGAAACCCCAGTAGTGCCAACTCATATTCAAATTATCTGTGGCTTCGATTACGGCTTTGGTCCATTGACCCCGTTCTTCATCGGAAGGGAAAGCCCTCGCTGCAATTTCTGCGTTGGAAAGCATGTTAATTTCATCTGCAGTGAGTTCCGGAAATAAAGCCGTCGCTTGGCATGAGGGATCATCGCCGAAACCGGTTCTAAGGCCGCTTACGCCGAATTCACCGTTATTTAACGGAACATGTCCGCCGTTAATATCGGGGAAGTATTTCATGGCCGTGTCTCTATATGCCCGGAAATGGCTGGTAATGAGTAATTTATCCGCCGAAGTTCCCCAGGTCGTCTTTCCGCATTTTTGGCCGTGGCTTCCCTGATGTGTAAAAGTATAAAGTTCATAATAATGCCCGGAAATAATGATGTTTCCGTCTTTCGGGAGTTTCATTTCTCCCATCCGGTAAAATTTGCCGAACTCATTAGGGTTAAACATAATGGTTTTTTTCGGGTTCTTTTCGCGAATAATGGTGTAAGCGCTGTCTATAAGTTCGTTCAAAATATCTTTGGTTACTTTGTTGCGAGGCTCGTTTAAGATTTCCAAAACGAGCATATCGTCGGGGAAATCCTTAAATGCTTCGGAAAGTTGTCTCCAAATTCCGGCGAACTTGGCGATTTTCAGGAGTGTCGGCATTGTACAGGGCATCAAAATGATGGATATTGGTAATTACCGGGAGTCCTTGATCAATGGCGAGCTGAATATGGCGCTTTACTCCGGCAAGGCGTTCCGGTTCCACCGTATAAGGCGGTTCGTTGCTCGCAGTCCTGTTCCAGTTCACCGGCAGACGAATGGAATTAAAGCCGGCATCTTTGGCAAGCTTAAAATCGTCATCGGCAATCGGGTTGCTCCAGCAAGCGTCAAGACAGCCATTGCCATTAGATTCCCATGAATTACCGAAGTTGATCCCTTTGCCGAGTTTTCTGTTCATGGCGCGCCCTTGGGAGTAATCCACCTTTTCCACGGCCGAAGAAGACGATGCTGCACTGCTGCTCAAAGAGGCCGAAAGTCCGCCGCCGGATTCACAGCCGGCAAATAGACCAAGAGACAAAAGCAAGATGGAAAGCCTGCCGATTTTTTTTTGAAGATTCATGGTTTTTCCTTGGTAAAAGCAAAAGTCCTGCTAATGTAAGCAAAGAAATCATTCCGGGGAAAGTAAATTTTTGTAAAAAAATTACAAAATGTTTACATTGAGAAACGCAAATTTCCGGAAATCAATGAAAAAAATTACTTTTAGCAAGCTCAAATCGAAAAAAACAAACTATATTCCAACCATCCGGATACTGGAGAATTTTATTGTGATGAAAAAAGCTGTTTCTACTGTTTTCAGAGGATGCTTTGTCGGCATTCTTCTTTTATCGTCTTTTGCGCTGGCCGGTTTTGGGGACTATCGGGACCGTGATGCCACCCGTTTTGTGTTGAAAGACCCAAAGCCGTTCCGTCCGGATAAGGATGTGGTGGTGGTGGTCATGCGTGAATCGATTCCCCGCGGCGGCGGTTATACTTACCAGTATCCGCGTGAAAATCCGGAACCGGTGATGACCGATCGCTTTGCCAAAGAAGGGGCACTTTCCATGGATATTGAACTGATCGCGAGCGATTATTCCGGTGTGGCTATTTGTATTGCCGGAACCGCTGATCTCACCCCCTATATGGAAGAAGGGGTACTCGAATTTTGGATTAAAGGAAACAAAGGCGGTGAAAACGCTTTATTTGTGCTGGTGGACGATGGCGTGAAAAGCAACGGCGAATCGTTGCAGGTAAAGCTCCGTTCCAAAAGTTTTGCCGAAATTACCTCGGAATGGACTCATTTCAGTATTCCGTTAAAACTGTTCGGTGAAACCGGCGTTTATTGGGATGCCAAAAACCAGCGCGAAGTGCTGATGCCTTTTGCCTGGAACAACTTTAAGGGTTTCCGTTTGGAAGTTCGCAAAGACGAAAACACGGAATTTAAAGTTTGGATTGATGATATCGTGATTCGCAAACAAGGGAAGCCTTACCAGGGTCCTGCCGGCTATCCTTTCCGCAACGAGATTTAAGAGGTTTACATGCGTCATTATTTATTTTCAACCCTTGTTGCTACGGCTATTTCCGCTTCCTGGGCGCTCGCTCCCGAAGTTCAGTTGGATTCCGTTTCGGCTCAGTTGGATACCCTCTCCTCCAATATGGAATCCACACTTCTCGGCAAAGATGATTTGCCGCTCGCCGTATCCGGCTATATGGCCTTCCGTGTGAAGAATTTTGAGTATTATGAAGCATCCAAATTCCAGGCAAGCGATAAGGCCCGCACTTCGGTGGAAGCTCTGCTTCAAACTTCCATTGTGGCCATGCCCAATTCTTACCTCACCTTATGGGCGAATCTCGCGCTTCCTTTCGATTTGAGCGGTTCTTATACCAACCGGTTTTCCACAAACCCTACGGCGAACCCGGCCAATCACGAAGAAAAAGTGCTGTATAATCACAGCACGGATTACTACGGCTCCTATATCAATGAAGAAATGAACGTTGGTGTGGATGTGCGCGCCGGTGTTTTCGGCGCTTTCATTACCGCCGGCGGCGTGATTTGGGCAAATGCGAGCCCGCTTACCATGTGGGAACGCGAAACCAATCCGCGTTTTGTTTCTCAGTACGAACTTTTTGAAGACGAACGTGTGGTCAGCACTTACTATAAAGAAAAATCGTTTAAGCCGGTGAAAGAAGGCGGTCGTGCTTTCTGGACAAACCGTTCTTTCGGCGGTCTTTTTATCAATTTCTACCAGCTTCCTTTCGATTTGAAATTGCAGGGAATGCTTTCGCAGCCTGCCGATATGGACCCGGGAACCCGCGATGGTCTTACCATGTACGGCGGGCAGCCCGGCGAACTTGAAATGGTGGGCGACTACTCTTTCAGAGGCGATCTTTATCACGGTCGTTTGGCGAAAGAAAAACTCGGCGATATGGTTCTCGGTTTGAACTATATGGGGATGATTTTTGACAATGCGATTATCTATGAACCGGAATTTAACAGTCAATTCAAGGCTTTGGGCAGAGATCCGAGTCTCTTAAATACTCATGTGGCTTCCATTGATTTGAAAGGAAATTTGACTCCTAAATTCTATTTGATGGCGGATGTCGCACTCAGCATGACTGATTCCGTGAACTTTACTAACATCGGCAGCGCCTCCAAAAATCCGTCCGGTTATGAAAAGAGTACGCATACCGGCGGCCTATCATCTCCGCAACTCGGCGTTTATGTGAAGGCACAGTCCAAGCATATCGAAAGCCTCCCCATTACGCTGGAAGGTATTTACCTTTCGAAAGATTTCTTTTCTCCTTACAGCATGACAAACCCGTCTCGCTTCTTGAGTTGGCGTAAAGACGAATTTGCGTTGAATTCCGGCTCTTTGCGTTATACTCCGAATATGGCCGGAGTGAATCTTAAATTTGAGCCGGTCTTTAACCGCGGGCGTTTTGACGTGCAATACGGGCAGCACCGCCAGGTGGAAGCCGGACAGGACGTGATTCTTTTCAATTACCGCTTGAATGGTCGAGCCATGTGGGAATCTTCCAACTCCTGGACAAAACATAAACCGCTTTTCTGGGCGGATTCCGGAAACGGCATTCCTAACGGTTATACGGAACGCGCGGGTGTGATTTATCCGGCGGGTTCTCTCGGCATTAAAATGAACCGTCAGCTAGGCGGGCTTTACGGCGGAACATGGGAAATGTGGGAATCTTTTGCCGCTTATGAAAATCCCGAGCAGGTGGTAGTCGGCAAAGTTCCTTCGCATGCCAAATGGTCTTCATTCCTGTCCATTGATGCCGGTTATGATATCGGCCACTGGTTCGGAACCGATCGCAGTATTATGATGGCCGGTTACGCCGCTCTTTCCGGTGTTTCCAAATCCATCGCTCCGCTCGCGATCAGCGAATCTCAAAAAGATATGTTGTTATGGAGTTTCTACGGTCAATTTGAACCGGCGATTGCTGTGGTGCCGACATTCCATGTGGTGGGTATCCTCGGGTTTGAAACATGGCGCGCCGAAAATGCTTATACATTGGCTCCGGTAACGGTGATGACCGGCGGCACTGCGGTTGGTAATAATTCTACTTATTATACCATGCTCAATGGTCATTATGCAGTGGAAAAAGCGCCTATCAACTATATGCAAACCGCTCTCGGTTTTGGTTTTGACTGGGATTTTTCCGAACGCGCCGGTTTGCATGTTCGCTACAAGTGGATGACTCATTCCGATGAGGCGATTTCTGCGAATGACTGGAAAGCTCATTATATTGCCGCTGAAACCAAGGTGTGGTTCTAAAAGGGAGTCATGAATATGAAATTAAATGAAAATGTCAGAGGTTTACGCATGATTCGCCAAATGATCGTTGCCTTATCTTTCACATCGGCCACTTTGTTTGCCAGTGCCGTTGCAGATAATCAAAATACCATTGAGCAGAAGGTGGATTCCATCAATGCAAAGCGGGGAATTTCCATCGGCGGAAGTATCCGCGCCATGCATACGGGTTCCCGTTTCTCGTCCGATCAGGACCTGGATGGAATCAATAATTTTCCGGATCATGAAAGAACCGAATTTGTCAATGCCGATTTGGACTTCACATTCCGCCCCTGGGAACTGGTGCGCATGAATGCCACCCTTCGTTTTGAAGCCGGAATGCAGAATTACTTTGCCGGTGCTACGAAAAGTATCTCCGTGCCGTGGCTGAATGCGGAAGGTAATATCAGTACCAATTTTTATTGGGTGATCGGGAATTTCCGTGAAGAATATACGCCGCTCACTTTATTTGCGCCGGATGTGGATATCATGTACGAACCGATGGTTTTTGCCCGCGGCCGGCACATGGCGAAAAAGCAGGAATTGCTCGAAGGGAATCAACGGAATCTTCAGGGTGTAAATTTACAGTTCAGGGCATCTCCGAATGATGCGTTCGGTGAAATTCGCGCCGAAGCTATTTTTGCGAGACTCCGCCGCGTGCAGGAACTTGATTTTTCCGGCGAAGTCGGAAATATCTTGCCGAACGAGTTGATTCCCGGTTCCTCCCAGGCATCCAATATGGATAAATGGCTCCTGTCCGGAAACCTGGAATGGTTCCCCCTCAGCCGCAACCTCCTGATCGGTGCCACGGGAATGTGGGTTTTCGATGACAAGTCTTCTTTTACCTATACTTACCGTCATGAAGGCGGTGTTTTGACGAATCCTTATGTCAGAGAACCGATCAATCCTTTCGATACCCTTCCGCAAAACACAAAAATTGTGAGTGGACGCTTAGGTGCCGATGTGGCCGGAATGGTGGGAAGCAAGAATTTGATTCTTGATCTTGTGGGTGAATTTGCCATGTCTCTCGACGAAGTATATTCGCAGGAATCGGATACAGCCGGAGTTTTTACCGCAATTAGTGACGATCAAACCGGAAAGGCGATTCTCGTGAACTTGAATGCGGGATACAAAACGGACAATGCCTGGGGTATTTTGTTGAAAGGTGACTTTGTGAGCAATGACAGCGCCTGGTTCAACAATCTCGCACAATCTCCGCAATTTTTCGCCCGCCGTATTTTGAATACCGATATTGACGGAAATACGATTAAATACGGTGTGAATTCGGCATTGTATTCCACATTCGGCGCCCTCTATCATTTTACTCCGAAATATTCGCCGCCGGCAACCACTCTCGGCACAGATGATAATATGACGGCCGGCGGTCAAACCGGTAGTTATAATATTGCGCCGATCACGAAATCCTCTTATACCTCTTCGGTTTATACGAGAGATGAGTTGGCTTTGATCAATACCCTCGCCGATCCGGCATTGCAAACGGTGTTGCCGAACGGGCTTGCCACTTCAAACCGTCTGGGCGGTCGCGCAAATTTGATCTTCAACTGGAGCGATTTCGCCGAAGTGCAGGGTTTGTTCAGCATGTTCAATGAAGTCAAGGCGCTCGCCGGTTTTGATAAAGCCAAGTATATGGAATTCGGCGGCGGTGCAAAATTGGATGTATTTAAAATGCTCGGTTTTTCTCTCCCTCTCGAACTTTCGGGGAGCTATAAGCGCACCACCCGTTCCATGGATGATTTGACCGGTGAAACATCGGAATTCACTGCGAATTTCATTAACGGCGGTATTTATGTTCGCTACCTCCCGCGTCTCGGTTTAACCGCCGGTTTCCAAATGATTGATATGAAACTGGATTATTCCGATATTCTGACGACAGTGCAAGTGCTTTCGATTCCGGGTTATTCCGCACCTTTAATGAAGGGTAAGCAAATGCAATGGATGGTCGGTTTGGATTATACCTTTGCCGAAAATGCCTGGTTCTCCATTAATTATGGGATCATCAGTGTAGAGAACACTTACAATACTTCGGCGATTGTCGCCGGTGTTGATGCCGGAGAGAAACCACCTATGACTAACTTGCCGATTTATTACGATGTGACGGCGGATACGGAAGGCTCTTTCAAGCATCAGTTCTCGCAGTCGGTCATTGAAGCCTCCATCAATGTGGAATTTTAAGGGGGAGGTTGAGATATGAAATTGAATAAGGAAAAATGCGTGATGGCTTTCAAAACAGCTCTTTTCTTTTCGGTGTCCATGGCATTTGCCGCTACCGACACTTCTCTTGTGCAAAAACAGGAAGGGATGATAGCCGCACTGGATTCCATAAATTCCAGTGTGCTTGGACTTCGCCTCGGCGGCACAGGTAAAGCCGGTGTTTTATCCTCCAAATTGGATGCCGATCATTTGGATGCCGCGAGCCCTTCCCGGGATAATCAGGCGTTCACGGATGTGAATTTGACTTTTGATGCGCGCCCGAGTAAAGAAACAAATGTTCATGTGGAACTTCGTTTGCACAAAGATTGGCAAAACGCCTATGAAGAAGCCGTTAACCCGACTCTCGGGCATTGGTTCTCGTATGACGGGCTCATTCTGAACCGCCATGTGGGTTTCAACTTAGGTTATATGAGAGTCGGTTATACCCCTTTAACGATTTTCACGCCTCAGGTCAATATTCTTCAAGAACCCGAGATTTTTGCGGAACGCCGCGTTCAGGCTCTTGCCGAACGTAACTTGGATACCACTTCCCGCCGATTGCTTCAGGGTTTGAATGTGGATTACCACAGCGGTGAACTTGGAGTTTTATCCGACATTTACGTTCAAGCTACCGGCGCGCGCTTAAGAGCGATTGCCAAGAAATACGATCAGTTATTTTTCGATTTTGACTGGAGCGATCGTTATTTGGCTGCCGGGCGTTTCGGATTAGTTGTTCCGACCGTTAATCTGGGTGTGAATTATATTTATGTTTTCGACCGCATTCGTTCGACCCGTGCTGTAGCCGGTTCGAATCCGTTAGAAGCTTATTATTATAATGATAACTCCGTATTTTCGGTAGATGCGGGCATTGATTCTAAAGATCTGCTTTCTTCTTTACCGGTAAATTTTGGAGTTCAAGGTGAATTTGCTTTGGCCAAATGGCGCGATCGCATGGACACTTTAGTTTCTAAAACGAAAACGGAATATTTAATATCTCAAGGTGTTAATTATAGCGATGGTGCATACGCAGAGACTTTTTATGTTCGCAAGTCGGAAAAAACAACACGCGAATTTGAATTAAGAACTCAGGATGAAGAAGATGGCATGGCGTGGCACGTGAAGCCATTTGTGCGCGGTGCTTTCGGCGGTTTTGAATTTGCATTGGAGGGTACTTACCTTCAAAATGATGAAAAATTTTGGTCGGAAATGGCATCGACTCCGTCTTATCAGGGAAATACATCCATCTTAAATCCGGATGCTCTTTATGACAATTCGGTTGTCCCTGCGGATTTAATCGGTTCGTTCCGTAGCGGTAACTTGGAAAATCTTTATTTTTCCGTGTATAATACCAATGTTTTATCTCAAAAGAATATGATGAATTCCGACAATGGAATTATTTTGGCCAGTAACCCGAATGGGGAAAGCGGAAACACTAAATCCCGTTTGTTCAATAATTACCGGCTCGGACATTTCTACCGTAACGGTTACAATGCGGAAATTTGGGAACAGGGTGATGTCAATATTGCTCAATTGGATCCTTCGGTAAATATGGCTTTGCCGTTTGGGCTTGCCACTCCGAACCGGAAAGGTTTCACCCTTTCTTTTGATGCGAAGTTCAATGATTTTGTGTCGTTGAATGCCCGTTACGGACAAATTAAAAATGCCCATTCCGAAAAAATCGGACAGCAATCAACTGAGTTATCTTACACTCAAATGGCTTTCGGTCTCGGCTTTGATCTTGCCCGTTTGATCGGTTACTCCAAAGATCTTTTGATTCAGGGGTCCTTTGAACAGCAAGCATCGGATGGTTTTATGGAGATGGAAACCAACCGGATTCTTGCCGGTTTTAATGTGGGGATTTACGGACCCGTGGCATTCCGCGGCGGTTTCCAAATGCTCACCAAAGATTTAGGGAAAGATAATTTTATCTCCATGGGAGAACCGGATGATGCCGGTAATCTCGTCAATGCCTTCGGTGTTTCCAATGTTGAGGAGATGTTAATATTGGCCGGACCCCGGATAAAGTTGGCTCCGGCAGCATATTTAACGCTCCAGGGCGGTTTCCTTTCCAATAAAATTACTTATTTTGACGCGACACTCCAAACAAGCGACATCACCATGGATAAGTTGTTATTGATGGGCGATGTGACTGTAAACTTCTAACGGAGATGATAAAAATGAATTTATTGAAACTTTTCTATTCTCTTATTCCGGTGGCTTTTTTCGTTGCCTGTTCTTCTATGACCGGTGATGATTATGATCCTCTTGAAAGTTCTTATCCGTCGGATTTTAAGGTGAGTGAATATGCCGAACTGAATCCGGATATTGTTTTGGATCAGGTTGCCATGCGAATCGCGAGCCACAATGATTCCGTAAAGCTCGCCGGATTAAAGAGAGACTCCGCATTGGAAGCTAGCCTTGATTCTGCTTTTATGGAAAAAATTTATATGAGTTTCAGGCCTTCTACATTTAGAGATCGAACAAAATATCCTCCTTCGGGTGTAGTAAAGTGGCCGGGTTTCGAAGCGTTTCTTCAAGATTCTCTCCTTGCAGATACCATCATGTTTGTTGCAGATAGCAATACTTTTATGAAATTTTTTCAAATATCCGGATATTCGGGTGAATGGGATAGCTTTCAAGAAATGCTTGCAGATGAATTGCCGGCTAATTTGAATGTCCCTAACGGTGTAAAGATAAAACCGCAAATAGATGCTGTTTTGCGGTTTAAAGCTCTCGGTGTTCGCCCGGCTGATAATGTGAAACTTGTTGAAAAAGCTGAAACGAATGTCGATTTGGATATAGTTCGCATGCAATATGCCTATTACGGGCAAATGGAAGGTCGCGCCTACCGTTATTGCAATGATGGTGATGACAAAGAAGAGTTACAGGAACCGAAACCGGGTGAAGTTCAGGCCGCAGATTGCAATAAAATTGATTTGCCTGTTATGACTCAAGCACGTGTTTTTGTGGGTCCTCCTCAAAAGTTAGGTTCTCCGGCAGTAACTTATTGTTATTTTACGGTCGATTTCCGTCCTAACACATTCTGTAAAGACAATGCCTCCGGCGATGTTTATCTTATTAAGAAGTAAGGTGGTTTTATGAGATTCGGTATTCTTTTTACACTTTGCCTTGCCGCACTTTCGTTTGCAGTGTCTCCGAAAGTGGTGGGTTACTACCCTTATTGGGTGCAGTATTCTCAATTTTTTCCGGGCGATGTCCGTTATGATTTCGTAACTCACATCCATTATGTGGGGGCGATTCCCGCAGATGACGGTTCTCTCGCTCTTGCCGATGAAACCGATACGCCGAATTTTGAATTGCTGGCGAAAAATGCACAGGATAATAAGGTCGCTTTACTTTTAGTGGTGGGCGGCACTGAGGCGGAAGCTACTTTGAAAGCGATCGCTCAAGATGAAAGCCTTCTTTCGGCTTTCACCGCATCCGTTCAGGAATGGGTAGGAAAGTATCAGCTTGCCGGCATTGAACTGGATTGGCAAAATCTCACGGAAGAAGATAAAGGCGCTTATGATGCCATGGTGCAATCTCTCGCTTCGGCTAAGGGCGGAAAATTACTTTCTCTGACGACTTATCCGTTAGCGGCCTCCAATGTTTACGATGCTTCGGTTT
>QMCE01003441.1_pt1 | contig 16207 bp, 16 predicted proteins | sample 1821851 | NCBI WGS metagenome assembly QMCE01 (sample SAMN09453174, study PRJNA476694) | Termite gut metagenome, whole genome shotgun sequencing project. | isolation source: worker | host: Odontotermes sp. | place: South Africa:Pretoria | collected 2016-01-28
GACCGGTTATTGTTTGCCACCGAGCATAAATTCATGGCCACGCGCTGCGTGTCGCCGTCTACAGGTGAAGAATTGATCTATGTGAAAGGAGCGCCGGAGGTGGTGATGAAACGTTGCGCTTCGGTGCCGGATGGTGTACAGGAACTATTGTCGGACTACCAGCAGCGGGGTATGCGCACATTGGCCTTTGCTTATAGAAAAGCTGCGCCGTCCGATAAAGACGAATTGATTAACTTGTCGCAACAACTCACTTTTATAGGTTTTGTGGCCATTGCCGACCCTGTGCGCTCCGATGTGGGCGAGGCCATCCAGCAATGTATGGACGCCGGTATTGAAGTGAAAATCGTAACGGGCGACACTTCGGCTACGGCTGTAGAGATTGCCCGGCAGATAGGCTTGTGGCAATCCGCCGATACGCCGGAACAGCAGATTACCGGTAGTGATTTTGCCGCCTTATCCGATGAACAGGCGTTAGAAGCTGCCGGGCGGATCAAGATCATGTCGCGGGCGCGCCCTACCGACAAGTTACGTTTGGTGAAATTACTGCAACAACGCGGCGAAGTGGTGGCGGTGACCGGCGACGGCACTAACGAACGACTCGTTCAACAGCATTGTGAACGCGGTGCGTTGGGGACGATCGCTCTACCGCAATATCCAGCGTTTTATACAGTTTCAGTTAACCATTAACGTGATCGCGCTGGTGGTGGTGTTCGTCGGTCCTTTCATCGGGATAGACATGCCGCTCACCGTGACGCAGATGTTGTGGGTGAACCTGATCATGGACACCTTTGCAGCACTGGCGCTGGCCACCGAGCCGCCCGACAATAGTGTGATGAAAGACAAACCGCGTAAGGTATCCGACTTTATTATTACCCGTGTGATGGGCGTGCATATTTTTGTGTATGCTGCTGCCTTTTTAGTATTGTTGATAGGCATGATGTTCTGGTTGGTGAGCGACGGACTGCACACCGATGATTTATCTATCTTTTTCACGATCTTTGTGCTGTTGCAATTCTGGAACCTTTTCAATGCCCGTTGCTCCGGCTCCAACCGTTCGGCGCTCCGCGGCCTGTGGGAGAATAAAGTATTCGTGATGATCGCCGTAATTATTTTAGCCTTGCAGGTAGTGATCGTGCAGTTCGGCGGGGCAGTGTTCCGCGCGGCGCCGCTCAGCCTCTGCGAGTGGCTCGTCATCATTGCCGGTACCTCTGTGGTGCTGTGGGCAGGGGAAATCACCCGCGCCATTGGCAGGGCGAAAGGTGAAAAGGTGAAGGGTGAAAAGGTAAAGGGTGAAGGGTGAAAGGTGAAAGGGTGTAACGGTCGCCCTTGCGGCGACCAAATGAACAATGAATAATATGCTAATCTGCAAATGTGCTAATGAAAAAAAAGAAAAAAGAGATGAGAGATAAGTGATAAGAGATGAGTAAAAAAACTCATCACTCATCGTTCATCACTCATCACTTGAAATTCGTAATTCGTAATTTTTAATTCGTAATTGAATATGTTTTCCTTCTCCTTAACTCACCGTGTAGCCTACTATGAAACCGATACCATGGGCTACGTGCACCACTCCAACTACGTGCGTTTTTTCGAAATAGCGCGCACTGAGCTGATGCGTACGGCAGGACTGAGCTATGCCGAACTGGAAGCTTCGGGGGTGATGATGCCGGTGCTTGAGGCGCATTGCCGCTATCACCAGCCTGCGCGTTATGACGAACTGTTGACCTTGAAGGCCACCGTGCGGGAAACACCGGTGACACGCATACATATTGACTATGAAATTACCAATGAGCAGGGCCTGACCGTGTGTACCGGTTCCACCTCGCTGGCTTTTATTGATGCGGCTACCCGCAAGCCCCGCCGCGCCCCCGAAGAATTTGTCCGGAGGTTGGTGACGGGTGACGGTTTTTTGTCTCTTAGTCTCTAATCTCTTAGTCTCTTGTCTAATTCCTTAATCTCTTAATATCGAAAAAAATGAAAGTAGAAACAAACAAAGTAATATCACTCAGCTATGAACTGAAAGTCGACGGCGAAGTGATTGAAACGGTGAATGCCGACAAGCCCATGCAATTTATCTTCGGTTCGGGTTATCTCTTGCCTAAATTCGAGGCCAACATTGTCGATAAAAATGTAAGCGACGATTTTGAATTTACCCTGGTAGCCATCGACGCTTACGGCGAAAACAATGCCGATGCCATTGTGGAATTGCCCAAGCATATTTTTGAAGTGGAAGGCAAGATCGAAGAAAACCTGCTTACCGTGGGCAACGTGCTGCCCATGTCCGACGCCCAGGGAAACCGTTTAAACGGAACCATTGAAGAAGTACGCGATGATGTGGTGGTGATGGACTTCAATCATCCCTTAGCAGGCGCCGACCTTCATTTCAAGGGAAAAGTAGAAGCGGTGCGCGATGCTACCCAGTCGGAACTGATGAACGGCCTTTTCGGCGAACGTGCCGGTTGTGGCGGTGATTGCGGCGGCGGTTGCAGCGGTTGCCATTAAGCAATGGAAAATTGACAGGTTACTTTCTTTTTTCAGCCCTTCAAAATGCCTTATACACAATAACCTTTCCGGCGTTAAAATTCAGCCGGAAGGTGTTGCCTGTGCTTTCATTTAATGTCCCTTTCCACCACGAATCAAAGATGACTTTATCCGTGGGGTATTTTAATCCTTCCGTTATGATCTGTGTAGTTGGCGTCAGGCAAAAGATAGATATTTTTTCACCGGGATAACTTTTGAAAGAAGTACTTTCCGTCACCGGCATAAAGACACCGTTGTCGGTGATCATTTCCACCCGTAGCAAAGCCGTATAGTCGGTCAGCAGGGCGATGTTGGCAATGCTGTGGTCTTCGCGACCGCCTGTGGCGCCGAGAATGTGCACTGCTTCACAACCGCAGTTCGCACAGAAATGCACGGCTTTGGTAAGGTCATTGGTCTCCTGATCGGCAGAAGGATGAAGAATGGTCGCAAATTCCTGCTGCAACGCTGGGGAAAGGGTGTCCATGTCGCCCACTATATGATCGGGACGCCTGCCGTATCGTATTAATTTTTCCACAGCTCCGTCGCAACACACAATAGTTGCCGCACGGCGCAATATTTCCAAGGATGCCGCATGGTGCGGAAAATCACCGTCGGCCAAAATTACCACCGGCGTTGACAATTTAATCGGTAGTTGCTGCGTGCACATGTTGCAACGCTTCTTCTTGTTTTCGGCCATATTGCTTGTTTTTAGAAGAAATGATAGCTTTGAGGATTGCGGAAACCGGATAGGAAATCTTTTACTGCCACTCGTTTTTTTCCGGCTAACTGCAATTCGTTGATATAAATAAAACCGTTGCCGCAGGCTACTTTTAGAAATGTTTTGCCGTCGCTTGTAATCGTTCCCGGCATGAGATCGTGCGCCAATGTTTCGGGCGTAACACTGAATACTTTTGCAGAAAGTATATTGTGGTTGGGGGCTTTCAGTTCGCCGTAGGCCGCAGGATAAGGGCTGAGGCCGCGCACCAGGTTGTTAATATTGTGCGCAGACTGTGTCCAGTCAATGCGGCAGGTTTCTTTATATATTTTCGGCGCAGTTTTTAATTCTCCGGTTATAGGCTGTTCGGTAGTTTGCAGTTGTCCGCCGGCAATGGCGTCGAGAGTTTTGCAGACCAGCAGGGCGCCGCTGTGCATGAGTTTGTCGTGCAGTTGTCCGGCATTATCGTTTTCGTCTATGCTTACTTTTTCGTTGAAGATAATACGTCCCATGTCCATGCCGGAATTGAGGAAAAAAGTAGTAACGCCCGTTTCGGTTTCACCGTTGATGATTGCCCGGTTGATGGGGGCGGCGCCACGGTATTGGGGCAGGAGGGAAGCATGCAGGTTGAAAGTTCCGCAGCGCGGCATGGCCCATACCTCTTCGGGTAACATACGGAACGCCACTACTACGAACACGTCGGCTTGCCAGGCTTGCAGTTGTTGAAGGACCAGGGGGTCTTTCAGCTTTTCGGGTTGCAGCACCGGTAGCTTGTGCGATAAGGCTACCTGCTTAACAGCCGATGGGTGTAATTGTTGTCCGCGACCGGCCGGCTTATCGGGAACAGTCACCACGCCAGCTATTTCGTATTGCCGTTCGATCAAGGTTTGCAGGCAGTGGGCGGCAAATTCGGGCGTGCCCATAAATACTATGCGTAGCGTATTAGACATGGCGTCGTTTTTTAAAGAAATTAACTACCGGTTTAAGCAATCTTAAGTAACGGTCGGGATTAAATAACGCAGAGTCGGTAGTGGCTTTGTAAGTAATGAAAATACCGATGGGCAACAGCACGAAACTGGATAACCACATGCCCGTTTCTGCGCTCCAAACGTCATCGCGGACTAATTTTTTTCCGGTAATATCCACTACCCAGTAAATTACAAAAAAGAAAATGGAAATAACGGTGGGCATTCCCAATCCCCCTTTGCGGATAATGGCGCCTAATGGTGCGCCGATAAAGAAGAAGGCTAAGCAGGCGATGGAAAGGGTAAATTTACGGTGCCATTCTATTTCCACCCGGCGAAGTGTATAATCATATTGCTCGAAACTGGATATTTGCATATCAATTTGCCCTATGGCCTGAGTTACTTTGTTGATGGCGTGACTTATTATATCTGATTGATTTTCAATAGTTCCAGTAGTTAATAGCGAATCGACATTGATTATATGCATGTATTGTGAACGGAAGGACGAAGCGGTATCTAATTCCTGCGCGCGTGCAAGAGCAACCTGGTGCATGAAATTTCTCCCGAAATTATCGGTGATAAGGGCTTCCATCCGTTGTAACGAATCACTCAGGTAGTTCAAGGTGCCTATGCTTTGCATTTGGGCATTGTCTTTAAATAAGTCGTCGTTGTCACTTCGTTTAAAATCATATCCGCTTAAGGGGATCAATACTTCCTGTTCATTAAAATAGCGTTTCTGGAAGGGATAGATCGTATCACCCGGATTTTGCTTTTGGTCTTCGTAAGTGTGTCCGGTGAATAATTTGAAGATCAGGTATTTTTTATCATTTGTAAATTTGATATAGCCGGAGTCGGCAAGGGTCACGGAAGTGTTGCCCGATTTGGTTGTGTGGTCATATAGTATCAGGTCGAACATCATGCCCGATTCCTGGTTTTGCCGGCTGATGCGGATACTGTAGTCCTGGAGCCCGTTGTAGAATACGCCGGAAGGTATTTTGATCTCTTCACGTTTTGCCCTGATATCATACATGAGCGAATTGATCTTAAGGTTCGCTAAGGGCAGGAGATTATTAGATACGAAAAAAGCGGCAATACAAGTGATCAGCGCCATGCCTGTCAACGGACGCATGATGCGTTGTACGCTCATGCCGGCGGCTTTCATGGCCAGTAGCTCATTGCTTTCACCGAGGTCCCAGCATGGTAGAGAGCGGAAGCGCTAAAGGAATGAAAGTAACCGCCGCCCAAAATACAAATTCGGCAATCACTGCTACGCCTAATCCTTTGCCTACAATTTCGTCGATATAGAGCCATATGAACTGTAACAACAGCACGAACAGCACAATGACAAAGGTCATTACCATAGGGCCGATATAGGAAGTCAATATGTAGCGGTCAATGCGTTTCATTTTTTAGTTTACAGTTTACGGTGTACAGTTTACGGATGACGAGTCGATTATTTTGTTGATGATATTGTCGTCGGCAATATTCGGCAATGTCACTCTAAGGTTAGGCGTACGTTGCATTTCGCGTTTTATGGCAAATATGGCGCCATCATTGCGTGCCCAGCTGCGGCGGGCTATGCCGTTGTTTACATCCCAAAGGAGCATGCTTTCGAGCCGGCGTTGGGCGTCGGCGCTGCCGTCGAGTGTGAGGCCGAATCCTCCGTTGATGACTTCACCCCAACCCACGCCGCCGCCATTGTGCAGCGATACCCAGGTGGCGCCGCGAGCTGCGTCGCCGATCACATTTTGTACTGCCATGTCGGCAGTGAATGACGAACCGTCGTAGATATTGGATGTTTCGCGGTAAGGCGAGTCGGTGCCCGACACGTCGTGGTGGTCGCGTCCCAGGACTACCGGTGCGGAGAGTTTACCTTCGGCAATGGCTTTATTGATTGCGGAAGCTATGCGTATGCGCGCCTCGCTGTCGGCGTACAGAATACGCGCCTGAGAGCCTACTACAAGGTTATTGTTCCTGGCTTCGCGTATCCATTTGATGTTGTCTTCCAACTGCGGTTTAATTTGTTCCGGCGCTGCTTTGTAGATATTTTCGAGCACTTCGAGCGCTAATTGGTCGGTGAGGGCGAGGTCTTCGCTTTTTCCCGACGTACATACCCAGCGGAAAGGTCCGAAACCATAGTCGAAAAACAAAGGGCCGAGGATATCCTGTATGTAAGAATTATATTTGAATTGTCCGCCGGTTTTTAGTATGTCGGCGCCGGCGCGCGATGCTTCGAGCAGGAAAGCATTACCGTAATCGAAGAAATACATGCCGTCGGCGGCAAGTGTGTTGATGGCCTTTACCTGCCGCCGCAACGATTCCTGTACTTTTTCTTTGAATGCGTCCGGCGCTTCGGCCATCATGCGATTGGATGCTTCTAATGAAAGTCCCGCCGGATAATACCCGCCTGCCCAGGGATTATGCAGTGAAGTTTGATCGCTGCCTATGTCCACTTTGATATTTTCCGCCGCTAAACGTTCCCACAGGTCGACTACATTGCCCTGGTAGGCCAGCGATACGGCTTCTTTACCGGCTACGGCTTGGCGTATACGGGGGATCAGCGCGTCGAGATCGGTGTATACTTCGTTCACCCAACCCTGACTGTGGCGTGTGTGTACGACTTTAGGATTAATTTCCGCAATCACACCTACCACGCCGCTCACCACGGCTGCTTTGGGTTGTGCACCCGACATGCCGCCGAGGCCGGCGCTCACGAAAAGTTTTCCGCCGGTGGTGTCGCCCGCTTTGGTCACACGGCGTGCGGCGTTCATTACGGTAATGGTAGTGCCGTGCACAATGCCCTGCGGGCCGATGTACATGAATGATCCGGCAGTCATCTGTCCGTATTGCGATACGCCTAAGGCGTTAAATTTTTCCCAATGGTCGGAACCGGAATAGTTGGGAATGACCATACCGTTAGTGATCACTACGCGCGGCGCGTCTTTATGCGAAGGGAAAAGTCCCATAGGATGGCCGGAATAAAGCACCAGGGTTTGTTCGTCGGTCATGGTAGCTAAGTATTGCATGGTGAGCAGATACTGCGCCCAGTTTTGAAATACGGATCCGTTGCCGCCGTAGGTGATGAGTTCGTGCGGATGTTGTGCCACCGCTTTGTCGAGGTTGTTTTGCAACATCAACATGATAGATGCTGCCTGCCGCGAGCGGTGCGGATAGTCGTCGATGGGACGGGCATACATTTCGTAATCGGGACGGAAACGGTACATATAAATGCGCCCGTAGGTTTCCAGTTCCTTATAAAATTCAGGCGCCAGCACGGCATGGTGTTTCTCCGGAAAATAACGCAGGGCGTTTTTCAGCGCCAGTTTTTTTTCCTCTTTGGTCAATATGTCCTTACGTTTCGGCGCGTGGTTGATCGCCGGGTCGTAGGGCTTCAAGGCAGGGAGTTCAGTGGGGATACCGGCAAGAACTTTTTCTTTAAAGGAAGTTGTATTCATATTAATTGAAAATTGAAAGTTGAAAATTGAAAATGAAATGACATTAATTTTCCATTTTCAATTCTCCATTTTCCATTATTGTGTCGCTATTGCTATCGCTTTATCCATTGCGTTGTCTAATTTTGCGGGGTTTTTGCCACCGGCCACGGCAAGGAAGGGTTGTCCGCCGCCGCTGCCGTCCATTTCTTTGGCCGCTTCTTTCACTATGTTAGAAGCGTTAAGTCCGCTCTTCACCAACTCGTCGCCGAGGGCTACGATCAGCGAACATTTACCGGCATGGTTTGTGCCTGCCACAAATAACAGGCCGGGTACTTCCGTACGCAGTTGGTTGCCTATCTCTTTCAGCACTTCGACCGGAGCATCATTTTGAATACGGGCTATCTGTACGCCGTTTACTTCCTGTAAGGTTTTTTTAAGGTGTTCTTTCAATATCATGGCTTTTTCGCGCATGAATTGTTGTACCTGTCTACTAAGGTCTGCATTATCGTCTATCGCTTTTTTTACCGAAGCCACGAGGTCGGGCGTATTTTTAAATAAGCCGTGTATCATCTTCACTATGTCCAGGAACTCGTTGATGCACCTTTCGGCGTTGGCAGCGGTGACGGCCTCAATGCGGCGCACTCCTGCGGCAATGGAACTTTCGGAAAGAATTTTGAAATAGCCGATGTTGCCGGTGGCGGCTACGTGCGTACCGCCGCACAGTTCCACCGAATCGTCGAATTTGATAACGCGTACGGTATGCCCGTATTTTTCGCCGAACAGCGCCATTGCGCCCATCTGCTGGGCTTCCATAATAGGAAGGTTGCGCCATTCTACCAGGGGTGAATTTTTACGGATCAGTTCGTTGACCAATTTTTCTACGGTAGTCAATTCATCGTCGGTTAATTTTTGGAAATGGGCGAAATCAAAGCGCAGGTAATCGGCGTTCACTAATGAGCCTTTCTGCTCAACGTGCGTGCCCAGCACTTTGCGCAACGCATGGTGCAACAGGTGGGTGGCCGTGTGGTTGCAGGCAACGGCCATGCGGCGTGCGGTATTCACTTGGGCGGTGAACGTGGCTTGCGGGTTTTCCGGCAGTTTGTCGATAATGTGGATGATCAAATTATTTTCTTTGACGGTGTTCAATACATTGATCATTGTATTGCTGCTTTCGTCGTGCAACGTGCCTTCGTCGCCTGTCTGTCCGCCGCTTTCGGCATAGAAAGGCGTGCGGTCGAGTACTACCTGTATATATTGTTTATTTTTTTCTTTTACATAACGATAGCGCGAAATTTTTGTTTCGCAATGGGTCGTGTCGTAGCCTGTAAATTCGACCTGGTCAATAGGATATACTTCCGTCCAGTCGCTTTCTTCTTTAGCGGCGGCGTTGCGGCTGCGGTTTTTCTGCGCTTCGAGTTCTTTCTCAAAGCCGGCAAGATTGACCGTGAATCCGTTTTCACGGGCGATCAGCTCCGTGAGGTCAATGGGAAATCCGAAGGTATCATAGAGTTGGAATGCCGTGGCGCCGTCTATTTCTTTTTTTTCCGAAGTTTTGGACATAATGCCGTCGAGCAGTTGAATCCCTTTGTCGAGAGTGCGCAGGAAGGTGCTTTCTTCTTCGGTAATTACTTTCTCTATTAGTTTTTGCTGGGCCTTCAATTCGGGAAAAGCGTCGTCCATTTGCTCCACGAGCGTAGGCACCAATTGACAGATGAAAGGTTCATTGAAACCGAGAAAAGTATACCCGTAACGTACGGCGCGGCGCAGAATGCGGCGGATCACATAGCCGGCTTTTACATTGGAAGGTAGTTGTCCGTCGGCAATAGAAAAGCAAATGGCGCGCAGGTGGTCGGCGATCACGCGCATGGCCACGTCGTGTTCATGGTTGTCGCCGTATTTTTTATGGCTTAAGGCGGCGATCTTCTGAATGAGCGGTTGGAATACGTCGGTATCATAATTGCTTTGTTTGCCTTGCAGCGCCATGCACAGGCGTTCAAAACCCATGCCGGTGTCCACGTGTTGGGCAGGCAACGGTTCGAGCGTGCCGTCGGCTTTGCGGTTGAATTGCATGAACACCAGGTTCCATATCTCCACTACTTGCGGATGGTCTGCATTGATCAGGCTGGCGCCGGATGTTTTTTCCCGTTCGTTGTCGTTGCGCAGGTCGATGTGTATTTCGCTGCAGGGGCCACAGGGGCCGTTGGCACCCATTTCCCAGAAGTTGTCTTTTTTCTTGCCCGGCAAGATGCGGTCTTTGGGCAGGTATTGTTCCCAGTAGGCCGCCGCTTCGGAATCGACTGCCAGCCCGTCGTCATCGCTGCCCTCAAATATGGTAGCGTACAAGCGGGTTTTATCCAATTTGTACACACCGGTAAGCAATTCCCAAGCCCAGTCTATGGCTTCCTTCTTAAAATAATCGCCGAAGCTCCAATTGCCCAGCATTTCAAACATGGTGTGGTGATAGGTGTCATGCCCTACCTCTTCCAGGTCGTTATGTTTCCCACTCACGCGTAAGCATTTCTGCGTGTCGGCTACTCGTTTGTATTCAATTACGGAGTTTCCTAAAAACCAGTCCTTGAACTGGTTCATTCCCGCGTTGGTAAACAGCAGGGTAGGGTCGTTTTTTACCACCATAGGGGCGGAGGGTACAATGGTATGCCCTTTTTCTTTGAAAAACTCTAAAAATGTACGGCGTATTTCTTTCGAAGTCATTTAAATAAATTATGGTATTTTAATCACAAAGTTAATTATTTTTTTGGTTTTAATCAAAAAATGTCTACCTTTGTTCGCAAAATTCTTCAAAAGATGGCTAAATTTAAATACCGGTTTAACGCCGAGACACTCTCTTTTGAAATTCATAAGATAAGTATTCGCCGCCGTTTCCGACGCGCGGCGGGGGTGTTCTTGCTGAGCGTGTTTGTCGCGGTAGCCTGCTTCTCTTTGTATTCCCGTTATTTTGATACGCCCAAGTTGATGACTTTGCGCCGTGACAATGCCGGACTGGTATTGAAACTGGAATTGCTGAAAAAGCAAATTGCATTGGCGGATAATACATTGGTGCAGTTACAGCAACGCGATAATAATGTTTACCGTCCCACTTTCGGGTTGGAGGAAATTCCATCTTCCTTGCGCGACGCGGGTTTTGGCGGGGTCGACCGCTATACGCCGCATTTTGGAAAGTCGGTACACGTATCGCTGCTGACCGCTTGTTCGTTGATGTTAGACAAGTTGCAACGTAAGGTTTGCATTCAATCCATGTCGTTCGATACCGTGGCGCAAAACGCCATGATCATTGAGCAGATGGTAGATTGTGTGCCGGCTATTCAGCCTATTGCCGTGGTGGCGCCGCGCATTGCTTCATTTTTCGGTGTTCGCACCGATCCTTTTTACGGAGACCTGCGAAGGCATGAGGGAGTGGATTTCGGCGGAAACACAGGCGATCCGATATTTGTTACCGGCAATGGAAAGATAGTGCAGGCCGGGTATTCGCTCGGCGGTTATGGTAACTATGTGTTGGTCGACCATGGGTTTGGCTATAAAACCCGTTATGCCCACTTGCATACGATCACGGTAAAAGAAGGCGACCAGGTGTTGCGCGGCCAGGAAATAGGCAAGATGGGAGACACCGGCAAGTCTACCGCACCGCACCTGCATTATGAGGTGATTTATCTCAATAATCCGCTGAACCCCTTGAATTTCTTCGCCAATGATATTGATGCGGAAGATCTTGCCAGTATTATGGATATTGATGTTAAAGATGTGCGGTTGGAATATTGATTAAGCCGGAGGAACAATGAAACATCGCTACCGTTTTCATGATGAATATCTTGATTTTGTAAAGGAAAAAAGAAGTATTCGCAGAGTTTTGTGGAATGTTCTTATTTATTCTTTGGCCATAGTGTTTATGACCGTAGCGTATTATATCGTTTTTTCCTTCTTTTTTGATACCCTGGAAGAACGCGCCATGAAGCGAGAGAATGCACTGTTGACGGAGCAGTCGGAAGTGCTGCAACAAAAAATGGATCAGGTAGAAGAAGTGTTGGGACAGTTGGAACAACGCGATGAAGAAATATACAGGGCGATCTTCCATGCCGATATGTCACCTTTGAATAATCCTCAACATTATGACGATTATGCTTTTCTTGATGACTCCGAAGTGGTGAAATCTACGACTGCAAAAATGCTGGGATTGGCGCTCGGCGCCAAGTCGGTGTCCGAACAATTGACTGCGGTAACCGCCCAATTGCGGGAGAGGGGAAGAGACAGTTTAGTCAGTTTACCTATGCTGCAACCTATCGAGAACAGAGGTCTTTCGCGTGTCGGCGCTTCTGTCGGTATGCGAATGCACCCTTTCTACAAGTTGCTGAAACGTCATACGGGCATTGATTTTGTGGCCGGCATCGGCGCCGACGTGTATGCCACGGGAGCAGGCCGTGTACAGTTGGCAGCCCGCGCCCAGCGTGCTGCCGGTAACCGTGTGGAGATAAATCACGGCAATGGGTATGTAACTACCTATTCGCACTTGAGCGATGTGCTGGTGAAGGTCGGACAATCCGTTCGCCGCGGACAAGTGATTGCACGCGTGGGAAGTACGGGTATGTCTGTGGCGCCACACCTGCATTACGAAGTGATGAAAGACGGGAATTACATGGATCCTTTAAATTATTTTTTTTTAGAACTGACGCCCGACGATTACGAAGTGCTGCGCCGCCTCTCTACTACTTCGGGACAGTCGCTGGATTAGTTCGTCATTGCGAGGAAGCCGGAGGCCGACGAAGCAATCAAGTTTCAAAATTTTATCTTAATTCTTATATATGACTGAAAAAATGTATTACGCCATCGGGGAAGTAGCCGAAATGTTTGGCGAAAATACTTCCCTTATACGCTTTTGGGCGAATAGATTCCACGATGTGATCAAGCCTAAGAAAAATAATAAAGGAAACCGGATGTTTACACAGGACGATATTGCGAACTTCCGTATTATCCATCATTTGGTGCGGGAAAAAGGCATGACCCTCGACGGCGCACACAAACGGTTGAAAGAAAATAAAACCGGCGAAGACCGCTCGCTGGAAGTAGTGGAAGCATTGGAGCGCGTGAAGGAAGAATTATTGACGGTGAAGGAGTTGTTATGATTGCTAGAGACATTGCCGCTATCATCGAAGAATTAGCCCCGCTCAATGTTCAGGAGCCGTGGGACAATGCCGGCTTCACCGTAGGGGATCCTTCCGCCGGAGTGAAGGGCGTGTTGTTATGTGTCGACGTTACCCCCGAAATTATAGACGAAGCGGTGGACAGGGGCGCTAACATGATCATTTCGCATCATCCGGCGATTTTTAACGGACTGAAACAGCTTACCGGACTTAGCCATACGGAACGGGTAGTGGAAAAAGCGATAAAAAATGACATTCTGTTATATGCCGCCCATACCAACCTCGATAATGTTCCGCAGGGGGTGAACTGGGCTATTGCCGCACAACTCGGACTGAATGATGTGCAGGTGCTGGCGCCCGGTCCGGCCGGATATGGTACCGGTAGCGGGGCGGTAGGCAACCTTCCGCGGCCCGTGCCCACAGAGCAATGGGTGGATTTTTTAAAACGCACGTTTTCAATACCTTATGTTAGACATAGCCAATTTTTTACGCCCGACATACAACGGGTGGCCCTCTGTGGCGGTAGTGGCGCCTTTCTGATGGACGAGGCTATTAAGGCCGGAGCGCAATGCTTTGTAAGCGCCGAATTTAAACATCATCATTTTTTCGAAGCGCAACAACGCCTTTTAATTGTTGATGCAGGTCATTATGAAAGCGAAAAATATGTTTTATCCATCTTTTTTGAACTACTTACAAAAAAAATGCCTAACTTTGCAGTCCGAATTGCTGAAAATATATGTAATCCGGTAATTTACTGTTAGTTGACCGAGATTTGAGTATTAATATTGAATTTGAAATATATGTCAAAAACTGCTACTACCGATAAGAAAGAAAAAAGCACCCCTGCTGCTCCTGCCAAGAAAGTTGCCGTAGAAACCGGAGAAGGTTCTATGGAGCAGAAACTTAGGTTGTTATATCAGTTGCAAAAAAACGACTCCAAAATAGATGCTATCAAATTACTGCGTGGTGAATTACCCTTAGAGGTGCGCGACCTTGAGGATCATGTACAGGGATTGAAAACGCGTATTACTAATTATCAGACTGATATGAAGGAGTACGAAAGCGTGATCGGCAAGAAAAAGATGGACATGGAGAATGCCCGCATCATGGTAGTACGATTCCATTACCAAAGAAATCGAATACCAGAACTTGGAAATAGAATTGGCCGAAAAACGTATTAAAGAGTTCAATGCACAAATTAAAGACCGCAAAGTGCAGTTGGAAGAGACGAAGGAACTCCTTACGGAACGCACCCAGGATTTGGTCAATAAGAAAAAAGAATTGGAGGATATCGTAGCCGAAACCTCTAAAGAAGAAAAAGACCTCGTTGCACAGTCGGAAGCGCTGGCGGCCCAATTGGACGAACGTATGGTCAAGGCTTATCTCCGTGTGCGCAGCAATGCACGTAACGGTTTAGCCGTAGTGACCGTGCGCCGCGACGCTTGTGGCGGTTGCTTCAACAAAATTCCGCCTCAACGGCAGTTGGATATCGCATTGAGCAAAAAAATTATTGTGTGCGAATATTGTGGCCGTATATTGGTAGATGCCGGATTAGTGAGCGATCTTAACGGTTAAAAACACTACCGTTCACCGAAAATAGCGGAACCTACACGTATCAACGTAGCACCTTCTTCCATGGCAACAGGGTAGTCGTTCGACATGCCCATGGATAATTCATTAAAATAATTATTGTCCGAAAACCGGGTAGACTTAATCTTGTCGAATAATTGTTTCAGATTACGGAACTCTTTACGTACCTGTTCCATCTGACTGCCCATTAATCCGGCAATTTGTACATGAGGAACGGATGATACTATGCCGGCATCTAAAAGTGCAATTAATTCATTGGGATCGAAACCGAATTTAGCTTCTTCCTGCGCAATGTGTACCTGAAACAGGCAACGCACGGTGCATTGTTGTTTGGCCGCTTCTTTTTCTATCTCAAGTAACAGCCGTTCGCTGTCCACAGCATGAATGAGGTGCGCGCGCCCTACCACCATTTTGGCTTTGTTGGTTTGCAAATGCCCGATGAAGTGCCATTCGATATCACCGGGCAGTTGTGCAGTCTTTGGCAAAAATTCTTGCGGACGGCTTTCGCCGAAAATCCGTTGTCCGGCATCATAGGCTTCGCGGATCATTTCCGGCGGATGGGTTTTTGACACGGCAATCAACCGTACACCTTCCGGCAGAGTTGATGTAATACTGTGTATTTGCGAAGCGATAGACATTAGCAAATTATTTCCGTTTTTGCTGCTGCTGCTTTTGTTGCTGTTGGCGCGCCATGTCTTCCAACCGTTGCTGGAATTTCGATTTCTTTTGCGGCTGCGCAGCGCGTTCTTTCATTTTGCGCAACAACTCATCTTCATTGACAAACCATTTGCGGATGATCCACGTTTGACCAATGGTGATGAAGTTAGACAGCATAAAATAATAACTCAAACCGCTGGAATAACTATTGAACATTACCAGCAGGAACAACGGCATAAAATAGAGTTGCATGAATTTCATGCCGGGCATTTCGGTGCTCGACGGCGTTTGCGAGAGCGTTGCCCGCGAATAGAAAAACATCGAAACAGCCATCAACAACACGAAAAGACTCACGTGGTCACCATAGAACGGGATATTGAAGGGCAGTTCGAGTATGGAATCGTAGGTACTCAGGTCGTCGGCCCACAGGAAACTTTTTTGCCGCAATTCAAACGAGGCGGGGAAGAAGTTGAACATGGCAATAAGAATAGGCATCTGCAACAACATTGGCAAACAGCCTCCCATAATGTTCACTCCCGTTTTTTTGTAGAGCGCCATGGTTTCCTGTTGCTTTTTCATGGCATCTTCTTTCTTCGGGTACTTTTGATTGATCTTATCGATCTCCGGTTTCAACACTTTCATCTTGGCCGTAGATACGTGTGATTTGTGCGTCAGCGGCAGCAAAATTATTTTGATGAAAAGCGTTAATAATAGAATAATAATCCCGTAGTTGGATATGAATTTACTGAGGAAATCGAACGTGGGAATAATGAGCCAACGGTTGATATACCCCATGATCCACCATCCGAGGTATACTAGTTTTTCAAAATGATGTCCTTGTTCCTTCAGCACGTTATATTGGTTGGGCATGAAGAAAAAGTCCATGGAAATAGTTTGTTGCGGTGCATTGTTGTAAGCCAGTTGCATTGTGGCATCGCAACGCATGAGCAGGCGGTCGGGGTGCGTTTCGGGATAATTATTGAACGATACTTGTCCGCGGGTGAAATTATCATTAGCTACCAGCGCTGCTGCGAAAAACTGTTCTTTGAAAGCTATCCATTCCACTTTGGTCGGCATTTTGGCTTCTTCGGAAACAGAGCGCATAGTCAGCGTTTCTATCTCCTTTTCGCCCGGATATTTGTATGCCACGGTAGAATAATTGCTTTCATTGGC
>QMCE01000858.1_pt1 | contig 16197 bp, 13 predicted proteins | sample 1821851 | NCBI WGS metagenome assembly QMCE01 (sample SAMN09453174, study PRJNA476694) | Termite gut metagenome, whole genome shotgun sequencing project. | isolation source: worker | host: Odontotermes sp. | place: South Africa:Pretoria | collected 2016-01-28
AAATGGGCAAAACGGAAACCGGCACGATTTGGCTCGACCCTGCAAAAACCTCACCTTACCAATTTTATCAGTATTGGATCAATGCCGACGACGCCGACGTGGAAAAAACGCTGAAAATTTTCACCGACTTGGCGGAGGAGGAAATCACGGCTCTGATGGCGGAGCACGTTTCCGATCCGGGCAAGCGTGTTGCGCAAAAACGTTTAGCGGAAGAGTTTACGAAGCTCGTTCACGGCGAAGACGGCTTGGCCGCCGCAAGTCTCGCTACAAAAATTTTGTTCGGGGCACAGATTTCCAATCTTGATGACGCCCAACTTGTTTCGATTTTCGCCGATGTTCCGAGCAAGGATTGTCCTTTCAGCCGACTGAGTGATGGCTTATCGCTGATTGACGCCTTGGTCGAAGCCGGCTTGGCCAAGACCAAAAGCGACGCTCGCCGCTTCGTTCAGCAGGGCGGCGCGTATGTCAATAACCGCAACATTTCCGACGTGAATGCCAAGCTCGGCCCGGAACATTTGGCCAGCGAGACCGTGATGGTGCTGCGCAGCGGAAAAAAGAACTACGCGCTTCTGCGTTTCGGTCAGTGATCTCTACGCAGATATTGGCGCAAGCAGCCGGCAGGGATAGAATCGCCGTATCGTTACAACCATTCAAATACGTCTGTTCAACATTTTGACCCACAAAATCTTATGACACACAACTTACTAGCAAGCCAGAAAATTTCGGCCCGGAGCAGTGACCGGGCGCAGTGCAACGAAGCCGAGGAAGCTGCGGCACGCGCCGGAGGAAGTTCAAACAACAACTCAAATACGGTACGCGGACCGATAAATCGTCGTCAATTACTGGGAACCGGCTTGGCCGGCCTGCTAGCCGCCCCGCTGTTTTCTCATCCCGTCAGTGCCGCCCCAGATGCAGAGCCAGCCAGTGCTGAACCCGCCGACAGTGCCACCGGCGTCGGGCCGCGAACAGGAAATTTGATCGCCGTCTCCACCTATTCTTTCTGGCAATTCTCACGGGAAGCCTCGCCGATTGATCGTTGCATCACCCAGGCCGCCGAAATGGGATTCGATGCCGTCGAAATCCTCGAACGTCAGATGACCCAAAAAGACGCTCCCTATCTGGCTCAATTGAAACGTCAGGCTTTCTCCGCCGGAATTTCGCTGTGCAGTCTATCCACGCATCAGGGGTTTTTGAGTCCTGACGCGGAAGTGCGAAACAGAAACATCCAATCGACCATCGCGAGCCTTGAACTGGCCTACAATCTGGGGATTCCGCTTATTCGGATCAATACAGGCACTTGGGGAACGTCGGCTAATTTCAACGTACTCATGGAAAACAAGGGCATTGAGCCGCCGAAAGAAGGATTTACGGAGGAAGACGGTTTTGGCTGGGTGATCGACGCCATGGAAAAACTGCTGCCGACGGCGGAAAAATGCGGCGTGCTGCTGGGCCTCGAAAATCACTGGGGACTGGCCCGAACACCGGAAGGCTTGCTGCGGATTCTCAATGCCGTGAACTCGCCGTGGTTGCAGGGCGTGGCGGATACGGGCAATTTCCTCGAAGACCCGTATGACAAATTGGACATGGTGTTGCCTAAAACGGTTTTTGTCCAAGCGAAAACCTATTACGGCGGCGGCATGTGGTACACGCTAGACTTGGATTACGAACGGATCGGCGAACTGCTGCGAAAGTACCATTATCGAGGCTTTGTGTCGCTGGAATTTGAAGGTAAAGGCGACCCGAAGACCGCCGTGCCCCAAAGTCTGGCCGTGCTACGAAAAGTTTGCCATTTTTGAGTGGCACTTTGTTCAACCCCCAAAAAGGGGCCGGGAAAGCCGTGTTCTGGAAATACGTGTTCTGGAAATACGTGCAGCGCAATCCCCGGCCTACACAAACTCAAAAAAAGCAATCTGGCGAAGCTGCGTAACTTTTTGGGAGAATGCCAAAAATCTGATAATTCGGGAATAATCCGGGTCGATAGGGTTAGTTGAGAGTGGATAGTTGATAGTGGAGAGTGTGCGCAAGCGAATACTTACCTTCCACCCCGCTCTCAACTCTCAACTCTCAACTCTCAACTTTCTATGGGACTCGGACTTCACTCAGCGATTCATACCGCCAGCACGGGCATGAAGGGCGCGGAAAAAACGATCAACGTTTCCGGCACGAACTTGGCCAACGCCAACACCTTCGGCTATAAGGCGGAAAGGGCGGATTTCGCGTCGTTTCTGTCTTACACGTACCGTTACGGCTCCACGCCCGGCATGATTCACACCGCCGGCTCGAATCCGCTGCAAATCGGGATGGGCACGGAATTTGCGGGCGTGACCACCAATTTTACGCAGGGCACGTTCCAAGAAGGCATGACCAATTCGGACATCGCCATCAACGGCCCCGGCTTTCTTATTGCCCGGCCCCACGGCAGCAACCAGACTTTTTACACCAGAAATGGGGCACTGAAAGTCAATCCAAATTTCGACCTGACCACGAACACCGGTTTGTATGTCATGGGCTTTGGCATTGACGACCAGTTCCGCATTCAGCCGGGCACGCTGACGAACATCAAAATTCCGATCAACGAATTGCACATTGCGCAGGCCACGCAGAATACCACGATTGCCGGCATTTTGGATGCGGTGGGCGACAGCGCGACTCAGGGAACCGTGCTGCAAACGCCGCCGATGACCGATTTGTCGAAAACGTCGCCCGATGCCGAAGCGAAACTGACGATCACGCAAGTTCCCCGACCCGGCGTTGAAGGCTACACGCAGACGGCGGCACAAACCACCGCCGGCGGGGCTGTGGAGAACGGAAAATATGTTTACCGCTTCACTTATGTCAACGCCGCCGGCGAAGAATCCGATTATTCCGCTCCCACAAACCCGCTCGAAGTGAGCAACGGCCAAAACTCAGTCAATCTGTCGAACCTGCCCGACTTGGTCGCCGGTGCGTCCTCGCTACGCATTTACCGGGCCCATTACAGCGAAGACCCGAATATCACACCGGAGTTTTATTGCGTTTCCGAAATCGACCCCGCCGCGCAAACGCCGCCGCACACGTTTGTGGATGAGCGCTCCACGGCGGCCATTTCCGACCCGTTGCAGCCCGGCTATCGACAACTTTCGCCCGATCGACTGGGCCAGGGCAGTTATAATTACTATGTCACGTACACCGATGCGCTGGGCAACGAGAGCGTGCCCACGCCGATGCAGAGCTACAATTTGAACGGCGGCGGGGGCGGTCAGTTGATGCTTTCGGACATTCCCGCCGTCGATCCGGCCAACAATCCCGACGGCTGGACGGGCCGGCGCGTGTACCGGAGCAGTGCGGCGGCCCCGACGGAAATTCATCTCGTCGGCGAAATTCGCAACATGGACCCGAACGCCACCCTGACGGATAAAATGCCCGACGCCAAACTCCTAGAACAGCCCGCCCTGAGCGAATCGGGCCGGGGCAACGCTCAAATCAACGAGAACACGCGTTTGATTGATGTCGGGAAATTCGAGAATAACCGTTTTATCCGAACCTTTGACGAAGGGCTGCTGACCTTGACGCCCTCGAAGGGCGGTGAAAATCTGCGTACGGCCACGCTGGAAATCACGGCGGAAACCACGGTCAGCGACTACTTAAACTTTCTGAACGACGCTTACGGCATTCGCAGTACGGCGGACGGCGTGCCGCCGGATCAGGGCGCACTGGGCAAAACGATCAACGGCGGGGCACAAGGGGCCACGATCATCGACGGGGCGTTTTATTTTCTTGGCAACGCCGGTGAGAAAAATGCGCTGGAAATTTTGCCCTCTGACATGCGACTGACGCCCACCGGCGGCGAAACGCGACAAGTCGATCTCGGCTGGGGACAGGACAAGAATAATGCGCAAAACGCCGTCGGCGTCGGCGAATCGACGGACATGGTGGTGTACGATTCGCTGGGCGCGCCGGTCGAAGTGCGGCTGACGATGGTGCTGGAATCGAAGAGCAACAACGAAACCGTGTATCGCTGGTACGCCGATTCCGGGAGCAATCAGCCGCCGGAAGGTTTGGCCATCGCCACCGGAACCGGCACGCTGCGTTTCGACCAGAACGGCAAACTGCTGTCGTCGTCGAACAACACGATTTCGGTGGAGCGAACGGACGTGGCCTCGGAAAGTCCGCTGGATTTCGACTTTCAAATCAACGTGGATTCTTTGCAAGCCTTGGCCGCCGGAACGCCGGAAATTGGCCAGACCGCTCAGGACGGAGCCGCCGCCGGAACGCTCAAGGACTTTTATATTTTGGAAGACGGCGTGATTATGGGGAAATTTTCCAGCGGGGCGGAGCGACCGCTGGGGCAGATTCCCGTCGCACAGTTCCGCAATCAGGAGGGATTGTACAAGGCGGGCGACAGTTTGTATCAGGCGGGCACGAATTCCGGCGACCCGATGGTGGTCACGCCGGGCGAAGGCACGGGCGTGTCGATTGAGGCGAACAAGCTGGAATTGTCCAACAGCGACATGGGGCAAGAAATTATCAACATGATTCTCGCCTCCGCCATGTATCGGGCCAACGCCAAAGTCATGACCACCTCGAACGAAATGTTTGACACATTGCTTAGAATAACGTAAAATACCATTGTTAGCGTGCAACCACGCTAAAGAGTTTGTGAAAAATGATCCGCCTAACCCGCCTGAATCAAGAAGAGTTCATTCTCAACGCCGAGCTAATCCGGTACGTGGAACTCTGCCCGGACACGCTCATCACGCTCATCAGCGGCGAAACGCTCATGGTGCGCGAACCGCTTGACGAAGTGGTACGGCGTGTTGTATCTTACCACCAAGCGAAAAATTTGATCCCCAAAGCACAAAACTTACCGGCAGAAGGAATTATGTAGTGAATAGTGAATAATGCATAGTGAATAGTGGACGCAAGCGGAAAATTGTTGGCTATTTACTCTTCGTTATTCACTATTCACTACTAACTATTCACTAATTCAATGGACATTGCAACCATCGTCGGCATGATCCTCGGTTCGTTCCTGATCCTGTGGTCGATTGCCATGGGCGGTCTCGACAAACTGATGATTTTCTGGAACTTGCCGTCTGTACTGATCGTGATCGGTGGGGCGATTGCGTCCGTGATGGTGGCGTATCCGCTCAAGGCCATTTTGATGTCGCTCAAATATGGCATGATTTCCGTTTCCCATGATGAATATTCTCCTCAAGCGGCCATCGAACAGATTGTGTCCTTGGCGGAAACGGCGCGGCGAGAAGGACTTTTGGCTCTGGAAAACCGCATGGAGGAAATCACCGACCCGTTTTTGGCGGGCGGAATTCGCATGGCTGTCGACGGCATGTCGCCGGAAGTCGTTGAAGCGATTATGAACACGGAAATCGACGCGGTGAACGGCCGGCACAATTACGGACGCTCCGTCATCGCCAACTATGGAAAATACGCCCCGGCCTTCGGCATGATCGGCACGCTCATCGGCCTTGTGCTCATGTTGGCCGACCTCGACCCGGAAACGATTGGCTCCGGCATGGCCGTCGCTCTGTTGACCACGCTTTACGGGGCCGTCGCGTCGAACTTGTTTTTGCTGCCCATGGCCGATAAAATGGGATTTGTCAACGATTTTGAAATGCAAGTCATGGAAATCACGCTCAAGGGCGTGGTCTCGATTCAGGCCGGCGAAAACCCACGAGTTGTCAAGCAGAAGCTGATGACCTACATTGCCCCGGCAGACCGACCGGCGGAGGAAGAAGAAGGAGCGTAGGAGTGAATGATGAATAATGTATAGTGAATAGTGGACGCAGGCGGAGAGTTATTGACTATTCGTTCTTCGTTATTCATTATTCTCTACTAACTATTCACTAATAATCATGGCACGCCAAAAACCACCTGAAGCGGGAGTTCCCGAATGGATTTTGACCTACGGGGACATGATGTCACTGTTGCTCTGCTTTTTCATTATGCTCTACGCGATCAGCACGCTGGAGATTGTCAAAGTGCAGGCGGCCATTGAGTCGCTCAAGGAAGGCTTCGGCTACAAAGGTGCGACCCCGGTGCCCACGGAACGCCAAGCGAATGCCAACAAGCCGAGAATCAACTCCACCGGCAGGGCCAAGCGGCTTAACATTTTGAAGGGCGGCCAGCCCGTGGTGGCTCCGCAGGGTGACGAGCAGAAAGTGCAGCAGATCACCGTGGATGCGGAAACCATCGTCGGCGGCCTGATCTTTTTCGATCTGAACAGCGACGAGTTGAACGACCATTCCAAACAGCAGTTGGCCACGGTGTTTGGTCAACTGGTCGGTTCGCCGTTCAAAATTCTTGTTTCCGGTCACGCCGGCCCCGATGAACGTGGTCCCTACAGCAACGCCATCGATTTTGCCTATACCCGGGCCGTCGCGGTGCAACAGCAGCTTGTCGCACTGGGCCTGAAACCGAACTTTTTCCGCATCTCGGCCATCGGCTCGTCGGAGCCGCTCGCGCTAACCCGGCTGCCGCCGGGAGCCGATCCGCGTCAGGCCAACGCTTTTGTGGAAATTCAACTGCTGTCCGGCACGATGCGTGAACTGGAAGGCGACAAAACCGACTCCGGGCTGCGGATTCTCGATAATGTGCCGAGCAACTGACATTTTCTTGATTTTTTGCGGTTTTGTGGTAGAATAGATACTGGATTGTTAGCATAACCGCCCTGACGTCGTTCTATCATGGCCAAAGATACAAAACTGGATATTGAAGCGGCGGCATCGCTCGACACCGGCGAGGAATCGACGAAGCCGCGCTCGTATCGTCTCCATATTCTGCTGATTCTGATTGCTGTCGTGCTGGCCGAGGCAACGCTGTTGTTTTTTATTCTGCCCAAACCTGGTGAAACCGCCGCCATACTGAGCAATCTACCAACAGAGCAAATTATTGACGGCGAAATCATCCCGGTGTCACCGGCCCCCGTTCCCGGCGAACATCCCAAGGAGACCTACGCGGAAAAGCCGCTGGGCGACAAATTCACCGTCCAGAATACGCGGCCCGGCCCGGAGCAAGCGATTGATTCTTTTACCGTGACGGTAATTGTCAACGTCTTGGAAAAAGACGCCACGAAATACGATACGCTGTTTGAAAAGAAGAAATTCGCCATCCGGCAAGCCGTCGAGACCGTGCTGCAAGCCTCGACGTTGGATGAACGCAACCAAGTCGGTTATAGTACGATAAAAATGCGTATCATGAAGGAAATCAACAACGTGCTGGGCGTCCCCTATGTTCGTAGCGTCATCTGTAATGGCGGCAAAACGGAAACGATATAAGGCTTTAGCTTTAAGCCACTACACCACACATGGAAAACATCATCATTATCGGCAGTGGCCCGGCGGGTTGGACTGCCGCCATTTACGCCGCCCGCGCCTCGCTCAACCCGCTTGTGCTGGAGGGAGCCGTCACCGGCGAAAACCAAGCCAAGGGAACGCTTCCGATGGGCCAGTTGGCTTTGACCACGGAGGTCGAAAATTTTCCCGGCTTTCCGCCCGGCGACATGTCGGCCTTTATTGATTCCGCCATTCCGAAATCCCGGCAGGCGATGCTGTTGCCGCGTGAGCCGGAGCAACATTCCGTAACCGGCCCGGAGCTGGTCGAATTGATTCGTGCTCAGGCCGTGCATTTCGGCACACGCATCGTTTCTGCGGATGTCGTGGACGTCGATTTTTCCGATCCCGCTGCCCTGAAATTGACCGGCTCCGACGGCGTCATTTACGAAACGAAATCGGTCGTCATCGCCACCGGAGCCAGAGCCAATTACCTCGGCCTGCCATCGGAGACAAAATTTAAGAACCGGGGCGTCAGTGCCTGTGCCGTCTGTGACGGGGCGTTGCCGCGATTTCGCAACAATCCCGTGGCCGTCGTCGGCGGCGGTGATTCCGCCGTGGAAGAAGCGGAGCATCTGGCGAAATACGCTTCAAAAGTTTATCTCATTCACCGGCGTCAAGAACTTCGCGCGTCGAAAATCGTCGCCCAGCGTGCTTTGAACCATCCGAAAATCGAATTGGTGTGGAACCGTGTCCCCGTGGAGGTGTTGGGCGACGACGAGCGCGGCGTCACGGGGCTTCGCCTTGAAAGCACGACGGGGGAAGAACCGCTCGAAATTTCCGTATCGGGCATGTTTTTGGCCGTCGGTCACACGCCGAACGCCGGATTTTTGAACGGAAAAATTGACATGGAACCCGGCGGATTTATTGCCAGGCCGATTCCTTTCCGCATGAACACGAACGTACCCGGCGTGTTTGTCGCGGGCGACGTGGCCGACCGCCATTACCGCCAAGCCATCACCGCCGCCGCAACCGGCTGCATGGCCGCCTTGGACGCGGAACGCTACTTGGCCGCTCAAGGATGAGCCTTATTCCAATGTAACGTTATTTATTGTACAAGAGCCGCAAGTGCAGCGAAGCGAAACTTGCGGATGAAACGCAGTATATTTTCAATTTTAGCGGTTAAATCTCATGCGTATTGGAGTTCTTTGTAGCGGCGGCGACGCCCCCGGAATGAATGCTTGTTTGCGTTCGATTGTGCGTACCGCCTGTGCCGGTGGTCACGAAGTTTATGGCATTCAGTATGGCTATGACGGCTTGCTGAACGAGAAATTTTATCGAACGGACAACGGTTCGTTGGTCATGGGAATGCGGTCGGTTTCCGGCCTGTCGAAGGTGGGCGGCACCATTTTACACAGCAGCCGCTGTAAGCGTTTTGAAACGCCGGAGGGAACCCGGCAGGCGGCAGACATTTTGACCAAACACAAGATTGAGGCTCTGCTTCCCATCGGCGGCAATGGCACGCTCCAAGGTGCTCTTGATTTGAGCAAAGTCTGGTCGGGCAACGTTATCGGCCTGCCCGGCACGATTGACAACGATCTTTTGGGCACGGATTTCACCATCGGTTTTGCCACGGCGGTTCACACGGCGGTCGATGCCGTCGACAAACTGCGTGACACGGCAGGCAGTCACGACCTGATGTTCTTTGTCGAAGTGATGGGCCGGCACTGCGGTGACATTGCGTTGGCGACGGCGGTGGCGTCGGGAGCGGAAATCGTGTGTATTCCTGAAGCGGAAGAACCGCCCGCCAAAATTGTGGAGACGCTGCGTTTGATTAAAGAAGCAGGCAAAACATCGGTCATGGCCATTGTGGCGGAGGGGGACGAGAGCGGCGGAGCGATTGCCATGCAGAAACTGTTGAAAGAGGCGGGCAATCCTTATGAAAGCCGCACGGTGGTGCTGGGACACGTCCTTCGAGGTGGTTCGCCGATACCGGGAGACCGGATTTTGGCTTCAGAGCTGGGCAGTGTTGCGGTGAGTGCGGCTGTTTCCGGGGCGACCGGAAAAATGGCGGGCCTCGTCTGCGGCGAATTGACCCTGACGCCCTTGGAGGAATGCGTTTCCGGCCACAGACGGGTCAACACGGACAGACTCCGCCTGCTCCGAATTTTTGCCAGTTGAATCAGAAACCGTGAAAAATTCCCCTGAACTGCAATCTGCGATTACAGACAGCGATTGCAGACGCCCCGCCCAAAAGGTCTTGATGGCAAGGGAACCGGCGTTCGCCGAACGCCGGACAACACCGCAGTGCGGTATCGTTAGAAAATATAAACCCAGGTTCGTTTATACTGGCCGGTGAAGCAATCGATGTAATCGACGCAAGTCCAGCGAACATGGTTTTCCAAATCCCAATCGCTGTACACCGGCACTCCGTCCATGCTGTCGATGACATCGCCCACCTTCAAACCGGGCGTCCATTTCGTGCCCCGGAGCGGCGAATAGGGCGAAATCCCCACGACGCGAACTCCAGACGGGTCTTCGATAAAGGACGCTTTCAAACGCGGACTCCGGTAGGGCGGAATGCCCGCCGTCGGATCAATAACGAGCATACGGGTTTGCGGCCTGCCACTGACGACCGCCGGACTGGGCGCGTGGCCCGGAGGAGCGATTCGTCGCATCACGGCCTGCCTCGCAAACGGTTTTGGAGCGGCGTTTCGATCGTGCTGAAAGGCTCTGGTTCTCGCGGCCAGATGGGCGGGACGCTGTTGAATCCGAACCTCGGCCGGCATGTTGGCCCAGGTCGCGGAATCGTCATTCGAGCGAAGAAGGTCATTTTGCGTGATGCGAGCCGGCAAATTCTTGGGAAGTTGCGGGCGCCCCATGATAGAAGTGCTCTTACCTCCAGTGAGTGATCCAGTTTGAGGCAGTGGAGCGGGGCGCTTGGTGTTTGTCGTACTCGGAGTTCTATTGGTGATCCTTTGAGGAAGGGGTGCGGATATTTGTTGCCGTGGGTTGCGATACTGAGAACGCGAGGGACGCCCCACTTGCGCGAGGGCAAAATCGGCCGTTACGCAGACCGCGACGATGGCGGCCAGCAAAAAATGCGTTGAACGTGACATGGTATTTCTCCCCTGTTGAGTGAAACAAAAAATGGGTTACGAGCTGCGGTCTGTGACCGCAGGTGCATTACGCACGGTATTTTTGGCGGGGCGTCTGCACTCGCAGAGTGCAGCTCGTTGCATAACTATCTATGAATGGGATTTTCCTTCAAGAATGCGACTCGCTTGAGCCGACGAAGGCAGATTTTACCCTTCTCACCCAAAACACTAGGGGAATTGCATGAAAAAATCAAAAAAATTTTCCGTGACACCGCACGCGAGATTTTTGTTTGATAAACACTCGCGACTTGCCCTGGCCCAATTCATACGGTACAGTGGAGTATGCACGCCGCCATAAGTTCCCCATACTCCCGCACTGAATGGACCCGGAAACCGAGGCGGAATCGCCGGGAGCTCGAACGGAAAGCCGTAAGCAGCTTACTGCCCTCCGCGAAAAAATGGCCCGCAGCAGCGACCGTGCGAAGTGCAACGAAGCGAAGGAAGCTACGGCACGCGCCGGGGGCGTCACGTTCCGTGGGTCAAATTTTATTCGCGGACCGATAAAGCGTTGCTGTCCGCGTTCCGTAAAACGACGAACCGGTTCAGCGACTGGCAGGATGCGTTGGAACAATTCGAGTGGTCCGAGGACCCGAAACAGGCGAGCCCGACTCGCCGACTCAGCTTATTACGTATCAAACGTCAGTTTGTTCGACAACGCCGTTAAAAAGGGGCTTGAGTATAACCGCAGATGCGTCTTATTCTTTTTGGACTCGCACGAACTCTTCCGCAAAATGCTTCATGCTTTGCAGTACATCACGCTCCAAACAGGAGTGGGTGACGATGATGCCACCGGTCGCTTCCGCAATCGCATGGGCGGCGGAACGGTTGAATTCCGGCTGCACAAAAATGACGGGCGGTCGCGGCTCTTTTTTGGTTTCCGCAATCAGTAAGGCAAGCTGCTGCGGCTTCGGCGATTTGCCTTCATACTCAATGGCCTGTTGATGGAGACCAAACTCGTCACAAAAATAGCCGTAAGAAGGATGAAACACCAAAACTGACCGGCCTCGAAACGGGGCCAGCGTTTCGGCCAGCCACGTTCGGAGCGTTTCCATGCTCGTGACCAGCCGGTCACGATTTTCTCGGTAAAACTCCGCGTTTTCGGGATTCGCCTCCTGCAACACATTTAGAACGGTGTCCGCCTGAGTTTTCAACAGGGAGGGCGCAAACCAGATGTGCGGGTCAAGGCCGTCATGCGAGCAGCTCTCGCCATGCTCATGCTCTGTCGCCTCTGTGTCGCCGACAACCTCTTCTCCCGCGTGGGAATGCAATTCCAGTTTGCGTAGCTTTAAACCCTCGCGGAGATCAACACAGTGCAAGTCCGGGGCGATGGACTGGAGTTTCGGAAGCAAAGCGGCCTCGAACGGCATTCCCGTGCAAAAAAATGCCTTCGACTTCGTCAGACGGGACATTTTATCCGGCGTGAGCTGATAGCTTTCCGGCTCTTTTCCAGCGGGCACGAGCACATCGACACGAATGCGATCACCGCCGATTTGCTGAAGCAAAAAAGCGTGCGGCTCGACGGTCGCCATAAAAACCGGCTTCGCTTTTTCGGCATCGCCCGTATCATTCCGCGGGGTACAGCCCCAAAAAGCGGCCAAGAGCGTCAGGCAAATGATAGGGAGCTTCATCGAAAAAGTAAGGGTTCGGACATTTGTGCCCACGATTGACGTCATTTACTCAAAAGGGTCTGCCTCCGCACCGGTTTCTTCGCCGCTTGACTGTTCTTTGGACTCCGTTTCGGCCTCAAATGCGGCAAAAGGGTCGTCTTCATCCATTTCTTCTTCACCGGATTCCGGTGTCGCCTCCTCGTCCTCCGCAAACGGATCGTTCTCTTCCTCTTCCCCAAAAGGATCGCTGTCCTCATCCGTGGCCTGCGGGGCGGCAGAGCGTCGCTTGGCCGGTGCTTTTGCCGGGAGCAGTTTTGACGTGTCCACTTCCGGTGCCGCCGCTTGGGTCGTGGCAATCATTTCTTCTTCCGTGCCGGCTTTCAAGACTCCGGCGGAGCGAGCCGGCGCAAAAGGATCAACGGTACGAGCACCAAAGCGCGCTCTGCCAATGATTGGTGAAGAGCCGCCCGAAGGGTTTGGCGCTGTCGGAGTTTTTGCCAACGCTTCCAAAACGGCCCTGTCTTGGGCTTTCTGCTCGCCGTACAAAATTTGCCGGCGTTGTTTTTCCTCTTCCTGCCATTCCTGCCGGGCTTGCTGGCGATATTTTTCAATGATCTGCCGTTCCGTCCCCTGGATTCGGCGGAGCACCTCGGAAATTTGGTAATCTCTGGCTTTGAAACCCGTCAGCTCGAATCGGGCCGCCTGCTTAAAATACCGCTCCGCTTGTTTGTTGTCGCCCAGCCGACGATGAGCCAGCCCGAGGAAAAAGTAAACCCGCGGGTCTTCGCTCTTCATTTTGACCACGTCGCCCAGCAAATCGACCGTTTCCTGATAATCGTGGCCGAAAAAAGCGTGGACGGCCTGGCCGTACAGCGTTTCGATACGCTGGGCCGACGAGCCAGTCTCGCTAAAACAGACGCTGCATAAAACGCAAGCCAGCACAATCGAAAAAAATGTCACAAAACAGGATTTTTTGCTCATTTTATCTCCATCCAGCTAAAGTCCACCTCGAATTACTGCGGCCACCGACCGCAGCACGTCCGAGGAATTTTTTCGAGGTTCCCTATTCCGCCATCCCATCCGCGAAGGAACGCTGGGCTTCCGTTTTTATCCGCTCCGCCTTTTCCCTAGCGAGAGCATCTTTGGTCACGGCAATTTCGACCTTTTTTCCCAGGGCCATCGCGTATGCAATCTGCTGCCGGGAAAAATACTGCACCGTGGCGGGCGTGTCGATGCGTGTACGAATCCGCTTGTTGGCCAAGAAATCCCAAGACAGGCCATTGTTGTAGTGCCAAACCGCCGCCTGAGCCGCACTTTGATTCACCGCCTGCCGGCCCACGAGAGCACACAGTTTGTGGACTTCCGGCTTATCCGTCACGCTTTCCAGAGGACGAACGACATAATCGATATGACGCTTCGGTTCCTTTTTTCCATGCTCCAAGCAGACCGTTTTGACGTTTTGTCGAATGATTTTTTCAGGGGGCAGACTCCAGCCGCCGCCACCGCCTCCACTCATTCCGCCGCCACCGAAACCACCGCCGGACGATTGGTTCCCGCCGCCACTACCGCTGCTGCTACTGCCGCCACCTCGGTTGCTTCGACCACCGCCGCCCTCATCGCCACCACCGCCGAAATCATCAAACTGCGCCAGCGGAACGGCAGCAAACGTTTCGGGCAATTCGACCAAAAGATGCCTGCCCGATTTATTTTTGACGGTGACTTTGGCGTCCAATGAGCTGTAAGTTTTGATCTGGACGTCGATCAATCCCTGCTCCATGGCCTCAAAAAGTTTGGTGCGGACCGGCTCGTTGACCGTGTTCGCGCCGCCGGTCTTGGTGTCGGGGGATGTGACGCTTTCCGCCTTCTTTTCCGCAGCACAGACGCTATACGCGGCAAAAAATAACACGAAAAGCCACGAAAAGGTGGAAATCTTCATGGAACGCTTCTCCTACATGCTGGAATAGAATTAGGGAGATTCAGCAAAAATCAAATTTCACGAGCGACCGGCTCGGCTCGAAATATCCGTTTTTTCTCTGAATGTCTGAACATTGGTAGAACAGTTCTTCTCTATCAGTTATAGGCTATTTATCCTCTTTTGTCCAGTATAAACACCCGTTATCGTGAAAAAGCGGGAGTCGGCCCACTCACATTCAAAAAAAGCGGAAGAATCCATACAATCCGCGGAGGCGTCGTTTGGAATTCAGCGACTCTCTGTATCGAATTGACAATGGACGGCGTTATGGGATATATTGGCCGTCATCGAAAAAATATAAAACGAGTTCGAGCTTTCCTTTTCCGTGCGATTCACCGACATTCTCTACTTCCTTCGCCAAATTTTCTTCCCGCCGCAACCGACGAAGGAAGACAGCGAGGATGCGGACCGTGACGATGCCGACGGCGAGCCGGGACGCTGGGCGGTTTTTTGCGCATGGACACAAAAAAAGCTGCGCAGCCGGGAAAGCATCGGCACGGCGGTGAGTTTGGGCCTGCACGTCCTGCTGCTGATTCTGCTGTCGTGGCTTTTGCTCCCGACCGTGCAAGAATGGGACGGCCTGAGTCTTGTGAGCAGCCCCGCACTGGAAACGCTGCTTCAAGAAATCCAAACGCCTGAGAACGCGCCGGACACGCTACTGAATATCACGCCACAAAATGCCGCCGCGCCAGCCCATAAACCGCAAGATGTGGTGGCCATCGAACCTCTTCCCGTCATCACGCAGCCGAAGAACATTTCCCCGCCGTCTGTGACCCACACAACGGAAACGCCATCGCCGCAAGAAACAGAGCAAAAATCCGGCGATTTCGTGCCCGGCGGTGGTTTTGAAGGCAGAACGCCGGAGGGACGCGGTAAAGCCCTGGCGGACGGCGATAGCAGTTCGCGGGGCGAAGACGCCGTCGAAAAAGCTCTCGCTTGGATTGCGGCCCACCAAATGAAAGACGGCGGCTGGAGTTTCGACATGGCTCGCTGCTGTACGGCCCCGGAACATTTGCGCTGCACTCACGGCGGTACGCATGGCAGCAGGTTGGCGGCGACGGCGTTGGCGCTGCTGCCGTTCTTCGGAGCCGGTTACACGCACGAAACCGGCCCTTATCAGAGGCAGATTGGCAACGGTCTTCAATATCTCATCAACACGGCGGCGCGTGGGCAGCGGGGAATGGATTTCATGCGCGGCGGCGACAAAGGCATGTACGCTCACGGCATCGCGGCGATGGCTCTTTGCGAGGCTTACGCCATGTGTAGGAACCGCTCGTCACGGAGGGGCAAAGAGTTACAACAGGCGGCCCAGGAGGCACTGCGTTTTATTGAGGAAGCGCAAGACCAACGCGGCGGCGGTTGGCGTTACCGGCCCAACGAAAGCCCCGGCGATTTGTCCGTCACGACCTGGCAGATGATGGCTTTGAAAAGTGGACGGCTCGGCGGTCTTCAAGTTTCCCAACCCGCTCTGTACAACGCTACACTGTTTTTGGATTCCGTGGAAATCGACGGCGGCAGGCAGTACAAATACGTGCCGACCGATGGACGGCAAGGCACAGGCCCGGATTCCGCTCAAACCTGTTCCGCCTGCGGACATCTGCTCCGAATGTACTTGGGCTGGACTCCCGGCGACCGGAGATACGGTGAACTGCGATTGGACGAAGGCATGGAGTTGATTGCCCAGCACCGGGCCGTCAAAGAGGATGCGACGTGCAATTTGTATTACGCTTATTATGCCACACTGGCTTTGCACCACTACGGCGGCTCGCACTGGCGGAGCTGGAATACCGAAATCCGCGAGTTTTTGATACAAACACAATCCACGCTGGGCCACGAATCAGGCAGTTGGTATTTTCCCGACCCACATTACACGGACCACGGCGGACGGCTTTTGAACACGGTCTTGGCCGCGCTGGTTTTGGAAACGCCCTACCGAATCATGCCGCTGTTTCGGAAACCATGACAAATCGTCGGGTAGGAGGCGGGATTGCTCCCGTCGTCCTCCCAAACCACTGGACATACGGTTCCGTATCCGGAGGTTCGCGTGAAAGTTAACGTGCTACTGGCCTGCTGAAAAATTTTGGCCTGCGGCGGCGGGGCAAACTTGATACGCGGGGCTATAAACCCTTCAAAATAACACTCGAACGCACATCATCTCCTTCATACGCCTTGTCCATGAGCAAGGAAATTAT
>QMCE01006561.1_pt1 | contig 16187 bp, 11 predicted proteins | sample 1821851 | NCBI WGS metagenome assembly QMCE01 (sample SAMN09453174, study PRJNA476694) | Termite gut metagenome, whole genome shotgun sequencing project. | isolation source: worker | host: Odontotermes sp. | place: South Africa:Pretoria | collected 2016-01-28
CTCGCCGCACAGGTCGTCGTTTATCAGAAGGCTTATTTCGCTATCCTGGCCTTGGGCGCCCTGGCCGCCGCATTCTTCGCAGGGACTGGTCTCGTAGGCGGATTTTTCGGCGTTCCAGCTGTAAATCCGGCCCTGGCCCTGGCAGGGCGGGCAGATTTCCTGAAACTGCCAGGGAAGGTTCACCCAGAACTCGCGGCCGCGAGGGCGGGCGATCAGAAGCTTGTAGAAAATATCCAGGCCGATTTCCTCACGGCTTTGAATCAAGTATCCGGGGCCTGAAGCCGCGGTTTCAAAAGCGGCCGTATTTTCATTTTCCAGGCTGGCCGCGCTGTTCGCAAAATCACCGCAAGAGAACTCGTCCATTTTTTCCTTCAATCAATCAAGCACAAGGCAAATAAGGCTAAAATCTTGTATATCATATCATAATTTTAAATAAAATCAAACAGAAAGGGAGACCTTGCCGTCTCCCTTTCCGCCTTTGATGAACCATTCTTTTGTATTTAATTTCCAATCCTTATAGGCGCCTCCTTTCCCCTTTCGGAAGTTTGGGGGGTTAATCAGTTCATCGTTGTTTCACCCGCGGGCGGGAGCTCATCCACCCAGGTTATGTTGACGATCAAATCTCCCCTCTGGCCGAGACGGGGGTTGAAGCGGCCGGCCTTGCGCTTGCGGATTATGCCCTGATCGCACAGGGCGTCGTTGAGGCGTCGTTGACGAAAAGGCTTATTTCGCTGTCGTAGCCGTTGCTGCCCTGGCCGCCGCATTCTTCGCAGCTTATGCCCTCGTAGGCGGAATTGTCGGAATTCCAGCTGTAAACCTGGCCCTGGCCCTGGCAATGGGGGCAGACTTCCTGCACCTGCCAGGGGATGGAGACCGAAAATTCGCGGCCATAGGGACGGGTGACGGCGACGTCGTAAAAAATGTTGAGGCCGATTTCCCGGCGGCTTTGAATCAGGCATCCGGGCTCGGATTCGTTTTCGAAGACGGAAGCGATGTCGTTTTCCAGTATGGCCGCGCCAGTCACATAGTCGCGGTAGCTGGGCGCGTTGCCGGGGCTGGCCATTTCATTGAAAAGGAGGCGGTCGTTGGCGCTCTGGTTTTCTGCTGTTCTGATGTTCCGGCTTCTCATGATTCCACCTCCCTGGAGTGTGCGGCGTGTTTCTGAGCTTTTACTTAAGCAATAGCTGTGCCAAACCAAATGTAGCCTAATTTCAGATAATTATGCTTAAATTATCTTCTATGTGTTATATATCGTTCACATTATTTTAAGAGGAAAAGGCGGCCCGCCAATTTTTTTACAGGGCCATGGAAGGGCAAAAAGTCGCTATTTTGTAAAATATTTAATAAATTTAAGGTGATAAGTAAAATGTGAAGATTGCTGCACATTGAATGTAAAGCGAAGTGCACAGAGAGTAAGGCGGAAAAAGCCGCCGACCATATTAAAAAAGCCGGCGGCAAATCGCGGATTTGACGGAGAATTGGCATAAGCGCCGAAGAAGTGCGGCGCCTGGATGAATTGGCGGGCAACAATCCTGAAAAAACAAATATGGTGCGTCCGCCTGCAAGTAAGCGCTATAAATAGTTTAGAGAGGGCTATGACCGGATTATTGCGTCACATCAATTTACACAAGGCCATAAATGACATGGCCGCGACGTCAAGCCGGCTTTGACGGAGAAGGCCGGCCGCGTGCAGACGCTTTACGCGGGCGCAGGCGCCAATATCGCCCTGGTGGATGCTTATCATGGCCGCAAGTTTTTCCCGGTTATCGGGCCTTAGATGGGCCTCCGCCTTTGAGAGGGCCGCCAGGTTCATTCCATTCCAATGCCGCCAGCGGCCTTTTAAAAAGGCCGCCAGACGTGAAAATTTGGCCAGCGGCCCACGGTTTGAACCGATCAGGTTGCCGCGGTGCTGACGGTAGCGCAGGGTCGGCTCGGCGTCATATATAACCTTTCCTCCGGCCCCGCTGACGATCATATAGGCCCACCAATCATGAGAGACCACAGGCTGACCATCGCCCAGGACGATCAGGTTTCTGGCCGCCTGATTGAAAATCATGGTGTTGCCGCCGCCAATGGACTGAGTCAAAGCATTGCCAAAGCCGGGCGGGCGCCGGTTCATGAGAGGCGACAGGCCATATTCCCGGTTATCTTTATCCACCAGAACAGTGCGCCCGCAATACAGCGCTGGTTCCCGCTGCCCGAATGGAGCCATTATTTCCATGGCCCGGGCCAATCTATGCGGCAGCCAAATATCATCCTGATCAGCCCAGGCAAAATAGTCGGCTCCAGTTTCATCACGGGCGGCCAGAGCTAAAAAATTGGCCTGAAAGCCCCTTTGGGGGCCGTCTGTTATTTTGACCCGCTCGCCCAAGTCCTTTTGCCGACCGCTGATTATGGCTCTGGTTTCATCCTCGGAACCGTCGTCCGATATCGTCAGAAGCCAGTTTGTCCAGCTCTGATTGACGATGGAACTGATTTGTTCCTCAATATAAGGCGCGCCGTTGTAGGCGCCCATTAATATAGATATTTTGGCTTGCTCGTTCATAGCGTGGCATTATAGACCATTCAGCCCAAAGCATCCAGCCGAAATTATTCTTGTGGACAGGCATAATTGGAATTGCTGTATGTTTTGTCGCGATCTTGAGGTATAATGCTGAAAGCAACATATATTACAATAAATGTAATGATAATGGAGAGCCATGTATGGGTCTGTCTGCGCAAAAGTTGGAACACGATCAAGTCATATTCAAAATTTTCTCGTTTTTCCTTATATGGTCTACTCTTCTGTCAATTTGGGCGGCTGTCTGGATAAATTTTTACGCGGACGTCATTATGCGTCCATTTGGATATAAAGGCAACTGGCTGGTCTTTGGCGTATATGGAACTTTAATACTGCTTTTTTCCCGTCTGTACGGCGGCTACCAGGTCGGATATTACCGTAAATGGGATCTGGCGGTTTCCGGCCTCCTGGCGCTCTTTTTCACCAATGGCGTCACCTATCTGCAAACCTGCCTCATCGGCCGCGCCATCATGGATTTTAATCCATTTATAGGCATGACGATAACCCAGGCCCTGGCCATTCTAATCTGGGCATATCTGGCGGGCCGCTTATATACGAACATATTCCCGCCTTATGAAAGCGTCATTATCGCCGGGGACGCGCCTGCCGCCCAGACGCTGCTCCTGAAGATGCGTCAGCGTTCGGACAGATACCGCATACAGCAAATCATCTGTGCAGAAGAAGGCGACTTCGACGCGATATCCCAAAAAGCCCTGGAATACCAGGCGGTGATTCTGTGCGGCCTGCCGGCCAGAATGCGCAACAAGCTGCTGAAATTCTGTTTTCAGCACCAAATCCGCAGTTACACCACCCCCAAGTTGTCGGACATTTTAATACGGGGCGGCCTGGAAATAACTCTGTTCGACACTCCCCTGCTTCTTAACCGCAACCAGGGCCTCAAGTTAAGCCAGCGCATACTTAAACGCGCTCTGGATTTGAGCTTTTCTAGCATCGCCCTTGTCGCGGCCTTGCCGTTTATGGCGCTTATCGCCATCGCCATAAAACTTCACGACGGCGGCCCGGTTTTGTTTTTCCAGGAACGCTGCAGCATGAACAACAAGGTGTTTCGCATATGCAAATTCCGCAGCATGGTGGTGGATGCGGAAAAAGACGGCCAGCCGAACCCGGCCGCCGACGAAGACCCGCGCATTACCGCCGTAGGCAGGATACTCAGGGCATTCCGTCTGGATGAACTGCCGCAGCTGTTCAACGTCATAAAAGGCGATATGAGCCTGGTCGGGCCCAGGCCGGAAAGGATTGAACATGTGGCGCAATATACTGAAATGATCCCGGAGTTTTCTTTCAGATCGAAAGTGAAAGGCGGCTTGACGGGCTATGCCCAGATTATGGGGCGTTACAACACCGAACCTTACGACAAGTTAAAAATGGATTTGATGTATATCAGCAATTATTCGCTGATAGAGGATATAAAAATAATACTGATGACCATGAAGGCGCTCTTGATGAAAGAAAGCACGCAGGGCTTTAAAACTTTGTCCAAAAACCGCGACAAGCAATAGCATGCCGGGATTTTTTGACGGACAAGTTCTCATTCCGGCAGAATTTCCCAGATCCCTCCCCAGCTGTAATCAACAGTTACCGGCCGGAAATTCGGCAATTCCGGTTCCCCCGGCGTCATCACATAGATTGGAAGCGTTTTTATCGAAAGCTGGTCAACAATGTAGGCGTTGGGGTTTTTTTCCGAAAAAACTATATAGGGCGCCCCGTCTGTGGGCCAGGGGGGAGCCAGCGGGCTGCGGCTGGCGTTTAAAACCATGCCGAAATTTTTATAGCCCTTGTCCCATAAGCTTTGGGCGACAGTGAGAGCTTTTTTGTCGGGATCATATAAAAATTGATCCCGCCCTATTGCTTCGATGTGCGGCCTGACCAGGGCCTTATCTGGCTGGCGGGCCGTTCCCAGCGGAATCCACCAGTTGGAAATTTTGAAAAAGGTTGAAGGCAAATACCAATAGACCCGGCCGGAAGGATAAAGCCAGTTTTTGCCGCCGGGAATTTCAGCCAGATATTCAGATTCGTCGTCGCTGAAAATGGCTTCCAGCTTTTCCCAGGCCTCGTCTTCCCCCCAAATTTCAATCAGCGGCGTGAGGCCGCCTTGGCCGCGTATGGCAAAAAAACGCATCCAGCGGGCCGCCGCGCGGCGGTCGTCCAGCATAAATGGCCGCGCCGCGATATAGGCCATGACAGCCGTCTGGCTGCCGCCGTCAAAGAGCGGGGTTATGTTTTTGGAGCGGGCCGCCAGAAAGTGGCCGTCGTCCCACCAGTTCCACCAGCGGGCGCCCTCCGTGTTTTCGCCGCTCAAACGCACAGCATTCAGCAGGCGGTCATGGTCCGCCACCCAGCGAATATCCAGGTCGCGGGTTACAGCCCAGTTGACGAGGCTGTACAACACGCCCGCGACCAGCAAAAAACCCGCTGCCGCCAGGCTGATGCGGCGGCCTGAGGGCTGCGAAGACTTATTGAAAGAAGTTATTATGGAAGGGAAAAAGCCGACGGCAAGAGCAATGGGAAAAGTCCCCAGATACGCCATCCGGTCAACTTTCAGCCCGCTTGCTGTACAGAGCAAGGCGATCAACAGCGGCAAACGCAGGGCCGGACGCCTGATGGCCGCCGCGATACAGGCCAGGACGGCAAGTATGGCCCCCGGAGCGCTTCCGCCGATTTTTTCACATAAATCCCATATACTTAAGGGAGCAAGTTCTTTTATGGAGCTGTAAAACAGCTCAGGCCTGAGCCCGAACACCAAAGTGATGCGGGTATGAATCAAATGCAAAAGTGCGGCCGGGGCCGGAGCTTTGTCCGGAGGCAAAAGCACAAGGGAGAGCAGCCAGGCGGCGGCCAGCGCGCCCAAAATAAGGCGGGGCTTGACGCCCAGGACGCTGCACGGCAGAAACAGAAAAAACCACAGCGCCAGGGAGGCCAATGCCAGGCCCAGACCGCTGCCGGTCCAGAACCAGCTTAAAAAGAAAAAGGCGATTAAGGCAAAAACTAAATTCAGCGGCCGCAGCCGTTCAGATGAACCTTGGCGGGTCCGCGTCGCCCGTACCAAAAAATACAGGCCGGTTTGCCAGAAAAAGAGTATGGCCAAATCCGTGTCGAATTGTCCAGGCCCGGCCCGCTCCAGCCAGGCGGGCATCATGACGACAACCAGGCAGGCCAAAAACGTGCAAAAGCGGCCCGCGTTCAAAAGCCTGCCCCAGGCCGCGGCCAGGAGGCCAAGGCCCAAATTGAAAAGCAGCGACATGTAAAAGGCCGTTGCTTCCACAGGCTGGGAAGTCAGTTGCGCGGCCAGGGCCGCCAGGCTCGAAAGCGGCGGCATGCCCGCGTAGCCCTGCTCAATGGCCTTTTGGGCCCAGTGCATGTACAAAAAACCATCCGCCGAGGAAATCATTGGAAGGCCCGTGTCGGCGTAACGCCAGGCATCCGGCCAAAAGCCGGCCTCGTAACCGCCGGCCCTGACGACAGTCTGCCCGGCCACGCACCAGCCCAACCCCACGCCCAAAACCGCAATCAAAAGCCATGACCACAGTGAGCCGATATTGCGCTGTTCTTCAATTTTTCCCACATCAGAAGGCATTTATTGACCCGGAGATTAAATTTCAGATTATGAACAAGTCCTTGCCATAGCTGTAAAAAGCATTTCTTGCCGCTGCTGGATGTGCTTCCTGATGCCTGCCTCTAGAGCGTTTTACACATTAAAAGTCTCAAAATAGCGTAAAACGCTCGGCGGCCAGCTTTGTGGCCGCCCTCTGAACTTATTGAAAATCAACGCTTGGCTTGTTTTCAATAAGTTCAGAGTCTTATTTCATTTCTGTCTTCAGAAATGAAATGTGCTCTCCTATGAGCTGATTGTTGCCTCTTTTTTGCGCGATGTCAAGGGATGATAAAGGTCGAGCGCGGCGATTCTTAAAATTAAGGCAAAAATCTGCAATGAGAATCGCTAATGAGACTCTACGGCTCTGGACAGTTCCTGGGCTGAAATCACCAGCGCGGCGAAGAAAAGAAGGGTCCAGGGCAAAATGCCCAGGGAGAGGGCGAAGTGATCGGCCATAAAGCCCACCAGGGCCGGTATGACCATCATTCCGGCCAGGGCCGCGCCCACCTGAAAGCCGGCGACAAGTTCCAGGCGGTCTGAATCGCCCACCCGTTTGGGCGTTTCGTGCATCATGGTGGGATAGAGGGGCGCGAGACCCAGGCCGATGAAGGCCAGGGCCGCGAAAAAGAGGGGCGGGGCCGAAGCCGCGAACATGAGGGCAATGCCGACGAGAACCGAGCCCAGGCCGCCGCGTATAACGGCGCGGCTGGCGAATTTGTCGGCCACGAAGCCGATGAGGAAGCGGCCCACGGTGAGACTGCCCCAATACATGGCGATGGCCGCCCCGGCAACGCCGGCCTCGCAGTGCAACACGCCCGTGAGGTAGGAGGCGCCCCACAGGCCCGTCACCACCTCCAGCCCCGGGTAGAGGAAATAGAAGGCCACGCCGGCGGCGGGGGCCAGGAAGCCTGTCGGGGCGGCTTTCCCGGAAAATTCCTTGGCCTGGCCGCTTTCGGCCTGAGTCTCGCCGCCATTTCCGTTCGGCCAGATTTTCAGGCGGTAGAAAAAGAAGAGGCCCAAAGAGGCCTGAAGCGCGAAGAGCGCGATATAACCCGCCCGCCAGCCGAGGTCCAGGCCGAAAACGGCGGCGAAAACCAATGGCCCCCCGGTGGCGCCCACGCCCCAGGAGGCGTGAACCCAGTTCATTTGCCTGGAGGAATAGTGGCGGGCCACGAAGGCGTTGACGGCCGTGTCCACCGCGCCCTGACCCGCTCCGAAAAGGACGGCGGCGGCGGCCACGAAGGCGATGGCGGGGGCCAGGCCGCAGCCCAGCATGGCCAGCGCGGTGGTGAAGGCGCAGACGGTCAGTATCATGCCCGCGTTCCAGCGTTTCATGACCCAGCCGGTGGAAAGGCTGGCGAAAAAGGATATGAGCGTGGTGAGGCTCATGAGGAGCCCGGCCGTGGAGAGGGGGGAGCCGAAACTTTGGCGCATTTGCGGCCAGGCCACGCCCAGGACGGCGTCAGGCAGTCCCAGGCTGACGAAGCCGACATACAGAATAATCAAAAGTCGTCCGCGAAGGGCTTCCTCCATCAATCCATCTCCTCTTCGTCCAGCATCAGGCTTTCCTCGTCAGGGATTTCTTCCCCGTCCTCCGGCCTGGTTTCAAGCGGCGCCTCCATCAGGGCGGGCACCACGCTCCCCGTGAGCGGCGGCAAATCCTCCCCCGCCGGGGCCGGTTCCAGTTTCATGGCCGCCCAGGCGCCCTCAGTGTTGGAGGCCGACAGGGCGAGGCCGCATTTGGCCGCCGCCCGCAAAAGCTGGGCCGTTTGCGGGCCGGGCGCGAAACCTGATATAATTAAAACCCCGTCTTCGGCCAGCCAGCCGGCCAGAACTTTCAGGCGGCGGATGGCCAGATAGGGGGAAAGGTGGACGCTTATAAGGCCGAAACGTCCTTGCCAGTCTTCCATCTTTTTGGCCAAAAGCGCGAAATCTTCGGAAAAACAGGCGAGAGCGTCACGCTTGCCGTTCAGGGCCGCCGCGCCTTGGGCCCGCTCGCCGGAGGCCCCGTCCGAAATCAGGACGGCTTCTCCGCAGCCGGCCAGAAGGGCGGCCGTGGGCGCGAGGGGCAGAACGTGCCCCAGGGCCAGCATGGCCCGGCCGCGAGTTTCCGGCGCGCCCGGCTGGGGCGTGAAATGCTCTGCCGCCAGGGAGAGGAGGAGACTTTCAGAAGCCCAAAAGCGGGCGGAGGCCGAAAGGCCGAAAGGCAGGCACAGGCGGTCCGGCCTGGGCGGGGGCGGCTCTTCGCCGGGAGGGAGGACATGCAAACGCCACGGTCCGGCGGAGGCCGGCGGGGCGGGGGAGGGCGCTTCCGCCCTCCGCCTGACCCAAAAATCCGTAATCTCGATATTTTTGACGCGCTCCAGTTGTCCCAGGGCTTCCTCCAGGAGCAGGAGTTCGCCGTCCAGTTCGCCGCGAACTAAATCAATGGCGAAGCTCGCCCGCTCCTCATCCAGCTCGATGTCCCAGTGGGGACGGGCGGCCAGAAGGCGGGCGGAAAGTTCAAGGCCCGCCGCTGGGCAGAGGCGGGCCTCTATGAAAAGGTGTTCTGGCAAGGCCGCGATTCTCATTGTAGATTTTTGCCTTCGTTTCAGAGCTCGCAAATCGGGCAAAAAGCGTCATTTTTGCCCGATTGGGATGTGATTTGGCGGTAAAACAAGTCGCGAGGCGAAGTCTCGCTGCGCTCGACCTTTTTACTTTGAGAATTGCTGCTGGCAAGGCCGCTTAATTGACGAATTCAACCCAGCCGAATTTGTCCGGGCGGTCGCCGTACTGAATGCCGGTGATTTCGTCATACAGCTTTTGGGTGAGGGGACCAACTTGGCCGTCCGCCACGCTTATGTCCTCGCCTTTGTAGGAGAGGCGGCCCACCGGGGATATGACCGCCGCCGTGCCCGTGCCGAAGGCTTCCTTCAAATCGCCGCTTTTGGCCGCCTTGATTATTTCATCAATGGCCAAAGGACGCTCCGTGACTTTCATGCCCCAGTCTTTGGCCAGGGTGACGACGGAATCGCGGGTGACGCCGGGCAGGATGGTGCCGGCCAGGGGGGAGGTGACGAGCTCGTCGCCGATGATGAAGGCCATGTTCATGCTGCCCACCTCCTCGATGTATTTATGCTCGCAGGAGTCGAGCCACAAAAGCTGGCTGAAGCCTTTTTTGTGGGCCTCCTCGGCCGCGAAGAGGCTGGCCGCGTAATTGGCGGCGGCCTTGACTTCGCCCAGGGAACCGGGGGCGACCCGGCTGTAGACGGGCTCCACATAAATGGAGATCGGGGCGAAGCCCTCGGAGTAATAGGCGCCCACCGGCCCGGTGATGATCATGAAAAGATAGTCCTTGGCCGGGCGCACGCCCAGATGGGGTTCGGTGGCCATCATGAAGGGGCGGATATAGAGGGAGGCGCCCCGGCTGCGGGGGACCCAGCGTTCATCGACGGTCAAAAGCTCCTTCAGGGCGGCCAGGGCCGTTTCCTCGTCCACCTGGGGCATGCAGAGCTTGTGGGCCGAGACGTTGAAGCGCTTGAAATTTTCCCTGGGGCGGAAAAGGGCCAGCCGCCCGTCGTTCCGGCGGTAGCACTTGAGCCCTTCGAAAAACAATTGGCCGTAGTGCAGGCTCATGGCCGCCGGAGAAATGGAAATGGGGCCGTAAGGTTCGATGCGGCCCTCATGCCATTGGCCGTCGAAAAATTCCATTTTGAACAGGTGGTCGGAAAAAATATTGCCGAAACCGAGTTTGGTCTCGTCCGGGGGCAAAAAATGACGCAAGTGCGGGGGGAGAATGCGCTTTTCGATAGTTTTCATCGGTCGTGCCTTTGCTTGTTTGGCGGCGGCGCTTCTTTACCGTCGCGGAATAAATGAAGTTTTCATAATAATTATAATGGGGCGCATTTGTCAACAGCTAATGGAGACAGGCCAGGGCAATCGCTTGAAAGCCCACAATCCGTCATCCCGGCGAAGGCCGGGATCCATTGCCAGGGGATTATGTGTTTGCCGATGTCCCAATGCGGCCTCCCTGGAGACAGGCGATGCCCGCGACATGGCACGACTATTGCTTCATAGCTGGCAGAGTATTCGTTTCGTCATTTTACCGTCGATTCAGACCAACCATAAAGAGAGAGGGAAGACATTATGAAAACAGCCCAAACCACCTTTCACATAAGGCTCGCGGCTTTGGCGGCCGCCTTTTGCGCCTTTTTCCTCGGCGGCTGCGCCGAGCAGATCAACCAGCCCAGTTCGGTGGTGAACCAGGAGGCCGCCCTGCGCCTGCCCCCGGTGGAAACCTATCCCGAACCGGCCGTACGCAGCGAGGGCTCCCTCTTTTCCGAAACGGCCCGCATGGATCTGTTTTCCGATAAAAAAGCCCGGCGGGTGGGCGACATCATCACCATCAACATCGTGGAAAATTCCCGCGCCACCAAAAACGCCACCACCTCCACCGGCCGCGCCAACGCGGTGACGGCCCAGACCCGCGCCCTCTTCGGCTATGAAAACACCGCCAACGTCCCGGCTGTGGGCGGCGTTCTGGACGGCATCGGCTTCAACAACGCTATGGGCATTGACGCCAGCTTCACCTCCAGCTTCAGCGGCAACGGCTCCACCACCCGCAACGAAAACATGACGGCCAGAATGTCGGGCCGGGTCATTCAGGTTCTGCCGGACGGAAACCTGGTGATTCGCGGTTCGCAGGAAATTCTGGTCAACAATGAAAAGCAGTACATCACGGTGCAGGGCGTGGTGCGGCCCTCCGACATCGACGCCGACAATACCGTGCTCTCCACCTACATGGCCGACGCCCGCATAGACTACAGCGGCCGGGGCGACATCAGCCGCAAGCAGCGTGAGGGCTGGCTATCCCGTTTCCTCGACGTAGTCTGGCCTTTTTAAGTCTGGACTGATTAATGGTCTTTTTGCCCTCTGGCTTTGTTGCGAATGTTTTTTAATGCTCGAAATATGTCAAAATATTCCTCCGCTTAAAAAACATTCGCGCCTCGCCAGAGAACAAAAATCCTCATTAATCACGATTTAATTATAAAGAAGAATAGCTCGGCCACCACAATTAAAGGTGATTTTATGAAGAAATTTTTATCCATCAGCATCCTTCTGACATTTTTGAGCCTCATGGCAATGCCGGGCGCGGCCTGGGGCATCCGCCTGAAAGAAATGGCCACTTTCGAGGGCGTGCGGCCCAATCAGATAATCGGCTATGGCCTGGTGGTGGGTCTGAACGGCACGGGCGACAAGGATAAAACCTTTTTCACCAACCAGAGCGTGGCCAACATGCTGGAAAACATGGACATCACGGTCAATCCCACCACCTTGAAATTGAAAAACGTGGCCGGGGTCATCGTGACGGCGGATTTGCCGCCCTTTGTGAAGCCGGGCACCAAGATAGACATCCTGGTCTCCTCCCTGGGCGACGCCACCAGCCTTCAGGGCGGCACGCTCCTGGTCACCCCCCTCAAGGGCGTGGACAGCAATATCTACGCCGTGGCCCAGGGGCCGCTCTCCGTGGGCGGTTTCGCCATTACGGGCAACGCGGGCAGCGTTCAGAAAAATCATCCCACCGTGGGCCGCATCGTGCAGGGCGGCACGGTGGAGCGCGAGGTGCCCATCCGCTGGAGCGGCAAGGAAGTCATGACCATGAAACTGGGGCTGCCTGATTTCACCACGGCCGCCCGCGTGGCCGAGGCCGTCAATTCCCGCCTGCCCGGCGCCTCGGCCAGGCCCCTGGACGCCTCCACCATCGAATTCAACGTGCCGCTCAATTACCGCGAAAATCTGGCCATGATGGTGGCGGAGCTGGAAAATCTGAATGTGGAGCCCGACGCCATCGGCAAGGTCATTATTGACGAACGCACGGGCACCGTGGTGGTGGGCGAAAACGTGAAGCTCTCCACCGTGGCCGTGGCCCACGGCAACCTTTCGGTGCAGGTGCGCGAAGGCGTGGCCGTCTCCCAGCCCGGCCCCTTTTCAATGGGCGAGACCGTGGCCGCCCCGCAAACGGACATCAACGTGGAGGAAGGCGCGGATCAACTGCTCCTCATCGAGCGTTCCACCACTATCCATGATGTGGTGAAGGCCCTGAACGCCATCGGCGTCACGCCCCGCGATCTCATCATGATCTTTCAGGCCATTAAAGCCGCCGGGGCTCTCCACGGCGAGTTGGAAATAATTTAGGGGTTATTTATGAGCGCAATGGACGTGGGAAACCTGAGCCGTTCCGGCGTGAAGCCCTTGAGAAGCACGGCCAAGGCCCGGACGGAAAATCCGGTGCAAAGTTTTTCCGTGGAGGAGCTGAAAAACGGCGGCGGCATGGACGTGGGCGGGATGCTGGAAGGCAAACGGACCATCCGCGAACAGTATCGCGGCAAGGGACCGGCCCCCTCGGCCAGGGCCGCCCAGAATTCGACCCTGTCCCCGGAAGAGCAGGTGGAAAAGCTGGCCAAGATCAGGAAATCATCCGTGGAATATGAGGCCGTGTTCGTGGATCAACTGGTCAAGCAAATGCGCCAGTCCCCCCTGGCCAAAACGCCGGGCGGCGACACTTTCAGCGACATAGCCGAGCAGCCTTTCCGCGATTTTTTGAGCCGGAACGGCGGCGTGGGCCTGGCCGATTCCATTGTGGGGCAGATCGCCCGCCAGGAAGGTTTGGAACAAACATTGCATGATAATCCTGGCATAATGGGGCCCAACTGGCGGCCCACGGTTCCCAAAAACCTCATGTACAAGCCGGCCGGGAACCTCAAGGCGGCCTCGGAACCCCTTGCCGCTGAAGAAGAAGCTCACAGCCCGCTTTTGGAGAACATACTTGGCGGGGTTAAAAAAATGACGGGCGCGGAAGGCGGCGAAAAGAGGGCGGGCCTGTTGAGCGGTGAAGAAATTTCCTATCTGTACGAAGAAGCCCGTGAGGGCGCTGTATAAAAAATTGTTTGGGAGAAAATCATTATGGATATAACAATAGTGCAAAAACTGTGCGACACGCTGGACGGCCACCTGGAACGCTATCAGGCCCTGGTTGATTACGTGGGGCAGGAGAAAAAATATTTGCTGGAACATGATCTGGACGGCCTTTTCAGTTCCTCCAAGCAAAAGGAAGAGCTGGCCCTGGACATTCAGAACAACATCAACGCGCTGGTGGACGACATCAACGTAGCGGCCCTGATGCTGGGGATTCCTTTGACGCCCCAGCCCCTTCTGGCCGATATCGCGCGCCTTTTGCCAAAACCCTTCGGCAACAAGCTGAACGACGGCTCCATCAAGCTGGAGCGTCTGAAAAACATCATCCTGCGGGAAAACGAGGCCAATCGCCATTTCGTCGAGGAAGCCATGCGCATGGTGGGCGAATCCATCAATATTCTCACGGGCGCCAACCAGTTGAAGGGCGACGGCTACAATAAAAACGGCGAACGCGGCGAGAAGAAGCACAGCATGCCGGTGAAGCTTTCCAAGGCCGTGTAAGCGAAGCGCAAGCAACGTCAAGGAAAAGGAAATAGCGATTAATGAGGATTTTTGTTCTCTGGCGAGGCGTGAAAAATTTTTCGCAACAAAGCCAGAGGGCAAAAAGGCCATTAATCAGTTCTTAATAAGGCGGTGAATTATGGGTATCTCCTCCAGCTTATATGTGGCCATCAGCGGCATGCAAATGTCGCAGGCGGGCATGGAAGTGGCCAGCCACAATATAGCCAATGTCAACACGCCCGGCTATTCCCGCCAGAGGCTGAACCTGGAGACCATGCCCACCTGGCACGCGGGCTCCTACGGCCAGATGGGCACAGGCGTCAGCGCCCAGAACATCTCCCGCTTTCACGATCAGTTCCTCACCCGCAGCATCATTGAAAAGAGCATGGAATACGGTTCGGACGTGGCCAAAAAAAGCGCCATAGACAATCTGGAAGCTTTTTTCAACGAGTCGGGCGGCAACGGCGTCAACGCGGCCATGAACTCATTTTTCAACGCCTTCGACATGGTGGCCACAGGCGCGGAGCAGGCCCCCACCCGCAAGGAAATGGTCTCCATCGCCGAAACAATGGCCGAACAGATGCGCACCCGCCGGGCCGACATGGACGCGGTGCGCCAGGATTTGAACGCCAAGGTGGACGAGGCGGTGAAGGACATAAACGGCCTTCTCCACGGCATATCCAAGCTGAATCAGGAAATAATGGTCTATGAGGACAAGAACCGCAATCAGGAACTGAACGACATGCGCGACGCGCGCGACGCCATGATGACGCAACTGGCCGAACTCATCAGCATCGAATATTGGGAAGATCCCGCAAACGGCGCCCTGAACATCACCGTCTCCAACGGTCCGGCCATGCTCATGAACGGCAACGTCTACGAGATGGGCACGGAAATGGACGATTCCGGCGATTTAAGAATCATAGCCAACAACCGCCGCACCTCCCCCCCCTGGCCCGAAGACGTGACCGACCGCCTGACCGGCGGCGCGGTGGGCGGCTGGGTGGAATTTCGCGACGAGACCATGCGCCAGTTCTATCTGGAATACGAATCATTCGTGGACAACATGATCTTTCAGGTCAACAACCAGCACGCTCAGGGCGCGGGTCTGGACCTTTACTCCAGCAACCAGGCTTCCAACCTGGTCTCGAACCACCCCTCCCAGCTCTTCGAATTCGGGGGACGGGACAACGACATAAAAATCACGGCCCACGTGCCCCACCTGGATTACAAAGAGCCCTATTCCCCCATGCGCGACCCGGAAAACATCTCCGTGCGCTTTGAAAAGGCCACTACCCCCACCAAGGAAATCACCTCCGAGGTGCGCTGGAACAACGGCGCCGACAGACAGGATTGGGAAATCACCATCGTTCTGCCGGTGGATTCCAACGGCAACGTCACGGCCACGGCGGAAGACGTAATAAGGCACATCAATACGGAAAGGACGGCCACCCCCACGGGCGGCAGCGCGGAACTGCCCCCGCAGTCCAACGCCTGGCCCTACAAGGTCGGCGATTTCATCAGCGCGCAGGCGGGCGGCGGGGAAAACTGGACCGGCGTCATAAATTTCGAAGGCCAGTCCTACCCCACCGCCTACCGGGAATTCGCCAATCTCGATCGCAGCCTGGCCAATTCCACCAAAATGGGCGGTCACTTAAGCTACGGCTCCGAACTGGCCTCTTTGCAGACCTCCTTCAAGCACACGAACAACGATTTGATCATCACCGCCTCGGACGATTACAAAGGCGGCGAAGGGGAAAGGATAGCCATAGAATACCTGGAGCCAAACGGGGCCGACGTGCCCCTGGGGGTGACGGTGGGCCATGAAATAGACGGAACCATCCGCATTGCCGTGCAATTGAGCTCGGACGCCAACGGCAAAATCAACGCCACGGCCGAAGAGATCAAATACCTTCTGAACCACGACGGCGCGACGCAGGGCCTGATTACGGTGGATACCCCGCCGGGCCAGGACGGCAGCGGCACAGTGGAAGCTATGGACAAAACCTACCTGGACCGCAGCGGCTCCTTCGAACTGGTGACCTACGACGAATACGGCGAACCCACGGTCAACCGAGTGGTCGTGGACCCCACGGACAGCCTGGACGACATAGTGGAACGCATCGGCAAGACCTTCGGGGACGGCGAGGTCAAGGGCGTGCGGGCCGAGGTCCTGACGGACCTTCATGGAAGGCAGACCCTGCGCATCATCGCCGACAGCGAAAAAAACATCCAGTACGGTTTCAGGAACGACACCTCGGGGGTCTTGGCCGTTCTGGGCATAAACAATATTTTCACCGGCGATTCCAGCTCCAACGTCGGCGTGAATCAGGATCTGATCGACAACCCCAACTATCTGGCCATCGGCCGCATAGACATGGACGACGCCAAGGCGCCCGAAGACGGCGACAACGCCAACGGCCTGGATCTGGCCAATCTGAAGGATGAGCGTTTCGAATTTTACGGCGTGACTTCCGCCACTTTGGGCACGGCCTTCAACACCTTTTACAGCGGCATAGGGGCGACCAACCGCGTCATCACCACGAATCACGATTTCAC
>QMCE01000860.1_pt1 | contig 16169 bp, 14 predicted proteins | sample 1821851 | NCBI WGS metagenome assembly QMCE01 (sample SAMN09453174, study PRJNA476694) | Termite gut metagenome, whole genome shotgun sequencing project. | isolation source: worker | host: Odontotermes sp. | place: South Africa:Pretoria | collected 2016-01-28
TGGGGAGTCAGCAGCGATCCTACGAAATACGCAATGGTAGTATTTTCGTCAGGCGGGGGATACGAAGTAGTGGATGCACAATCGTACGGTGCCGGATTGATATCCATTTCGACTTTGGACTTGGAGTGATCCTTCGGAAAAAGTGAACCGACACGCCGGGATACCGGCACGCAAGAAAGCGCATCTTATTCACTTAGATGCGCTTTTGCTTAACTATTTATCCGCGATAATGCAAATTGAGCATTGTTAACCGAACATCTCAATCGAAGATATATCTGCCCAATTCGTCTATGCGGTTGATGTAACATATCTCGATCTCTTGCGGGGATTTGGGCAGGCTTTTGCGCAGATAACCCGATACCACGATGCGCCTGAAGCCCAACCGCGCCGCTTCGGCAATGCGCTGTTCGCTGCGCGGGGCTGGACGAACCTCACCAGACAGCCCTATCTCACCGGCGAGCACCACCCCCGGGGCTATCTCGCGGTCGAAGTACGAAGATATCACGGCACCTGCCACCGCAAGGTCGAGACCCGTGTCGGCTATGCGGAAGCCTCCCGCGAAGTTCAAGAAAACGTCTTTCGTTCCCAATTTCAGGCCCGCCCGTTTTTCGAGTACGGCCAGCAGCATGTTCATGCGCTTCATATCCCAACCCGTGGCGCTGCGTTGCGGAGTGCCATAAGTGGCGCCGCCTACGAGAGCTTGCGTTTCGATCAAATAAGGCCTGATGCCGTCGACCGCAGCCCCCACGGCTATGCCGCTCAGGGGTTCCTCGTAATCGCCCAACAGTATCTCCGAGGGGTTGGCGACCTCGACCAGTCCCTCGCCCCTCATTTCGAACACCCCTATTTCGAAGGTGGCCCCGAAACGGTTTTTCACGCCTCGCAGGATACGGTATACTCCCGCGTCGTCGCCCTCGAACGACAGCACCACGTCCACGATATGTTCGAGTATCTTGGGCCCGGCAATTGCTCCGTCCTTGGTTATGTGGCCTATGATAACGATGGACGTCCCGTGGATCTTCGCATATTTCAGCAGGGTGGCGGCACATTCGCGGATCTGCGAAACGCTTCCGGGCGACGAATCCAAAAGTTCGGTGTAGATGGTTTGTATCGAGTCGATCACTATCAGGCCCGGCTCAAGGGCTTCGGCTTGGGCGATAATGTTTTCGAGCAGCGTTTCGGCGTAAACATAACACTCTTCGGAGCCTTGCTGAGCGATCCTCTCCGCCCTCATCTTGATCTGCTGCGGCGACTCTTCGCCCGAGACGTAGAGCGTCCGCAGTCCGTGCGACGACAGGGCTATCTGGAGCGAAAGGGTCGATTTGCCTATTCCCGGCTCGCCACCGAGCAGTATGAACGACCCCGGAACCATGCCGCCCCCGAGCACCCGGTTCACCTCGCCGATACCCAGATCGACGCGTGCGATCTCGTCGCGCACTATCTCACGCACCGGCACAGGCCGCGCCGATGCCCCTGCCGCCGTCTTCACCAGCGAACGGGCACCTCCCGATGCGTCGTCTTTGGCAACGATCTCCTCGACGAATGTGTTCCACTCGCCGCACGCCGGACAGCGTCCCATCCACTTTGCCTGTTCATTACCACAGCTTGAACAGAAGTACGCTTTTTTGATCTTTGCCATAAAGCAGTTATAAGTTATGAATTATGAGTTAAGGAGCGGCAAAGCCGCAGGTTTTTTATTTCGCGTAGCCGACTCATAACTTATAATTTATAATTAAGATTTTTCATTTTATGAAAAATCTGTAAATGTCGTTCCAAAAGGCAAGCACCATCAGTCCGAGCAGCAACACCATGCCCACCATCTGGGCCCATTCGAGGAATTTGTCGCTCGGGCGCCGCCGAGTCACTACCTCCCACACGAGGAACACCACGTGGCCGCCGTCGAGGGCCGGAATGGGCAGTATATTCATTATCGCAAGGATCACCGACAGGAACGCCGTCCTGTGCCAAAACACAAACCAATCCCACGTGCCGGAGAAGATGCTGCCTATGGTGATCAGGCTGCCGACCCCCTTGTATGCCTCGGTTTTCGGGTTCACCAGAAGTTTGAGCTGATCCCAATAGTTGGCTATCTGTGCGCCTGCGCGCCTGAAACCGGCCGGAATGGCTTCGGCGAAGGTGTAGTCGCGGGTTCGCACCGGGAAAAAGTGTTCCTCGCCCCAGACATTCACCCCGAACAGTCCTTCGGGCGATACCGGTGCGCGAACCACCCGCAGAACACTCACCCCCGCGCTGTCGCGCATCACCGTCACGTCGGCAACGGAACCCGCGGCGGCGGCGAGTGCTGCCGCATATTGATCGCGAAACGACATTTGAACCCCATTGAGTGCCACCAGCGAGTCGCCCACTGCGAGCCCGGTGGTCGTACCTTCGGGTATGGCAGCCACCACGAAAGGCAGGCGCGGGCGCGGAATCATGAAGTCGGGGCTGTCGAGCATTTGAGCGATCTTTTCTTCGGGGATCGAAACCGTCGCCGGATTCCCGCCGCGCAGCACGCCCACGGTGCGCACCTGACCAATCACCATGTCTGCAAAAATGCTCCCGTAATTCCCTTCCACCGGCTCTCCGTCGAAGCTCACGATGCGGTCTCCGTCCTCGAAGCCGATCTGGTGGCCCAACTCGTTGAAAGTGTACCCCCATTTCAGATCGCCGTTGTCGATGTAGCTTTCGCCCCAGTGCCAGCTCATGCCTATGTATATCACCGTCGCCGCGATCAGGTTCATGACCACGCCGCCCACCATCACTATGAGCCTTTGCCACGCCGGTTTCGAGCGGAATTCCCACGGCTGCGGAGGCTGTTTCATCGCCTCGGTGTCCATGCTCTCGTCGATCATGCCCGAAATCTTACAATAACCCCCGAAAGGCACCCAGCCGAGGCCGAAAGTGGTTTCGCCTATCTTGAATTTGAAGAACGAGAATCCCCACGCATCGAAAAACAGGTAGAACTTCTCGACCCTTATGCCGAACATTCGGGCGGTGAGATAGTGGCCGAGCTCATGCACGAACACCAAAAGAGATAGTGCCAATATCAGTTGCAGTACTTTGATAAGTATTTCCATTTATTCGGTTATGAATTATGAGTTATGAGTTATGAGTTGTGCGGCGATCCGCCGTGCTTCAGTGTTACAGTAAATATAGTCGTCGAGCGTCGGGTCGGCGATATTTTCGGCGCGCTCCAAAGCGACGCGTATCGTGCGCACTATGTCAAGAAAGCCGATCTTCCCCGCCAGAAAAGCCTCCACGGCCACCTCGTTTGCCGCGTTGAAAGTGCAAAGTGCCGTACCTCCGGCAATCATCGCCTCGCGGGCGAGGGCGAGCGCCGGGAATCTTTCGTGGTCGACGGCCGCGAAACTCAGGTTTGGATGATCGGCGAGCGACAGCCGCCCGAAATCCTCCGGCAGGGGCAGTCGCGCAGGATATGACAGCGCGTAGGCTATCGGCACCTTCATGTCGGGCGTGCCGAGTTGCGCCTTCACCGCACCGTCGCAAAACTCCACCATCGAGTGGACAATCGACTGGGGATGGATCAAAACGTCGATCTGCTCCGCATCGAGCCCGAACAGCCATTTGGCCTCCACCACCTCGAAACCTTTGTTGACGAGCGTCGCCGAGTCGATCGTTATCTTGGGGCCCATCTTCCAGTTGGGGTGGGCGAGAGCCCCCTGCGGCGTCACCGAGGCGAGTTGCTCCACGGGCACGTCGCGCAAAGCCCCTCCCGAGGCTGTAAGAATGATCTTCCGCACGGGCGACACCTCTCCCGATAGGCATTGCAGTATCGCAGAGTGTTCAGAGTCGATGGGTACTATGGGGACGCGGTTTTCGGCTGCAAGCCTCATCACGAGCCGCCCGCCCGCAACAAGGCTCTCCTTGTTGGCGAGTGCGACCTTCTTACCCGCCTTCACTGCGCGAACCGTCGGCACAAGACCTGCATAACCCACAAGCGCATTAACAACGACGTCGACGTTTCCCGCCTCGGCCGCTGCCGCCACCGCGTCTTCGCCTGCCCACACTTTGACCGGCAGATCGGCCAAAGCATCCCTGAGCGGCGCATAAAATTCCCTGTCGGCGATCACCACGCTGTCGGGTTCCACGTCCCGTGCCTGCTCGGCCAGAGTGCGCCAGTCGCGCCGTGCCGTCAGCACAGCCGCTTCGAAAAGTCCGGCGTGCAGTTTCAATATCTCGATGGTTTGCCGTCCGATCGATCCCGTCGATCCCAGAACCGCTATCCTTTGCCTGCCCACGCTTAAAATACTATGTAATTGAGGGGATTGACCGCCGTGCCGTTATACCACAATTCAAAAACGAGCGGTCCCGCCATGCCGATGATCTCTCCGGCCTTGACCCGTGAGCCGACGATGCTCTGAGTGTCCGACAGTCGGCGGTAGACCGACAGCAGATTGTCGGCGTGCTGAATTTGCAGCAGATATCCGTCGCCGGGAGTCCACACGCTCAAGATGACCGTTCCGTCCCTCACAGCTACCACGGGACTTTGGTCGGCAGTGCCCACCTCCACTCCATAGCGTCCGTTCACGGGACTGAAATCGCTCTGCACGATCCCTTTGAGAGGCGCAACCAAAGGATCGGGCGCAGCCCCTTGGCGCGATGCGGCCACCGACGCGGCGAGCGAATATTCGCCCCCGCCCTCCATCTGCGCCCTCAGCATCGAGTCGGCGGAACCGGGGAGCACGAGAGTTTTATCCTGCATCTGAATGGAGTCGCCCTGACGTATCGCTTCGCGTATAACGGGGGTTTTGCCCTCCATGATGAGGCCTATGTTGTTGCTGTAAACCGTCAGATTGGCCATCTCCCTTTCGAGCGAGTCGAGCCGCATGATCCCTCTGATGAGCACCTCACGCGAACGGCTGCCCGGGTAGCCCGGGATCGTGTCCATAATGGGCGTGTAGGCTATCAGCAGCACCACACCGAGGGCGACGACCGCCACCAGAGTCACCAAACCTGCCAAAACCCTAAACGGAGAGATGTACATGTACCACTTCGTGGAGTTGTCGTCACCGTCCAGAACGGCGAGTTTCTGCTTGCCGACGAAACCCCGCCACCATTTTTTCAGTTTGTCACGCATACCGTACAAAGATACGGTTTTTTAAATAAAAAACCGAGGCTGCCTCTTTGTTTTGAGACAACCTCGATTGCAAGGCCGGGCAGGGAACGCTCCACCGGCCGCTATTGCTTCAAAACACCATCCAACACGGGCTTGACGATCCCCTCCATCATGTCGTACCCTTCGGAAGTGGGATGGATGCCGTCGGCGGCAAGCGAAGAGGGCAGGCCGCCGCGCTCGTCGGCCATGGCCGAGAAGTAATCGACATAGACACAATCGTTGGCCAGAGCCCACTCACGCAGCATGGCGTTGAGCGCACGCACTTTGGCCGGAACGTCGGTGATCTCCCTGCGCCAAGGGTATTCGGCTGCCGGAAGAACGGAACATATCACCGCCTTTATGCCGTTGGCCTGTGCGAGCTGGGCCATCGAGATTATGTTTCCCGCTATGTTCTCGATCGACACGAATCCCTGATTATGGGCAATGTCGTTCGTGCCGGCGAGGATTACCACGGCACGCGGCGAAAGATCGATCACATCTGCGCGAAACCGGGCCAACATCTGGGCCGTGACCTGACCGCTGATACCGCGGCCCACGTAATTGTTATCCGCGAAGAAATCGGGATGCTGGGCGGCCCATCCGTCGGTGATCGAATTACCCATGAACACAACGGCGGGACGTGCGCCTCGTTGTTTGAGTTCGGCATTGGCTTCGGCGTAACGGCCGTAATTCGCCCAGTCGCGGTTGTCTTGGGCACTCGCAGCCACTATCGAAATAATCGCCGCGAACAGAATAATTGCCTGTTTCATGTTTATGAAATTAGAATCTTGTTAATATTTGCATTTTGTGATCAGAAGTGCGGCTATGCAACGCTCGGCCCAAAAAACGAGGCGGGAGTTTACCCGGTCGTAAATGACTGTCTCGGTTTTTGGGTTAGCGGCAGCAGAGTCGTGTTTATCATCACAAAATAATTATTCCCACTCAATTGTTGCCGGCGGCTTCGGGCTGATGTCGTACACGACGCGGTTCACACCCTTCACGCCGCTCAGAATATCGCCCGCGACTTTCGAGAGGAACTCCCACGGGAGGTTGACCGGCTCGGCGGTCACGGCGTTCACCGAGTTCACGACACGCAGTGCCACGGCATTCTCGAAGGTTCGGCCACCATCCTTCACACCCGTACTCTGTACCGGCAGCAGTATAACTCCCGCCTGCCAGACTTTGTCGTAAAGTCCGGCGGCACGCAGCGAGTCGATAAAAATCTTGTCGGCCTGTTGCAGCACGGCGACCTTTTCGGGGGTCACTTCGCCGAGTATGCGCACACCGAGGCCCGGGCCCGGGAAGGGGTGGCGGCCAACGAGCCCCTCGCTCATTCCGAGCTGTCGGCCCACTTCGCGCACCTCGTTCTTGTATAGCATTCTCAGGGGTTCGACTATCCGCAGGTTCATCTTTTCGGGCAGTCCGCCCACGTTATGATGGCTTTTGACCGCGACGCCGGGTTTTGTCGGCGAGAAAGATTCGGAGATGTCGGGGAATATCGTCCCTTGTGCCAACCATTTTATGTCGGCGAGTTTCTTGGCTTCCGCTTCGAATATCTCTATGAAATCGCGGCCTATGATCTTGCGTTTGGCCTCGGGATCGGCCACCCCGCGCAGGTCGCCGAGGAATTTGTCGCCCGCCCTCACGCTCGTGACCTTCAGGCCCATACCCTGATACGCCGCCAACACCTCGTCGTGTTCGTTTTTGCGCATCAGGCCCGTGTCGACGAAAATACAGTGGAGGTTTTGCCCAATCGCACGATGCAGCAACACCGCCGACACCGACGAGTCGACCCCGCCCGAAAGGCCCAACACCACCTTGTCGTCGCCCAAGGTGGCTTTCAGGGCAGCTACCGTTTCGGCGACATAATCCGCCGCGCTCCAACCTCCCTTTTCACTCTCTTTCATTTCGACCAACTGTGCGGTCGGTGTACCAAAATAACGATCGTCCATACCTGTAAATTACGAATTAAAAATTACGAATTACGAATTAGCTACGCGAAAAAGATGCCCGTAATCAACTTCTGACCTGCGCACCCGTGTGTTTTTCGAACTGTGTGATAAGATTTCCCATCGCACGGTCGATGGTACTGTCGGTCAGGGTGGCGGCGCTGTCTTCGAGGGTGAACCCCAGCGCGTAGGATTTTTTGCCTTCGGCCACCTTGTCGCCTTCGTACACGTCGAACAGCGTGACGTTCTTCAGCAGTTTTTTCTCAGCGCCGAAGGCCACGTCGCGCAGCTTTCGGAATGTCACGCTCTTGTCGACCACGAGCGCAAGGTCGCGCTTGACCGATGGGAAACGTGCCATCTCCCCCGCCCGTGTGCGGATTCCCGCCGCCGCCCGGGCAAAATGGCCGAAATCCATTTCGAGGAACCACACCGGTGCCTTGATGCCGAGAGATGCAAGCAGCGTGGGCGACACGGCCCCAATATGCAACAACTCCTTACCGTTGAGGCGGTAAGATACCGCTTCAGAGAAGAGATCGCTCTCCACCGCCGAGCACTGCATTCGCCCGAGGTCGAACCCCAAGCGTGCGACCATGCGCCCGGCCATGCCGGAGAGTGTGAAGAACGAACTTTTTTCGGAGGCCGAGTTCCACGAGAGCTGAACGTCGAGGCCCGTCACCGCCATGCCGAGGCGGTAGACCTCTTTATAAGGGGCGAGCAGGTTATCTCCCCGCTCCGCGATTTTTGCCGCATCGTAGAAATAGCAATTGCCGAACTCATAGAGTTTAAGGTCGGGATTCCGGTGGTTCGTATTCAGCGCCACCGCCTCCAGAGCGTTGAACAGCAGCGTCTGGCGCATCACGTTCAGATCCACGCTCAAAGGGTTTATTATCTTCACGCAGTTTTCCGCCGGATAGGCCCGCAAGCCTTCGTAATAGGCGGCACGGGTGAGCGAGTTCGACATTATTTCGGTGTAGCCGTTCGAAGTGAGGAACTCCGAGACGGTGTTTTGCACCCTGTCGCGGTCGGGACGGGGCGCAACGGTGAGCGACGAACGGAACCGGGCAGGCTCCTCGACGTTGTTGTAGCCGTAGATGCGCAGAACCTCCTCCACGAGATCGGCCTCACGCTGGACGTCGACGCGATAGGGCGGAACGGCAACTTGCAGTAGGTCGCCTCCCGCATGGTCGAAACTCTCGACCTCGACGCCCAAAGCCGCAAGTATCTGTAACACTGTCTCGCGAGGGATTTGTTTGCCTATAAGGCGATTGGCTCGGGAAAGCGAGAAGGCGAAGCGGAACGGCGGAACGGGATTGGGATATATGTCGACTATCTCCGACGAGACCGTGCCCCCGGCCAACTCCTTGTACAGCAGCGCGGCACGCTTCAGGGCGTAAATGGTGATATCGGGATCGACGCCGCGTTCGAACCGGAACGAGGCGTCGCTGTTGATGCCGTGGCGTCGGGCCGATTTGCGCACCCACACGGGATCGAAACAGGCGCTTTCGAGGAAAATCGCGGTCGTGGTTTCGCTCACGCCGCTTTCCACGCCGCCCATAACCCCGGCTATACACATGGGCTTGCCCTCTCCGTCGCTTATGGTCAGATCGTCTGCGGAAAGTTTACGTTCCACCCCGTCGAGCGTCGTCAGAGGCGTCCCCTCGGGACAGGTCCGAACCATTATGCGCCCTTCCGCGATCTTCGCGGCGTCGAAAGCGTGGAGCGGCTGACCGAGTTCGTGAAGCACGAAGTTGGTGATATCCACCAGATTGTTGTGGGGATTCAGGCCGATGGTGCGCAGATAAGCCTGCATCCACTCGGGCGACGGGCCGAACTTCAACCCCGTGATCGCGACCCCGGCATAACGGGGCGCAGCGGTCGTGGCGACAACTTCGACCGGTATCTCCAAAGCGTGGTCGTCCGTTCGAAAATCGTCTACGGGCGGCAACACGAGTTCCACTTTTTCGCCGCGAGCCCGGAAATATGCAGCCAGATCGCGTGCCACACCCCAATGCGAGCCACCGTCTATGCGGTTGGGGGTCAGACCTATCTCTATCATCCAATCGCCCCGCAGGTCGAGATGGTCGATGGCCGGTGTGCCCGGATGCGCCGAAGCCTCCAGCACCATGATTCCCGCGTGGTCGTCGCCCAGACCCAATTCGTCCTCGGCGCAGATCATGCCATGCGACTCCACTCCGCGAATCTTGCTCTTCTTTATCTTAAAACTCTCGCCGGCGCCTTTCGGACGAAGTTCGGTGCCCACGGTTGCCACAAGCACCTTCTGACCTGCGGCCACATTGGGTGCGCCGCACACTATCTGCAACACCTCGCCGCCGCCCACATCCACCGTCGTTACGTGCAGGTGGTCGCTGTCGGGATGGTCGACACAGGAGAGAACCTCGCCCACGACCACGCCTGCAAGACCTCCCCCGATAGTTTCGATCTGCTCGATCCCGTCGACTTCGAGTCCGGTACTCGTCAGAATTTCAGCTATTTCTGGGATCGTTAATTTTTCAAAAGCCTCTCCGCGCAGATATTCGCGCAGCCAGTTATATGATATTTTCATCGCTCGTTCGGATATTTTCGGATTTTTGCGCCGTAAAGTTAGCGAAAATAATTTTTGGTGTGGGATTTGTAGGCTATTTTTGCAACAAATATCACCTATTATGATAAAGATCGATCAACATCACGCTCCATTCGCAATGCCCGCACTCCCTTGGGCCCACGACGCACTCGCGCCCCACATCAGTGCCGAAACCGTCGATTATCACTATGGCAAGCATCTGCAAGCTTATGTGAACAATCTCAACAATCTCGTTCCCGGGGGCGAATTCGCCGCATCGAGCCTCGAAGAGATAGTCCGGACAGCCAAAGGGCCTGTCTTCAACAACGCCGCGCAGGTATGGAACCACACCCTCTATTTCCTGCAACTCTCCCCCGATGCGCAGACCCGGCCCACAGGCGGATTGGCGAAGGCCGTCGACCGCGATTTCGGCTCGTTCGACGCATTCAAAGAGCAGTTCGCAAAGTCGGCGATGGGGCTTTTCGGTTCGGGTTGGACATGGCTGGCAGCCGACGGCAAGGGGCAATTGGAGATCATCAATGCGCCCAACGCCGGCAATCCCCTCGCCGAAGGCAAACACCCGCTGATGGTGCTCGACGTGTGGGAACACGCCTATTATATCGACCACCGCAACGCCCGCGCCGCCTCCATCGAGGCGTTTTGGAGGGTTCTCGACTGGAGGTTTGCAGAAGCGAGATATTAACCCTACTTTTGCGCCTTTATTATCCAAGATTAAAGGCAAATTATCATGGGTTGGTTCGAAAATCTCATACTGGGCGGCGGTATAGCCCACTCGGTTTTAGCGATAGCGCTCGTCATCGCGGTGGGCACGGCGCTCGGCAAGGTTAAGATCGCCGGCATTTCGCTCGGGGTGACATGGGTTCTGTTCGCCGGTATCGCAGCCTCGCACTTCGGAATGACGCTCGACGGCGAGGTACAACATTTCGTCAAGGAGTTCGGACTCATCATCTTCATCTTCGCGCTGGGGTTGCAGGTCGGGCCCGGCTTTTTCGCCTCGTTTAAAAAGGGCGGGTTCACGCTCGTGGCCTATGCCGTGGCTATCGTGCTCTTGGGGGTGGGTATGACGGCCCTGATCTCGGTCGTTACCGGCACCCCTATCTCGACGATGGCGGGGGTCATGTCGGGCGCGGTGACGAACACTCCGGGTCTCGGTGCGGCGCAAACCGCTTATGGCGATATGCACGGCGGGGTGGTCGACCCTTCGATAGCGAACAGCTATGCGGTGGCCTATCCCATCGGAGCGGTGGGCGTGATACTGTGCATGCTGCTGTTCAAAAGGATCTTCGGGGTGCGCCTCGACGGAGAGACCGCCGCTCTGGTGGCCGAATCGAACGAGGCACACCACACCGAACGTCTGTCGATACTGTTGACCAATTCCAATCTGATAGGATGCACCGTTGCCGAAGTCAAAGCTCTTCTGTCGCGTAATTTCGTGATCTCGCGAGTATTGCATGTAGACGGCGCCATAGAAATAGCCAACTCGGCGACGGTTCTGGCGGCGGGCGACAAACTGCTCATAATCTGCGAAGAGGCCGACCGTAATGCGATCATGGCGTTTTTCGGCACACCGGCCACCGATCTAAAAGCCGGCGACTGGGTTAAACTCGACACCCATTTCCTGTCGCGCTCGGTGATTGTCACAAAATCGAAGATCAACGGCAAGCGTCTCAGCGAGTTGAAATTGAGAAGCAATTTCGGGGTCAATGTAACACGCATAACTCGTGCGGGCATCGAACTCGTAGCCGCCCCCGGTCTCGAACTGCAAATGGGCGACAAACTGACCGTCGTGGGTACCGAAGATTCGACGAGCGCGGCGGAGACGTTTCTGGGCAACCAAACCAGCAATCTTCGACATCCCAATATCATCGCCATCTTCGTCGGCATCACGCTGGGTGTGTTGTTCGGTTCGATACCCTTTTTTATTCCCGGCATGCCCGAACCGTTGAAGTTCGGTCTGGCGGGCGGGCCGCTCATAGTGGCCATATTGATAGGCCGCTTCGGGCCGCACTATAAATTGGTGACCTACACCACCATGAGCGCCAACCTGATGTTGCGCGAAGTGGGTATTTCGTTGTTTTTGGCGTGCGTGGGCCTCGGAGCGGGGGAGACGTTCGTCGAAAGCATCGCCGGAGGCGGATACTGGTGGATACTCTACGGTGCGGTCATCACCATCGCCCCCATCCTGATAGTAGCTATACCGGTGCGGATATGGGGACGGGTCAACTATTTCCGTCTTATAGGCCTCGTGGCCGGTGCGCACACCAACCCCATGGCTCTGGCCTACGCCAACTCGCTCGGCGGCAACGATCAGGCTTCGGTGGCTTATTCGACCGTCTACCCGTTTTCCATGTTCCTTCGGATCCTCGCAGCACAGGTGCTCGTGATGTTGGCCCTGTGATACCGATAATGCGTTTATTAAAGAAGCAACATGTAACTTGGGAGAGAACAGACGCGAGAAAAAATGTATTCAATTAACTGCGGGTTTGTTGTCGGTTTGTAATTAATCATTATCTTTGCGCCACTTTTCTCCGATGGAGGGAAGCGTCATACCAACCTCTTGCATTGGGCGGCCGGCGGATGAAAGCATCCCCGATGGACGGAGTCCGGACGCAGCGGCAATGTCGGATGGCTAACAAGGGGCCGCCTGAGTTTTTGGTGGCACTAAAAAAGGAACAAAAAATGAACAAAGACGAATTGATCAGGGTCGCGCAGCAGTCGATGTGGCCCGAGAAGGAGGTTCCCGAATTCCAGAGCGGAGACACGATCACCGTGACCTACAAGATCATCGAGGGAAGCAAGGAGCGCCTTCAGAGTTTCCGCGGTGTGGTGATCCAGATCAAGGGCACCGGCAAAACCAAGATGTTCACCATTCGCAAGGTGTCGAACGGTGTGGGTGTGGAGCGTATTTTCCCGCTCTACTCGCCCCATATCGACAGCATCGAGGTTAACAAGCGCGGCGTCGTGCGCCGGGCGAGGATATTCTATCTTCGTGCCCTTACCGGCAAGAAAGCCCGTATCAAGGAACGCCGTTACGCCAGCAAGAAGGAGGCGTAAACAACAAAAAGCATCCTGCGGGATGCTTTTTTTATTTATGAATTACTAATTAAGAGTTACGAATTCATATCTTTGTCCTCAAACAGGCAAAGATCATGGTAGTAAAAATCCTGCTCATAGTGTCGATACTGTTGCAGCTCGCTGCGACGATCACGGCTATCGGCCTCATACGGAAAACAAAGTTCAACTCGGTGTGGATTCTGCTCATCGTTGCGTTGCTGATGATGACCGCTTCACGCGTGTTGCAGTTCATCCATGTCGTTCCCCACGATACTGTCTCGGGATGGGTCATTGCGCTCACGTGGCTCGATATAGTCATTTCGCTGGCGCTGACCGTGGTGCTGTTCAACGCCCGGCGTCTGGTGGAATATATCGACCACCTCATTCACCAGAACAACCTCACCTCCAAAAGGATACTGTCGACCATCCTGCGTACCGAGGATAAGGAGCGCAGCCGTTTTTCCAAGGAGCTCCACGACGGGTTGGGCCCGTTGCTTTCTTCGGCCAAAATGTCGCTGTCGGCACTCGGCACGGAAGGGCAAAGTGAGCGGAATCTCGACATTATCAACAACACGGGATACGTCGTCGACGAGGCTATTCGCTCCCTCCGGGAGATATCGAACAACCTGAGCCCGCACGTTCTGGGTGAATTCGGCCTCGGGAAAGGGGTCGCCAACTTCGTGAACCGCCTTTCGGGCATCCACCCCGATACCCATATCGATTACCGCACCAACCTCGCCGGCGAGAGATTCGACACCGACGTCGAGGTGATACTTTACAGGGTCGTCTGCGAGTTGGTCTCCAACTCTCTGCGCCACTCCGGAGCAGGCGAAGTTGTTATCGTGCTCGATTACGACGGCACGGGCCTGTCGCTCGATTACAGCGACAACGGGCGTGGGTTCAATCCCGCCGCCGACGGTTCGTCCGGCATGGGCCTTTCGAACATATCGTCGCGGATAAACACCCTCGGGGGCACCCTCGACATCCACAGCGCCTCCGGCGAGGGAATGAGGGCGCGTGTGAGGATAGAATTACGAATTACGAATTAAGAATTACCGTCGGTTTCGATCGGCGGATAAAAAAAATGCCATCGGTAAACGCTCGGGCTTCAGCCCCGTCCATTCGAGTTATCCTTGTCGACGACCACCGTCTGTTCCGCGACGGGGTTAGGCACCTTTTGTCCGCCGACGCACGTTTCGAAGTGGTGGGCGAGGCCTCTTCCGGGGAGGAATTTCTGGAACTTGCGGCAGACGCCGACGTGGTTTTCATGGATATAGACATGCCGGGCATGGGAGGGGTCGAAGCGACGAGACAGGCGCTGGAACGGTCGCCGGATATGCGCATTATCGCCCTGTCGATGCACGGCGAGCAGGAGTTCTACCTGCCGATGGTCGAAGCCGGAGCCAAGGGCTTCCTGCTGAAAAACTCCGAGTTTGCAGAAGTTGCGGCGGCGGCGGAAAAGGTGGCGGCGGACGGAACTTTCTTTTCGCCCGGGTTGATGGACGCACTTGTCGAGGCGATGAGGCGTGCCGTAGAACGCAGCGGGGAGAGCCACACAGGCTACCGGGAGCCCCTCTCGGAACGCGAGACCGAAATCCTGCCGCTTGTGTGCGAGGGTATGTCGAACCACGAGATCGCCGACCGCCTGTTCATCTCGAAACGTACCGTCGACAAGCACAGGGCCAATATTCTGGCCAAAACAGGATGTAAAAACACAGCGAGCCTCGTTATTTATGCCGTAAAAAACAACTTGATTAAAATTTAAACCCCACTCCAATGGATAATCCCGTCGCATCGTTCCCGAAGACCCTCGCCCGGAGGCTTCGCGCAAGTTGTCGTGAGGTGCCGTCTAAAAAAGGCGCTCTTGAGTTCCTCGCCGACATGGTGGCGTTACTTTTCCCCGTAACCCACGGTCAGACGTTCACCCCCGACATGATCGAATATCGGTGGGGCGACCTCCAGTCGCAGTTTCGCCGTCTGGTAGCCCCCGTGGTGCCCGACAGTGTGCGTGTGGATGAGGTGACAGAAGCGTTTTTCAGCCAGATTCCCGCCATTTACGACGGTCTTTTGGAAGACGCGGAGATGTTCACCGAGTGCGATCCCGCCTCTATGTGCCGCGAGGAGGTGATACTGTGCTATCCGGGCTTCTACGCCATCATGGTATACCGTATTGCCAACGCGATCCATTCGATGGGTATTCCCATACTGCCGCGCCTGCTCTCGGAGCACGCCCATTCGCGCACCGGCATCGACATAAATCCGGGAGCGACGATAGGCCGCCATTTATATATCGACCACGGCACGGGCATCGTTATAGGCGAGACCTGTGTGATAGGCGAAAATGTGAAAATATATCAGGGAGTCACGCTGGGAGCGACCTTCGTCAAAAAAAGCCTGCAAGGCATCAAACGCCATCCCACCATCGAGGACGGGGTGATCCTGTATGCCGGCTGCACCATAATCGGCGGAGACACGGTGATAGGTGCCGGCTCGGTGATAGGCGGCAACGTGTGGCTCATGGAATCGGTAGCGCCCGGAACAAAAGTTTTCTACCGCTCGGAGATCGTTACCGAAAGAACAACTTTGCGGTAGAGGCAACAATCTCGTCAGCCGAGCGGTTGGCAACGCGGACAATAATATACCGCGCCCCCGAGATACGGCTCTTTCACTATGGTGGATCCGCACACGGGACACGGCTCCGTCCACGTGTTCTTCGAGAGCAGCGAACGGTAGCCTCCCGGGTTGCCGAAAATATCGCGTTCCGTGTCCCGCCCTCCTTTTTCCGTCATTTCGCGCAGGGTGTCGCGCACCGTTTCATACATCGCGTGCCGCTCTTGGGCCGAAAGCGTTGCGATCTTGCGGCGGGGATTTATGCGGGCGCGGAATAAAATATCCTGCAACACGCCGTTACCCAGACCCGGAATACGCTGTTCCGTGGCCAGAAACGCTTTGGCCGATGCGGTGCGCTTGCTCTTCAGGGTGGCGTTGAACAGCCCTTCGAAATATTTCTCGTCGAAAGCGTTGTCCGAAGGCGGGATTTTCTCCAGCGAACCTTTGTAATAGGGATTGTCGAGTATCCCCGTGAAAGCCTGAATGCCGCCGTACATGGCCACGGTGCAGACCAAAAACCCTCCGTCGTCGAGCGTCAGCAGCAGTTGATAGTTTTCCGGAACCCGCGCCCCGGGTGCGTAATATCGAAGTATGACTCCGTCGCTAAGGGCAAGATGAACGTCGCCGTCGAAAACAATGTCGAGAAAAGGACCGTGTCCTTCGGCACGGACGATCCTGCGTCCGGTGAGCAGGGCGGGGTAATCCTCGGGGTCGCCGGCGAACCATGTGAGTTTATGGCGACGGGTGGCGTTGAATACCGCCGTGACCGTTCGGTCGGCGAGGGTTTCTGTGATTTGCCGCGCAAGGGCTGTGGTTTCGGGAAGTTCAAGCATGTCGTTAAACTATTTTTGGGATAAAG
>QMCE01000861.1_pt1 | contig 16168 bp, 11 predicted proteins | sample 1821851 | NCBI WGS metagenome assembly QMCE01 (sample SAMN09453174, study PRJNA476694) | Termite gut metagenome, whole genome shotgun sequencing project. | isolation source: worker | host: Odontotermes sp. | place: South Africa:Pretoria | collected 2016-01-28
ACCCGCGGGATATACCCGCGCTTGCCGGGCTGTTGTAAACACAAAATATGCGTAACAACAAATATTAATTTGACTTCTGTGGCCACAAACTTGAAAAATTCACATTAAAATAGTATACTTAAAAAATCTGTGTGGAACCGGGAGGTAGACGGCAGCTTGAACGGCTCGCTTTACAGCACGGCGCGCGCGCCGGGGGCTGTGCATAAACAGAATACCGCGCCGCAGGGTGAGGCGGCCCGCACGGGCGCCCTTAAAAATGTGCCCCACATGGTGGCGTTCTATCCTCGCAGGCCCTCGGCCCACATGTTGGTGGACGCTGTTGGCAACATGCTTTACGCGCTGGGCTTTGCCGCCGAATATCAGGCCGTGCAGCTGTGGCGCGTGCTGCGGAATGTGCTTTCCCTTATTGCGCAGGTGGTGGCGTGGCTTCTTACCACGCTGTTTGGCTGGGTGGCCGGGCTTGCCGCCGGGCTTTGGCGCGATGTTACCGAGCCCTTCCGCCGCCTTTTGCAGCAGCGCAAGCAATTGCAAAAGCTGCGCCAGCGCGCGCAGCGGTTCGGCTACAGCCAAGCCGAGGTGCCCGGCCTTGTGGGCGGGCGGGTGCGCCATTCTTTGCGCATTCTTTCGCTTTTGGTGGCCTTTGTGCTGCCGTTGGCGGCGGCGGGGGCGCTGGTGCTTACCGTGCGCAATGTGCTAACCCTGCGGTATGCCCTGGAGGTGCGGGTGAATGGCCAGCCGCTGGGCTATGTGGCCGACCAGGGCGTGGTGGAAAGCGCCAAAAGCCTTTTGCGGGACCGCATTCGCCTGGCTGGTAACCAAAGCATCGAGGACTGGCAGTTCAGCCCCAGTTATTCCATTGCCCGCGCGGCAGAGTATACCACCACCCGGCAGTTGGTAAACAAAATTTTGCTTTCTGGCAGCAAAAACCCCGGCGACATTGTGGAGGGCACCGGGCTGTATATTGACGGCAACCTGGTTGCCGTTACGCAGGACGGCGAGCGCCTGAAAAGTTATTTGGACAATTATCTTGCCGAGCAGCAGGCCGCCGCGCCGGATAATGGCGTGGTGAGCTACCGCAACGCGCTGGAATATGACCCCGCCGCCGAGGACGTGTTTTTTGCCGGCAGCGTGCTAAGCTGGGACAAAATGCAGGAGAAGCTGGCCAGCAATTTGGCGGAGGGGCGCTTTGTTGTGGCCAACGGCGAGGACAACCTGGCCCAGATTGCCGTGGACAACAACATCAGCCTTGAGGTGCTGCTGCAGCGCAACCCGGCCTTGAACGGGCTGAATGGCAGCGACGTGCCAGAGGCGGGCCGTTCGCTGAGGGTATGGAATGCCCAGCCCCTGCTGCAGGTGCAAACAGCCTTTATGGTTCCCGGCAGAGAGGTGCTGCCCTTTAAAACGGTGGAATTGCCCGACAGCGGCATGGCTTTTGGCACCCGCATTCCCGACGTGCGGGGCGTGGACGGCTGGCAGGAAGTGGTGGACGAATATATCTGGGTGGACGGCGAGAACGTGGCGGTGGAGCGGGTGTCGGAAACTGTTGTGCAGCAGCCGGTGAACGCTGTGGTGCGCGTGGGCACCAACGAAGCCACCGCCGTGGGCCCGGATGAGTACATTTTCCCAGTGCCTTCGTCCGTCCGCAGCAGTCGCGGCAAAAGCTACGGCCACCGCGGTGTGGATATCAACGCCCCAACGGGCGAGCCCATTTTTGCCTGCCAGGCGGGCACTGTTGTTACGGCGGGCTGGCACTACAGCTACGGGTATTATGTCATCATCAAGCACGACACCACCGACCAGCACAGCACCCTGTATGCCCACTGCTCGCAGCTGTATGTGCAGGCGGGCGACAAGGTGGAGCGCGGCGCACCCATTGCGGCCTTGGGCAGCACGGGCAATTCCTCCGGCCCGCATTTGCATCTGGAGGTGCATTCGCCGGAAGGTGCCCTGCTGAACCCCAAGGACTTCATCACCCCGCCGCCGGGCTACAATTATCATTGGAGTTAACCCGCAATTGGGATGCTGCCCCAACTTTTGGGGCACGCCCCAATAACCGGCAACCAGTAATTATCAGGAGTTGGCATGGAAAAAGGCAAAGAAAACTGGGCTGCGTTGCCGCGCCCTGCCGCCGCCGGTGCGCACGGCGGCTTTGCCGCCGTGCCGTGCTCGCCAAACCCGGTGCTGGCCGCCGTGGGCAACTTTTTCTATGTTCTGGGTTTTTCCGCCGAAGTGCACGTGCTGCGTTATCTGCGTGTTTTGCGAAATATCGTTCTTATTACCGGACATGCGCTGGGCATTTTGCTGCGCTGGCTGCGCGATTCCCTGCTGAGTTTTATAGATGACTTAACGGCGCCGTTCCGCAATTTTCGGCAGCGGCGGGCCCAGCTGGCGCGCGCGCAAAAAATGCACCGCGAGCGGGGCGAAAAAGAGGGCCGCAGAGAGCGCCGCCGCATTTTTGCCCGTGCCCGTATGGGCACCACGCTTGGCTTTGCCGCGCACATGGCAGGGCTGTTCACGCCGCTGCTGGCCGCGCTGCTGCTGGTGGTAACGGTGTACTCGGTGCTAAGCATGCAGTATGCGCTGGAGGTGCGCTACAACGGCCAACCGCTGGGCTTTGTGACCGACCAAAGCGTGGTGGAAGGCGCCAAGGCCCTTTTGCGGGACCGCATTCGCCTGGCGGGCAACCAGCGCGTGGAGGACTGGCAGCTGACGCCCTCCTATGCCATTGCGCGTGCCCCCAGCTTTACCACAATAAGCCAGCTGGCCGACGGGATTTTGCTGAGCGGCAGCGAGGCCGGCGACATTGTGCCGGCCACCGGCCTTTACCTGAACGACAACCTGGAGGCCGTTACCGCCGACGGCGAACAGCTGCTTTTGTATTTGGATGAGGTGCTGGCGCAGGCCAAAGCACAGGCCCCGCCCGACGCCGAGGTGGCTTTTGCCGCCACAGTGCGGTGCGAGCCGGACAACGAGGAAGTGTTTTTTGCCTCTAGCGTGCAGCCGCTGGACAAGCTGGTGGAGCAGCTGAACAGCCCGGTTACCGGCGATGTGTATGCAACTGCCGACGGCACGGCGGCGCTGGAGGAAATTGCGCTGGCACGCGGGCTAACCGTGGATGCCCTGCTTGCGCGCAACCCCCAATTGGGCGGGGTGGACGGCACTTTTGTGCCGGAAAATGGCGTGCAGCTGCTTATTCGGCGCGCGCGGCCCCTTTTGCTGGTGGAGGCGGTGCGCCATTTGAGCTATACCGAAACCGTGCCCTACCGCGTGCTGGAGCAGGAAAACCCCGAGAAGAACCGGGGGGTGCGGCAGGTTGTGCAGCGCGGGGCCAATGGCTTGCAGCAGGTGTGGGAGGACGAATTTTGGATTGGCGGCGAATATGACCGCACAGTGCGCCAGGAGGAACTGACAACGCTGGTGCAGCCGCCGGTGGACGAAATTATTGAAATTGGCACCCGCAGCCCGCAGGAGTATATGGGCGATTTGAGCGGCCCGGGTTATATCTTCCCTGTGCCGGCCAGCAACTATTCCAGCCGCGGCATGGGCCCCGGCCACCGCGGGCTGGACGTTAACGCCCCCGCCGGCGCGCCCATTTACGCCTGTGAAAGCGGCACCGTGGTTATTTCCGGCTGGCACTACAGTTGGGGCAATTATGTGGTAATTGACCATGGCGGCGGCGTGCAAACGCTGTATGGCCATTGCAGCGCCCTGTATGTGGCGGCGGGCCAGCAGGTGGGTAAGGGCACAGCCATTGCAGCCGTGGGCAGCACCGGCAATTCCTCGGGCAACCACCTGCATTTAGAGGTGCTTGTCAACGGCGTGCCCACAGACCCTGTGGCCTACGTGGGGTACCCCTACTAAGAACAACTACTTTAAGAACATTATTACCAAATTGACACTTTTATTTTTCGCCTGCTGGTGGTATAATTGGGTTTGTGCGAAAGTGGCGCTTTTATTTCTCTGCCTGTGCGGCAGGCAAGGGCAATCATCAAGGGGTATGGGGTAAAGGAGACGGGGAATTGGAAAAATTCATTGTCACCGGCGGCAGGCCTTTGCGGGGCGAAGTGGCCGTGAGTGGCGCCAAGAACGCGGCGGTGGCCATTTTGCCGGCAACTATTCTGGCGGCCGGGAAATGCGTTATAGAGAATCTGCCCGACATTAGCGACGTTGCCACCAGCATTGCCATTTTGCACGAGATGGGCGCCCATATCCGGCGGCTTACCCGCGGCACCTACGAAATTGACACCGCAAGCATCGATGTGACCACTGTTCCCGACGCGCTGGCGCGGCAGATGCGCGCTTCCTACTACTTTTTGGGCAGCCTTTTGGGCCGCTTTGGCACGGCCACCGTGCCCATGCCCGGCGGGTGCGACCTTGGCCCCCGCCCGGTGGATCAGCACCTGAAAGCCTTCAGCGGGCTTGGCGCCGTCGATTCTATGGACTATGGCATGATTAACGTGGCAGGCCGCCCGCTTGCGGGGGCGCATATTTTCTTCGATACTGTGAGTGTGGGCGCCACCGTGAACGCCATGCTGGCCAGCGTGCGCGCCGACGGCATGACGGTGCTGGAAAATGTGGCCAAGGAGCCCCACATTGTGGACGTGGCCAACTTTTTGAACACCCTGGGCGCCGACGTGCGCGGCGCGGGCACCGATGTTATCAAGATACGCGGCGTAAAAAAGATGCGCGGCGGCACATATTCCATCATTCCAGACCAAATTGAGGCCGGCACCTACATGGTGGCCGCCGCCATTACTCATGGTGACGTGCTGGTGAAAAATATCATCCCGAAGCACTTGGAGCCCATTACCGCCAAGCTGGAAAAGTCGGGCGCTGTGATAGAGGAATTTGACGAGGCGGTGCGCGTTACCTGCCCCGGGCCCATTCAGGCGGTCAACATCAAAACCATGCCGCACCCAGGCTTCCCCACCGACATGCAGCCCATGACCACCGTGCTGCTCTCTTTGGCCGAGGGCACCAGCATTGTAACCGAGGGCATTTTTGAAAACCGCTTCCGCTATGTGGACGAACTGATTCGCATGGGGGCCAATATTCAGGTGGACAGCCGCGTGGCCGTGGTGGAAGGCGTGGGTGCTTTGCAGGCGGCGCCCTTGCGCGCCTCGGATTTACGCGCCGGTGCGGCGCTGGTGCTGGCGGCGCTGGCGGCAAACGGCCAAAGCGAGATTGACGATGTTGGCCACATTGAGCGCGGGTATGAGCGCATTGTGGAAAAGCTGGCGGCGCTGGGCGCGGGCATTGTGCGGGTGAACCAGCCGGAGATGCTGATTAGCCAGGCGCTGTAGCGCCAGTTTTGCCGGCGGGGTGTGTTTTCAGCCCAAAATTGGTTCAATCAAAAATAGACAGCCGGGCGGCCTGGGCCTCCCGGCTTTTTACAGCAAATTAACCTAATGAAGGGGTAGCACGGGCATGCCAAGGTTTGCAACACTGTATAGCGGGTCTTCCGGCAACTGCGCCGCGGTGGAGCAGGGCGGCCGCTTTATTTTGGTAGATATGGGCGGCACCTGCAAAGCCACGCTGGGCGGGCTGGTGGCGCTGGGGCTAAGCCCCAAAAACCTGGCGGGCATTCTTGTTACGCACGAGCACAGCGACCATATCAGGGGCCTGGCGGTTTTTTTAAAAAAAGTGAAGGTGCCGCTGTTTGCCAGTGCCGCCACCTTGTACGCGCTGGAGCAAATGGCCGCCGTGCCGCCGGACGCCGAATTGATAGCCATGGACGAGGGCGCCGAGGTGCATTTGGGCGGCTTTATGGTGCGCGGCTTTGCCACCAGCCACGACGCCGCGGGCAGCTGCGGGTGGTTTTTAACCGCGCCCGGCGGCGAAAGCCTTGCCCTTGCTACAGACCTTGGCTGCATGACCACCGAGGTCTACTCCCACCTGGAATGTGCCGATTTGGTGGTGCTGGAAGCCAACTATGACCCCCATTTGCTGCGCACCGGGCGCTACCCGGCCTACCTGAAAAGCCGCATCGCCTCGGCAAGGGGGCACCTGTCTAACCCGGACGCCGCCGCCGTGGTGGCGCGGCTGGTGGCGGCGGGCTGCCGCCGGGTGGTTTTGTGCCATTTAAGCAAGGAGAATAACCTGCCGGAGCTTGCCGCCCAGGCGGTGGAAATTGCCTTTATGGAGCATGGCGTGCCCCTGCCGCCAGACTGCGTGGTGGAGGTGGCCCGCCGGTACGAGCCTATCCCGTGGATAGAGTATTGACGTATATGGGGCGATGATATGCTGAAAGTTAGCATAATTGCGGTGGGGAAGGCTGCCGCGTTTTACGCCGAGGGTGTGCGGGAATACCAAAAGCGCCTGCGGCCTTTGTGCCGCTTTGAAGTGCTGGAACTGCCCGAGGAGCCCTTGGACGAGAAAAAGGCATCCCCGGCCTTGGTGAAAGCGGCGCTGGCGCGGGAGGGCGGGCGCATTTTGGCCGCCGTGCCCAAGGCTGCGGTGCTGGCCGCTTTGTGTGTGGAGGGCAAACAGCTTACAAGCGAAGAATTTTCCGCCTTGCTGGAAGAGGAGGCCCTGCGCGGCGCGCCAGCCGTTGCTTTTGCCATAGGTTCGTCTTGGGGCCTTGCGCCGGAGGTGAAAGCCGCCGCCGCCTACAGCTTGTCGCTGGGCAAAATGACGTTGCCCCACCAATTGGCCCGGCTGGTGCTGGCGGAGCAAATCTACCGGGCCATGATGATTCGCACGGGGAACCGCTATCATAAGTAGGGTGGGAGTGCTCAAAGCAGAACAAGCCGTTATTTTCTTCTTGTATGAAACAGGTTCTACGTTAATTTGCTCTAAGCGATTCAAACATGGCGTAAGGTGAGTGCCCAACACAAAAAGAACGGAGGCACGCTGTGGCCAAAAAGCACCGCAGGGGCGGCCGCTCTTCGTCCCGTTTGGGCGGGGTGCTGGTTTTGGTCGCCTTCCTGGCAGTGGTGGTGGCCGCCGGGGTTATTATTCCTTTGCTAACAGCCAAGCCGGAAGCACCGGCGCGGTGCTATAGCTGGCAAACGGGCGGGCAGCCGCCCGCCGTTACGGCGCCACGGGTGCACCTGCCCGTGCTGGAACTGCCCGGCCCGCCACCGGCGCCGCAGATGCCGCAGTTCAGCTTTTCGCCGGAGGAGGCGGAGCGCCTGAACCAGATGCTGGACACCTGGGCCGAGGAAGAGACCTATATTTTGCTGCAGCCGGAAGAGGGCGAGGAGCCACCGAATGGCGCGGCAGGCGAAGGGGGGCAGGGCGCGGGTGGCGGAACGGACGAAAACGAAGCGCAGCCGCCCGCCGCTGCGCCCGGAAAACCGGCGGCGGAACCGCAACATGTGCCGGACGGCGGGCAGAACGTTGCCCTGTGGTTTTTAGACATTGATTCCGGCGCGCAATACAGCTACAACGCAGCGCACAGCTTCTCCTACGCCAGCCTGATGAAGGCCCCCTACGCCGCCTGGCTGTACACGCTGGCGGCAGAGGGCGGCTGCAACTTGGAGGAAAGCGTGGAGGTGCAGCCGGGCGACATTGGTAAATATGCCGAAAACACCGGTGTGCTGAAAAATATGGAGCTGCCCGATACCTTCACGGTGGAGACGCTGATGGGCTACATGCTGGAAAGCAGCGACACCGTGGCCCTGCGTGTATTGCTTGAACGCTACCCCGCCGAGGGCTTCCGCCAGTGGGCGGCGCAGCAGGGCATTGGCGAGCCTGCCAGGCTGAACAGCGTGGTGTCGGGCCAGCTTACAGCCGGCGAGGCAGGTGTGCTTTTGCAGGCAGTGTATCGCGTGATGCAGGATAACCCCCACGGCCCGCTTTTGCGGCAGCATATGGAGAATGCGGGCAACCGGATGATAGTCTCGGCCCAGTGGCCGGTGGCACGCAAATATGGCTGGGACGAGCGCGCCTACCACGACATGGGTGTTGTATACGCCCCGCACCCCTTTTTGCTGGTTATCATGACGGACAAATGGGGCGGCAGCTACGAGGAACGGGCCATGTTTGGCACGCTTACCGCCGCGCTGGAAATGATGATGGCCGCCAAATGGGAAGCATTTGAGGCGGGAGCGAATGGTTAGAACCTCTGAGGCGGGAGCGAATGGTTAGAACCTCGTCTTTTTAGAAGCAGGTTCAAAAAGGAGAGATTCATGAAAAAGACGGGTTTACTGCCGGTGGCGCTGGCGGTGGTGATGCTGCTGGCAATGCTGGCAGGCTGTGGCGAAGCGGGAACGAAGCGCGCCGGGGCCGAGGACAAAATGCAGGCGCTGGACGCCCTGCTTGCGCGCGTGGCCGACGCTGTGGCGGGCATTAATGCCATTGGCGGGGACATTGTGGAGGCCAGTTTTGGCGAAAGCTACAGCGCCCTTGTGGCTGAAAGGGACACACTTGCGGCGGCGGTGGCAGATGCAAAGGACATGGCGGAGGAAGAACTGGACGCCCTGCTGGCGCAGCTGGACACCACCACCGCTGCGGCGCAGGCAATGGCGGATACGCTGGAGGCCATCCGGCCCGAGCTTGAAAAGCTGGACAGCGGCGCGCGGGCGCTGGCAGAGGACATGGGCAAAATTGCCGCCACGGCGCAAAGCGGGGCGGCAAGCGCTGAATGGCAGCAGGAATACACTGCGCTTGCCGCCGCCTATCAAGCGTTGGAAGGGCAGCTGAATGACATTTTGGGCCAGGCAAACGGCGGCGATTTGCCCGGTGTGCTGGCCGCGCTGCAACAGGCCAACGCCGCGCTTGCGCAGGTGGCCGAACAGGCGGCGGGTTTGCTGGCCGGGATGCAGGGCTAGAGTTTTTTACATCATTATATACGCATGACTTGAGTGAAAAAAGGAGAATGCGCCATGATGTTTAAATCCAAAATAGCCTGGTGGTTTTACGCGCTGGAGGTTTTGCTGGCGGGCGTCACGGTGGCGATGGTGGTTCTTGCCGCCACGGCACGGGAATGGCTTCTCGTTGTTGTGGCGGCCGGTTTTGTTTCGCTGATGGGCTTTGTGATGCTGCCCATGCTGCTGAATACTCGGTATGTGCTAGAAGAAACCCAATTGCGGGTGGTTTGCGGGTTCTCCACTTGGCGCGTCCCCTATAAAAATATATTGGGCGTGAAGCCCAACTTCGACCCGTCCTCTTCACCGGCCCTGTCTTTGGACAGGGTGCAAGTGCGGTACAGCAACAAAGATGGCGGCAACAATTTTTTGTCATTGTCGCCAAAAGAGAAAGATAAGTTTATTGAAGCATTGAATGCCCGCGTGGGATGATTCGTTTAGGAACACACTCTAGAGCCGGGTTGCTCTGTGCGCCCCGTGCGGGGTTCCCCCTCTTATCGCTTTGCCTCCCGCTCCAGGAATTCGTCCAGCTGGCCCAGTTGCTTTAGGTGCCGCACATCAGCCAACATGCCGTCATAAAAGCGGCGCATGTCGGCCAGGGAGACGTCAAAACGGATGTCAGGGTCTTTGAACAGCGTTTCATCGAAGGCTTTGTAGGCAGATAGCCGCCTGAGTGCCTGCCCGGGCGCGGCGGGCTGCAAAAAAACGCTGGTTGCGCGTGGAATGTCGATGCCATGCGGGTTTATGCGCCTGCCTTTGGCCAGATATTTCAGCCACATGGCCCAGTCTTCGTGGGCGTCCATCCCCTCGTGCAGGCCGCCGTATTTTTGGTACATCTCCCGCTTAAAAGCCCCGCTAAGCAGCGGTATCTGGCACATCTGGCTCGTGGTGAACACGTCCAGCCGGTCGAAGCGAATCAGCTCGTAACGCGCGGCCTCCCGCGTTTCCCAAAGTGCGCTGTCGCCGTCGGTGAACATTGAAACAGAGCAGCCTAAAATAATGTCTGCCTCGGGGTGGGCCGCCATCTGCGCCGCCATTTGCTCCAAATGGTCGGGGTAGAAATAGTCGTCGTCATCCAGGAAATTGCAATAGGCGCCTGTGGCTTTTTCCAGCCCCAGGTTGCCCGCGCGGCTGCGGCCCACCGGCTGGCCTGTGGCGTGGTAAACAAGCGGCAGTTGCGCGAACTCCTGCCGCAGCATAGCTTCGGCGGTGGGCGCGCCGTCCTCAATAACCACAATTTCAAAGTTGCGGTAGGTTTGGTTGGCCACGCTTTGCACCGCCCCCCGCAGTTGGGCGGCCCGCTTGTGCGTGCGGATAATCACGCTGATTTTTGGCCCCGTGCCCACTGGGGCAAGGGGGCTTTCGCCGCGCAGAAGGCCCGCACCGTTTGCCGCAAGGCGGCCCACCTGCCCGTGCAGCGCGCCGTTTGTGCGCCGCCATTTTTTTAGCTGGGACAGCACCACAAGGCCGTGCAGGTATTGCCGCAACAGCAGGCGACGCACATGCGGGAAGGGCTGCGGCGTGCGGATGGCCCCATAATACCGCTTGCGTGCCGCGGCGCGCGCTTTGTGCCCGCCATATTTGGCGGCCAGCAGCAGGGCGCTCCATTCGGTATCCAGATAGGCGCCACAGGGCTCAGCCGGGGTGGTTTCGGCGTTTAACACGGCGGTGGGCAGGTAAGCTATGGCAAAGCCCAGCCCCCGCACACGCAGGGAGAGTTCGTCCCAGGCGTGGGCGCCGGGGAAGAGGGGATCCAGCCCGCCGGCCTGTTCAAAGACGGCGCGCGGCATGCACACGGCCACGCCGCTCAGCGTGGGACTTTGCAGCGTCACGGGGTCAATGTGGTGCTGCGGCTCGCACGGCAGGCTGCGGCACACAAAGCAGGTGCTTTCGCCGCATGCTTCCAGTGCCGTTTCCAGCGCGCTGATAAAATCTTCGCGCACCGCCGAAACACCGCACAAAAAAACCAGATGCGGCGCCCTGCCGCCTTGCGCGGCGGCGTTCAGGCAGGCGGCCTGCGTTTGGTCGGGGGGTTGTTCTACAAGGTGGCTGGCGGCAAAAGCATTGCCGGGGGCCGCGCCGGCACCAAAAGCCGCCATGCTGCTTGCGGGGGAAACAAGGCAAAGGCTGATATCCCCGGCGCGCGGCAACAGGGATTGGCACAGCGCCGGGGCAAGCGGCGGCGAACAGTAGGCTATAAGGTCAAATTTCATGGTTCTCCTCCTGACAACTCTATCATAACATTCTTTTACCCACGCCACAATTGACAAAATTATCGCGGGCACTTAGGATGTTAGTATAGGCTTGCAGTAGCACTGCCAACAGGGAGGATGCCATGAAAAAACGAGTGGGAATTTTAACGGCCGGCGGGGATTGCCCGGGGCTGAACGCAACGATTCGCGGGGCCGCCAAGGCGCTGTATGAGCGGATGGGCAAAAGCGTGGAGATTGTGGGCGTGCGCAACGGCTTTGCCGGGCTGATTGCCTGCGATTACACTGAGATGCAACCAGCGGATTTTTCCAACCTGCTTACGCGGGGCGGCACCATTTTGGGCACCCAGCGCACGCCTTTTAAAAAAATGAAGACGGTGGAAGAGGACGGGGTGGACAAGCTTGGCAGCATGGTGAAAAACTATGGGGCCATGGGCCTGGACGCCCTGCTGTGCCTGGGTGGCAACGGCACCCACAAAACCGCCAACCTGCTTAGCGAAAGCGGCCTGAACATTGTGGGCCTGCCCAAAACCATAGACAACGACATTTGGGGTACCGACGTGACCTTCGGCTTCCACACAGCGGTGGACATTGCCACCGAGGTGATTGACCGCATCCACACCACGGCGTCCAGCCACCACCGGGTGATGCTGATTGAGCTGATGGGCAACAAGGCGGGCTGGCTTACACTGTACAGCGGCATTGCGGGCGGGGCCGATATTATTTTGATTCCCGAGATTCCCTACCGGCTGGCGGAGGTTGTGGACGCGCTGGAAAAACGCAATAAATCCGGCAAAACATTTTCCATCATTGCTGTGGCCGAGGGCGCCTACGACGCCGAGGAGGCCAAAATGAAGCGGAAGGACTGGATGGCAAAGCGGGCGGAGAACCACATCGGCCATGTGTCGGAGCAGTTGGCCGCGCAAATTGGGGCGGATACCGGCTTCGACACGCGGGTAACTGTGCCGGGGCACATCCAGCGCGGGGGCACGCCCTCGGCTTACGACAGGCTGCTCTCCACCATGTTTGGCACCTACGCCGCCCAGCTGGTGGAAAACGAGCAGTACGGCATGACGGTGGCGCTGAAAAACAACACGGTGGTGGCGAACCCGCTGAAAGAGGTGGCGGGCAAAAGCAAGCTGGTTACCGAGGACTGCGACCAGATTGGCGTGGCGCGCCGCATGGGCATTTCGCTGGGGTAAGATGCGCATTGCCTTTTGTCTTTTATTGCGGTATACTATAGCATATAACATAGAAATGCTGTGACGGAGAGGGCGCTGTGCCAAAACCCCTAAAGAGAGCCGTGGCTGGTGGAAAGCGGCGGGGTGGGTGCAGGGCTGTCGCTTCCGAGCACGGGCGGCCAAGTGCCGGGTTTTGGTTTTGCGCCAACCGCCTGCGTTTTACCCGCGTTAAGGGGCAAGAAACTGCGTGTGGCGCCATGCCATATGTGCAGCTTCAAGAGGGGCCGGTTTTGCCGGCAACTTGGGTGGTACCGCGGTCTCAGGCCGTCCCATTTTTGGGGCGGCCTTTTAGTTGTTAGAAAATAGTAATTAGTTTGTGTGCCGGGGCGGCGCCGCATACGGATAAAGGAGTGGAAGCATGCGCGAACTTGGAAAGATTTATGACCCCAAACAGGTGGAGGACGCCACCTATGACTTTTGGATGAAGGGCGGCTGGTTCACCGGCCATCGGGATCCCGCCAAAAAACCGTATACCATTGTGATGCCCCCGCCAAACATTACGGGGCAGTTGCACATGGGCCATGCCATGGACAGCACCTGGCAGGATATTCTCATCCGCTTCAAGCGCATGCAGGGCTATGCCGCGCTGTGGGTGCCGGGCACAGACCATGCCTCCATTGCCACCGAGGCCCGCATTGTGGCCGAGATGCGCGAAGAGGGCCTTACAAAAGAAGAGATGGGCCGCAAGGCCTTTTTGGAGCGCGCCTGGGCCTGGAAGCGCAAATATAGCGGCCGCATTGTGCAGCAACTGAAAAAGATGGGCAACAGCTGCGACTGGAGCCGCGAGCGTTTTACCATGGACGAAGGCTGCAACAAGGCGGTGCGGCATGTTTTTAAGCTGCTGTACGACGAGGGCCTCATCTACCGGGGCGAGCGCATCATCAACTGGTGCCCGCACTGCCTCACGTCCATCTCTGACGCCGAGGTGGAGCACGAGGAACAACAGAGCTTTTTGTGGCACATCCGCTACCCGGTGGCGGGCACAGATGAATTTGTGACCGTGGCCACCACCCGGCCGGAGACCATGCTGGGCGATACCGCCGTGGCCGTGCACCCAAACGACGAACGCTACAAGCAACTGCATGGGAAAAACGTCATCCTGCCGCTGGTGAACAAAGAAATTCCGGTGGTGACGGACGAGTATGTAGACATGGAATTTGGCACCGGCGTGGTGAAAATTACCCCGGGGCACGACCCCAACGACTTTGAGGTGGGCCGCCGCCACAACCTGCCTGTGCCCATCATCATGACGCAGGACGCCCACATTGAAAACGGCGGCAAATATACCGGGCTGGAGCGCGACGCGGCCCGCAAGGCCGTGCTGGCCGATTTGGAGGCCGGCGGCTATCTGGTGAAGGCGGAGCCGCACGCCCACAACGTGGGTATCTGCTACCGCTGTGGCACCACCATCGAGCCCATGGTGAGCCTGCAATGGTTTGTAAAAATGGAACCGCTGGCAACGCCCGCCGTTGCCGCGGTTAAAGAGGGGCACATCAATTATGTGCCCGAGCGCTTTACCAAAACCTACCTGCATTGGATGGAAAACACGCGCGACTGGAACATCTCACGCCAGTTGTGGTGGGGGCACCGCATTCCGGCCTGGCACTGCGCGCACTGCGGCAAAACCACGGTGAGTGAAGCAGATGCCCCGGTGGTGTGCGCCCATTGCGGCAGCGCCGATATCCACCAGGACGAAGACACGTTGGACACCTGGTTCTCCAGCGCGCTGTGGCCTTTTTCCACGCTGGGCTGGCCCGGGGAAACACCCGACCTCGCGTATTTTTACCCCACAAGTACCCTTGTTACCGCTTACGACATCATTGGGTTCTGGGTGTCCCGCATGATTTTCTCCGGCCTCAAATACACCGGCAAGGCGCCCTTCCACACGGTGCTCATCCACGGCCTTGTGCGCGACGAGCAGGGCCGCAAGATGTCTAAAAGCCTGGGCAATGGCATAGACCCGCTGGAGGTGATTGACACCTACGGCGCCGATGCGTTGCGCCTGACGCTGGTGGTGGGTTCCACCTTGGGGAACGACCAGCGGTTCTCACCTGAAAAGGTGACGTCCTCGCGAAATTTTGCCAACAAGCTGTGGAATGCCGCGCGCTTTGTGCTGATGAACCTGCCTGCCGGTTTTGCGCCGGGCTTGCCCGCGCCGGACGCTTTGGAATTGAGCGACAAGTGGGCTGTATCGCTTTTTAATGAACTGGCTGCAGAAGTGACGGAGAACCTTGAACGCTTTGAGTTTGGCTTGGCGGCGCAGAAGGTGTACGACTTTGTGTGGGATACTTTATGCGATTGGACGATTGAAATTGCCAAACCGCGCCTTAATGGCGACGACGCCCAAAGTGCCGACACCGCACGGCGGGTGTTGGTGTGGCTGCTGTCGGGCGCGCTGAAGCTGCTGCACCCCTTCATGCCATTCATCACGGAGGAAATTTACCGCGCACTGCCCGGCAGCGAGGAGACCATCATGACCCAGCCCTGGCCGGTGCGTGACGAAGCCCTTTGCTTTGCCGCCCAGCAGGACGCCTTTGGCGAGGTGGTGGATGTTATCCGCGCGGTGCGTGCCGTGCGGGCCGAGATGAATGTGCACCCGGCCAAACGCACGCGGCTGATTGTTGAAACGGCGAAGCCGGAGGTGTTTGAGGCGGGCGCGGTGGTTTTGCAGCGGCTGGCCGGCGCCGACGCAGTGCAGACGGTGGAGCAATTTGCGGGCGACGCGGCCGGGATGGTACAGCTGGCCATGCCGGTGGCGCGGGTGTTCATTCCCATGCTGGAACTGGTTGACCGCGAAAAGGAACTGGCCCGCCTGGCAAAAGAACTGGAAGCCGCCGAAAAGGAACTGGATAACCTGAATGGGCGGCTGGCGAACAAGGGCTTTGTGGAAAAAGCGCCGGAAAAGGTGGTGCAGGATATCCGCGACAAGCTGGCCCGCGCGCAGGAAAAGCGCGAGCGCCTGCGGGAAAGCCTGGCCGCCCTGAATGCCGCTGAGTAGCGCGTGTGCCATTGCCGCTTTGCAGGCACACTCCGGGGAAAAGAAGCGGAAAATGCTCTGATGAAAAGATGTAAAAAGAATATAAAAAGAATATAAAAAGAATCGGAGATTGTGCTTGACACTCTCTGCTGGGTTGTGATAATATAATTGAGCGCCCTGCGGAAGCTTGGCGGCCCGCACCTTGAAAATTAAACAATATTGGAAGCTTGAGGAACCCTTAGAGCCGGTGCAAGGCGAAGGGGCAGGAGAGCGGAAGCGAGCGAAGAACCAGCGAAGGGAAGCAGCATATAGAGCAGAGAGCGCGAGGGGAAGAGCGAGCGGAAGCGGGAAGCCCAAAGCCAGGAACCGGCCGGGCGCGGCGAGAGCCGCGTCCATTGAGCCAAACTTGAGAGAGATTGGCGAGAGAAGAAAATTCCTTAAAAGCAGTAATTCTAGCGCAAAGCGTTGGAATGATGCTGGGAAGAACACTTGGTGTACGGTGAGATTTTTTTGGTGAGAGCCATAAAGATACCATTAACTAAAGAGTTTGATCCTGGCTCAGGACGAACGCTGGCGGCGCGCCTAACACATGCAAGTCGAACGGAGCACACATGGATGAGCCTTTCGGGGTAAATTCGGGTGTAGCTTAGTGGCGAACGGGTGAGTAACACGTGAGTAACCTGCCCTTAAGTGGGGGACAACATTTGGAAACAGATGCTAATACCGCATAAGACCACGGAGCCGCATGGCTCTGAGGCCAAAGGAGCAATCCGCTGAAGGATGGACTCGCGTCTGATTAGCTGGTTGGCGGGGTAACGGCCCACCAAGGCAACGATCAGTAGCCGGACTGAGAGGTTGAACGGCCACATTGGGACTGAGACACGGCCCAGACTCCTACGGGAGGCAGCAGTGGGGGATATTGCACAATGG
>QMCE01000862.1_pt1 | contig 16155 bp, 19 predicted proteins | sample 1821851 | NCBI WGS metagenome assembly QMCE01 (sample SAMN09453174, study PRJNA476694) | Termite gut metagenome, whole genome shotgun sequencing project. | isolation source: worker | host: Odontotermes sp. | place: South Africa:Pretoria | collected 2016-01-28
GAGCGGCGGTACGCTTCATTGCTTTATGTATTTGCTTATGGGTCATAAGGGTTTCCTCCTTTGGTTTGGTGGAATGCAGGGAACGGGATGGGGGAGTGCTTCCCGTTCCCTGCCGGATGGGTTATTTCTTACGGTTCTTCTCGGTGCGGTATACGATGATGCCAAGGATGATTGCCGCTAAGAGTAAGCATGCTAAGAGTAACATTGCCGGTGACCTCCTTTAGGCGCTGGCTTCGACTGTGATTTCCTCGACCTTGCCCCAACGGTTATAGAGCAGACCGACCACATCGCCGGGCTTTACTTTCTGACCGTCTAGTTTCGCGTCTGTGACGTATGTACGCTGACACGCGATACCTTCCACGCCTTTTCTCTCGTAGCCGAGGAATAGGTTCTTGCCTTGGACTTCCCTTGTCTCGCCTTCCGGCGTGAAATTACTTTGCTGAACTCCGAGGACTGTCATTTTTTCCATGTTCTTTCTCCTTTCATAATGTTTGGGTTTTATCGTTACCGAGTGCGCACCTCGGAGGACGAACGGGGGAGGGAGAACGCGCTCGCCGCTGGGCAGGGGTTCCCGCCTATGCGGGAGACGGCGGGAACCCGCCGCGAAAGCGTGGGTCGTTGCTTGGGGCGGGTGCTGCCGTCAAGGTCGGGTCGTATTTGCTTGCGGGAGACGCAAATCTCCACCCTTCCCTTGACGGCGGGGACGTGCAAGGTGTATACTACATATAGTATACCGTATCGGGCGTGACACCATAGAAAGGAGGTGTCAGAATGGAGTTACTTAGCGCGGCGTTCGAGTTTGTCACAAAGCCCCTTATGCTTGTGATAATCGGAGTTACTGTCGTTCTTCCATTCGCACTTAAGAAACTCAAATCACGTTAATCTCTCGCGCTCAACACTGATAATGCACGCCCGATACGATACCTAAGCATGTTGAGGGATTGATTGACGTTTCGGCTGGTGCTCAACGTCCGGCACCACCCCAAAGCCGATGGGGTGGGGCTGATTAGTGGCTCAACCCCCGAGAAGCCAGTAACTATTGTGCGGCGGTCTATACAAGCCGATCACCGGGTTTGTAGGTACATTTTGCAAATTCCATATTGCGGAATCTCGGAATTCGTATTGTCAATGAATCTGCTACTATCGGGACATTGCGCCGCTTGTAGTCTTGTACTTCGCTCGCTTCCACGCGCCAACGACCATTGAGAAGGTATCCGCAAAGTTCACCCTTTTGCAGAAGTGTTTTAATCGTGTCCCGTCCGGCGTTGAATTCGCGCATGAGGTCGGGGATTGTGTAGTCTTTTGTTTTGTCGTGGGACACTTGCTTCACCTCTTTTCATTTTTGCTTGACTTGCTTTTATTTATTAGATATACTTGATATGGTATAGCGTATCGGGCGTGACACCATAGAAAGGAGGTGTTGCGCGAATGTGGAAACTTTTTCTTGCCATACTGAGCTTTGTGTTCAATCCACTAGTTTTCGTTTCCATTGTCGTTTGTGTTCTTAAACACAAGCTACATCCTCGTTAAACCACAACGATTTTCACCGATAATGCACACCCGATACGATATGCCTACCTGCTATGGGTTTAGATTGATACCCGCGCTTGTGACTACTGCTCCAATTATGAACGCAGTTACCGCCCATATAATGCCACGCCAAAAGGGGATAAGGTCAAGCTCCTTTGTTAGTTTCCTAAGCTCTTTCTTCGTCATGCCGTTCACCTCCTTTTGCTTTCTACCGGAGTAGAATCAACGAGCCATTAATAAGCCGTATTCTGGCCCTTGCTCATATTCTACTATAGTAGAAATCTTTTGTCAATAACTTTTTGAAATTTTCTTGAAATTATTTTCCTGTTCGGTTATACTGCAATTGGAGGGGAACACAATGACAAAGGAATCCACTATCTTTGCCAAGAATCTTCTTTACTACATGCACGTTAATGACAAGGTTCAAAATGACCTTATTATTGACCTCGGTATTAATAAATCTACTATCTCTACTTGGTGTAACGGAATAAAATTTCCTCGTCACAACTCCATTAAATTACTATCCGATTACTTCGGTATCGACATGTCCGATCTTACAGAAGAAAAACCTATATATACCCACTCGAAAAAGAAAGAGGCTGAAAGAATCTTCGCTACTCTTCCAGAGGATAAACAAGCGCAGGCTCTTGATTATCTCCGTTTTCTCGCAAGGAACACAAATACAGGAATATAAAATCATCGTCTCCTATCTTATCCAGTAACTCTCTTAACTCATCCAATTTTTTATGTACCCCCTCAATCATTGCATACGCTTGTACTTTTATTGTACGCCTGTTTTCTGCTCTTGTCAAGAACTTTTTGGGGTGATTTTATGCTTGCAGAACGTCCTAAGAATACCGAGTTTACATGGTGTGAATCTCGGAAAAAGCTTCGTAAACGAATCAAATTCGGCGAGAAATGGTACGATATTTACGGAGACAGCGACAAAGAAATTAAGTCCAAAATCAAAGCTATGGAGAAGTCATACGAGGAAGGGCTTTCCTTTCAAGAAAATCCTACTGTTGCGCAGTATATTCTAAGGTGGTTTCCTGTCAAGTCTGCCGGGCTATCATATGGGCATGTCGCTACTCTCCGTTCCATCGTAAACAACCATATCGCCCCCTCTATCGGCTCTTTGCGGCTTCGGGAGGTCAAACCTCTAAACATTCAAAGTATGCTTGCGGCTCGTCAATCCTTGTCGCACTCCCATCTATCGAAAATCCTTGTGTATGCGCGTCAAATTTTTGATTCAGCAATAGACAACGGTTATATCTTACGTAACCCCTGCGACCGAATAACCGCCGCAGGTCAACCTCCAAATAAGCGCGGTATACTAACCGATGAACAAGTCGAACATCTATTAAATGCAGTAAGCGACACCCGCGCTTATCCTTTTTGCGTCCTCGCTATCTACACGGGTATGCGCCGCGAAGAAATACTAGGGCTACAGCTTGACTGTGTTCACTTAAACGAACGCGCTCCATATATTGACGTTAAACGTGCCTTGCACTTCGAGGGAAACAAAGGGATTGTAAACGACACCTTAAAAAGTGAAGCGTCGTACCGCAGTATACCGATTCCGAATCTTCTGTATTCGATTCTCCTTGACATTACATTATCCTCGGACAGCGATTATGTTGTTCCCTCCGCTGATGGAACGCATATGAGCCAAATGGCATATAAACGCCTTTGGGAGCAAGTGACGCGCCGTGTTCCGTTCTATGTAACCCCTCATATGCTCCGGCATACTTACATTACCAAGCTATGCGATAGCGGTATGGACATTAAGAAAATACAATATCTTGCAGGACATTCAAGTGTTGAATTAACCCTCGACATATACGCTCATACGGTAAACAATCGCCCCGATGAATTGTCAAGAGATATTACGAACATCTTTTCGGGGGTCAATTCGGGGGGCAATCATGGAAGTGAATCAGCGTAATGATTGCAATTGCCTATTTTTTGGGTTTCTATTTTTTGTCTCCGACTCTGAAGGCCGTGGGTTCGAATCCCGCCGGGTGTACCATCCCAGAACCGCCGTAGCTGTAGGCTTGCGGCGGTTTTTAGAGTTTATTGTTACAGACGGGAGGAGCACGCAATGGAAGAGGATTTGCAGCGTCTGCGCAAGCAGACCGACGAACGCTATCAATCTGATATCAACGAGATTCTATCGCACCGTTATGACGGAGGAGCGGACTTTTGGACGACTCCGGATAAGCGTCTGCTGAAAGGTTCCCCGTTTTCAGCGTATAACAGCGCGCTTCTGCTGCTGGAATTGGGAGTAAAGCCCTCCGACCCTCTCTTGAAGGAAGTCGCCGGACTGTTCTTTGACGCGTGGCGGGAAGACGGTCGTTTTCAGCTATATCCCAGAGGAGCGATTTACCCCTGCCACACCGCTCTTGCCGCACATCTCCTGTGCGAAATGGGGTACGAATCAGACGTCAGGGTGCAAAAAACACTGCGCCGCCTTATGGAGACGCAGTACGCCGACGGCGGCTGGCGGTGCAATAAGTTTTCATTCGGACGCGGCCCCGAAACGGAATTTTCGAACCCCATGCCCACGCTGGCCGCCCTAAACGCGTTCCGTTTCACAAAATACTTGAATGCCGAGCCTGCGCTTGACCGGGCAGTGGAATTTCTGCTGAACCATTGGGTAATCAGAAAACCGATAGGCCCCTGCCATTATGGGATAGGGACGCTGTTCATGCAGACGGAGTACCCGTTCGGGAATTACAACCTTTTTCAATATGTCTATGTGTTGTCGTATTACGATAAAGCGAAAAAGGACGGACGGTTTTTAGAAGCGTTTCACGCGTTGCGGACAAAACTTTCCGATGGCAGGATTGTCGTGGAGCGGGTCGTACCCAAACTCGCGAAGCTCAATTTTTGCAAAAAGGGCGCGCTTAGTGACTTGGCTACGGAGCGATACCGGGAGATTTGCAAAAACCTTATGAAATATTAACCCCGCGCAATTTTCATGCCTGTATATTCTTACCCCTTATTCACTCCGGCTTTCACGCAGAGTAAGCAATTCGGGAATATGCAGATGCACCAGCGCTTCCAGTTCCAGATCGGCGATGACGGTGTTGCGGCCTTCGGCATATTCGGCGTCAACCCACTCTTTAATTTTTACCACCCGTTCGTCGCGCTTATCAATTGTGTTCTTCTCGGTCAAGGAATAATACGTATTGATCCACGCGGCGATCCCGGCCGCGCCCGAATGAGAGTCGACTACGACAATCGGCGGGCGTCCCAGAATGTCTGTCGTGTTGAAGATATTATATATCTCCTCGTCCTTCATCAGCCCGTCGGCGTGGATACCGGCGCGGGTGGCGTTGAAGGCGCGCCCTACGAAAGGTGTGCGGGGCGGTATCTCATAGTTCAGCTCGTTTTCAAAGTATTCGGCGATCTCGGTAATCACCCTCAGATCCGGCCCGCCCTGCCCGCCGCCTTTGAGCTGACAGTACTCGACGCACATTGCCTCTAATGGCGTGTTGCCCGTGCGTTCCCCGATTCCGAGCAGCGAGGTGTTGACCGACGCGCATCCGTACAGCCACGCGGTTACGGCGTTTGGCACTGCATTGTAAAAATCGTTGTGACCGTGCCATTCCAGCATTTCACTGGGTACGCCGGAATAGTTTACAAGGCCGTAGATGATCTGCTGCACGCTGCGGGGCAGTACGACGCCGGGGATGGAAGTGCCAAGCCCTAGCGTGTCGCACGCGCGGATTTTCACGGGGATGCCGGAATCACGCATCCGCTTCATCAGTTCCGCGGCAAAGGGCAGAACAAACCCGAAAAAGTCGGCGCGGGTAATGTCCTCAAAATGGCAACGGGGACGAATTCCGGCCTCCAGCGCCGCGTCGACAATGGCCAAATAGTTTTTCATCGCCTCGGCGCGCGTCCATTTCATCTTTTTAAAGATATGGTAATCCGAACAGGAAACCAATATGCCGGTCTCTTTCAGCCCCATCTCCTTGACCATTTGAAAATCCGCGATATTTGCGCGGATCCAAGAGGTAATCTCGGGAAACTCATACCTTTTGGCTTGACAGGCGGCAACCGCCTCCCGGTCTTTTTTTGAGTACAGAAAATATTCCGACTGCCGGATGATTCCCTGACCGTTGTCCAGACGGTGGAGCAATTCATACAGATGGACGATCTGCCCGACCGAATACGGCGAGCGCGCCTGCTGGCCGTCGCGGAAGGTGGTATCGGTAATGTAGATATGTTCCGGAAAATTCATCGGAACCACGCGCTGGTTAAAAATCAAGCGCGGGATTTCGTTATACGGATACATGTTGCGGAACAAATTGGGTTTCTCAACATCCATGAAATGATAGCCAAATTCCAAAAGCCCGGTGTTTTTATTTAAAATCGGTTCCATATTGTGCGCCTCCTTTATCTGTATTCGTCTAGCATCTCTTTTACCAACGAGATAACGGTTTCTGCCGCATCGCGCATCCCGACATCTCCGGAAAATGTTTTGTCACGCTTTGTTATTTCGACAACGCCTCTGCCAATGGTCTTTGGGCTTGCCACAATACGCAGCGGCACACCCAAAAGATCGGCGTCTGAAAACATAACCCCGGCGCTCACAGGACGATCGTCATATAAAACCTCGACGCCCGCGCTCAACAAAGCGTCGTATAGCTCTTCAGCAACCGTGCGCACCTCTCCGTTATCGCTACGGAGCGCGCAGATATGCACCTGCCAAGGAGCGATCGACATCGGCCAAATAGGGCCGTAAGCATCGTGGCGCACTTCGCATACCGACGCCATCAGGCGACCAACGCCGATACCGTAACAGCCCATAATCGGGTATTGAGACGCGCCGTCTTGGTCGGTATATTGCATGTCCATGGCTCTTGTATAATTCGTCCCCAGTTGAAAAATGTTTCCTACTTCAATGCCCCTTTTTAGGGTAATATCCGGTTTTCCGCATTTCGGGCATACGCCGCCGTTGTACGCTTTAGCAAAATCGTGATGTCTCACCGGCCCGTCCAAATCGCGCTCAATGGAAAAACCGGTATAGTGGAATCCATCTTGATTCGCGCCGCAAACCAAATTTTTCGCGCCCATCAGCGAGGTGTCAAATAACACGGTTGCTTTTGCGTTGAGTTGAATCGGGCCGACATACCCAAACGCGATAGCGCTGTCCGCTTCTGATTCAGCCGGATGGATTTCCTCTCCTAAAAAATTACGGAGTTTGGTTTCATTCACATCCAAATCGCCGCGAATGAAGACAATCACCGCTCCGTTATCGGTATTCTTCCGATAGATAACCGCCTTACAAAGTCGATCCGGCGCAACTTGCAAAAAACCGCATACCTCTTCGATAGTCTTTTGTCTTGGCGTAGCTACAAGCGTCAGTTCTCTGTCCCCGGCTTCGGTTTTTGCTGTAACACATTCCGCGACCTCCATATTGGAACGGTAGTCGCACGCTCCGCAGACAACCAACGTATCTTCCCCAACATCAGTCAGCAACATGAATTCGTGCGCAACTTTACCGCCCATCATGCCGGAATCCGACTGCACGGAAATTACTTCAGGCACGCCCGTGCGGGCAAAAATGCGCTCGTACGCTTGGTAACACCGTTCATAATACCCTTCCAAATCTTTCTGAGAAGTGTGGAATGAGTATGCGTCCTTCATCGTAAACTCACGAACGCGGATTAAACCGCCGCGGGCACGGGGTTCGTCACGGAATTTCGTTTGGATCTGATACACCATAAAAGGATAATTAATATACGAACGCGCCGCATCCCGCGCAAGATGAACGACCGCTTCCTCGTGGGTCATCCCCAGTACCATATCCACATCATTTCTGTCTTTAAAGCGAACCAATTCACTGCCGACGCTTTCATATCGCCCCGATTCCTTCCACAGTACCGCCGGCATAACAACAGGAAACAATACCTCCTGCCCTCCAATCCGATCCATTTCCTGCCGGATAATTGCTTCGATTTTCTGTGTTATGCGTTTTGCGGGCATATAAAGAGAGAAAATTCCGCTCCCAACATTTTTTATAAATCCACCACGCACCATAAAAATATGGCTTGCTATCTGGCATTCGGCAGGAGTTTCCTTAAACCTCATCCCCAACAGTTGGTTCATCCTCATGCGTTAGGCCTCCCACAAAAGGTTTTCTGCCATTGTACCGCCTGAACGCGCGAAAGTCAAGCGCGATACATAGAATGTGTTAGGGGCGCGCATTGCGCGTCCACAAATGCCACGGACGACCGAGGGCCATCGTCCCCTACCGGATTTTCGTGATTATAATTGACTTTGCCCTAATTTATGTTACAATATGGAGGTGGACTATGTTTGTTTTTGACGCGCACTGCGACACGCTGTCGACAGGCCGTTCCCTGTGGAAAAACGGCGGTCATGTGGATATAGCGCGGCTGAGAACCCGCGGCCCCGGTATACAGGTCATGGCGGCTTATGGTTCCGATCAACTCTTACAGCTCGACCGTTTGGAAGCGGTGTCCGGCAGCGCGAACTGCGCCCTGCTTCCGGCTGTTGAGGGCGGCGACACGGTGGAAAATCTGGACGGCTTGGCTCCGTTTTTGTCGCGCAAGCCTGTTTTTTTCGGGCTCACATGGAATCATGACAACCGTCTCGCGGGCGGCTGCAAAGGCGCGGGCGGCGGCTTAACGTCCTTGGGGCGTGACGCCATACGAACCTTGGAGAATGAGGGAATCCTGATCGACCTATCCCATGCCTCGGAACAAACTTTTTGGGATGTTATGGAATACACAAGGGCAACGCCGGTCGTATCCCATGCCTGCTGCGCCGCCCTTTGCTCCCATCCGCGCAACCTCAACGATGCGCAATTAAAGGAACTGGCGGAAGCCGGAGGCGTGTTGGGCATTACTTTCTACCCGCCGTTCCTGACAGGGCAGGACGAGGCGTCGCTGACTGACGTGGTACGGCATATCGAACACGCCGTTTCTGTTATGGGGCCTGAGCATGTGGGGATCGGAAGCGACTTTGACGGCTGCGAATTGCTTCCGGAAGGGATTGCAGGAACGCAGGACATTCCCTCGCTGATCAACGCGCTGCCGTTTGACGAGCATACACGCGGTCTGATCGCAGGCGGGAATTTTTTGCGAATTTTGCCCAGCCGGCAGGAGGAGCGGCGGGCGAACGAAGTTCGCCCCTATGCCTGACGGTATCTGCGCAGCCGGATTTGGGGGTGACGCGCTATCTTACCGGAGAAAGTCCCCAAACGCACGGGGAAACGGCGCCGCCGCCTCGCGTTCGGCATTTCGGCGGGCGTTTTGTTGAGCGTTATTGCCGGACTGCTGATTTGGCAGCGCGAGACGATATATTTTTTAATGAATCCCGACCGTATACAGATTAAAAGCGCGCAGGAAATACAAGCCGCGCTTCTTATGGGTGATTACGGCAGCGTTTACGTTTCCGAAGACGGATTATCTTACAGTTTATTGGATGGAACGATCGCGCTCAATGTGGCTTTCGCCGGAGGGGAACTGTCCCGGATGGACGCGGTGTTTAATGTCTATTCCATTCCGATCAAAACCGTCTCCAACGCGCTGAAGCAGGCGCATTTCGTCCTTTCCCCTTACCTCACCCCACCGGAGATCAATGCGCTCTGCGCCCTGATCGCGCTGGAAATGCCGGGATATACCACCGCCAACGAGATGGACTACCGGCGGCAAATCGGGGTTTACACCGTTACCGTCAGCGGAAGCCTAATCACCGGCAACGCATCGGTCAGCGTTGCGCATAATTGAAAATCCAAAACGGGGAGGCGTTACGATGCAAGAGGAGAAGAAACCGAACAGAATCATTATTTTTGCCTTGGCGTCACTGCTCACAAGTTCGGTTTTATCCGCCGTGCTTGCGATCGCCGGGTTTTTGGCGGTGCTTCCTTATTTTATTTTTATCTCCGCCGTTCTTCTGACCCCTTTTGTTAACGTCTTTTTATACGCGCTGTACGCCGGAAAGAACTTGGATCCGACCGTTCGGCGCGCCGTCACCGGTATTGTGTCGGCGCTGGGGGCTTATATGTTTGTCTGCTTCATGATGGGCGTGGTATCGGGCGTTTACGGCGCGGTTCCCCTTGAAATGGAGGAAATGCAAGAATTTGAGCTGGGCGAATACACCGGAAATCTTCCTGCTGTCTTTGGGAACGCTTTGGCGTATTTCGTTTCACCGGGGCGGCTTTGGCAGGATGTTGCGGCGCGCGGGGAGAGAATGTGGGGCCTGATTGCCGCTTCCGCCTTTTTCGCGCAGATCGGGCTGCCGCAATTGTTCATTCCCGCAAGAGTCAAATTGCCGGAACCGGCCGGAGTTGCTCATCAAAAAAAAGCCGTACAAAAACAAAAGAAAAGGTAGGGAATGCCCATGCTGCGCAGAGGAAAAGAAAATTATTACTTAGACATTGCCGAAACGGTTTTGGAACGCGGGACATGCCTCCGCCGCAATTATGGCGCTATCATCGTTAAAAACGACGTGATTGTTTCAACCGGTTACGCGGGCGCGCCGCGCGGGAGGCAAAACTGCACCGATATCGGCGAATGTACCCGAAAAAAACACAACGTGGCGCACGGGGAACGGTATGAACTTTGCCGCAGCGTCCACGCCGAGGCAAACGCCATCATCGCGGCGGCCCGGGAGCAAATGCTCGGCTCCACCATGTATTTAGCCTGTCACGACGCGGACGGCAATCTGGAGGCGAACGGCACCCCTTGCCCTATGTGCCGCCGCCTGATTATCAACGCGGGCATTTCCCGGGTGATTGTCCGCAATACGAGGGATGCCTTTACTGTAATAAGCGTCAGGGACTGGGTGGAAGACGACGATACGGTGTGAGAGGCTATTTTGCGGCGCCATTTATTGGTTGTTGATTGTTTTTTTGCGTGGTGTATGATATACTGTGCTTATGAACAGTACTGTAAAGGAGCTGAATGAAAGATGATTCAAACATATCAAGGGTACTTTCAAGCAGACGGGCGTTTTATACCGGACAGCAGGCTGGCTCAGATACCGATCATGCGACGAGCGATCGTTAATGTCTTTGATGAAGAGATTTCCGAGAAGCCGGATTCACAGAAACAAAGAGAAGCTCTAATAAAGTTCTCCGCCGGATTGAGTAAAATTTCTGACGAACCACTTGACGAAACCTTTGACGCAGTTATAAATGAACGTTTTAATATTGGAAGAGAGATGGATCTATGACTTACGCTCTTGACACCAATATTTTAACCCTTTTTCTTAGAGAAGATGAAGGAGTCTACAAAAACGCTAATATTGCATTTGACAACGGACATAAGTTTATTATTCCGCAAATGGCGGATTATGAAGTCAGAAGAGAATTGTTGGCAAAGGGAATGCGCAAGAAATTGCGGGAGTATATGGAATTCCGGCAAATCATTCCTGTTGGTGCATTCGATGAAAGTGTTTGGGAAAAGGCTATCCACATCTATGTATCATTAAGAAATAGCGGGAAATCGATAGGAGACGCCGACATTTTTATCGCCGCTTATTGTCTTGTAAACGACTGTAGTCTCATTACACGCAATACAAAACATTTTGAACATATTGAGGGGTTGTTGCTTATCAAATGGTAATAACACCGATAATAGCTACAACGGCGCGCCTCGGCGCGCCGTACTCATTTTGCATGTTTTTTAAGAAACTCTTAAGATTTGTATCAACCCGTTTGTAAGAAAACACTGATACACTGGATTTCGTAAAGGAGGGAACCGGATGACCATTCTCGTTTGCGACGACGACCGCGAGATTGCCGAGGCGATCGGTATCTATCTGCGACACGAGGGGTATAGCGTCCTGACGGCGCACACCGGGCCGGAAGCCGTGGAGGCGGCGCGGGAGCATGACGTGCAACTGATTATCATGGACGTGATGATGCCCGGCTTCGACGGGATCCGCGCGACGCTGCGTATCCGGGAAGGCAGCAATGTGCCGATCCTGATGCTCTCGGCCAAGAGTGAGGACACAGACAAGATCATGGGGCTGGGGATGGGCGCGGACGACTACCTCACCAAACCTTTCAACCCGCTGGAACTGATCGCGAGAGTCAAAAGCCTGCTGCGGCGGTATACACAACTCGGCGCGCAGGACGTAACCCCGACGGTGTACCGAAGCGGCGGACTGGAACTGAACAACGAAAGCAGAACGATTACGCTGGACGGCGAGCCGGTGCGCCTGACCCCGGTGGAACTGCGGATTCTGTCCTTCCTGCTTATCAACGCGGGTCGCGTCTTTTCGATCACGCAGATCTACGAAAACGTGTGGGACGAACCGGCGTACAGCCCCGAAAACACCGTGGCGGTGCATATCCGCCGTATCCGCGAAAAGATTGAAATCGACCCGAAGAATCCAAAATACTTGAAGGTGGTGTGGGGACTTGGCTACAAACTTGAGAAGATTTAGCCGCAACGCTTGGGTGAAAGCCGTTTCGTTTTTCCTCTTTGTCGCGTGCGCCGTGACGATCGTTTTGGTGTCCTATTACCTCAACGAAGAGACAAAAGGTGACAATTACAAGGAAGGCATCAACCTTTACGATCATCTGGCAGGACATTCGTTTGAGAATAGCCAATACTTGAGCAGGATTATTAACACAGAGTTCAATAATCTTCTCAATGATACAGGCTTTTCTAATGATACGATAGAGGAAGCTAAGGAGCGAGCCGAAGAGAACAAGAACGATTTTGGCAAAGAGGGGCGAATTCTATATTTTATTAGCATGCCTCATCTACGTACGTCAAACAATGTTTTAAGCGAGGAGGAATTCAAAAAAAGCGCTTCTTACAGGGGAATTACAGAACTTCCGGATTACGCCCAGACTCAATGGAACTCTCTTGCGGATGGATGGGAATACGATGCTACAAACCAAAGAATTGAAAATACGCGTGATCAATTTTATCAGAAAAACAAAGGAATTATCCGCTTTTCCTTCACGGAGACTTACACAGCATATCTAAGGGCTCTGTATACCAAACAAGGAAATTTCCTTTGGAACTTCGCCGGATTGTACATCACCCTCGGCGCGCTTACCCTGCTCTGCCTGATTCACTTACTGCTGGTTTGCGGGCGAACGGGAGACGAAGCGGTGCGGCATCCTTACCGTAAAAATGTTGCGCTATCGCCGATTTTTGACAGGCCGTGGCTTGATATGTCGCTGACTATTGTTATTATCTTTGATATCCTGTGCTCTTGGGCTATAGTCACCATTGGGAGCGATATGAGCGAGAATAATTTCAACCGATCTCAGGTGTTCAACGGCGTCTTAATAGGTCTGTTCGCCGCCGCTTCGCTTTGGTGGTTGCTTTGCGCCGTGAAGCGGATCAAAGACCGCTCAATCCTGCGCCATACGCTAATTTACGTCGTTCTGTCGGGCATCTTCCGCTTTCTGTGGAAGCACGGGTTAAAGCCCGCCGCAGGGGCTGCCCGTGACTTTTTCGCGGGACTGCCGCTGGTTTGGAAGAGCGCTGTTTGGACAGGCATGGGATTGTTTATCATATTGATTCTCTTCTTATACGGCTACGAGGGAGCTCCACTGGTTTTCGCCTACCTGCTCTTGCTGTGCGCGGCGGTGTATCTCCTCTACAAAACGTCATGCCTCGCGAAAATCGCCAAAGGGCTGCAACGTCTGGCCAAAGGCGACTACGACACGCCGACCGATGAGAGAGGCGCGTTGCGCCGGATGGCGCGCGATCTAAACGCCGCGACTGACGGCTTAAAAATTGCGGTTGAGAAGGAACTGACAAGCCAGCGCCTGAAGAGCGAACTGATTACCAACGTGTCTCACGATCTTCGCACGCCGCTGACGTCGGTGATTACCTACGCCGACTTGCTGCAAAACGAAGGGCTGGACGCCCCCGACGCGGGACGATATTTGGAGATCATCCGGCAGAAAGCGCAGCGGCTCCAAGCGCTGACCGAAGACTTGTTTGAGGCGAGCAAGGCGTCATCCGGCGAGACGCGCGCCGCGCCGGAAGCGCTGGACTTGAGCCAGTTGATTGAGCAGTCGCTCGGCGAAATGAGCGACCGTCTGCGCGCGGTACCGTTGGAAGTGCGCGTTTCGGGCGGCTGCGGCGCGGTGCTCGCCGACGGGCGGCTGCTCTGTCGTGTCTTTGAAAATCTGCTGCGCAATATCGAAAAGTACGCGCTGCCGCGCACCCGCGTATACATTGACACAACCGCTACAGACACAAGCGCTACAGACACAAGCGCTATCGTAACGCTGCGCAACATCTCGTCACAGCCGCTTGAAGGGAATGCCGAGCGCCTTTTTGAACGTTTCGCGAGGGGAGACGAGGCGCGTTCCAGCGAAGGCAGCGGCCTCGGCCTCGCCATTGTGAAGAGCTTTATGGAGCTGCAAAACGGTTCCTGCGAACTGTCCGCCGACGGCGATTTGTTTAAGGTTATTCTGACTCTGCCGCTCGCGGACGGGAAAACGCCTGAAAAACAAGATGATCCCGCTCCGCAGGCGGAAGGGGGCGGCGCAACCCGCCATCCTTACCGGGAGCTTGCCGCGGCTTTCGGGAACCTATTTCGGAATGACGGAAAGGATGGGTGACGCGTTTATTTTCGGGGGTGGCGTTTTGCCGCCCCCGAAAATACCGATACGGTCGCAATTGCATCGCTTTATTCTCTTTTATACTGCTGTTCTTCCGCTTAAAATTTCCTTGTAATCCACATAGTTTTTCGCGAGCAGTGCGGGAGTGTCCAGCCCGTACGGGCATTTTGAGACGCATTGTCCACAATGCGTACAATCCTCAATTTTCCCCATCATCGCCTGTGACGCTTCGGTCAAATGCTGTGCCGAGGGGGAGCGCCGGATTAACAGCGACATGCGGGCGCATGTATGGATTTGGATTTCTGCCGGGCAGGGCATACAATAGCCGCAGCCGCGGCAGAATTTTCCGCTCAGGGCGGCGCGATCCACTTCAATTGTCGCGCGCAGAACGCCGTCCAATTCCGGGGGGCTTTTTTGGAATGCGAGGAACTCGTCCAGCTCCCGCTCTCTCTGCACACCCCAAATGGGCAGCACGTTATCATATTGCGCCATGAAAGCAGCCGCCGCGCGGGCGTTGGTAATCAAGCCGCCGGAGAGCGCTTTCATCGCGATGAAGCCCACTTCACGCTCTCGGCAGAGCACGGTCAGGGCGATTTCTTCCTCCGAGGACAGATAGGAAAACGGGAACTGCACGGTATCATACAAGCCGGATTCAACCGCTTTCCGCGCCGTTTTCAAGTGGTGCGCGGTAATCCCGGTGAACCTGATTTTTCCCGAACGGCGGGCTTCCAGCATGGCTTCATACAGACCGGAAGCGTCGCCGGGTTTCGGGGCAGGACTGATGTTGTGGAATTGGTAGAGGTCAATATAATCTGTCTTCAATAAACCAAGGCTTGTATCCAGGTTCTTTCGGAACTCTTCGGCGTCGGACGCGCCGGTTTTGGTGGCGAGGATAATCTTGTTCCGGACGTCTCCCAGCGCGCGCCCGATTTTTTCCTCGCTGTCGGTATAGGCGCGGGCGGTATCGAAGAAGTTGATTCCGCCGTCATAAGCCTTGCGTAAAAGGCGCTCTGCCGCCGCCATGTCCACCCGTTGAACAGGCAGCGCGCCGAAACCGTTTTTCGCGGCGGTTAACCCGGTTCTTCCCAATGTTACGAAGTCCATAATGATTCCTCCTATGTGAGTTTTTTCGCGGCACGGGAACCCGCCTGATGCGTCAGGGTCAGCAGACTGCGTACCAACTGCGGGTATTCCTCACTGAGGGTGTCATGAGAGATGCCGGGTAATTGAGGCGGGTTGCTTTTTTGATACAGGATAGCCAGAAGCCGCGCTTCGCTCTCCGCCATATCCGCGTCGGACGCCGGCCCATAGGCGCGGTCCGGAGCGGAGAAAAGGCCGCTGGTACCCCCTTGCGCGCAGAAATGACGGAACATCTTATAGACCGCGCCGCCGAAATAATTGGTCAGTTCGGTCGTTAGCGCCGTACTGTCCGATCGGCCCGCGATATCAAAGAGGACGCTTACGGCATTGACAACCATCTTGCGGCCCAGCATAGAGGAAACAGAGGCGCGCCCGAGACGGTTTTGCTTATCGGACTGCGCGTCATAGACCCCTTCGGGATCCAGCGCCGCTCCGTCCCGCACCAGCGTACGCCCCAGCATATAGTCGGCGGAGACTCCGTAAAAATCACAGGCGCGGACGATAAACGGCAGCCCCGGCTCACGCGCCCCCGTTTCATAATGGCTCAGAAGAGCTTGCGATATACCCAGCGCTTCAGCCGCGTTTCGCTGGCTGAGACCTCGTTCTTTGCGTAAAAACGCCAAAACGCGGGAAAAATCCGTCGCCATATCCTTATCCCCCTTGTAAAACAGCAAGTATATTATATGAGGCGGATTACGGAAAGTAAAGAAAATTTTGCGCAGATTGCCGAAAAAGGGGGGGAAATCTAGCGTTGTGAAGCTATTCCGCCAATGGGCGGCGGATGTGCTCTCCGCAAGCCGTCCGATGCTTCGATTCGGAAAGTGGAGCAATAACTCAAGGATCTGTTAAACTGCGGCAAGAATATGATCCAGGCGCGAACGAGAGGAGGCATTCAGAGAGGCGTA
>QMCE01002550.1_pt1 | contig 16137 bp, 9 predicted proteins | sample 1821851 | NCBI WGS metagenome assembly QMCE01 (sample SAMN09453174, study PRJNA476694) | Termite gut metagenome, whole genome shotgun sequencing project. | isolation source: worker | host: Odontotermes sp. | place: South Africa:Pretoria | collected 2016-01-28
ATCTGGGCGACAAGCTTGGTGTCCGATCCCTGCGTCTTGATCAGGGCGAGTATGCTGACTTCCTCGCCCTTCGAATTCCGCGCAAGCAGGCGGTGCGGGACGTAGGGCTGCGTCAGGCCGTGGCCGTTTTCGGCGAGTTCGACGGAATGCTCCTGGATCATCACCCATTCGAAGCCGCAGTCTTTGAGCGTTTTCACATACTCGTAGGCGACGTCCGGGTGGTTCGGCAGCGCCATCTCCGCAGGCGAAAAGCCGCGAACCCGCGCGAGCGCGTCCCAGCCGAAAATCGCGCCGAAATGGTGCTGCCACGCCTTTACCTGGAGGCGGTAGTCCTGCGTCGGCGTCGAGGGGGCGACGGCGTGGCCCCAGGTGCAGCCGAGCCACTCGACGTTCCTTTGATAGCGCGTGTCCGTCGTCACCGTCCGCAGGGCGTCTATGACGTCCCAGAGACCCATTTTCGGCAGGCCGTGAAACAGGCAGCCGGAATAGTCCAGCATCACGCGGGGCGCCTTGCCCTGCCCGGCAAGCTCGGGGACGAGTTCGGCGATCCGCTTGTAGCACCAGTGGAACACGGGAGCGTTGTGGTTGTCGCCGACGCCCTGGTGCTCCATCATGTACTGGAGGTACGAAATGATGTCCGCCGTCCGCAGGTCGTCGCCGCCCGCGGGGACGAGGGGCTGCTGCATGTGGAGCGCTATGCCCCAGGCGGAATTGATGCCGGCGAAGTCGATGCCGGAATCCTGCACGTAAAAGGGGCCTTTCCGGCCGGTCGCGGCGTCCAGCTTCGACTCTTCGCCGCAGAAGTTCGGCCAGCCTTCAATCATCTCGTTCGCCATGCTTTTCCTTTCCGATGAAAAAACCCACAGCGTTATTTATCGACGCCGGAACGGGTTTTCTTTTCAAAATCAAGAAGCCAGCGCTTTCTGTCCACGCCGGAACTGTAGCCGCCCAGGCTGCCGTCGTTGTTGATCACCCTGTGGCAGGGGATGACGACGGAGAGGGCGTTCTGGCTGTTCGCCTGCGCGACGGCGCGGAAGGCGGCGGGCTTGCCTATGCGCCTCGCCAGCTCCGCGTAGGGTATCGTCTCGCCGAAGGGGATTTGCAGAAGCTCCTCCCACACGCGCGTCTGGAAGGTCGTGCCCGTCATCGCGAGGGGCGTCTCGAAGGCGCTGCGCCCGCCGGCGAAATACTCCCGCATCTCCCGCGTGACAGACTCCACCGTCGCGGACTCGCCCATCTCGATGCGGGCGCGCAGCTTCGTCTGGATGAGGGCGGCCTTCCGCTCCAGGCTTGACTGCTCGACGTAGTTGAGCATATAAAGGCGGGCGTCGTCGCCCGCCGCAAGCATCACGCCCAGAGGCGTGTCCAGCCAGCCGGCGCAGAGGACACGGTCGTAGCTCCGGCCCGCGCGGTACTTCAGGGTGCGGGCGAATGCTTCACGGGCAGCCCTGTCTGGATCCCCGTTTGGAAAAAGTTCCGTCATGGCAGCGCTCCTGATGGGCGACGGCATAGCATGCCCCGTGCTGAATATATTCTACCGCATTGGAGAATATATTGTATGCAGGCAAAATGCCGCGCCTCAAGATTCCGTTCCGGGAGGAACAATGCCGCGCCCTCCCGCCGCCAGCACGCCGCGGATGCAACCTTCATTATATATGCCGGGCGGGAGAAAATTCCTTCGGCAGCAGGAGAGCCTGCCCAGGCTCTGAGAAAGGAAAACGCATGGATCTCGAAGCCGTCCGCATCGACAGGGAAGCAAACGAGCTGGTCATTCTCGACCAGACGCGGCTGCCCGGGGAAGTCCTCCGCATCCGCCTCCGCGCGCAAAAAGACATCCACGAGGCAATACGCGCGCTCCGCGTGCGCGGCGCGCCCGCAATCGGCATCGCGGCCGGCTACGCCGCCTACCTCGCCGCGCTCGACGCGGACGCGAAGGACGCGCCCGGACTGCTGCAAAAATTCCTCGACGCGAAACGCTTCCTTGCCTCGTCCCGGCCGACGGCGGTCAACCTCTTCTGGGCGCTCGACAGGATGGAGCGGCGGCTCCGGAAGGAAATCGACCGCGCGCGCCCCCTTCCCGAAATCGCCGCCGCCCTCCTCGAAGAGGCGGACGCGATCAAGGACGAGGACATCGCCATGTGCCGCGCCATCGGAGAGAACGGGCTGGCCCTTCTCAGGCCGGGCATGGGCATTCTCACCCACTGCAACGCGGGGCAGCTTGCGGCAAGCAGGTACGGCACCGCCCTCGCGCCCGTCTACCTCGGGCAGGAGCGCGGCTACGCCTTCCGCGTCTACGCGGACGAAACGCGGCCGCTCCTCCAGGGCGCGCGGCTCACCGCCTTCGAACTCACGGCCGCGGGCGTCGACGCCACCCTCCTCTGCGACAACATGGCGGCGGCGCTCATGAAAACGGGGCGCGTCGACGCCGTGCTCGTCGGCTGCGACCGCGTCGCGGCGAACGGGGACGCGGCAAACAAGATCGGCACCTCCGGCGTCGCCATTCTCGCGCGGCACTACGGCATTCCCTTCTACGTGCTGGGCCCCACGTCCACAATCGACATGGCCTGCCCCGACGGGGACGCCATCGCAATCGAAAACCGCGACCCTGCCGAAGTCACCGAACTCTGGTACGAAAAGCGCATGGCGCCGGAGGGGGTCTCCGTCTTCAACCCCGCGTTCGACGTCACGCCGGCGGAACTGATCAGCGGCATCGTCACCGAGCGCGGCGTCGCGAGGGCGCCGTTCGCGCCCGTTTTCCGGGAATGGCTCGGCGGCGCGTGATCCCGCAACCGCCGGCCCGCAACCGCCGCCGTTGCATTCGGCGGGCGCAATCCATACCATTGCGATCGGCAACAGCTTCTCAGGAATCGGAACCCGCAATGGCCGAACAGAACGACAAATCCGCCGCCTTCGCCGAAGACGTCTCCGCCTCCCTCACGCGCGCGCTGGAGGAAATAGGCAGCCTCGCCGGCGAAAAAACGCGCTCCCGCGCCGCCGCGGCGAAAACGACCGTCGCCGCGCCCTCGGCGGAAAACATGGAGCAGGCGCTGGACTCCACGCTCAACAAGGCGCTGGGGAAGGCGAACGGCGACTTCCTCGCCACCCTCCTCGACGGCTCCGGAAACGACGATCCCGCGGACAGGGATTACGGAGAGCGCTACGAATACCTTGACATTCTCGGCGAAGGGGGACAGGGGAAGGTGCTCCGCTTCCGCGACACCGTCCTCGACCGCGACGTCGCGATCAAGGTCGTGCTGGAGCACCCGAACATACTCCCCACCTACGACCTCAGCCGCGACGAAACGGGAAGCCCCTTCTTCGTCATGAAAAAGGTCGAAGGCGTCAGCCTCGACGAACTGCTCAAGAAAGCGCACGCCACGGGCGCGGTGCATTCCGCGAAGGGAACGGGGGACTATTCCCGCAGGCGGCTCATCAATATCTTTCTTCAGGTCTGCAACGCCATCCAGTACGCGCATTCCCGGGGCGTCTGCCATCTCGACCTCAAGCCGCAGAACGTGACCCTCGGCCCCTTCGGCGAAGTGTACGTCCTCGACTGGGGCTTCGCGTCCCGCGCGAGCGACAGCCCGAAGATGGTGGCGGGGACGCCGCTCTATATCGCGCCCGAGCGCTTCAAGCCGGGCAAGCCGGACGCGCGCTGCGACATCTATTCCCTCGGCGTCATGCTCTACAGGATTCTCGTCAACCAGCTTCCCAGGGACGTCGGCAAAACCTCGTTCAAGGAATTCCGCAGGCGCATCAAGGACTTTCCCATCGTGCCGCCCCGGCAGCGCGACCCGCAGCTTCCGCGCGATCTCGAAGCCATCGTCATGAAGGCGATAAACGAGAACCCGGACGAGCGGTACCGCACCGTGGCGGAACTCGCAAGCGATCTCGAACGCTTTCTCGACATCCTGCCTGTCGAAGCCTATCGCGACAGCCTCGCCGGACGCGCCATGAAATTCGCCCGCAGGCACCGCGCGCCCGTCGCGGCGGGGGCGGTCATGTTCCTCGCGCTCCTCCTCACCGCCGGCATGTCCCTCCGCGCCCGGCGGCTCGAAGCCGTCGCCGAGGCGGAGCAGCGGCGGCTCGCCGAACGCGCCGAACTCACCCAGCTCCGCCTCAACGAAGAGCAGAAGCGCCGCGAAGCCGCGCTCGACGCCGCGCGCCGCGCCGAAGGCGACAGGCAGGCCGCCGTCGACCAGCAGCGCGCCGCCGAGGAGCGGCGCATGCGCCTGATCCGCCTCCGCGCCGCCGCGCGCGTGCCGATGGAGAAGGGCCTCGACATCATGGACAAGTCCAAGACCGCCCTCGACGCCGCGCCGAACCGCGAAAGCAGGAGGCGGCTCCTCCAGCCGGCAATCAGCCTCTTCACCCAGGCCGCGACCATGCTCGACGGCGACGGCGAGGGACGCCTGGACGCCGCCGGCGCGTACTACGCCCGCGCCCGCGCGCACGAGCAGGCATACGACTACGACCTCGCCATCGCCGACTACAAGGCGGCACTCGACCGCGACCCGTCGTACATCATGGCGCACTATTATCTCGGCCTCCTCTACTTCAACCGCAATCCGGAGGACGAGGGGAAGCCGCTGGAAGAGTTCGCGGCCATGAACGAAATCGACCCGGGCAACGAATTCTCCGAAGTCGGGCAGGCGTACATCGACGCGCACCGGGGACGCGACGAAGAGGCGCTCAAGCGCGTCGACGCCATCGAGCAGCGCGACCGCGCCGCCGCCGAGGAAGGCGCGGACTCCGGAGCGGAGGCGGATTCCTGGAGGAATCCCGGCCTCGCGAATGTCTGGCTTGTGCGGGGCATGGTGTACGGGAAGCGCTCCGGGAAGTTCTATAATCCCGAAAAAGGAATCGAAGCGTATTCCAATTATCTTCTCTACGACTCCGGAAAGCCGTCGCCGTTCAGCAACCGGGGGGTGCTCCACGAGGCGCTGTATCTTGCGCTCCGCGAAAATCCGGAGACGAAGGCGGAGGCGGAGCGCCACCTCGACGCGGCAATCGCGGACTACACGCGGGCGCTGGAGACGGACAGCGCGTTCAAGACCGCGCTCCAGCACAGGGGGTACGCATACTTCAAGTACAAGAAGGACACGCCCGCCGCGCTCCGGGACATCGACGCCGCGCTCGCCCTCGACCCGAAGTACACGACCGTCATCCTCGACCGCGCGGCGATCCACGAGGAGGAAGGACGGCTTGATCTGGCGGAGAAGGATTATCTTCTCGTCAAGGAAATAGCGCCCAACCACGTCAACATCGACTACCGTCTCGGGATTCTCTATCTGTACGCGGGGCGGCTGGAAGAGTCTTCGCGCTGCCTCACGGCGTCCATCCTCGCCGTGGCCGATCCCGGCGTGCAGGGCGTGCGGCATCATCGGCGGGGTTCCGTCCGGCTTCTTCTCGGGCGCTATGCGGAGGCGATTGACGATTTCGACGCGTCCCTGCGGCTTCGGCGGGGAGGGCATATCTACCCCGCCCTCATGCGCTGGATTGCGCAGGGAAGGCTGGCGCCGGGGGTGGCGCCGGACGCGGTCCGGCTTGCGGAAGCGATTGGCGAGGACGGGGGAAGGCCGTGGCTGACCGCCGTCGCGGGCGTCTACATGGGCGACGTCGGCGAGGGGCGCTCCGGCGAGGAGCAGGCGCTTCGTCTGGCGGAGACGCCGGAGGCTGTGGCCGAGGTCGGGTTCTATCTCGGGGCGCGCGCGTGGGTCATGCAGGATCTGGATCGGGCCGCGGGGCTGTTCCAGCGCTGTCTGGACGGGGGGGATCCTCTCGCGACGGAACATGCGATGGCGAAGATATTGCTTCCGCGGATTCAGGCGCGGCAGAAGGAGGCGGAGGTTTTGCCGGACACGGTGGGGTTGCCGCCGACGGTGCCTTCGCTTGCGGATCTTGTGGAGTGAGGGGGGGAACCGCTTTTTTATTTTCTATTTTGAACCACAGAGAGCACAGAGGACACAGAGAACCGCCACAGAGAACCACAACCGCAAACACGAATATTTTTCCAGTATACTATAAAAAAGCAGTTGCAGTTGCGGTTCTCTGTGCGCGGTTCTCTGTGTTCTCTGTGTCCTCTGTGTTTCATTGGTTGTCATGATCAATTTTTCTTTTCTTCGGAGATTTCTTATGATTAGCAATCCTGTGCTGCGCGGGTTCAATCCCGATCCCTCGCTCTGCCGCGTCGGCGATGACTATTATATGGCTGTCTCCACCTTCGAGTGGTATCGCGGCGCTGCCGCTCAACAGGCCCGACCTCCTCTACATGAAAGGCGACCCCGACTCCGCAGGCGTCTGGGCGCCCTGTCTCTCGCACGCGGACGGGAAGTTCTGGCTGATCTATTCCGACGTCACCGTCGTCGACGGAGACGCGTTCAAGGACGTGGCGAACTATCTCACAACCTGCGAGACAATCGACGGGGAATGGAGCGCGCCGGTGTACCTGAACGGCGTGGGCTTCGACTCCTCCCTCTTTCACGACGACGACGGGAAAAAATATCTCCTCAACATGATCTGGGATCACCGCCCAGGAAAGCACCAGTTCAACGGGATTGCGTTGCAGGAGTACGATCACGCGGCAGGGAAGCTTGTCGGAGAACGCAGGCGGATCTTCACCGGCACAGACCTCGGGCTGACCGAAGCGCCGCACCTCTACAAGTGGGACGGCATGTACTACCTCCTCACCGCCGAAGGCGGAACAGGCTATGAGCACGCGGCAACGCTCGCGCGGAGCAAACGCATCGACGGCGGCTATGAAGTGCATCCGCAGAATCCGCTCATCACCAGCTGGCACGATCCGAGGAATCCGTTGCAGAAGGCGGGGCATGCCTCCATCATTCAGGCGGCGAACAAGCGCTGGTATCTCGCGCACCTCACGGGGCGGCCGATCCGCGAAGACGGCATACGGCTTCTTGAATACCGCGGCGACTGTCCGCTGGGGCGGGAGACGGCGATTCAGGAACTGGAATGGGGGGCGGACGGGTGGCCCCGCGTCGTCGGCGGCGGCAACACGCCGAAGATGACTGTGTCGAACGACGGGCTGCCGGAGACGGTGTGGGAGAAGGACTGGCCGGGAACAGATGACTTTGACAGGCCCGTGCTCAATCACCATTTCCAGACGCTGCGCGTGCCGTTCACGGACGACATCGGCAGCCTCTCCGCGCGGGCGGGGCATCTGCGCCTGTACGGCAAGGGGTCGCCGCAGTCCACCTTCGTGCAGGCGCAGGTTGCGCGGCGCTGGGAGAGTCTTTTCTTCGACGCGGAAACGGTTGTGGAATTTTCGCCAGCGCATTTCCAGCACATGGCGGGGCTGGTCTGCTATTACAACACGAAGAACTGGGTGTATCTCCATCTGACGCACGACGAGGAAAAGGGGCGCGTTCTCGATCTTATGCAGTGCGAGCGCGGGGCGTCTTCCGCGCCGCTCGGCGGCTGCATCGCCGTGCCGGACGGCGCGGCGCGCGTCGGGCTGCGCGTCGCCGTGCGGGGGAAGCGGTACGGCTTCCTCTATTCCTTCGACGGGAAGGTGTGGATTCCCCTGCCCTGCGTCTTCGAGTCGCGGAAGCTGTCTGACGACTATATTCAACAGCGCGGATTTTTCACCGGAGCCTTCGTCGGCATGCTCTGCTGCGATCTTTCGGGCGGGAATCACCACGCGGACTTTGATTCGTTTTCGTATCGGGAAATTTCGGGAATTCCGGAATAGGAGGGAATCCTCATGGAGGCTCCCGCTCTTGACTACAAGCCGGCAACGCATGTCCATCCGGCGAAAATAGCGCTCGTCGGCGCGGGAGCCATCGCGCCGCGCCATCTCGCCGCGTACAAAAACGCCGGCTACGACGTCGCCGCAATCTGCGACGACAGACCCGGCGCCGCGGCGGCGCTTCGCGACGAGTTCTATCCGAATGCCGCCGTCTTCGAAGACTACCGGCGGGCGCTGGAGATTCCGGAAATCGACGTCGTCGACGCGACGTCCCATCCGGACAGGCGGCACAATATCATCCGCGACGCGCTTCTCGCAAAAAAGCATGTGCTGAGCCAGAAGCCGTTCACAACCGATCTGGCGAAGGGCGAGGAGCTGCGCGCGCTCGCGGCGCAGCAGGGCGTGCTCCTCGCCGTCAACCAGAACGCGCGCTGGGCGCCGCATTTCCGCTACGCCGCGCTTCTCGCGCGGGGCGGGCATGTCGGGAAGATCATGGGGGTGCACATGTCTGTCGCGTGGGATCACACGTGGATTGCGGGGACGGGGTTTGAAAAAATCCGGCATCTCATTCTCTACGACTTCGGGATTCACTGGTTCGACATGCTCTGCGTGTTCATGGGCGGGGAGCGGGCGGAGCGGGTGTATGCGTCTGTCGCGCATGCGGCAGGGCAAAACCTGCGGCCGCCGATGCTGGGGCAGGCTGCCGTCGAGTATGCGAATGCGCAGGCGACGCTGAGTTTTGAGGGCGTGTGTCCGGTTGGGAAGAACAACCGCTTCATGATTGTCGGGGATGCGGGGACGATTATCAGCGAGGGGACGGACAACAATGACCAGGTGTTGACGCTTCGGGGGAAAGAGGGGGAGTGTCGGCCCGCGCTTGAGGGGAAGTGGTTTACGGACGGGTTTCACGGAGCGATGGCGGAGTTGCTTTCCGCCATTGCGGAGAGGCGGGATCCGGAGAACAGCGCGGGGAATGTGATGCGGGGGTTGGAGCTGTGTTTTGCGGCGTTGGCGAGCGCGGATTCGGGGAAGGCGGTTGTGCCGGGGGAAGCGGGGGCGCGGGCTTTGCGGGGGTGAAGCGTGTTCTTTTCACCTTCCCGCGTATCGTCCACTTTACACGAAAAAGCCCTGTTTCCCAAGGGGAGGCAGGGCTGCGGTATAGTGGCGATCACGACGGGACTCGAACTTCGCCGTATCCCATTGATTTTTATTGTTTTGACTGTTGCCTATTTTCGTCTTACCCACAGAGTCACCCTTTTTTTATAAGGATGGAGGGGTTCGAGGACAAACCGCACGGAACAACGCCTTGCAAAAAAATCACGCCGTGACCGCTTTGCGGCTCCGTCCCGGTTTGCGGGAGGATGCCTTTACGGCGGGCTTTGACGATTTTTTGGTTTGAACCGTTTTTGTCTTGGCTGGCTTCGCCGCCGCCTCGGCAGCCTTGCTTGCGGCTACCTTCTCCCTATCCATTTCCAAGTAGTAACGGACATAGTCTGCGGGCGTGCCGCCTGCTTTTTTGCAGATTTGCCTGCGAATCCGGTGTAATTCCTCAACGGGATCGACATCTCTCATGTTATGGCCTCCCCAACTCTTCCAGCGTCGTCATTTCAACTTCAGTATACCCCGCCCGCTTGATTGCCTCACGGATTTTCTTTTTGAAGTTCGTATTGTTGATGTGTTTGCAGTTCCATGTCGCCAGATACGACATCCCATGCACTGCCGCGAGCGAAATATGCAGGACATCCAAATGCGCCTTGGCGGGCAAGACGCTTTCGGCGACAATGTGATCGAAAAAAGCGGTGACCTCATCGGTGACATAAAGTTCGGGCAGATCGGCCATGACTTCCATGCGCCGCCGCGCCGCGTCTTTGTCGCCTTTTTTGGCTTCGTCACGAACAGGGGTTGAGACGTACAGGTCATATGCCGATCTGTTTGTGTCCCACCACTCCCGCGTCAGTTCCTGTTTCGCCAGCTTGACCACATCACGGCTTGGCCGCGCCGTCAAGTAGCTGATGACGGATGCTTCGAGATATACCTTTTGCTTTGCCATGCCAAAACCTTGTCATCAAATGATCCCGCTCTCTTGCATTATACAAGAGGGCGGGAGAAAAACCACATGTTTACGGTTTCAAATGTGGATCGGCATCCAGGAACGAATGCGCTTGGGGTCAATCCTTATCCCAATGCCGGCAGGGCACGGACAATGTGAACCGTCTCGACGGCGACACGGGTCACTCGCTTCACCAAGTCGAGGATATACCGGGGATCGTCCGACCATTCGTTGGGGTCGTTCAGGAGGCCGCTTTGCTTCCCGGTGGTTACAGCATAGCGTTCTACAAGCCAATCGAGGGCGGGTTTGCCGTTGACGATGTATTCATGGGCCTCTGGCGGTATTCCCGTCAGGGTGATGCGGCTGTTGTAATGAAGGATGGTCTTATCCTTATCGCGGGCTTTGCCGCCGTAGCTCATTTGTTCGACCCGGTAAAATACTTTCCGCCCAGCCTCGTCGGTCGGTTCGTTCTCAGTGCCGATTTCACCGAGCGGCCACGGCTCAACCTGTTCGTATTCAACGTGCAATTCAGCCAACTTTTCACCGGCCTTGCTAAAAGTCCAAAAGTCAGAAGCGAAGGGGATACGCGGTAGCTGACGGCGGAGGTTGTCGGCAAAGCGCTTCCGGTAGTCGGGCGAGTGCAGGACGCCGTAGACGTAGAAGAATATATCCTCCTTCCCGATGGCGTCATCCTTGTACCGAGCGCGAAACGCGGCCAACGAGGCGTCGGTGATGTTCTCTTTGCGCTGCAAGCCTCCATCCAGGGTCGCCCCGGCGCTGTCTTCAAAAAGACTGTTCGCATATTTTGTCATGGTGGTTCCACCTTCTTTTTCCCGGTGGTGAAAGGAATATAACGAAAAACATTGACTTTTTGATACCACTTCCAGATCGGGAACTATTGCTGCTAAAGTTGTAGAGAATGGGAGAGCCGCTCCGACACCACTGACACAGATGGCAAGATTCTCATTCCGGTTCATCATTCGTAGGCGTAAAGGGGAAAGCTTTGCCCCGTGTCCTGACAGTGCAGATTTGGCGCGACATTCACCATTAGCGCCGAGAATCCGACCCCCGCACCGATCCCCGTCACACAAATTGCAAGGTTCATCTCTCCCCGTCTGACCCGGAGGCGAAGAGTGGGAAACACTGTCCGTTGAACTGGAGTTGAATGTCTGGCACCGCCGAGACCATGAGGGCTGAGAACTCGCTCTTCGCTCCGACTGCCGTGATGAAAATCGCCATGTTTCGATGGCGCTCCCGCAGTCTGGCATTGCCTTTGTAGGGGGGGGGGAGGATTCGCTATCCAATGGGAATATCTTGGGTTGCAGATAGACGCTGTTGTTAAAGCGACGATGCATGTATAGCCACTGCTTGGTGAAAGGCCTATATGCGGATGCCGTTACGGCAGTATCTGTGTACTCGAAAGTACGTAGTTTTACAGCTTCCATCTTCAAGTCGCCGGACCAACTAATTTTCTTTGGATCGTTGTTGATCATTGATTCTACTTTATCGAGGGTAACAGTCCCTTTGCATCCCTTTTTAATCATATCCACTTGGTTATTATAAAAATTGATCATACTCTGCATGTTGAATGCAAGCGCGTCTCGTGAGAAGTTATAGGCCCATTCATCGCGATTAGTTTTCACACCCATTGAATATAATTCAAAAATAGCTAGATTCCCTCCACCGCCCTTGGTCTCCTTGTCTCCCATCGGGATGAAGGCGTCAAACTCAGGATTTGATTGATTTATCCACTCATTTTTTGCATTCGGCTTTATGACGCTCCACTGCACCCCTTCGACATTGGCGCGTTCCTCGACGATGCGCAGCTTTTCCTCGCGAGAAAGGTAATCCCCGATGTCGTGATAGAGTATCTGTCCGCGTTCCTTTGTCGCAGGGTTCTTCACCAATAGGGTAATCGCAACTGGAACGCGACTGCCAGAGCCGAAAATCTTCCCACCTTCTTTTCTCGAAGTTTCCCCAGAGGTTCGTTGATTGCCGCGTAAATTGAAAATATAAATGCTTGTAAATTCCTCCGTCAAACACTTCCGAAGGCCGTCCATCGCGTTCGCATCGAGGAATGAGCCATTGGTCACAAATCCGATCACTCCTCGGTCTTTAATGCGATCGCTGGCCCATCGAATGGCACGAATGTAGGAATCATACAGGCTAATTTTGAGTTTTGCTTTTGAATTGGCGGCATAGGTGGCCGTGATACGCCCATCAAGCGTTGGATATTTCAGGTTCTTATTGGCATCGTTTTCACTGTTTTGGCCAACAGAATACGGTGGATTGGCGATAATGACCTCGATTGGAAGGTTTTTCTGTCGCCGCCCCCTGAAATTGTTTTCCGGAAACAGTCCTCCACCATGTTGGGCATTAGCCTCTGACTGCTGGAAAGTGTCCGTGAGCACGATGCCGTCGAACGGCTCATATTTACCGCCAGCAACGCCGTGATATGAGAGTTCGATGTTGACCGCCGCGATATAATAAGCCAGCAAAACGGTATCATTGGCATGTAATTCCCCGTCGAACTTGCGTTTCATGTCCTCTGGTCGGATCAGGCCGCTCTTGAGCAGCCGGGCAACGAATGTGCCGGTTCCTGTGAACGGATCAAAAACATGGACGCCCTTGTCCGTCAAACCACGGCCAAACTCCCGCCGTAAAAGACTATCGGCGCTCCGAAGGATGAAATCCACCACCTCCACCGGCGTATAGACGATCCCCAGCCGTTCGGCCATGCGTGGAAAAGCCGTGCTGAAAAACTTGCCGTACAGGTCGGCAGTCACCTTTTGCCGCGCGGCATCGTTGTCAATGCCTTCCACCCGCTGCCGGACGCTGGCATAGAACGGCGCAAGCGATTCCGTTTCCCGCTCCAGCACATCCCCGGCCAGGACGTCGAGCGTTCCCTGCATGGCTCGGGAAACAGGGTTGTTCCGGGCGAACTCATAGTCAGAAAAGAGCGCGTCAAACACCGGGCGCGTGATCAGGTGCTGCGAAAGCATTTCGATGGCGTCATCCTCGCCGATGGAGGGATTGACTGTCACCCGCAATTCCGCGACGAAATTATTGAACGTCATTTGCCGTGTTGGTTCTTTCAACAACGCTTTCAACTGTGTCTCATGCCGCCCGGCAATATCGGCGACATCCTTGGCCCAGTTTTCCCAATATGCTTTTTCGCCGCAAACATCGACAATCTTCGCGTAGATGGCATTTTTCCATTCTTCCACAGGGAACGCCAGCACTCCTTGCTTGAGAGCAGCCTCCACCTTTTTGCCGGCCGCGCTCCCGCCGCCGTCGTCATCAGCTCCTCCGAATCCAACGCCGATCACCTGAATGTTGTTCGGTCTGCTTTGGTTCAAGTCGATTTTGTTGATCGTGGCATTGAAACGATCATCGTGCGCCCGGAGCGCCTGAAGGATTTGCCACACTACCCGATAGCGTTCGTTATTGTCCAATGACGTATTCGGATCGACGCCGGCTGGAACGGCGACGGGAAGGATGATATACCCGTAGTCCTTGCCCTCGGCTCGCCGCATCACCCGCCCGACCGCTTGCACTACGTCCACCTGAGAGTTGCGTGGGTTGAGAAACAGCACGGCGTCAAGGCCGGGTACGTCCACCCCCTCCGACAGACAGCGGACATTGGTAAGGATACGGCACTCATTCGTGGGGGCATCGTCGGCGCGGAGCCAGTCGATCTTCTCCGCGCGGATCATTGCGTTCATCCCGCCATCGACATGCCGGACATCGCAGGTCAGCCGCCCATCGTCCTTTTCCAGATCGGCCACCAAAGCAGGGAACTCGCTTTCGAACCGTCTGCTGGGCAGGGTTTTCATACTCCGTTTCGATCCCTGCGCCGGAGCGTTGATGCATCCGCAAAAAGCCACCGCGCGCCGCAACAGGCGGCCGGTTCCTTTCGTCAGTCCATTCCAGCATCCGACCAGCTTGGCACCGTCCTCAAGATTGAGCTCGCTGTTTCGGCTTGTGAACTGTTTTTGGAACATGCTGGCAACATATTCCTCGTTCACGGCCAACACCATCACCCGATAGTCCGACAGCAGTTTTTCATCCACTGCCCGTGAAAAGCCCAGGCGATGAAATTCCGGCCCGTACCAGCGTTCATCGTCCATTGAGCACAGCACCGCATCCTTCTGCTCCGCCTGCTTCTTGGCTGCGTCCGAATACAAGCGCGGGGTGGCCGTCATATACAGCCGCTTGTCAGCCTTGATGAACGTGGCGTCATGAACCCGGACGAACGCCGATTCGTCCTGATCGGCTACCGTAACCCCCGTAGTGCGGTGCGCTTCGTCGCAGATAATCAGATCAAACTCCGGTGCTCCCTTGTTTTTCTGCGCCTTGGACACCACTTCGATGGACTGGTAGGTGGAAAACACCACGGTCAGGCGTTTGCCGACATCGATCTTGAGCGCCTTGGCCAGCCGGGCTTCGTCGGTAGTGGCGGGGATGGCAAGTTCATGAACTGCCATAATGGTCACGTCGTCATCCCGACGCTGCCCAACTTTTTCGTCTGAACAAACCGCAAGACTATGCAAGGGGAGGGAGGATTCCGCTGTCCACTCCCGTAACGTTTGGTTCACGAGCGCGATGGACGGGGCCAGGAAAAGCACCCGTCCACCGGGCGAAACCAGATGCTCGGCGATCTTGAGGGATGTGAAGGTTTTCCCCGTTCCACACGCCATGATGAGCCGGCCCCGATCCGACGTTGCGAAGCCACGCTCAACATCTTTCAAGGCTGCCGTTTGATGCGGACGGAGTTTTTTCCGCGCTATTGCGGTCAGTTTGTCTGGCGCTTTAAGGTTGAATCGGCTCCAATCCACGGGGCTTTCGGCAAGAGCATTGATTCCGATGCGCTGGACAGGGATGGTCTGATTTGCCAGCGCTTCTTCGGCGTTGGGTCCCCAATGCTCGGTAGTGGAGATGAGCATTCGCCGCGTGAACGGTTTTTTCCCGGAAACGGTGAAAAAAGAATCAATATCTGATTTTTGAATCGTATGGCCGGGATCAAAGAATTTGCACTGGATCGCACAGTATCCGCTTTCATCGGCTTCATGGGCAACAAGATCGATGCCGGTATCGGGGCGGGAACCTCTGTCGGGCCATTCCATCCAAAGCCAAACAGAATCGAAACGCCCGGAATATAGCGGATCGATCTGGAGCCATCTCTTGATCATTCGCTCAAAAGCGTCGCCCATTTCTCGTTTGGAGCGAGCTGCCTCGCGGAATTGTTTTAAAACATTGTTGAAAAATGACTCGTTATCCATCACCCACCGTGCCTCCCATGCGCTCGTGCAGAAATATCAGTGACCACACCGGCAGTTGCCTGGGTGGCGTCACAATGCAAGGAAGTTTTGAGAGATTCATGGCGGGTATGAAAAGGGGATGCCCCCGCTCCGTCCACTTCAAGGTCTGCCAAGACCCGTATCCGAACGGAAACGCGGCAGCACCCCCAAACTGGGGGTGCGCCTCATTCCCGGATTCGCGGATACTGGACTTACCGTTTCGGGCAAATCCAAACTTGGCAGTTTTGAAGTGCTCTTCCGAGATAGTGACGCGAGAAACTGCGTCTATCGTATTATGCAATAATCCTATACGCTATTTACATAAGCGTTTCCTCTCTGATGAGTGTCACCCAAACACCGACAAAATGCACCTATAACATATATAGCGAGTTTGGGATTTTCTGCAAGAGTTGATGTGCTCGTCAACCAATTATTGCGTAGGCACGCGATACGCAGACGCCAGCGGCATAAAAATACCGCTGGCGTCACTGATTGTCATCTGCTCATACCACGTGGCGGGCGTTCCCGTTCGCGCTCTAGCGTCTTCCTCCGTTCGATAACATACTGTTCAAGCCGTCTGCAAGCGGCTGCAAGTTCCGTACAGATGCGGACAGCCGCGTCAACTGCCGCTCGTAGTCCTCCACCCGTGCCTCGATGTTCCTGATCTTCTCGTCCTGCGCCCTGCGGGCTTCCTTCGCTTCCGCGTCCAACCGTTCCAGACAGTTCAGCGCTATCTGCTCCAGTTCGTTTTTGTTCATGATTTATCGCTCCAGTTTTATGGCCTTCTTCATGCCTACATTCCAGAACTTCGGGTTGGGCTTCATTCCCGGCGGCAGGACGATGAAGCGTCCATCCTTGTCCTCCAGCAGTTCCAGCCCCCACGTCTGGCTTTTCATGTTTTCCAACGTCGCGCGTTGCGTCTGGCAATCCTGCTTCAACTGCGCCAGTTCGCTCCGGTACTTCTCCAGATTCCACGCCCCAGCCTTCGCCAGCGCCCAGCCGCCCGCCAACATCCCCAGGCACAACGCCGCCCCCAAGCTCGCCAGCACGATCCATTTCTTCGCGAAGGCCATGCTCAA
>QMCE01001838.1_pt1 | contig 16133 bp, 16 predicted proteins | sample 1821851 | NCBI WGS metagenome assembly QMCE01 (sample SAMN09453174, study PRJNA476694) | Termite gut metagenome, whole genome shotgun sequencing project. | isolation source: worker | host: Odontotermes sp. | place: South Africa:Pretoria | collected 2016-01-28
TAGCCCGATTTTTCGAAATCAGGGCCCTTAGCTCAGTTGGTTAGTAGCACTTGACTCATAATCAAGGGGTCGTTGGTTCAAGCCCAACAGGGCCCACACAAATGCAAGAAGCCTGCATCGCTTGATGCAGGCTTCTCTGTTTCCGGCAAGTACGCCCTCGTCGCTATTTTGAACGTAGGAAGTTTGTTTTTATGCAGTAACGAAGTATACCTTGCCGGAGCCTCGATTTATCGGTTGTATTCTTTTTAATTTTCAACGGCTTCTCACGACCAGTTAGAATTTTTGTAGTGTTAAAGTTTTATATACATATTATCCGTTTGATAAGAACTATTTTCTTTTATGGTTGCCGCACGGGACGGATGGCCATTCCGTATCTTTTTGCCAGTGCCGTTGTAGCAGTGCCGTTGTAGTGGAATAAAGCCTTCTATTTCTCAACGCTGTGCCGGAAGTGCCTCCCGCTGTCATTGACGATGACCAGTAGTAGCCCTCCAGTCCGGCGCCATTAAGTGCGCCGGAAGTGGGGTTCCGATAGCCCGCTGTGGGAAAGAAGAGCGAAGCATTGTAATGTCCGCCGGTAGCTACGGGATTGAAGTATAGCCTTCCGACATAAGCTACATCGTTATTGTTCACAGAAACGGCGGTGTTAGCTTCGCCGTAAAGTCCCACAGCTCTCACAATGGCGCGGCGGTCGAAAAAGCCATCGGCATAGTAGCCATACACGGAATTATCTACATTCCCCCCGCCACTGTATATAGTGAAGGCCGTTCGCCAGAGCGATTGCTTCAACTCGGACTCAATACTGTTGGCAGGAATGGCCTCGGCAGTTGCACCGTCGTTGATCCGGCGGTAGCCGGAAGGACTGATTTCCTGCGTGCCGGCAATGAAATCCCACGGGGTGGTACCCACCGTAGTACCCCACGACACCGCAGTGGCCGTGCTGCTGGGATTAAAGGCCCAGCGGACACGGGAAGGGGTAAATGCTTGGTCATAAGACCACTGGAAGAAAGCCCCCGCCTGTGTCGGATAGGCCGTGAATGTAGCAGGATTTACAGCAGGAACGGCGCCCTGAATATCCACCTGAGCATCCAGCGTGGTGGCGGTGAGGTTGTAGGGCGAAAAACGCACGCACTTGGTGCGGGTGGTAACGGTGCCGGAGGATATAGGATCACTGTTGGTCATCACATAGTCCGCCCCCTCGCCCTGGCGCAGGAATATCTTCTGCACCTTCACCGGCGATCCGTAAGCGAGCAACAACACAGCATAGCGTGCAGGGTGATTGTCGGCATGATAGGCTGTAAACGACTTCCTCAGGCCTATGCGGAAAGTAATATTTCCATACCGCGCCACCGTGCCGCGAATGGCCGTAGCGCTGCCGCCTCGCCTCGCCGGGCGTGCTGGTATATATCTGCTCATCGGCGCTGCCGCCGGACAAGAGCGCAAAACCGTCATAACCCCAACTCGGATCCACCCAGTCTATCCACGCAGTCCATGTGCCTGCATTGGCCGAAGCGCTACCCAGATTAATGTTGATAACGCGCTCGCCCGTTTCGCCCGCCCGCCAAAAAGCGCCCACATAGGTATAGGTGCCTGCTGCTGTTCCGGGTATTGTCCCGGCCTTTGCAGGAGAGGCCACTGTTTTGAGTTGCCGGACACTCGCCATTTGAACAGACCCCATATTAATGGTGGCCAACCGTTCGGTGGCAGTACTGCTGTTGGCTAAAGCCAGCGTATACACAGGCAATGCCCCCCTGCCGGTTACCGATGCACCGGCCGATTCAAAACCCGCATTCGGGTCAAGCGAAAGCCGGAACCACTCGGGATTGCTCGAAGTGAGTGTCCATAAAGCTGTAGGGTGAGGCGTGCCGTTAATCTTTGTACAAAATACTTCGACATTATCCGTAGCTGCCGTGACCTCCCGCGAAGGCAATATCACCTCATTCGGCGTAACAACAATCGACCCTGCAGGCGTAAGTGCAATGCTATAGCTGATCCGCTTGCCGGCTTCCCATGTATGGGTATTCAGGTTAATCGCTGTGGTTGTATTGTCCTTAAAAGTTATCGTAATTTTAGCATCGCTGCCCAAAGTCTGCGGAATCATCATCAGATAACCGTCGGCAGCTATCAGGTTGGCGGACATGAAATCGGTAGCGGTAAAATAATCCTTTCCTTCATCGTAGTTAAGAGAAGCTGTGAAGTCGGCGGCGGTGGGGCTATCGAGGTTGGACCAAGTTATGTTGCCGCCGTCTATCACTGCTTCTCCCGTTACGGATACACCCGACAGACTGATGCCGGTGATCTGTTCCCCGTCGCCCGCGATCTGAAACCCAATGCAGGTCAACGCATGCTTCATTTGTAAGGTCACTGCATTACCGGTAGGACGAATATTATAACGCGGAACAGCCAACATCAGGTCGGGCTGCATGGTAACATCGGCCGGAACAGTGTAACGCAGCACAGGCTTGCCCTGTGAAGCTTCCGAACCGTCCACCGTGATACCGTTTTCAGCCGTTGCATAAGGCGTATATGCAAAGAAACTGTACCGGTCGGTCAGCCTGCGGGCATCCCAAAAAACATCAGCGCCTTCGTAGATCCAAACACCCGAATTATTATTCAACCGCCGGTTAAACATTTTATTGAACGAGGCCATACCGTCCCAGTCTGCGCCGCCCGTTGCGGCACAAAATACCCCCATCGACGCCAGGTCAACAACATTGTTCACCGGTGTTCCGCGAGTCACTTTATCCTCCACCCGGGTAGTGAATGACACTGGTTGTGCGGCATCGTACGGATCGGTATATTCCTCCGTCATCCTTTTTTCACATCCGGTGAGCAGGAGGGCGCCGGCAAGCAGCGCCGCAGAAATGGGAATATGTATGGCTTTTATCATCTTATTTTTTTATTTTAACGGTTCGTCAATGCCGGCGCCCCAGTCATCTACCGATACGATAAATCCTATAGGTTTATTGTCGGGGAAAATAGGTTGCGGCACTACGATCGGCTCCTGCGTATCGGGAGTTACAACAGGCAGGCCGGAGTCCGCACCGTTCTGATCCACAAAATTACCGGCTATCAAATTACCGCCGTAGCTGTCTAAAGTACCTAAGTGAATAGTATAGGTATACGCTTTACCCATCAGCCAGTTGGTCGGCAGGGCGTAGCCTACCTTTACGAACAGGGGGCCGGTAACAGCGCCGCTCCCGTTGGCCGGATGGGTCAACGCATCGGTGTAGCCTACAACATCATCATTAGATACCGTTTCAAAAATACGGTAAACCACTTCAATATAAGATTGATCGGCCAATCCGACTTCGGTTTTGTCCCATGCCCGGCCGGAAAGATCCTGCGGCATCAGCATCAACGAACCGCCCGATCCGGTAACAGCTGCGGCGGTAGTTACGCCTGCAAATACATTGGCGCCGGCCACCGGAGCCGTCATGTAATCATAGCCGGAATTCCATGTGGTGGGAACTGCCGACCACACGAATCCGGCAAAGCTAAACGTGCCGTTATTACCCACCCGTTTCACGGAGATCGACTGCACTTCAACTATCAGGGCGGAGCCTGTTACCACTTTGAAGTCAACCTTCGAAAGGATGTGTTTAAACGCCAGGGTCACATTACCTGATGACGGACGGGTTTGCACGGCGGCATGTTTAGCCACTAACAAGTCCTTTTGGTCGCCCGGTTGCGCAGCTATGGTATAATCGGCCGACAACGTTTGATCAAGCGATGTTTCCGACAAGGGGTAATAAGCGTAAAAATTGATCGGATAATCCGTTCCGGCGGAAGGCCACATAATGTTTGACTGCGCCCATTTCCACGTGCCGGAAACCTCGTCGTACTTATACGCCTTATTAGCGATAAACTCACTGAAAGATGCGCCGTTAGTTGCGTACACGCCAAATCCTTCGTCAGATGCCTGTAAAGCGGTAAGGTCGGACACGATCGCCCTTGTTTTACCGGTACTGATATCAAAATCGATACCATTAAAATCGCGATCGTTCACGGTATGTACTTCATCTTTGAAACAACTTGCAAAAACCAGGGCCATTGCTACTAAGCCCAACACCATTTTGTTTTTCATATTATTAAAGTTTAAAAAGTTTAAAGTGTAAAAAGATATATTCATAAAAATAATTTATACTATTTAACAGGTACTATCACTTCATCCCATCCGCCTACGGATATCGTGCCTTCCGTACCCATATCGGGCAGCACGGTCAAATGATCGCCGTTGGCATTGTCGTAGCCCACGTTAACCATATACGTAGGGATAACAGGTTCCGGATTGATAACCATCAGACCCGTTGCGTCGAATGTTTCCCTCGGATACAATGTGCCGTCCGCAAGGAGAATGTCGAGGGTCATCTTTTGGTGCGCTTTCCGGTCGGAAACCTTGCCGAAAACATTGAAGGTGCGGGTTGTTGTTCCGTCTTTACCGTTATCTTCGTATACACGCCCGTTAAGGAGGAAGGGATACGTTACCGTAGAGGGTATTTTCTCTCCCGACACCATATAAACGCCGGCGGCCATACCGTCTATAGTCCCCGTTACCTGCATCGAGCTGGACAGGTTGGTAATATAGGCGGTGATCGTTAACTGTTTGATACGCGGCTCAGGTTTTATCATGGTCAAGCCGGGCGCTACGTTCTCAAGCGCTGCTCTCTGTTCGCCGCTACGGGTGTTGGCAATAGACCTGGTGCTATTTACCATTTCCGGAGTTACCTCAAAACGATCGAGGCTCCAAACGGCTAAGGGTTCGGGGGTCAACACTAAGGGCAGGGTATCCGAGCGGGTGTAGAGACCGCGTCCTGCATCGGGAATGCTCATGGCGGCGAAGGTTTCATAATGGTTCGTGCCGGTAAAAGTAATTCCTTCCCAATCGGCGTCATCAATGGTTTCATTAAACACCAATATGGAATATACGCCGACAGGAACTGTTATTTCACGATAATTAAGATTGCCTTCCAAATGGTATTGAAGCGGCTCTTCGCCGTTTACGGGGAAAAGCCACACCGAAGCACGGTGCATTTCTTCAACAGGTACGCCCGATGCCGACCAGTTAATGGACACAGGAACCACCGCCGTGGGGATATATTCATCCTCCAACAACCGGCGCGTACAGCCTCCTGACATCAAAACCGATGTTACCGATAACAATGTAGCCATCATAAGCATCCTATTATTTTTCACACATTTTAATAATTGAGCATCCATACTAAAGAAACTTTGAGCCTTGTAGGGCCAAACCAACGATAGTTACCACTTTTCCTGTGCACAAGGTGCCACGCCTCATCCACTCCCCACACGGAAGAATATTCCCGGTATTGAGTATTGAGATAACCTATGCCTAGCGAATACTCCATCCGGAAATTACCCTTCCTGCTTAATGTGTGGGCATAGCCGCCGGTCAGCCCGGCCGACATATAAAATTCACCCTGGTATCCTTTATTCTTCCATTCAAAATCATAATAACCGCCGCCGGCATAAAGACCGGCAAACCATCCGGTCGTCACCGGGTTGTTGGCGGAACGGTTAAACCAATAGCGTCCTTCCAAATTCACATTTAAAAGCTGAAAACAATATTGTTCATGTTTACGCTCCCATACCCACCACGGGAAAACGCCTTCACCCAACACCGACCAATGCGCGCCTATGGGAACTTCAACTTCAAGATTAATGGCCGAAGCCAAATCAAACAGCAAGTTGGTTTTCACGGCAAACAACGGTTTCTTATCCTGTGCATAAGTCACCGCATCGAACATCGGCGCCCGATAATTTTGCTCCGCCAACACAGGTTGAGCAATTATCAATACAAAAAACAAGAAACTTATGTATACCTTTGTATATGTATTTACCATATTTTTCATGCCTCAAAAACAAGCTACTGTTAATGAGTGCAAAATTATGATATTTAGGTGATTACACTATAATAGAATTTGTATGAAAAATTGTCTTTTTCGACCGGATGACGGTTAAAAAGTACCAAAAAATTGTCTTATTTTTCAGCACCAAAAAACACGTTGAAAAAGTTGTCTTTTTTCATCGTACTAGGGTTAAAAAGTTTCAAAAAACTGTCTCTTTCCTCTTACCGGCGGAAGTATTGAAAAATTGTCGTACTTTTTATATGGTTTTAGAAAATATTATACCTATCTTTGTTACGTTGAATTTTTATCTCAAAACCATATCGTACTATGGACAGCAAAAACAATATGGACTTTTGGGTTTTCGCCTTAGATGATCCGGAACTACGACAATTTTACGCCATACAGGCAAACAATCCTTCCTTAAATTATGTCATATACATACAGGAAGCTTCACAGGTCTTTTCTTTCAAAGCAAAACAAGTACTGCGTCTGCGGGATGAATGTATGCTGCTTATTGACTCCTACCTGGTGCCGGTGTTCTTCAACCTGCCGTTAAAAGGGTATACCGTTATTATGACGGAAAAGTTCTGTAAAACAAAAGACACAAAAATATTATTACAGCTTAGTTTCTTTCACAGTTCTCCGGAGGGCATCATAGACTTCGGCAATGTTAACGACGAACAAAAAAAATACATGAACCTTTTAGTGGAAGAATACCATCACCCGTATGATGATATGCAACCACCCATGTTACGCAATTTAATATTTAATATATTGTTGCTTTCGCCGACAAATAATTATAACATACAATTAAAATCCGGCCATTTATTAAGCTATGCTTTACAATTCATGGAATTAACCAATGAATATGCTTTCCACCACATGAAGAAAGCTTTTTATGCCGACAAAATAGGCATTACCGAAGAAATGTTGACACGGGCACTACGGGTAACTTACCAAAAAACGTTCAGGGAAATAATTACCTGCAAGGTATTGGTCGAAGGTATAAAAAACCTGATATGCACAAATAAAAGTATTACTCAAATCGCCCACGAATTAAATTACGACGCATCGGACTTTAATAAACTTTTCCTGCAATGGAAAGGATTATCCCCGACAGATATAAGAACTAATTACCAAAAACTGATCAGTTATGCCGAAAACACCTATTGATATTCAGCGACATACAGCAGAAGAGGCGATACACCCCTCCGGTATAGAAATTTTTTCTTTCGATATCTTATACCGCCATGAAGTGGCGAAACAAATGATATTTACCGACCACCGGAGTTCTTTCTATCATATCTTCCGTTGCAGTCCGTACTGCAAAAATACGTGCACCCACTATGTCGAAGACAAGGAAGTGGTGTTCAATAACAGTTTGTTATTCATCAACCGGGATATTTCACACAAATATCCGATGCAAATGTGCGATGGCTTTATCGTTCTTTTTACCGACACCTTTTTTGCCAGCACCTATGAAAAGATCGATTTTCTAAGCCATAACACCACCTTATTTAAGAACGATTACACGCTTATACCCATGCAATCCGCACAATGTACGACTATCGTGGACCTGTATTTGACGTTGATGAAACAACGGCAACCACAGGATAAAACAGAGACTGCAAACACCATCATATTGCGCAATTTACTGCACAACCTGTTGATGACAATTGAACGCGAATGCAGGGCGCGCATACCCCGTATATCTTCATTGCAGGACGACGAATATTATATGCAGCAGTTTAAAACCCTGTTAGACGAACATTACCAAACACACAAACAGGTTAGTTTTTACGCAACGGAACTCCGGATATCGGAGAAAAGGCTGTCACAAATTGTTTATGCCAAACGGGGCATGTCCGCCAAAGCTTTCATCAACGAAAAAATGCTGACAACAGCCATCTTTTTATTGCAAAACACTACGCTCAATCAGGCAGAGATAGCGCAGAAATTAGGGCTTGATGCTATTTATTTCCTTAAGTTTTTCAGTAAGCACACCGGCATGACCCCTGCCAGATACAGGCAACAACAAGAGGAAGAAACCACTTCTATTTCGGCAACGTAAACAACAGTTCTAATCCGCCGCCGGCCCTGTTCTTGGCCGTGATGGCGCCCTTGTGAAAGAGCACCGCATTTTTCACGATGGAAAGGCCGAGACCGGAACCGCCGGTGTCGCGCGAGCGGCCTTCACTCACACGGTAAAAACGTTCAAAAAGGCGGGGCAGGTGTTCGCCGGGAATCCCCACTCCCGTGTCGGCATATGAAAAATAATAGAACTCCTTGTCTTCGCTATACCTATTGATGATCACAGAAACGCCTGCTCCCGCATAACCTATAACATTCTCCGTAAGATTACGGAAAATGGAATAGAGCAACTGACGATTGCCGCGCACTACCACGTCGCCGGTAATTTTATTATTTACGGTGATCTGTTTTTCCTGCAACGCCGGTTCCAATCCGGCGCACACATCGTCTATCAACTCTGCGATCGACACAGGCTCCACGGTGAATAACTGAGGGGCGCCCTCCATTTTAGTGATCAGCCCCATGTCGCGTATCAGCTCCGAGAGCACCAGGGTTTGGCCATATGCTTTTTTAATGAAATACCATTGTTTATCCGCATCTAACGGTTGCTCGAGCACTGTTTCGAGGTAACCGCGAATGCCGGTAACCGGCGTGCGTAATTCATGCGCAATGTTACCGGTCATTTCCTGTTTCAGCAGGCGGGTTTTTTCTAATTGCGTAACGTCATTGATAGTGACTTCAAATCCGCTGTCGTCAAAACGGTTGACACGCACTATAAAATGTTTACCCTGGCAATTCATGGTCGTTTCAAAATATTGCTGGCCTGCGGCGGGCATGTCGAGGAAAGCTTTCACCTTCTCAAAAGCGGGATGGTTCAACAGCCCCGACGGATTGATGTTTTCCCCGTCGATAATAGTATTAAGGTATTGAATGAACAGACTGTTATAAAATTCGACACCCCGGCCGGAAGTGAAAAAACAAATTCCTTCGCCGGAACTATGCACGTGCTGCAGCAACTTCTCCCGTTCAAGCGCTATGTTCCGCCTGCTCTCCTTCATGGATTGATAGTCGTCGGTTATCCTGGCGCCTATTTCGCCCAACTCGTCATGCGGAAAGTGAATAACAGGAATATTTTCGCCTTTCTCCACCGCCAGGGCGAAATCCCTCAATTGCCGGATAGACCTGCCGAAACGTCCGGCCACGTAATTAATCACAAACAGCATAAGAACAAACAGGCAAAGAATAAAATAAATGAACCCGTTCCCGGGCCGGAGAAAATCTTTCACCTGTATGTTGTAGGGCAAGGCCACCCTCACATAATAATTATTGAAACGTTTGGCGTAATAAAGATACGCCTGGTTGGTAGAGGAAGAGGTGCGGATAAAAACTCCCGTACCGTTTCTACGGGCGTACCGTATTTCCGGCCGGCCGGCGTGGTTTTCCAACTCCAAGGTGTCGGTCAACACATTATCGTAAAGCACGCGCCCCATGCTGTTAATTAAGGTCAGGCGGATATCGGGCGGAAAAACGCCCGACAAACTGTCGATCGCACTGTAATTACCCGAACGCATGAAAACAGTGTTCACCATGCCGGCGTATACATCTAACTTCTCGGTCAGCGCCCCGGTTTTAAATTCATGTTCGCGTGATTGTTCAAACAGGAGGATGCCAATAGTAAAAACTGCAAAAATAATGACAAAATAGAAAAACAGTTTCTGCTTGTAACTGAGATTTTTCCGGTGATCATTCATGAGTTTTATCGAATAAGTAGCCATAGCCCTGGCGGGAAGAAATGAGCGCCGCATAAGGGCCCAGCTTTTTACGCAGACGTGTAATATGCACGTCGACCGTACGCTCTGTTATATATGGCGTATCTGCCCACAAGATATCAATAAACATTGCCCGCGAATAAATTTTGCCGGGGTTGGAAGCCATCAGCGCCAATAATTCAAATTCCGTTTTGGTCAACGCCGTCGGCTGCCCGTTCACCAACACGGTCTTCGTGTCGAAGTCTATGCGTAAACCGTCGATATTCAGCACGGCAGGGGCCGGCTGTGAGGATTCCGGCTGACTGCTTCGTTTCAGCACCGCCCTCACCCTTGCCATCACCTCTTTAACGGAAAAGGGCTTGGAAATATAATCATCGGCGCCTACAGAAAACCCTGTAAGCATGTCATTTTCAGCATCTCTTGCCGTAAGAAAAATAATAGGCACCCGGTTTCCGCCACGCCGCAATGTCTCGGCCAATTTATAGCCCGACATGCCGCCCATCATCACATCGAGCAAGATCAGCGAATGCCCGTTTAATTTTTCCATGGCCTCTTCCGCCGAATGGGCGCAAGTGACTTCATATCCTTCATTGGCAAGATTAAATTCAAGGATCTCGCAAATGTCGCGTTCGTCGTCAACTATGAGTATGCGGTTATTCATATCTTTTTGAAAGTAAGGGGTAAAGTTAGACAAAAAATGTTACGAAACCATTAAAAGTGGTAAATTTACTTTTTTTTTGTAAAAATCTGAAACTTTTTGCCGCCGGTTTCGTCATATATGTGTATATGGAGCTGAACGAATTTAAACAATCTATCCTTCCCCTGAAAGACAAGCTGTTCAGGCTTGCCTTGTGCATTGTGCGCCACCGGGAGGAAGCCGAAGATATTGTTCAGGAAGTTCTTTTGAAGGTATGGAATAACCGGCTATCTCTTGCAGATATCAATAACCCGGCGGCTTATTGTACTGTTATTACTAAAAATGCAGCCTTCGACCGGTTGCGGCAGACGAGCTATAAAATACCGCACATGTCCGTTGAACCGCACGATGCGGTAGACCTGCAAACGCCCCAGGCCAACATGCAGCGCGAAGAAAGGCAGACGCTGATAATCCGCTTGATCGCAGCGCTGCCCGACGACAAGCGGATGCTCATACAACTGCGCGATATCGAAGGAGAAAGTTACCAGGACATAGCCCGGATATTGAATATCAGCGAAAGCAAGGTGAAAACCGATCTGTTCAGGGCCAGGCAAAGTTTAAAACAACAATTGGATAAAATGAATGCTTATGGACGAATTTAACTATATGGAAAAATATTGGCTTAGATATATAGAAGATTTATTGGAAAAATATTGGGCGGCCGATACTTCTTTGGAGGAAGAAAAGATCCTGCGCAACTTTTTTGTGCACACGCCCAATTTGCCGCCCCACCTGCAGGCCTATGCCGAGTTTTTTATTACTCAACAAGCACAGCACAACATAAAATTGCCTGCCGATTTCGACGAAAAACTGTTGGAAAAATTAGGCCACGGCGAACCCGTTACAATATCGCGAAGCGGCAAGCGCTTCGCCTACTCATCACTATTTGCTAAAATTGCCGCATCCATTGTTATCCTGCTGGGCACCGGCTTCTTCATCTACCGGGGCGTAGAAAAAAAACAAGCCCGGAACGCGGCCGTCGCCCAAGCGCGGGAAACGATCATCAATGCGCTGACCATGATAGCCGACAATGTGCAGAAAGGAGAAGAGGCCATCGACGAAGGATTGAAGCAATTCGAAATACTATCCGCCCATGAACATAAACAAGAACAAAAACTAAGACAATGAAAATACTGCGAACAGGTATCACTTGCCTGTCACTCATGATAGGCTGCCATGCAACAGGCATTGCACAAAATTTTTCCGATAAATTTACGGAAGCGGCCGGTGAAAAAATCACCTCGGTGGCCACGGTCAATGCCGAACTCCTCAACCTCCTGAAACAAAAGGAAACGAACAGCCAGTTGCAGGCTTTTCTAAACGAGTTGTCGCTGCTCAAGGTCATTAGCATGAAAAACGATGCCGGCACCATCAGGATCTACTGCGATGTAGCCCAATCGCTCCTGAAAAATAACGGCTATCAGGAGCTGTTCGTATTTCAGGAGAACAAACAATTAGTGCGAATTGCCGTGCAGGGAAAAACTGCCGACAACAAAGCCGGCGAAATCGTGATGCTGGTATGTCATGAAGAACAACTCACCGTTGTCGACATTCTCGGCAATATCACCATCGACAAGATGAACGAGCTGGCCGCTTCCATCAGAAAATCAATGTTAAATTTATAATTATTCCTATTCTATGAAAAAAGTTCTATGTACATTGTCCCTCTTAGCCTTTACTTTCGCCGGCAGTTATGCCCAAACCGATACCGTTGCAACTGTTGAGCCGGCCGCAAAGATCATGACCACGCAGGTGGATTCGTCGACAAGTTTTTTAACCAATTTATTGACCGGCGTATTGGAAGCCTCGAAAAAAACAAGCAGGCAAGAGAAAAAAAGGACGTATAATTATAGCGGATGGAGGGTTGAACCCTACTTCGGCCTCGGCTTTACAGCAGGGAAATTAGAAAACAGCGATGCAAAAATTACTTACGGCGAATCCTACAGTGTCGATTTCGGCATAAAAACCCGCTATCAATTTACAGGTATTTACTCCCTGACATTTAACACGGGTTTCATGCACAACCGCTATCAGATGTCCGATGGAATGTTCGACGGCATCGCCTCCCTTATACATAATGTTGCTTTTATAACGAATAACGAGCGTTTCCGCACCTGGGGCGTTACTTTAAGTCTCGGACACCGGTTCAATTTCCGGAAAACCAGCAACTTGAAAAATTATATTGAAGCCAGTGTCTACGGGAATTATGTGTATTCACGCAAATATATTATCGATTATAAAAGCGATAATGATGCGTCGGCTACATTGGACTACAGCAATCCCAATATTTTTAATCCGTTCGAAGCAGGCGTACAGTTAAACCTCGGGTTCCACTGGTTCAGCGTTTGGGGACGCTACAGGCTAACCGATTGGTTCAACTCGGATCACACGGCGGTAAAACTACCCCGCTGGACTATCGGTATGGCGGTGAATTTTTGAGATTAAAGAGACTGAGAGATGAGTGATGAGTGATGAGAGATGGAGCCGATAAAATCCTAATCCCCTAATCTCTTAATCTCTTAATCTCTTAGTCTCTTAATCACTTAGTCTCTTAATCACTTTTTTCGATTATCTTTGCACTGTGTGCAAAGAACTCGACATATCCGTAAAACCCGGCATAGCAGCCGACGAGCAGCAACTTGCGCCGCTCTATTGATGCACGCTACGGCGCTCCCGTGTTCCGGCTGAGGTTGCAGGTATATACCGGCGACGAACAACCGCCGCCGGCCGACTGTTTCAACTATCAATACGTAAAAGAAAAGCCGCCGGTAATTATTGTAGGTGCAGGTCCCGCAGGCCTGTTCGCCGCGCTGAAATTATTGGAGAAAGGGTTAAGACCCGTCATCCTGGAACAGGGAAAAAGCGTGAAGGAACGCAAATACGACATTGCCAAAATTCGCGACAATGTGATCAATCCCCATTCCAACTGGTGCTTCGGCGAAGGAGGGGCCGGCACTTATTCCGACGGGAAGTTGTATACACGTTCCAACAAGCGGGGCTCCATTCATCATATTTTACAACAATTAGTCGACCACGGCGCCGATCCGGATATTCTGGTCGACGCCCACGCCCACATCGGCACCGACCGCTTGCCGCACATCATTGCCAACATCCGCGAAACAATTATTACGCACGGCGGCGAATATTATTTCAACACCAAAGTCACTAACCTCATCGTCAAGGACGATAAAGTACTCGGCGTGGAAACCGCCGGCGGAACACGCTACGAAGGCGTGGCCGTAATTTTGGCCACCGGCCATTCGGCGTGCGACATTTATGAATTATTCGCCCGCAACGGCTGGGCGCTCCAAGCCAAGCCTTTCGCCATGGGCGTGCGCGCCGAACACCCGCAGGCGCTGATCAATGATATTCAATACAACGGCTATGAAGGATTACCGGCGGCCAGCTATAGTTTAACCACGCAGGTGGGCGACCGCGGCGTGTTCTCGTTCTGCATGTGTCCCGGCGGCATTATGGTGCCTGCCGCCACCGCTCCCGGCGAGATTGTGGTCAACGGCATGTCGAATGCGCAGCGCAACTCGCCTTACGCCAATGCCGGCATTGTGGCGCAGGTGAACCCGGCCGATTTTGCCCGTTACGAACAACACGGCGAGCTGGCGGGACTGCGGTTCCGGCAGGAAATAGAACGCAGTCTGTTCCGGTCGGCCGGTCAAAGCCAGCAGGCGCCGGCGCAACGTATGGTTGATTTCGTGAACCTGCGCGCCTCATCGTCCCTGCTAAAGACCTCTTACATACCCGGCGTTGTCAACGCGCCGCTGCACAAACTGCTGCCGGGGTTCATCGTGCAGGGATTGCAGCAGGCCTTCAAAGACTTCGACCGGAAAATGCGGGGCTACTTGTCGGGCGAGGCCATGCTGGTGGCTGTGGAGTCGCGCACCTCTTCCCCGGTGCGTATACCGCGCGATCCCGAAAGCCTCCAACACATCCGGCTGCGCAACCTCTATCCCTGCGGCGAGGGCGCGGGCTATGCGGGCGGCATCACCTCATCGGCCATCGACGGGGCCAACTGCGCGGAGAAAATCAGCGGAACATTTCGGGCGTTTTCTCACCTCACCAGTATAATAAATGACTAAATTGGCTGAAAATAACCGTCATAGTGTATATATTTCGTGCTAAGCCCCTTCTAATCGTTTAATTTGCTTATCAAAATCAGAAATGATTTTTTGTGTTTTGTTGAACTCATTATATTCTTCCTCGGCTTTTTTATCGGCTATAATCTTTGAAATTTTGCCTTTATCTTGCAAAATTTTAAACTTGCGGAAATGCAGAAATTCATTCACACTTTGGACAAACTGCTGCATTGTAAATGTATTTTCATTTTCAATCAAATCTTCTATATAGTCAAAATAACCTGTTACAGCACGTTCTAAACGACGTATTTCATTTTCGGGCAGATAATTTTTTGCCACCGTAACATCTGATTTCAAAATCCGCCCATCGGGTGAATTTTTCCAAGTAGAAAGTCCCATATTTTTAGCTTTGCGGTCAGCTTTGGTATAGATAATTTCAGCAGCCGTTTGTCCTGTAATGGCAAAATGAAATTTGTTTTGCACCATTGCATAAAAGTCATTTGTAATAGGCGAATTGCGGTCATAATCAATGCAACATTCAGCAAAAATATCGGTAATTTGCTGATAAATACGGCGTTCGCTTGCACGAATGGAACGAATACGCTCCAAAAGTTCACGAAAATAATCAACGCCAAAGGCAGTTTTTCCTTGTTTCAAACGCTCATCATCAAGCACAAATCCTTTGACAATAAACTCTTTGAGTGTTTTTGTAGCCCAAATTCTAAATTGGGTTGCTTTGGCTGAATTTACACGGTAACCAACTGAAATAATTGCATCTAAACTGTAAAATTGAGTATTATAATTTTTACCATCAGTAGCAGTTAGTAAGAAATTCTTACTAACTGAAACCTCCTGTAATTCACCATCTTTAAAAATATTCTTCAAATGCATGGTGATATTCTCTCGTGAAGTATCAAACAGCATTGCCATTGATTTTTGTGTAAGCCAAATCGTTTCCTCTTGTACCACCACATCAACCTTTATGTCTTCCTGTGGTGTGCTGTAAATTAAAAATTGCAGTTCTTTATTCATTATTGCTTCCCAAAAAATCGTTAATAATTTCACCAATCACTTGGCGCAGTTCCATTCTCTGCTCATATTCTAATTTTACTCTATGATTTGCTGTTCGTGCATGATTCTCTTTGTATTTGTGTACAAAGATATATATTTTTCAGGAGTGTGTTGTATTTTTAATTTTTTAATCATTTTGAATAAATTTTCTTTGTCGTTCCCATTCTGCTTGTTTTAATTTACTTTCAATTTGACTATTTATGTATTGTTTAATAGGTAATAATTTTATACCAAGATTCGATTTCTCTACAATGGATAAAATATTTCTCCATTTTGCAGCATTAATATCTCCAATTATAACTTCTCCGCAATAGCATCCACCATTACCTATCCACCATATTTCTGAAAATAATTTTACATTTTGTGTTAGGGAAATAAATAACAGCAACATTTCTTCAAATAAATTAAGCATAGAATGTCTTGCTATATCTACCAATCGCCCCTGACGGGGCTTTGGTGGGTTTAATGATCTTTACATCTACCGACATTTCGTGCCTAACGGCACGCGGGCGGGCCGGTGCGGCAGACACACAGGTCTGCTCCTACACCCTTCCACCTTTTACCCTTCACCCTGTTAACCGTAAACTGCCTACTGCAAACGATGCAC
>QMCE01000864.1_pt1 | contig 16123 bp, 17 predicted proteins | sample 1821851 | NCBI WGS metagenome assembly QMCE01 (sample SAMN09453174, study PRJNA476694) | Termite gut metagenome, whole genome shotgun sequencing project. | isolation source: worker | host: Odontotermes sp. | place: South Africa:Pretoria | collected 2016-01-28
AACATCATTAAATTGAAAGAAATAAAAGATTCTTACAGAAAAGAGTCGCGGATTCTGACCAAGTCTGAACTGAAAGATATTTTAAAAGAAATGTATGAATTTTATAATTTTAGGTTTTATTCCAAAAATCGCACAGACAGAAATTTTGATGCAATGGATTAAATAAGCGCACTCGAGACGAACTCGCCCAAAGCCAGCGACATCATAGAAAAAGGTCCTTTATAAAGGACCTCATAAAACCTGGCTCTGGTTAACTTGCAACCGCGTTCCACAAAGTTTCAACGAAGTGGGATTGTCGAGCCAGAAATCTGGATGAATTCGTAAAATCAAAATCAAAAATTTCTGAATTTATGGTAAAATACAGAAAAGAGGATTTAATATGAATATCAAACTGGAATTGCCAAATATAAAATATAAAGATAGCTTTTTATCAGCCATCTCAGAATTTATACTATTTAAAAACAAGCACGGGCAAAGTTCAAAATATGCCGAAATGTCTGACAATATGTCCGACACAGATTTTGCAGAATATATAAATAAATTACAAACGGATGCAAATACATCAGATCCAAAAACTGGATTGTCACGCAATATCACATATTGGTTAATTGATAATGACAAATATGTGGGGTCTATAAGGCTTCGTCCAGATTTATCAAAAGAACAGGCAGAATGGTATGGGCATATAGGGTATGATATTCGTCCAACTAAACGAGGTATGCATTATGCAACAAAAATGTTACAAATGTTGCTATTGGAATGTGAAAAATTTGGACTGACTCAAGTATGTATAGTATGCAATTCTAATAACGTATCATCACGAAAAATTATAGACAATGCGCGTTTGACCTTTGGGGGAAAGGCTGCAAAAACCAAAGAAGCCGATAACTATGGCGGTTGGATAAACACTTCAAAGAAATCGTAGTTATTAAATCGGGACAGATGGATATGGGCTGGTGGAAAGGTTCGCCCATCCAAGGATGGGCTGCGCCACCAGAAGCGTTCCGTGAAGTGTGGCTCGTGTTGGTTGGAAAATTTGTGTTTTTTTGCGATGGGTACACGAACCACCCTTCGCCAAGGGTACGGGTGGCACGGCTCGTCCAAACCCAAGGTGACAAAGAAAAAAGGTCCTTTATAAAGGACCTTGTAAAACTTGGCTCGGGATGCTGGACTCGAACCAGCGACATACGGATTAACAGTCCGTTGTTCTACCGACTGAACTAATCCCGAACGGCTCTGCCATTCTATATCATTCTTTTTCCTTTTTCAAGCAAAAAATATTTCCTCTTTTTTACGCTTGTTTGGGCTCTCGTTTTTTATTATCATATCAGGTGAGAGATACTTTTTCTATGAAACGAATATTTAGTCTTTTTTTATTCTTGGCCATGTTTCCTGCCGCTTTCGCCGTTCCGGCTTTTGAATGCCAAAGATTGGAGAATGTGGATGCTCATCAAATTGTAGTTGTTGATATTGATTGCAATTCTGGGTGGCTCGGCGGATTTGACCAGGTTTTTGCCGGAAGTTCCGCAGATGAATGTTCCCAAAAGTGCAATCATGCACGACAAGCAGCTTGTACTTATTTCGAGGCTGATGGCGTAACCCCCACAACTGCCCCAAATGAAGCCGGTATGCCTTGTGCGCGTACTTTTTACTGGGGGGCACAATCTAATACTCCCATAGGGCCGAATTTTTGTACGATTACTCCGGATGAATGGGTGATTTGCTCGCATACTTACGTCGTTTCTGGTTACGATAATAACCAAAAAATTACTATTTGTCCGCGTGGTTTTGTAAACAATGGTGACCATGCTTGTAAAAAAGTGGCTCCTGGTTACTACGAATACAAAGCCGATAATTGGCCCAGTAATATTAATTGGAACTATGACAGTGCCCAATACCGCGAATATTTTGGCTGGTGGCAGCTTGCTTCGGCGGCTATGTTAGAGTGCGAGGAAGGTTTTTTCTGTCCTGGATTTGACAGCAAAAAAACAGAATGTCCGGCAAATCATTATTGCCCGGCAAAATCTGCAAATCCGGTTGCTTGTCCCAGTGGCGCGACAAGCGAAGTGGGGTCGAATTCTTTAAATGACTGTGTTATAAACAAAAACTATGATGAAACCGGTACTTTCGATTACGAAACTCCGTGTGAACACGACTAGGCGCAGACCTTCCCGTATTTTTATTATTGAATGTTTTGTTTTTTCCTGCTAGGCTTGCATGTCGAAAGGTTGCTTATGAAAAAATTTATTTTACCAATATTTATTATTTTTCTTGGGTTCTTGCTTGACCAAGCTTCCAAGGGGGCTTTGCTTTACATGTTGACTGGCGGGGTGCCTTTGACTGGAAGTGCTTGGACTATTGTGCCGGACTCTTATATAATAGCGCGGGTTACGGAGTTTTTTAACATTGTCTTTACTTGGAACCATGGCACAAGTTTTTCTATGTTTCGCTCGCTTGGCGAATCGGCGCCAATTATTATGATAATTGTAATTGCGTTCATTGCCGGGTTCTTGGGGCACTATCTGTTCTTTTGGGCACGGGAAAAGTTCGAGCGGGTTTCTTTGGCGCTTATATTGGGTGGAGCCCTTGGTAACCTTGTGGACCGGGTAAGATTTGGCGCGGTAATTGACTTTCTTGATGTGCATGGCTGGGGTTGGCACTGGCCAGCGTTTAATATTGCGGACATATTGATATGTGCCGGAGTAGGATTATATATTTTGTGTTGGTTGATTAAAGGTAAAAGACAAAAGGAAAAATAATGGTAAAGTTTTTGGAAAATAGCAACAGTGGATTTAATCAGTGGAGCGCGGCAAAGAACGCGTCAGCGGGTGGGGGTAAACGTCGCGGCGGATTTTTTTGGTGGATTGTAATTATCTTGCTTGCGTGGTGGTTGTTCAGCACATGGTTGTCGCCCAAGACAGAAAACACTGTTGCGGATAGTGGGGCTGGTACGCCAGAGGATTTATCAAAGGTCCCAGAGTTTGAAATGGTTGGGGAAAAAATAAGCTTTGATGTCAAGGGATTGCGGGTTTCTCAGATTGATTTAAAGGACTATAGAGAAAATAAATACGAAGAAAAACCAATTTCTTTACTTACTGGGGAAAATAATTTTATAGAGTCCGGACTCATAGCGAACGGCACAACCGCGCCTAATTCGGGTACTGCTTGGAAAGTTCTTGGCGACGGAAGGCTTTCTTGGAAAAACGCAGACGGTGTGGAGTTTATTCGCACAATAACTGTTGAAAATGACTATGTCGTGAGGATTAGCGACGAAGTTAAAAATAACTCTGGGCGCGATGTTGCATTTACTCCGTACGTACGGGTGGCCCGCGATGTGACCGAGGCTTCAACTGGTGTTGCAAGTGGCGGAATTGCCTTTGTAAACGGAGAAGTAGAACGTGAAAACTGGAAGGCTGTATCAAAAGAAGCCTTTGCTTACACAACTGGCACGGGTTTTGTTGGCTTTGAAGAGCAGTACTGGCAGACTGTTGTCAGTATAAACTCTGACGACCAGACAATAAAGCTTAAACCTTTGGCTGACGGGAGAGTCCAAGCCGAGGCTGGTGGAGTTTCCGTTCCCGTTCCGGCGGCAAGTGTGAAAACTTTTGAAACCACTATATTTGCGGGACCAAAAACGTCCCCAGCTTTGACAAGCGCCGCAGCGCTTATTACAGGAATAGACCAAACCATAGACTATGGATGGTTCTGGTTCCTGGCCCAGCCCTTTACATGGGGACTGAACGCGTTGCATGACATAGTTCATAATTACGGACTTGCAATTATCTTTCTTACTATATTTATAAGAATTTTGATTTGGCCCTTGACCAGCAAGTCTTTCGCATCTATGGCAACTATGCAGAAAATGCAGCCAGAAATTCAAAGAGTTCAAAAGCTGTATGGTAATGATAAATTGCGCATGCAACAGGAACTTATGGCGGTCTATAAAAATCATAAAGCATCGCCTATGGCCGGTTTTGGGGTAATGTTGTTGCAGATACCGATATTCTTCGCGCTTTATAAAGCATTGTTAATCGCGGTTCCTATGCGTCATGCTAATTTCCTTTGGATTTCGGACTTGTCGGTCATGGACCCGTATTTTATACTCCCAATAATTATGGGGGCGACAATGTGGTGGCAGCAAAGAATGCAAAGCCCGAAAACATCCGGCGATAAGAACGACCCGATGGCCCAGACCCAAAAAATGATGAAGTGGATGCCTGCGATATTTACGGTCTTGTTTGTGTGGATGCCTGCTGGATTGGTTTTGTATTGGACTGTGTCGAACTTGTTCGGCATAGGCCAGCTGTATTGGATGAAGAGGAAAGGTTGAAAAGCGGAACCAGACCGCGCTTGTTATAAAATTTAACGTATTGTAAAAACAAAAAAGGAAAAAAAATGAAATTGTTAGAAGGAAAAAGAATTTTAATTATGGGGGTTGCAAACGATTGGTCAATGGCTTGGGGAATTGCGAAAAAGGCACATGAAATGGGTGCAATGATTGCAATGCCCTATGCAATGCCTGTTTTGGAAAAACGAGTCCGTCCGTTGGCAGAGTCAATCAGTGCAGAGTTTGTTCAAGAATGTAATGTTCAGAATGAAGAACAAATGGACAAGCTTTTTTCAGATATAGAACGTGAATGGGGAGCCATTGACTGCGTTCTTCACGCAATAGCGTTTTCTGATAAAGATGAACTTAACGGTCGTTATGTAGATACTTCGCGTGCAAACTTTAAAAACACCATGGATATATCTGTGTTTTCATTAGTTGATGTAACGAAACGAGCATCCAAACTTATGAAAGATGGCGGTTCTGTTGTAACACTTACTTACCTTGGTGGCGAAAAATCTGTGCCCAGCTATAACGTGATGGGTGTTGCCAAGGCAGCTTTGGACGCGTCGGTTCGTTATCTTGCGGCAGATTTGGGGGTTGACGGAATCAGAGTAAATGCACTCAGTGCGGGCCCAATCAAGACTTTGGCTGCAAGCGGAGTAGGTGGCTTTGGAGATATGTTGAAATTGAACGCGGCCCAAACACCGTTGCGTCGTAATATGACAATGGATGATATAGCGGGTTCGGCGGTTTACTTGTTCAGCGAGCTTTCCAGCGGAGTAACCGGAGAAATCCACCACGTTGATTGTGGATACTCGTCAACAGGAATGATTCCTAATGAGTTGATGGAAATCTTGCTTAAGGGACTTTAATAAAAAGGGGCGCGAAAGCGCCCCTTTTTCGTAATCCATAATCTGTGTTTTGTCATTCCTGAGACGTGCAAAAAGTGCGAAGTCGTAATGCGGGAACGTGAGTCGAGCCCTCGCTTATAGGGAAAGACCACCCGCGCGTCCCCCCGCCCTTGCGGCGGGGGGTGGGTTAATAAAAGTCAAATATGCAAATAGTATTGTATGTTTTGATATTTAGAACCCATCCCCCGGCAGCTACGTTGCCGACCCGGCAGACGGCCTCCGTCCTGCCGCAAGGGCAGGGGTTACCCGCTTGGGTGGTCTTTCCCTATAAGCGAGGGCTCGACTCACGATTAACGGATTACGCATTGCAGCCTATTGTGTCAAGGCGGCGTACACGACGTTCCGCATCGTCAAATTTTGTTTCCAAAAATGATTGTGCCGTCAAAAACGCTATCTCTAAATCCAAATCATCCGCAGAAAGCGTCAACACATTTATATCATCATGTTCACGGTCTTTATGCGCTTGGCCCGGATTATCACAACGGGATGCTCGAATCCAACAGTTGCGGTTGGCCGCAATTTGCACACCGGCGCCGGTGCCGCATACTATAATTCCGCGTGCTTGGGTATCTTCAAGCAAGGCGTCTGTGACTCTCTTTGTAATCTCAGGGAAGTCTATCGGTGTATTTGGGTCGTCTGTGCCAAGGTTTACAAGCTTGTACCCCGCCGCAGCAAGCATTTCGGTAAGGTAAAGTTTAAGGCCGACTCCGCGGTGGTCTGACGAAATGTATATCTTGGAAATCATTTTTCTCTCCTGGTGTTAGGTAAGCACAGTGCAACAATTTATTTATTTATTTATTCTTCTTTTTTAACTGGCAGTCAAGTCCAGTATTACCCGTTATATGAAGTGTTTCATACGACAAAATTCCACTCATTTTGGCAGACGAAAGCACGTTTGCCGTTCCAACGTCGGCGGGGCCGTTCATCGTTCCATGCAAAAACAGTATATTTGCCTTGACTTTGCCGTTTACAATTCCGCCACGTCCAATAATTACAGTGTCTGCGGTGACATCGCCATTTACTGTGCCGTGAATCTGTACGTTGTGACCAGCGCTTATGTTGCCAGTAAGAGTGCTGCCCGCGCCCAGTATAGTGGGGGATTGTTTATTCTTAGAGTTTATAAATGGTATCATTTTATTCTCCCTTGACCCATGCGGCCGGGTTAAAGTGGGCCCCGTTATATCTGATTTCATAGTGCAGGTGCGGGCCCGTCGACTTGCCAGAGTTTCCCCCAAGTCCAACGACAGTTCCCGGTCTTACCCAATCTCCGCGTCCAACGTTTATTTTTGAAAGGTGGGCATAAAGTGTTGTAAACCCAAGCCCATGGTCTATTTCCACTGTTTTTCCATATCCTGAACGTTCGCCCGCGCTTATGACCCGCCCCGGGGCGACAGCGAGCAACGGAGTCCCAGTTTGTCCCGCAAAGTCAATCCCTTTGTGCATTTTTGATTCGCCGTCTATGGGGTGTTCGCGCATTCCATAGTTTGATGTTACGCGTGGGCTTTCGACTGGTGCGCCAAGGGGAAGCACTTTATTAAGTCTGCCAAGGCCGCTCCAAAGTTCTATGTTGTCTGCCAATTTCTTGTACTTTGGGTCAAGGTTTTTCTCCAGCTCCAATGGAGTAAATGCCGAACCGACAAAGTTGTCTTTAAGTTTATTTGCTCGTGCGACAAGCACGGACTCGGCCAGTCCAAGGTTCGCAAGGCTGGCGGATATTTTCTTTATGCTTGCACGGTGCGCGTCTATGTTATCTGACGTAAGTTTTGAAACCGCACTTATAATCTGTTCATCTGCTTCAAACACTTCGTTCATGGTGTTAACGATTTCTTCATTACGTCTGTGCACGGTTTCATTTTCTGCACGAATGATTTCATACTCTACGGAAAGTTCCGACAACTTTTTGAACTCTGGCACATAGTCTGCGTCTGTAAATGTGTCGTTAAGTCTGGTTTTCAGAAAGTCGAGTTCCGCCCAAATATTAAGCCGTTTCTTCAGCAACTCGTCTTTATTTTCCTGGTCCAGTTTTTGTGCGTTAAGAATTTTATCATCAACAGAATTCAGTTCTTTGACAAGAGAATTAAACTTTTCCAAGAAAGTGGTCATGTCTGTAATGTGGCGCGAATGAGCCATCCGAGTTTCTTCAAGTTGTCGAGTTCTTTCTTGTAACATTGGCCGATGATTGTAAAAGACATAGGTTGACCAGGCGGCCCAAATGACGAGTCCTATTTTACCGACGAATTTTGCGAATCTCCAAAAGCTGCTTTGGTGAAACGCGTACACATTGCCGCGCTTTATGTCCATGACAGTAAAGTCGCGTTCTGGAAAAATTCGGCTAATCAACCGCCATGTAACGCGAAACGGCCAAGTGACGAGTGCCCAAAGTGAAGAAAAATATCTTGTAATAAAGTTCAACATAACGTGGTCAGCATAGTAAAAACTTGTTGAATAGTCAAGCCGTCGCGCAATACTGGTTCAAAATTCATGGGAAGCTGGTCGTAAATTTTGGTTCTTCCTTTTGCGTTCAGCCGCGCGGATACGAGCACTCGTTCGGCAATTGAGCCCCCCCCCCGGCCGCGCAATAAAAGCGCCGTCCGCCCCCCCCTAGAGGGGGGGGAATCCAGCGCGGGAGTATCAGAGCCTGATAATTGTGCACCGGACCTAAGGCACGATTCCCCCCCCTCTAGGGGGGGGGCGCTGGCGCCTCTTTGCGCAGCGGGGGGGGGCTCGACCGCAAGAGGATTCGCAGAAAGGCGTTCTATACCCCTGTAAACCTGGACGCTATCACAATTTATTATCACGCCATTCGTCACCTTGGCGAGTTTATGCGCAAAGTCAGATTTACCGCTCGCCGTTGGGCCCGTGACTATGTACGATTTCATTTCAGATATTCCAAAGGTATTTTCTTGGGACGCAAATCACAACCGATATACGCCGCAGTTCCTGTTAAGACTGCATAGACTTCACCGTCTTTTATGAACTTTTGCTGAATCTTTATAGACGCCGCACCACGGTCTGTCATTGTTGTTTCAACCGAGAACTTATCACCAAGACGAAGTGGTTTACTGTACTTTACATTAAGCTCTTTAATTACAAAACCAACATCACCATCGGGCGGCAGTTTTCCGCCAATCCACTCCATTCTTGCACGTTCTGCAATTTCAACATACCGCGCATGGTACGTGATACCACCCGCATCAGTATCTGCATAAGCAATTGTAAACGGAAATATATGTGCATTCATCTCAACATTCCAAAGTAATAAAACAATTTTTGTAAAATAAAAAAAACGTCAGACATGCTGTAAGCCGGATTCTGTTTCGCGCAAGCGCGACGAACATAATTAATCTGCCCAAGGCATTACTGCCAGGGGTCAAGCCTTCTACCCGCCTCCTTTGTGGGACACAAATGATGGAGGCCTATTTGAAGTTGCACCACATAGAGATTGCCCGTTTCATCACCCGCTTGCCGGTGTTCGTTTCTGTTGCTCTAATCGTCGGGTCACCCCGCCGGGTCATTAGCCCGTATGCTGCCCCAAAGTGTCCGGACTTTCCTCTGCCAAAGCAGCTATGTTCCGCACATCTGACAAACGTCATTTTACCATTATTTACATTCATGTCAACCACCATTGGGTATGGCGTTTGACATTTAGTTTGGAATATACTATCATGTGCTTGTACGAATGCGATTCCGCATTCTCTTCCAACAAAGGTTTTAATATGCACGTTAACGAGCTCAAGGCTAAATCGCCACAACAACTGCTTAAAATGGCAGAAGACAAAGGTATCGAAAATCCTTCACAACTTAATGTTCAACAGCTGCGTTTCGCAGTGCTGCGTCTTATCGCCGCAGACAAGAAGACTACCCTTATCGGCGACGGCGTTCTTGAACGTATGCAGGACGGTTTTGGATTTCTTCGTGCCCCAGAATCAAACTATCTTGCGGGACCTGATGACCTTTACGTGTCGCCAAACCTTGTAAAAAAATATGGCCTTAAAACCGGGGATTATGTAGAGGGTAAAATTGATGCTCCGCGAAACGAGTCCGAGCGATATTTCGCCCTTGAAACAATAGAAAAAGTAAATGGCGAAGCCCCAGAAAAACTTAAACACCGTGTTTCATTTGATGATATGACCCCACTCTATCCGGACGAAATGCTTAAAATGGAAGTCGAAAACGATACCGAAAAAGGACGAAACCTTTCTGCACGGGTGATAGACCTTATCTCTCCCACTGGAAAAGGCCAGCGTTCTCTGATTGTCGCCCCACCGCGTACCGGAAAAACAGTCATGCTAAAAAACATAGCAAACTCCATTTCCACCAACTATCCAAACGTGAAGTTAATAGTTCTGCTTATTGACGAGCGTCCAGAAGAAGTTACAGACATGAAACGCAGCGTCAAAGGCGAAGTAATTTCGTCTACATTCGATGAACCAGCAGCACGCCATATCCAGGTTGCGGAAATGGTTATCGAAAAAGCTAAACGATTGGTAGAGGCCGGGCAAGACGTAGTGATTTTGCTTGATTCTATTACTCGCCTTGGAAGGGCGTATAATACGGTAGTACCCAGCTCTGGCAAGGTTTTGACTGGTGGAGTAGACGCATACGCACTGCAACGCCCGAAACGATTTTTCGGCGCGGCACGTAATATTGAAGAAGGCGGAAGCCTTACTATCATTGCAACTGCGCTGGTTGATACGGGCTCTAAAATGGACGAGGTCATTTTTGAAGAGTTCAAAGGAACAGGTAACAGTGAAATTATTCTTGACCGCAAACTGTCAGACAAACGTGTTTATCCTGCAGTGGATATAACAAGGTCAGGGACTCGAAATGAAGACCGCCTCGTAAGTAAAGATACTCTTTCCAAGACGTACGTTTTGCGCCGAATAATAAATCCGATGGGCTCTATTGAAGCCATGGAGTTCTTGCTTGATAAATTACGTACAACAAAAACAAATTCAGACTTCTTTAGCGCAATGAACGGCTAAACTGGTGGTTGGTGGTTTTGAGTTATCATGAAGTCTCAAAACCACTAACCACTATTCTCTATTCATAAGGGCCAGCTGAAGATGGGCGCCGTTAATGACTCGCTCTATATGTTTCGCAACTTTCATTTGGGCGGGGGTCAGTTCTCTGCTCTTTTTCAAAAACAAAACGTGTTTTTCTATTCTGTTCAACACAGAATTTGACGGAGAATCTATTACATTGGCCAGCATATCAGAAAGTTTTATCAGCAACGCATGATTAGACATTTTTAACAGCTTGGCGTTGATATAATTCTCTTTTCCGATTTTTTTTATTTCCGTCCGGTCATTAGTTAGCTCTAACACAGTATCCGCAACAGATTCTCCGAACATATCGCAAAGCTGCTCGTACGTGGTATCCGTATCCTCTAGACAATCGTGCAAAACACAAACAGTACATATCTCATCAAGGTTCTTACTGTTATCCGTTTTATACTGTTTTACAATTGAATACACGCTGAAACAGTGCACTATATACGGCAGCCCTGACGCTTTCCTTACCTGGTCTATATGTGCATTTTCTGCGAACAAGAGTGCCTTGACCGTTTTCTCCATAGACCTATTTTTCCAATCCCAAGTGTTTATATCCCGCATCTGTAAGGACTCTGCCACGCGGAGTTCTTTGTATAAATCCATTTTGCATAAGATAGGGTTCTATCACATCCTCTATGGTGTCTGTGGGTTCTGACAAGATTGCAGAAAGGTTTTCTATGCCAACTGGCCCACCAGCAAAGTGACGAGCAATTGCGTTCATATACTCGCGGTCTATCGCGTCCAGCCCACGATTATCAACCTTAAGCTGGAACAGAGTCGTTTTTATTGTATCTACGGTTATTGCCCCACCCCCAAGCGCCCCAGCGAAGTCACGCGCCCTTTTCAAAAGGCGGTTTGCAATTCGCGGAGTCCCACGTGACGCAACAGCAAGGTCCAAAGCCCCGGCGGCCTCAATCGGGGCGCCAAGTATTTTGGCACTTCGTGAAATAATTTTTGCGAGGTCTGCGGGCTCGTAAAAATTCAACTTTAAATCAATACCAAAACGGTCACGAAGAGGATTACTCAGCAACCCGGTTCGAGTCGTCGCACCTACAAGAGTAAACGCAGGCAGGTCTATTCGCACACTCTTGGCCGACGGTCCTTCGCCAAGCATAATATCAAGCTTAAAATCTTCCATTGCCGAGTAAAGAACTTCCTCTATGGCCGTCGGAAGCCGATGAATTTCGTCTATGAACAGCACATCATTTGGTTCAAGCGCAGTAAGTATTGCGGCAAGGTCGCCTTGTTTAGTAAGCATTGGTGCCGAAGTTGCGCGAAAATTGGTGCCAAGCTCGTTCGCAACAATATTGGCAAGGGTGGTTTTTCCAAGTCCTGGGGGGCCATATAAAAGCACATGGTCCATTGCTTCTTTGCGCTGTTTTGCGGCATTTATAAAAACGGCAAGGTTTTGTTTAAGGGATTCTTGACCAACGAAGTCACCAAGTTTTTTCGGGCGGATAGAGGCCGACAAATCATCAGGCACGCATGGGTCAATAAAACGATTACTGGTATCATTCTGCATTTACGGGCCATTATAAACCAAATAATTAAGTTTGACAAGGCCAACGATAACTAATAATCTGTAACGACTAGACTATACGCTGTGAATAATGTTTTTGCTCTTTCAAGTGGTGAAAATATCCCGATTGTTTTAAAGCGGGGTGTAAAAAATATTACTCTGCGCCCGCGTGTCACACCAAGGCGAGAAATTCATATCTCGGTCCCGCGCTTTACAAGCGCCAATGCTGCACTGCGCTTTATGGAATCAAAACGAGCCTGGATAGAGAAAATTCTTTCAAATGCGGTAACCAAAGTAAAACTGTGTGATAAAGATAAAATCTGTGTTTTCGGAGAAATTTGGGAAATTAACGCAGCCGAAATTGGTGGTCAGCCAGAGTTTTTAGAGCGTCGCGTTCGAGATAAGATAAAGGCCGAGTTTTTAAAAAAAGTAAAGGCCGAGATAAAAAAACTTCCGCCAGAGTTTCACCCAAAAAAGATAGCCGCCCATGATACAACCAGCCGTTGGGGCAGCTGTTCAAGCAGTGGAACAATATCGTTTTCATGGCGCCTTGCGTTCGCACCACCACACATAATGCGGTACGTGATTTGCCACGAGTGCGCACATTTACGCGAAATGAATCACTCTGTTGCATTCTGGGCATTAACCGCGAACTTGTACGGTGACGGAGTCGGCCGAGCAAAACTTTGGCTTAAACAATACGGCTCTACCCTGTACAGATACCTTTAATCAGTAAACTGCGCTTCATACGGGGCGCATAACTTTATACTCTATACAAACTGGTCACTTGATTATGTCTTGTGCAATTAGCTTGGCAGCTGGCTTGCTCTTATGCCACTTTTTATCTGCCGCACTCAGTTCTTTTTGCATTTTTTCACGGGCTTTTGGATTTTCTATACGCGAAAACTCTTTTGCTATATTTTCCGCGGTTGCCTCATGTCCCAAAAGCTCTGGAAAAACTGCTTTTTTTTCAAGAATGTTTACAAGAGAAACCCACTTCACTTTTATAAGACGGCGCGCCAACCACTCAGTCAGACGGTTCATTTTATATACCACTATTGTCGGAACGTGCATTATTGCAAGTTCTGCAGTAACCGTTCCACTGGCCGCTATTGCAACATCTGTTTTTTCAAACAAATCATATCGCTTGGAACTTGGTACGAGCGTTGGCTTTACCGACCAATCTTTTATTTCTTTTTCTATATATTCCCGCGTCGTTTCAACCATTGGGATAAAGAATTTGTATTTTTCTTTAATGCAACCCTCTGCAAATTCCTTGAAAACAGGAAGAAGCTTTTTAACCTCTCCCATACGAGAGCCCGGCACAAGTGCAATATTCTTTATCCCAACAGACGGTTTTATGACCCCCAAGCCCTCTGCTATCGGGTGCCCGACCGCGATTGTTTTCAACCCGTATTTTTCAAAATAAGGTTTTTCAAAATCAAAAAAGGCATACAATTTATCAAAAATTTTGGCATACTCTTTTGCACGCCCCGCACGCCAAGCCCAAACCTGGGGTGCAACAACGTGATAGAATTTTGGCTTGATTTTTAATTGTTTTATTACCCTCTTGGCAAAGCTTGGGCTGTCAACAGTCAATAATACATCTGGGTTAAACTTTTCCAGAGCAACCACAGTTTCTCGAATTCTCTTGGTCAAAGTTCTTGCATGCGCCAAGACTTCAAAAAATCCCATCACTGCCAAATCGGAAATCGGAAACAGGCTTTTCAAACCTGCAGATTTCATATTTTCGCCACCTATTCCCGCGAACTCCACCCCCGGCATTTCGCGCATGATTTTCGACGCAAGCACATCACCACTGACCTCGCCCGCGATTATGAAAATTTTAAGCTTTTTATTCGGCATTATTAGAATGGCCTATTCCGTATTTTGATACTCGGTTTTCAATAAAGTCTATTGCGTCAAGCGCATATTTATTATTTTTTACTTCCTTGCGAACGCGCCTTAGACGTTCCGCCATGACCCCGTCGGTTTCTTTAAAGACCGCATTATAAACTGTATGTATCGCGTGAATATCTTCATTGGTAAATCCGTGTCGCATAAGTCCAAGTCGGTTAACCGTTCGGTATCTTGCACGTGCGCCTTCGTATATAGCATACGGAACAACATCATTGCCGACGCCCCCCATTCCACCAATAAAGGCATTTCGGCCAATATGTACAAACTGCAAAACCATACAACCCGCGGAAATTATTGCAAAGTCTTCAACCTCTACATGACCTGCGAGCTGGGCAAGGTTGGACATGACGACGCTGTTTCCAACTTTGCAGTCATGTCCAACGTGGGCATTTACCATTATCTGACAATCGTCGCCTATTTCCGTACCATTAGACGCGGGTGTCCCCGAGTGTATTGTCACGTATTCCCGGATACGGCAGCGTTTACCAATGCGCAACCCCGTCATACTTTCCGGGTCCTGCCACTTAAGGTCTTGGCTCAACCCGCCAAGTGCCGCGAAAGGGTAAACGATAGTATCGTCGCCAATGATTGTATTATTTTCGATAACCACGTGGGAAACAAGGTTCACTCGGTCCCCAAGGGTTACGTTTGGTCCGACTATGCAAAACGGCCCAATGTTGCAGTCGACGCCAACTTTGGCCCCGTCATGAATTACAGCGGTTGGATGAATCATGGTACATATCCTGAAAACTGGTTGATATTGTCATCATTATACAAAATATAGGAAAAGGCTTCTATTCATAAACCATAACAAACTATAACAATTGCCACATTTATAAAAATTCCATAACTGTTTTTTTGGGTACAGGTTTATACATTAATACCCCAAGTGCGGCAACAAGCGGAACTGCGCCAAGGACCCCGAACAAGACCAACAACACACTCCACACATTGTTTCGTAATTCCACAATTTTATCACCTGATGACATGGGCAAGTGTCGAACGCTTTCTGCAAAGTACACAAATGAAACAAGCGCCAGCGCAACAAAAATCAATTCGGACTCTGTCATCAAATAAAGCGCGAAAACAAGCACTCCGCAAAGCCAGCCCAACAACTTGAACTTTCTATGCCACGAGTTATTAAGAAAGCCAGAAGGTTTCACCATGCGCAAGGCAAAATACATCGGAAATAAAACTGCCGCCGCGGTCAAAAACACAAGATGAACAACCGTCAATTGCCCCAACTGCCCAAAGCGCAGAAACTCTGGCTGGGTCGCCATCGCCAATGTCAGCAAAAACATAACCATTACTGTAATAGTCTGCGAACCAAACGAACGCCGCCGTGACCAGCCCAAAACTAGGCCAAGCACCACCGCCCCCATTTGAACAAAGGCCATTTTAAGATTAGGCAGTGCGCACAAGCCCGCAACCACTGTAATCAAAGGTGGAACAAACCAATCAATGAACTTTGACTTTTTCAAAAGCCCAGACAAACGCGTTTTCCCACTGTAATATTTACCCGCCAGAAATAAAGAGCATAAAAACAGGCAAATCGCGACAACGATACCCGTCCAAGAAAAACTCTGCCTCAGCACTTCGAAGTTCTGGCGTGCCAGAGTCAAAATCGCAACGCAAGCCAAAGTCAAACCGGCAACCATTCCGTCACTTAATTTAAACTTGTCCCTTATCTGGGTGCGAAAAATCCACGCAACCATGAAAATAGGAATACACAGGATTGCCGTCCAAAAAAAATCAGGCGACCGCAAAGCCATGTTATTAAAGCTGCTTGCCGCAGATTGAACTATTACAGAAGAGTCTAGCATTTTTTTACCATTGTTTGCTTTTAATATTTAGTTTGCTATTATAAGGCCCAATGAAGACAAAACAAGACATTTTTACAGTCATTGGTGGTCGGGTAAAATTTCACCGCGGTTTGTATAACCTTACAAGCGACGCAGTATGGCTTGGGGCTTTTACTGGGCCGGGCCGGACGGTTCTTGACGTGGGGATTGGTACGGGCGGAGTTTCATTGTGCATGCTTGCACATAATCCGGATTACGAGATAACCGGACTTGATATTTCCGAAAAAATGCTGGGTGAATGCACGAAAAACGCAGCACTGAACGAACGCAGCATTGAATTGATTAAATCTGATATATTTTCGTGGAAAACAGATAGAACGTTTGACATTGTTGTAACGAATCCCCCTTACTTCAAGGGAACTCCCCGGGCAGGTTCAGAGGCTCACCATAACGTTAATATATATGAATGGACCTTGGCGAGCCTGCGAAGATTAAAACCACGTGGATATTTTTATACCATTGTAGATGCAGGTGTCATGCACGAAGTAGTGTCTGCGCTTTACGCGGGAAAAGCCGGGGATATAGAC
>QMCE01000865.1_pt1 | contig 16119 bp, 17 predicted proteins | sample 1821851 | NCBI WGS metagenome assembly QMCE01 (sample SAMN09453174, study PRJNA476694) | Termite gut metagenome, whole genome shotgun sequencing project. | isolation source: worker | host: Odontotermes sp. | place: South Africa:Pretoria | collected 2016-01-28
AACCTATTTTCATCTGCTTTTACTGGAAACATATTCTTTATATTAGATGCTAATATTCTTTTATCAATTTCAGATATAATCCATTTATTTGAATCAACAGCATATATTTTTCCATTATTTCCTATAACCAAAGGCGCGGCAAATGAATAATGCCCCAATCCGCAGCCAAAATCAAGAGCCGTCATACCGGGACACAAACCGCATTCGTTTAATACGTTTACAGCTTCATGTTTCTCCCATTCATAATTTTTTTCAATGTCAATTATAGGCACTTTTTATTCCCCATGGAGAATATATTATACCATTATTTTAAAGTATGAAAGTATAAATTAACATTTTTGCAGAAAAAAGAGGTGTTTCCGAAAGTATGACGCCGCCTTGATATGTATTTTGAGGGATTCAAACCCGCTCTATACCACTGCAATCTGAGAATAGTGAAACAACCGTTAGTGGTTATCAATCCGTATTCTCCTTTGCCGTTGTTTGAGCCTATCTTGAACTTTGTGTAAATTGATTTTTTATTTACCATCACCTTGTTTATATATAATAAATTATAAAATCAGGTACTGACTTCGCCGTTTATGTTCATAAGTCCAAGTTTATAGTTCAAAACATCGTATTCCCTGTTCGGAACTCCGATCACCCTGCTCGGAACTCCGACTACCTAGTTCTGAACTCCGATTGCCGAGTTCGGAACTCCGATATGTCGATTATTAAGAGATAAATACGGATTATATTGAAAGGCGGCGCGGATCATTCGGGCGCGGTCCAGCGCGGATCTTCAAGTGAGAAGGGCAGCCTGCCTTTGGCATCTATGCGTCCTACCAGTGCGGAAAAGCCCGCTATGAAGGACTCGTTGGCGTAACTGTAGACCGCTATGGCGCCGTCTACCCAGGGCGTCCTGTCCAGATGAACCGGCGTCAGCACGGAAAGGACAATAACCCGCTTCTTGAGCGGCTCAAGCGCCCTAAGAAAGCGCAGTCCCGCCGCGTCAGAGAGGCAGAAAATAATGGTGTCCGCGGAACGGGCGTAGCTCAGAAAGTCGTTTATGCCAAAATCTTCCGCGTACCAGTAGGAACGGGCTTCGGGATAGGCGGCTTTTCCTTGTTTGAAGAAGTCCAAATACTGCCCGGTCAGCAAAATTTGCCCCGCATCTTTGGGCTTGAGCGGAAAGGGGGCGTCCTTGATCACTGTTACACTCCGCGCCGCCAAATCCAGAAAAAACGCCGCGCCTTCCTGATCCGGCAGTCCGGTCTTCACCTTTTCTACGTCGGGAATGTACGGAACGGCGTTTTTGCCGCGCAGGAACACAAGCTTCGCCTCTAGTATGCGCCGCGCCGCGTCCTCTACCCGCTCCCTGAATTCCGGCTCATTCTGCATAGAGGTAAACAGATATGTCCACACCATGTCGTACATAAGCGGCGTTTTTGAAAACAAGATGATATCGTTGCCTGCGACTAACGCCTGTTTCGCCGCCCGCGAAAGGCTGCCCGCGCTCATAGTTGCCCCGTTCATCATAAGGTCGTCCGTTATGATAAGTCCCTTAAAACCCATGCGATTGCGGAGTACATCCTGCAAAAACCAGGGGGAAAGGGATGCGGGCGCTTTGCCGGAACCGGTGTTAGGAAAGGCGAGATGCCCGGTCATTACGGCGGGAAGCTTCTCCCGAATCAACATACGGTAAGGGATAAGCTCTCTTTCCCACAATATATCAAAATCAGCCTCAATTTCGGGCAGAAGTCCGTGCGAGTCCAAGCCCGTATCCCCGTGTCCGGGGAAATGCTTCGCCGTCGGTATCACGCCCATCGCAAGCTGTCCCTTCATATACGCCGCGCCGAGTATGCCTGTCGTTACTGGATCAACGCCGAATGCCCGAGGACCTATCAGCGACGAGTCGCGGTTCGTGTACAAATCTACTGTGGGCGCGAAATTCATGTTGACACCGAGCAGGGAGAGCTCTTTTCCTATATAATAGCCCGCCCAATAAGCATCCTGTGGATAGCCTGACGCGCCAATCGCCATATTGCCCGGCGTTTCGCTCGTCATACCTTTGATGTGTCTGATCCAGCCGCCTTCCTGATCTGTAGCGATGAAAAGGGGAATTTGGTACTCGCCTTCAAGGGAAGCTTCCTGCAGTTTGCCAACCGTTTCCGCCAGCTTGGTCGTATCGCTCGTATTCCAGCCGAAAATCTTAACGCCGCCCAGGTGCCGCTCCCGTATCCAGTTCATAATAAGCGGCGAAGGTTCTGACCCTACCCAGCCTAGCATAAAAGTCTGCGCTAAAACCTGCTCATCGCTCATATCCGTGACAATAGCCGCCGCAAGCTTTTTAGGATCGCCTGGGTCGTTAAAAGACAGAGCTACTGCACGGAAAGGCAGAACCAGTAGAACAATAACGGCAATTTTTCTCAGTTTTTTCGTTTTTCTCATAATATTGAAACATTATAAATAGACAGACACAGGCGCTCCCACGCCTGATTTCAAAAATAGTTCGCGGAGCGCGGCGGCGCGTTTTTCAAGATATGATTCGCTTACGGCCGCAGCGTCCGGATCGGAGGGCGCAGGGCGGGCTTTACTGTAGAGCTGGACTTCCCGTACATTGCCTGTTTTTGCCAGATCAAGGACAAGGGCGTTCCACGCCTCCTCTTCATCGCCAGGCGGCAAAGAACCATCCACAGAGCAGAGCATCGTCTGCAGGATAAGCGGCGCGTCCACGGCGAAGTCCTGTATTTTTGCCATAAGCGCGGCAAAGGAAATATCCGTCCGGTTTATAAGGCGGAACCAGCTTTCAGTCCCTGCGTCCAGCTTCATCCACACCTTCACACCGCGCTCCCTTGCCTCCGTGCGCAGTGCGGCGAACATGTCGTCATTGAGCAAGCCTGTCCCATTGGTGATAACCACGACATTCGCCTCGGGTACAGTTTTGTCCCGCGTTTTCCGTACCGCCGCAAGCGCCTTGATAAAATGGGGCGACATTGTAGGTTCGCCGTTTCCTGACAGGCAGATGTCCTGCACCGTGATACTGTGATATTCCGCGCTGTGTATCGCGTGGATAAGCTCCTTCCGCATGGCTTCCACTGTAAAATGAATGTCGTTTGCAAACGGAAACACTTCGCAATAGGGGCAATCAAAGGAACAAACTTTCTTATTGGGGAAAAAATTTATCCCTATGGACAATCCCCCAGACCGGCGAGAATATACCGGATAGACCAGGAAACCATCCTCTCGATTTCGGTGGTTTTCAACAGGAGAAATAAGCATATATAATTATTATAACTTCCACTGAATGTTGTCAAGTCCCGTATAAATTTAAAAAAATCGCTGCGCGGCTCTTGACAAAAATTTATTTATTCTATATAGTATCCCTCACATGAAATGTGCCATCTTAGCTCAGTTGGTAGAGCACTTGACTTGTAATCATGAGGTCCCCGGTTCGAATCCGAGAGATGGCTCGACCGGCTAAGATAAGGCGGTTTTTTGGGGAGTTTCCAGAGCGGTCAAACGGGGCAGACTGTAAATCTGTTGGCTCAGCCTTCGAAGGTTCGAATCCTCCACTCCCCATAAAAAGCTGTCCGAAAGGATGGCTTTTTTTGTATAAAGATGTTATATGACAACTGCAAATAAAAGTGATCAATGGATACGCGCCAGCAGCGGCGCGCAGCTTTTTCTCCGACGCTGGATGCCTGAAGGGGAAGTTCGCGCAGTAACGCATATCATACACGGCATGGCGGAGCATGGGGGACGATACGAACAAACCGCCTGCCGCCTTGCGGATGAAGGGATTGAGGTATGGATTGCGGATATGCGTGGGCATGGAAAAACCGCTGACACTTCGGTAAACAGCGAGGGAACTGGCGGGAAGCTGGGTCATTGCGCTGATAACAACACCATTGCCATTATCTGTTCTGATATAGACCTTATCAACGCCAAAATTATGCAGGATCACCCTAATACGCCCTTGTTCCTGATGGGGCATTCATGGGGATCATTCCTTGTTCAAAACTACATAGAAACCTATAATACTACCCCGCTTGCGGGCTGCATCCTTTCAGGCACGCGGGGACCGGACGGCACGACAATCGCAGTGAGCAAGTATATCATGGCGTGTATTGCCGCGCTGGGCGGCTGCCGCAGAAAATCGCGCCTTGCCGACGCGCTTGTCTTTGGACCATACAATAAACCCTTTAAGCCGAACCGCACCTCGTGCGACTGGGTTTCCCGGGACGAAAAAATCGTGGACGCCTATATAGAAGATGAGCGTTCCGGTATGCTTTGTTCGGCGGGTTTTTTTAGAGATTTGACCGCCCTCCTCAACACAATTCATCAAAAAAGCGCTCTGTCCCGCATACGGAAGGATTTGCCTGTTTATGTGTTCTGCGGGAACGCCGATCCGGTGGGCGATATGGGGAAAAGTCCCACGGCTCTGGTGAACGCCTACCGGGCTGAGGGCGTGGCGGATTTGGAATTTGCCCTCTATCCTGACGCGCGGCATGAAACGTTGAACGAGATCAACAGAGATGAAGTTATCGCCAATCTTATAAGCTGGCTCAACAAAAAAATCTCTCTGTGGCGCGAGAAACAGGAGAAACAAATAAAAGACTAAAAGGAGTACGCCGCTTTTATAGAGAAGTCGTTTTGCATAATAATAAAAATGAGCGCATCGCTTTTATATAAAAGTCGCTTAAAAATACTTTGCGGTACAGGTGTTCGATACAAACAAACGGAAAACATATAAAAAAAGCTGTAGTTTATACACGGAACGAGCATGGTATAGACCCCGCTGGTGTGGATGCTGATGCGGTGCGTATTGTGGAACGGCTTTCTGCGGCTGGTTACGAGACCTATATAGTGGGTGGCGCGGTGCGCGATCTGCTTCTTCATAAGAAGCCGAAAGATTTTGACATTGTAACGTCCGCTCATCCTAACCAAATCAAAAGACTCTTCTGCAACGCGCGGATTATTGGACACCGGTTCAGGCTTGTCCACGTTCCGGCTGGTGAAAAAATTTTCGAGGTATCAACCTTCCGCTCCATTGCCGAAGGTTCTACAAGCAACCTCTTCGGTACCGTCGAAGAAGACGTTTTACGTCGTGACTTCACCATAAACGCGCTCTTCTATGAACCCAGCAAACAGCTTGTGATAGACTATGTGGGCGGCATGAAGGACATACGAGGCGCTCACATAAAGCCGATTATTCCCCTGAAAACTATATTTACAGATGATCCGGTACGTATGATCCGCGCCGTAAAGTACGCGTCAACATCAGGGTTCAAACTGCCGCTTGCTCTGGGATGGAAAATTCGGAAACAGGCGGCGCTGCTTGACAGCGTGTCCCCTTCCCGGCGTACCGAGGAGATTTTCAAGATTATACGCTCGTCAAGCGCAGCAAAGATCGTCGAAAATCTTGAGAATTTGGGGCTATACCGTTTTCTTCAGCCTAATTCCTCGCAGCGCATGAAGGAAGACGCGATGTTCCGCGAGAAATACCTGTCGCATCTCGCCGCGCTCAATCAAGGAGACACGCTTTCCAGCAATAAGGAAAGCCTTTCCGCGCTTATAGAGGATTATCTTGAATCCGTAGTTGATTGGAAAGAACAGACGCCGGAAGCGTACAAAAAGGCGTTTTTCGACGCCCGCGCCTTTGTGCTGCCGATGAATCCGCCCCGCTTCGATCTTGATGGCGCGGTAAAGCTTATCTACCAACGGCATGGCATATCCATAAAACGCGCGCTCTACGAAAGAGAACGCCCGCGCCGCAAAGGAACGCAGACTTCTCCCGCAAAGGGCGCGCCCGAACCTGTAAAAGAAGCGTCGCCTGCCGCCCCAAAAAGCCCTCATAAAAAACGTGTCCGCAAAAAAAAGAAAGCCGCTCCGCGAGAGCAGACACCGGTGGCAGTTATTTCCAACGAATAGACACAGGACATAGTCCCTCTCATCCCCTCAAGTGGGGATGAGGACAAGCTTTTACGAAAAAATCTTGCTATATAGCTTCCGCCGCCTCGACCGTTCCCGCCGCACAACAGGGAATGACGGATCCTGTATCCCGCCACAAACCAGCAAGTACTGCGCCGGGTCCTGCTTCAAGCGCCATATCAAAGCCGCTGTTTTCCGAAATAGCGCGTTCTTCGTCTGTCCAGCGCACGGGACTGGTGATGTGGGCGACAGCGAGCTGTTTCGCTTCTTCGCCACTTAAAACTGCCGAGCCTTTAACATTGGAGTACAAGGCAATCTTCGGGTCTGCAAAAGTAACCGTGTCTAAAAAAGGAGCGAAGGCGTCCGCCGCGCCCGCCATAAGCGGGGAATGAAAGGGACCTGCCACGGCAAGGCGGATAACACGGCGCGCTCCGGCTTCTTTGAAGCGGAGGACAGCTTCTGCAAGCGCCGATGCGGAACCGGAAACAACGGTTTGCTTCTGCGAGTTAAAATTCGCTGCATAGAGGTCAGGGACGCGCCATTCGGCGATCAGGCGTGCGATTTTTTCCGGCTCAAGCCCTATCACCGCCGCCATACCGGGCGCGTTTTCACCGCTTCCCAGCTTATCCGCCGCCTCCTGCATCACTCGTCCGCGCTCTTTCACCAAACGGAAACAGTCCTCCGCCGAAAAAACGCCCGCAACCGAAAGCGCCGCGTATTCGCCCAAACTGAATCCTGCCGCAAGCAAGGGCGTAATACTGCGCTCTCCCAGAAACGCCGCCGCCGCAAGGTTTACCAGCGTAATTGCTGTCTGGGATATATCACTGCGCTTGAGCGTCTCGGCATCCGCCGTTTCAAGCAGCTTCTTCATATCCACGCCGCATATATCCGACGCAAGCGCGAACAGCTTTTTCACTTTTTCCGATTTTTCCCAGAAATCCAGTCCCATGCCGGTATACTGCGCCCCCTGTCCGGGGAACAAAAAAAGCGTCTTTTTATCCATAATATCTATACTCCATGACATGCTCCCCCCGCCTATGCTTCACTTAGAGGCGGGAGCTTCCTGCTGCTCAATTGATGCGCAGCCGCCAAAGTATCAACAAGCTATCCCCATGTAATCCCACGGTTATTCTCTATGTTTATACTAACGCTAGTTATATCATGTATAGATTATGTTGTCAATTCATCTCACTATCTCTAAGGGGCAGGAGACTTCTTGCGAGATAGCTTAAAAATATACAATTTTTTGAAGGGAAGAATTGTCAAACAAAGGGGAAAATTTCTAGCGACGGCGCGTTTTCTGCGGCATTATTTGCCGAGGAATATGCCCGCGCGCAAGACAGGAAAGCGTATAAAACAAAAGCGCCGCCAACGAGGGCGCGCCCAGAAACGCAGTAGGCGGCAGTCCGCTCACGGTTTGCAGTCCTATGCCTGCCCGTTCCACAAGGGCGAACAGGAACGCCGCCGCTGCGACACCCGGAACGCTGCGGAAGCCAAGATAGACCGCCGCGAGCGCGATCCAGCCGCGTCCAGCAGCGCCGCCTGGCGTGTACGCGCCTACTTTAAGCGTAAGACACGCGCCCGCTATGCCCGCGAGCAGTCCCGCGACAGCCCACGCGGCCTCTCCGTAACGCGCCGCATCCACACCCCGTTCCCGCGCCGTGAGCGGCGCAAGCCCCGCGGCGCGAAACCGCAGTCCAAAGCGCGTCCTATAAAGCAGAAACGCCGTGATCAGGAAGCAGAGCGCGGCGGCAGCGGCAAGGGGCGACGCGTCAAATGCCCACGCCGCGCCCCGCAGTACGCCTTTGGTGCCAAACCACGCCTGTGAAAGCGTCGCCGTTATTCCGCTTGCCGCCATATTGACCGCCAGCGCCACAACAAAGGGGTTCGCTCTTGCCTTATTCACAAAAAACGCCGCCAAAAAACCGATACAGGCGCACACCGCCCCTGCACTGAGGCACGCCGCCGTCTGAGACTCGGTATGCGCCATGACGCAGTACGCGACAAACGCGCCCACGCCCATAAGTCCCTCAATAAAAATGGCGAGCGCGCCTGCCAATTCTGTCCACAAGGCGCCAAGCGAGGCGAAAAGCAACGGCAGAGCGGATGAGAGCATTTAGTTTTCTTCTTTCAGAACAAGGCTGCCGTTCCGTATGCGTGAAAGCATATCCGCCTGCTGTGCGCGGACAGCGACGCTTACGGAAGCTTCATAATTGGGATCGTCTTCGATGAAGTCCACATAGCCTTCGGCGACGCCCACTATATCCGCCGTACCAAAGGGAAGGCTGCCTGTTTCCAAGAAGAGCAAAGTTTTCTCATAAGCAAGTTTGTCCTGTCGGATAACGGCGCTGCCGACAACGGTTCCCGGGCGTTCCGCATAGCCGTTGGTGTCAAACCAGACGACTTTCGCATCCCGCTCCGCCGCCGCTTGCACTATGCCAGCATTCGCGCCGCCAGCCACGCAAAGTATCACCCTCACCCCGCGCCCTATCATATCAGCGGCAATTTCTCCCGCCTTGCCTGCGTCAAACCAGTTGCCCAATACACGGAAATCCACCGTACACTGAGGATCGATTGCCTGCGCGCCGCGCTCGTAACCCGGCAGAATGATTCCGTTCATAGCCGGATATTCCTGACCGGCAATAAGTCCTATTTTCCCGCCGTCCGCGCCGTTGTTCATCTCCAGCGCTTGTAACGCGGCGATATAGCCCGCCATATAACCCTGTTCGGTCTGATTATAGCGCGCCGTATACACCGCGCTGTTACCGGTTAATTCCCCATCTAAAAGAAGAAATTTCTGATTAGGAAACTTTTTTGACACAGCATCCACGATAGCGGGCAGCGACGGATTTGACGATACGATGAGGCGATAATCGCCGCTTGCTACCATAGAGGTAAGCGTATTCTCCCACTCCGCCTGATTATAGCCCGCCTCGACGACTCTCGCCTCGACGCCCTTCTCGCTGCACGCCTTGTTGACGCCTTCAGCAAGCATTTCATACACAGCGCTTCCCGCCATAACGCCCGGAACAAAGACGCCTATCGTCTTAGGTTCGTTCCGCTTTTCGCACGACCATAACAGAGCGACGCAGGCGAAAATTATCACTATTCTCTTCAATTTATTCCTCCAATCTCTACAAATCCGCTTTCAGAAACGCCGCATAACCCTTATACGTCATCCATAAATCCACCTTGCTGATGACCTCAAAGGGCGAATGCATAGACAGCACAGGAATTCCGCAGTCCAGAACGTCCGCGCCCAAATTCGCTGCGTATTGGGCTATGGTACCGCCGCCACCCTTGTCAACCTTGCCCAAGTTCCCAAACTGCCAGCGCACCTTTTCTATATTAAACAGCGTCTGAATCTTGTGCATAAATTCGGCGTTAGCGTCGCTGCCGCCGTACTTGCCCCGGCTGCCCGTGTATTTTGAAAGAGCTATGCCCTTGCCGCAGTAGGACGCCGTCTTTTTATCGTACACGTCGCCGAAATTCGGGTCAAAAGCCGCGTTCACGTCGGTGGAAAGCATGGCGGAACGGCTCAAAGCAAGGCGCAGGTCTATGTCCGAGTAGCGGTCAAGCGAAAGCGACGCAAGATAAGCGATGAAGTTCTCGAAATGCCGCGACTGCGCGCCTGTGTTTCCCATAGAGCCGATTTCTTCTTTGTCGGAAAGGTAGCACACGACGGTCTTTGCGGGCGTAGTGAGGGCGGCGTCAAGCGCGGCGCGATACGCCGGGAAGGCGCAGGAGCGGTCGTCATGCCCATAGGCGCCAATCATACTGCGGTCAAGTCCCACATCCCGCGCCTTGTGCGCCGGTACAAATTCAATCTCAGCGGACGCGAAATTCTCTTCCGTAACACCGTATTTCTCATTCAGCAGGTTCAAAACAGTAAGTTTCAGTCTGTCCTTCACCTTATCGTCGTTAAACGGCTCAGATGCGGCAAGCACGTCAAGCTCCTCGCCCCGCAGAAATTCGTTGGCTTTTTTCTGCATCTGATCCTGCGCGAGATGCGGAAGCAGATCGGTAATCACAAACACCGGATCATCCGAATCCTCGCCTATACAGATAGTCTGTTTCTCGCCCGCTTTATTGAACACCACGCCGTGCATAGCAAGTGGGATCGTTGTCCATTGATAGTGTTTAATTCCGCCGTAGTAATGCGTATCAAAGAAAGCAAATCCGCCGTCCTCATAAAGCGGATTGGTTTTAAGGTCTATGCGCGGCGAGTCTATATGCGCGCCAACGATGTTCAATCCTTCAGTGAGCGGCTTTTCGCCCAAAACCGCGAACATAACCGACTTTCCCCGTATATTTTGAAAGATTTTATCACCGGCTTTGAGTTTCCGCTTTTTGGAAAGTGCGGTTTCTATGTCGATAAAGCCTTTTTCTTGCAGAACCGCCGTACATTCGGCAGCGCATTCCCGTTCGGTCTTGCCCGTATCAATAAATTTTTTGTACTGTTCCGAAAATTCAGCAATGTCCGCGCGGTCATTGTCCGAAAGTCCATCCCAGCAGGACTTGATTTCAAATCCCAGTTCCTCGGCGAGTTTCTGTCCTGCCGTTTTTTGTTCATCCATGATGGTTCTCCTCTATATTAAAGAGGGATTATAACGGTTTGAGGCGGGAAATGCAAGGGATTTCACCCGCGTAATACACGCGGAACATGTATCTATAATAAGCAATAGGATTTACGTCTTGTCTAACCCTATATAATAGGTCTCGACGGATTCGCGCCGACAGGCTTGGGGCTTAAAACTCTTTCCCTGCACAAAAAGCCCTTTCACACGCTTGAGCAGCGTTGCCGTATCGCCGCCCTGAAAGACCTTCACCGCGAAATTGCCGCCCTTTGCCAGGGCGTGTTCCGCGTAATCAAGCGCCGTTTCCGCCAGATCAAGCGAGCGGAGCGCGTCAAGCTCCGCCCTGCCAGTGGTGGCAGGCGCGGCGTCGCAAATAACGGCGTGATACGGGGCGAAGGCAAGCAGCGCGGCGCGGATGTCCGGCGCGGTGATGTCGCCCTGTATGAAACGGAAATTGTCGCCGTCAAAAAGACCTTTGTCGTATTGGCGCGAAAGGGGCGAAAGGTCTGCGGCGGCAAGAAATCCCCCGCCGCCTTTTCCCATTTTTTCCATATTTCGCAAAACATACAGACTCCAGCTACCCGGCGCCGCGCCTAAATCCAAAATGCGGAGCTTATCCCCCCGTTTCTTAAAAAAAGAAAATTTTTCATCAATTTCCTTGAGTTTATATACGGAACGGGCAGGATAGCCTTCTTTTTGCGCTTTTAATGACCAAAAATCAAGTTTCGCGTATTGTGCCATAGAGACCTTGAGGCGGCTACTTGTAAAAAACCATTGTGTCCGCCGACTTGCGCTTTGAAGCGGAGGAAACGGCGTCGACATCGCTCCGCAGTCTGCCCACGCGGACGAGGGCTATAACCGAGTCTTTCGTGCGTATGCCGAGAGATTCCTTCAAATCATCCTTGATACTCCTAACGGGTCCAGTGTAGATGCGTGAACCGTAGCCCAAAGCCTGCGCCGCAAGGTAGATGTTTTCAGCTGCGAGCGCGCAATCAAGGTACAGATCGGGTTTCTTTTCCGCATTCCCTTGCACCGAAATGACAATGACGACATTGCCGTCCGGCATACGGGCAATTATCTTGCTCGCCAACTCTTTGTTCCGTACGACAGTGAAGCGCCACGGCTGCCGGTTCATAGCGCTCGGCGCAAGCACGCCCGCGTTCACGATTTTCGCAAGGTCAGCCTGCGGAATATCCCCGGCTACGAATTGGGATGCAGAAAAGCTCCTCGTGATAAATCCAAGCGGATCAATATTCTGTGCGTACAAAGACGCTGACAAAAAAGCCAAAAACGCCGCCAAGATGAAGAAAAGTCTTGTTTTCATACTGAGTCTCCTTATGTTATAATATAACACATAATTGGATAAAACGAATACGTTCTGCGTCAAAAAACGAAATCCAACGTAAATTCGTTTTGCGGATTGTTCCTTTTTTCTCTTTTTTCTAAAACTTCAAGCCGGTAATTTGAAATGAATAATTCTTTTCCCATACTGGCTTTTTCTTGTTTATAATTGTTCATACCGTATTGCAATTCCCATTCATAAATATAAGCAAAAGAAAACAATTTTTTTATTTTATCGGTATTATCCAGCGTAATAAGCCACGTATGCGGACAGTTTTTCATATCGCGGGCAAATTGCTCGTGATCAAATGATGTATGTAAAGAACCGTTTTTCCCGTACAGCCGCGATTTCGCCTGCCGATAATACGGAGGGTCAAGAAAAATGAAGCCGTTTTTTCTATCAGCAAAAATAATATCCTGATAGGATTTGTTGTAAATCTCTACATTGGAAAGAATTGTTTCAAGTGATTTTATGCGCTCAACGGATGAATCGGTAAACCTGCCAGTAAAAGCTTTTTCCGAATAGCCGCCCGAATCGACCGTACCGGAAAACGTAATCCGGTTGAGCGTAAAAAACCGCACGGCGTGTTCAAAATCCGAATAATCCTCTGTCGACGTATAATAATTAAAGAGCGATCTGCCCATTTTTTCCGTTTCTTTTATATTTTTTATCCGCGCGTATAAATCATAATTTTTTTCCTTTGCAAATTTCCAAAAACAGTACAGATCGAAATTCAAATCGTTAATAATAAATTGCGCGTTGTTTTTTATATGCTGTTTTACAGACAGAAACACAGAACCGCCGCCCACAAACGGCTCGCGGAATTCAGAGAAATCGCGCGGAATGAGGGGAAGTATCTGTTTTATAGCCCGCGACTTGCCGCCCGGATAGCGCAGCGGGCTCACGATTTCAGTCATTTGTGTCCCTCGCTGGAAAGATGGTTTCAAAATTATTGGTCTGCGCTTCTTGCCGGAGCGCGGAGATTATGTTTTGTTTCCCCACGTTTGCATAATCAAACGCGGTTTCCGAACAAACAAGCGCGCCTGAGGTCAATTTCAGAACCGGTTTTGGGATATACACCCGCCCATCAACACAAACGTCCCGCAAGTTGGCGTACAACATCATTTTGAGCAGCCCGTCTTTTATATCGTCAAGTGAGGGTAATACGCCATCCTTCGTGTGTTTTCCTTCTATAATGAAGACGGTATTTCCTTCTATTCTTGCCTCATCGCAGGTAAAATAATACACGCCGCCGAGATAATTCCGTATATTGATCTGCGCTTTTATGCCGCCCGTTAGGTATTCCTTTGGTTGGATTGTTTCCGTTTCGCGTTTTTGCGCTTTATGCGCGTAATTCCGTGAAAACTGCATAAAATCGTCTTTGCTTTTTGCGATGCTGGCAATACGTTTGATAATGCCTTCCGGCGAATGTACAGCAACACCTGTTTCCCGCGCTATAGTCGTATACAATCCTTAGCCTGTTTCGCGACATCACCCAGAGCGTCGATTTGCTGAATATTCCAATGCAGGGCGCTTGACTGGTACGACAGTAGTTTTTGTATTTCATCACGGATATACGCAGTGTCAAAGCGCTGATTGGTGATTTTATTGGCGTACCGTTTACTTTTGTCGGCTCGCGTGTAATACGCTATAATCACATACACGTCAAGCAGGCTCATCAGAGAAACAGTATCCCATTGCAAAAAATCCCGATCCCCGTCCGCGCCTTCGTCTTTTACAAAGGGAATTATCGTGATTTTCTTGCCGCTGTGTCCAAGCGTATTATACACACGGGCGTAGGGATAACTGCGGGTTCGCTTTGCCGAAACCCACGTACTTACGGCAGCAATATTATTGTTGTTTTCCGAGAAATTCAAGAGAAATGCGGATTCTGTATCAAGCGCAGTTTCAAATTGATTTGGTTCGTTATACTGATACATAGGCAGTGTTTTGCACAAAAACGGAGTATACGATATGCCGGTTATGTTCGCGTTTATAATCATATTCAACCTTGACAAAAAATAGCATAAAATACCAGTTTTTACAAGCGTTCAAGGAGTTAAACGCTCTCTTGCCGCGCGCCTTTTTTTGTGCTACACTGCCGTCATATATGATTATTCCAAATTTTGTCGTGTTTGAGGGCGGGGATGGAAGCGGTTCTACGACTCAGATTACGCTGTTAGAGAAACGTTTTACGCGGGAGGGGGACGCGCTCCCTGCGTTATGGACAACTTGCGAGCCGACAAAGGGGACAGTGGGCGTTCTGATACGTTCCGTCTTGTGCGGCGAGACGGTTCTGCGGCAGGAAACACTGGCGCGTCTGTTTTCGGCTGATCGTGAGGAGCATATATTCGCGGCGGACGGTGTTCTTGAACACTGTTCGCGCGGGGAATTGGTCGTGTCTGACCGCTACACGCTTTCCTCCCTTGTCTATCAGGGAATAAGCTGCGGGGACGATTTGCCGACACTGCTCAATGACGGTTTTCCCGCGCCGGAACTCCTCTTCTTCTTTGACGTATCCCCGGAAATCGCCTTGAAACGCATAGAAAACCGGTGCGTCAAGGAAATTTTCGAGCATCTCGATTTTCAGGTAAAAGCACAGGAACGGTACAAGGCGCTTTTGTCGTGGTGCGAGGCCAAAGGCTCGCGGGTGGTCAGCGTGGACGCCTCTAAAACGCCGGAAGCAGCGGCGGAAGATGTGTGGGAGGAGCTGCAAAAACTGCCGATAATGAAAAGAGGAACATAAATATGAAACGCGGCGCGGGAATCGTTTTTCTGGTTGTATTCTTTTTCTCATTGGGTGGAAATTCGCTTAATGCCTATATTGTTGAGTACAAAGAACAGTATTATCGGCTGTACCATCTTCATTACAGACAATACCCTGATGACACCATGGAAAATATATACTGGCTGGAAAAGGCGCTTAAAGCCGATTTCTGTAATCCGCTCTACGCCCTCGCGCTCATAGAAAACGAAACCCAATACGAGAAATACCGTTATCTTTTTATGATGCATCTAAACTTGAAGATGATAGAGCAGTACCTGTTTTTGGGCAACAAATGGAACAAGCGGAACGCCTATTTCTACAACGCCCCGTTCAAAGAGCAGAACCTTGAAAGCCTGAAAATCGCCGAAACCTGCTACCGCACCGCGCTCGTTTATTGGAAAGACGCCAAAGAATGGGCGGAAAAGGCGCAGGCGCGGAAGTTCCGCTTCATCAATTTGGAGCGCGTCCAGTTTTGGCAGGGCGAAGCGGGCAGAATAGAGCGAAAAGAACTTGATTACGAAAAAATCATAAACCGTGAACTCGCCCTTCTCCAAAAAGTCCGCGAAAAATTTGAATCTTTCTAAAATCACTTTTATGGAGTAATAATGGAATATGGTATTGGAACAAGAACTGATATAGAAGAAATACTTGAATTATACAAACAATTTAATCCAGATATTGATATTTTCGCAGATTTTCCAATAGAAAACGCGCATAAAGTATGGGATCACATTGAAAACAATACTATAAAATACTTTATCGCAAAAGATGGCGGAAAAATAATCGCTTCCTGTTATATATGTATTATCCCGAATCTAACCTATAACGGAAAATCAATAGGATATATAGAAAACGTAATAACAGATAAAAACTATCGCAGAAAAGGAATAGGAAAAAGATTAATGGAAATGGCAATAGAATACGCAAAACAAGAAAATTGTTACAAGGTTGTTTTACAAAGCGGAATAAAACGGACAGAAGCGCATACGTTTTATGAAAAAATCGGATTTAACGGCGAGTCAAAAAAGGCGTACGAATTACGATTTTAGTGGGGGAATAACTAACAACAATATAAGTAGATAGCAAAATTTCTATTGCTGTTTTTAACTCATTATGCTATAATAAAATTAGAATGAGGTGTTTTTATGGAATATGCAAAAACAATAAATGATTTTTTGAAAGCCTTTGATCCAGAACCCTTAAAGGGAGATGAATTAGATAAATTCTACTGTGACGGAACAATAGAGTTTCGTACAGGAAATAAACTGGTTTCACCTATTGATAATATTATTGAAGACTGTCAGATACCACGCGATAGAAATTCTTTTTTACTTGTAGGACACAGGGGATGCGGAAAAGCACCGAGCTGAACAAAATGGCTGTCTCTCTTAAAGAGAAAGGGTATTATGTAAAGAATATTGACTGTAAGCAAGAATTAGACTTACTTAATTTAACGCATACAGATTTAATGACCCTTATGGGCGAAGCCTTAATCAAAATAGCCAATAAAATCGGATGTT
>QMCE01000866.1_pt1 | contig 16116 bp, 14 predicted proteins | sample 1821851 | NCBI WGS metagenome assembly QMCE01 (sample SAMN09453174, study PRJNA476694) | Termite gut metagenome, whole genome shotgun sequencing project. | isolation source: worker | host: Odontotermes sp. | place: South Africa:Pretoria | collected 2016-01-28
ATCTGAGGGTGCAGGGCTATGCCCTGCCGGTGCGGCGGGCGGTCACACCATACGGGACACCGGTCAGCACGATTGCCGGAGCATTTTTAACCGCCAAATCAAAAACAAGAGTTTCGCCGTTACCCCCACCGTCAAGGAAGGCTGGATTCTGCGTCCCAGTGACGATGCGCTCGATATTATGGAACGCGTCACCGGAGAGTGGCCCCGCATTGTGCCGGTGGTCATGCAGGACGTGACGCCCTTCACCAACGGCGTCCATCATTTGTGCGGACTGGTCGAAATGCCCGAGGGCACAAAGATGCCTGTTATCGGCGTGGCTCTCACGGCGGCATCCGCCCGCGTGCAGGGCAGCGATACCGGTGTTACCAACCCGCTGGATCTGGAGCCCGTCGTGCGTTTTTGCGTGGAAGTGGCAAAGGATTACGGCAACGGCAAGTTCAGCTTTTACAACGAGGACGAATATAACCGCCTTGTGGAGCTGTACGGCAGTATGAGCCATTTGTTTACGCAGGGTAAGCAGGCAAGCAAAGACCGATAGGGGATAACGATGAAAGATATTGCGTATCTTGCGGAGAAAATCGGGCCGCGGCCCGCCGGGACGCGGGAAGAATACCGGGCCGGCAGCTATTTGAAGCGCCGGTTTGACGAAATTGGACTGAAGTCGTACTTTCAACCCTTCTACTTTATGAGCTGGCGGCCGCTCGACAAGCCTGTGGTGCATGTTCTCGCGCCTGGGAATATGGAGCTGGCGGCGTCTTCCATGTATTACACTCTGTCGACGCCGCCTGCCGGTGTCACCGGGCGGCTGCGCAGAGCCGGGCGGATGGAGTTGATGCCCAACTGCATCTACTGGCCCAAATATGAGCTTGTGGATGCGGCGGACGGGCGGAACGCGCTGGGCTTCCTTGTGAACTGCGGGCACGAAACCCCTTTCCCGCTGCCCGCCGGCCGCTCGCATCTGCCGCAGCCGGGCGCTATCATCGGCGCGGCGGGCGCGCGGCAGTTGGACCGCTGGCTCGACGAGGGCGTACAGGTAGAGGTTTGCCTGCACAACGAGGGCCTTTGGGGGCCGGAGCTTTCGCGCAATGTGATAGGGCTGTTGGGGGACGCTCCACCCAAAATCGTATTCCTCGCGCACTACGATACCGCGCTCGGTTCGCCGGGCGCGGTGGACAACGCCTCCGGCATACGGGTATTGCTGGAGCTCGCGCAAGGCCTTATTGGCTCCGGCCGCAAACTGCCCGCCATCGCCTTCATTGCCACCGGCTGTGAGGAGCCGGGGTTCTTTGGAAGCGAAAACTATGTTCGGTATTTTCAGGAGCATGAGGAGCCCGCAAATCACCCGGCTTACTGTGTTAATTTGGATATGCTCGCCAACGGCGAAAAGCTTCTTTTGCGCACCGGCGGCGACGCCATGCGGGCACACGTTGAAGCCGTGGCCGCCGGCCTCGCTGATAAACTGCGTTTTGGCACCGTCCTAGAGCCGGCAAAGCCGCTGTCGGACAATTGGCCGTTCCATGTGGCGGGGATCCAAAACGTGCAGATGGGCGCAACGGCGTTCCCGCTATATCACATGCCCGGCGACGTTGTTGCCGAGATAAATCCCGCATTGCTGGAGGACGCCTCCCTTTTCGCCGGTGCGCTGGCGGAACGGCTGATTTCAGAGTATCTGTAAGCGGCCTGCCTCCCAAATGTTTTGCAGGCGTGCACAGCGTTTTCTACAGTCAACCGACTTGAAAACGATGAGCAAGGAACGGTTAAGACCGTTCCTTACCGTGGGATTCTACAAGTTGGCTGGCTATATGCGGCGATTTTGGCATTTTAGAGTAGTATTGCGCTACTCTTCGATTAAAACTCGCCTATCACTCATGTTTGCGCTTTTGCGCCGGGACGGCGCAGACAAGCGGGCGATGGCGGGCCAGTGCCTGCCACCGCCCAAGTTTTGTCGCGCCGACCCGGCGCAAAGGTGCTCGTCTTTTCATTGCAGAATAGCATAAGAAGCTTTAGGGCGAGCCGTCTGCCCGGTCAAAAAGCGGCGGCGCTTTCCTTTGCAGAAAAGAGCCGCCGAAGAAACCGGTGCACTGTTTAATCCAACATGTACCGTTTGATATCCTCGAGACATTGGAAGGGTGTAAGCCCCTCGCGGCTGGTGATGATGGGCATATCGACGCCGGCGTCGATATACGCCTCGACACGTTGCCGGCACTGTGCAGGGGTCCCGGCCACTACAATGGTATTGACGATCTCGCTGGTGAGGGGGATAGTGGGCGTTTCGCCCGCCATAAACGCCTCGTGATAGTGGCGAAGCAGTGCGACATCGATGCCCGATGTCGTCAGAATCGGGTTGGGGCCGTGCACGCCCATGTAGCGAATGGCCACGGGAATGGCCTTTTCTTGTGCCACTGCCTCGTCGGTGTCCATACAGGTGGGCAGATAAGCCGCGATTTTTATATCGGAAGGGTCGCGTCCCGCCGCTTTTGCACCTTCGGCGATTTTTTCTCTGGCATACTTGACATAGGCGATGGGAGAACCCGCCGAAAGCAGCACACCGTCGGCCTCTGCGCCCGCCACACGCAGGGCGTTGTCGCCTTTAACGCCGAGATATACGGGCTGGTTTGGCCGCAAGACTCTGTTGCGTAACTTGACCTTGCCGGTTTTGAAGTATTCGCCCCGCATCTCTACTTCTTCTCCGCGGAACAGCCCCTTTAGTATCTGCGTGCATTCCTTGGTGGCGGTAATGGGCTTGACAAACGGAATGCCCGCCAGCACCTCCATACACCGTTTGTTGCCGGCTCCCAGCCCCAAAATAAGCCGCCCGTCTGAAATCTCGTCCAGTGTGACGGCCTCCATGGCCGAAAGGGCAGGGTGCCGGGTGTAAGGATTGATGACGCCGATGCCGATATTGATGCTTTTTGTCACCATGGCGCAGGAGCAGGCCAACGAAAAGATACCCGCTTCAAAATAATCCTCGGAGATCCAAAAGGATTCCAACCCTATTTCTTCCGCCATGGCCGCTATTTTTTGAATTTCACGAGCGGGGTAAACGCCCGCGATGCCAAAACTCAGTTTATGCTTCATAATAATGTATCTCCCCGCGAAATATTATATACAACAGCGTAAAAAAGGTAGAAAACCAAGAGCATTGTCATGGTAATTTTATCACAATAGGATGGCAAAAGCAATATTGCAACAATAATGCCCAATATCACCCATTTATTATACGGATATATATAACAAATATCGGTCGGGCGCTGATGCGGTCTTACCATGATCCGGCGATCAACGGTATTATGCTGTACTTTCTCGCCAAAGATGGGAAACACAACAAATCAGTGCTTATCCGGTTACTTTTCAAACGGCGGTAATTATGAGCGGTTTTTTGGCGGCGGTCATCCCTGTAAAAATGACAGACGGGGCAAAAACACGGCTGGCCTGCGTGCTCACGCAAGAGGAGCGAACAACGCTCGTTTTCTCGATGCTGGGCCACATGCTGGATATTCTGGCGGATGCGCCCGAAATTGGCCGGGTTTATGTCGCTACGTCGGATATGCTGGTCAGACGTTTTCTGTTGGAGAAGCACGCCGGCGTCCGCGCGCTGGAGGACGGGGGCGGCATCAATGAATCGGCGGCGGCGGCGGCGCGGCTTCTGGCGCGGGAGGGCTTTTCTTCCATGTTGTTTCTTTTGGGGGATCTGCCGCTCCTGTGCGGCGGGGATATCTCAGCTGCGGCCGCGCTTGGCGCAAGGCATCGGGTGGTTGTCATGCCCGACCGCGAGAGGAAAGGCACCAACGCCGTTCTGCTTACACCGCCCGGCGTGATGGAAACCCATTTTGGCCTGGAAAGCTATCGGGCCCATCTCGAAGCCGCGGCGCGGCAGGGACTTGCCGCGCATGTTTTGGAAACACCCGGCTTTGGCGCCGACCTCGATACCCCCGAGGATCTGCGCCACATATCACAGCAGACAATACAATATGGGAGGAAAACACAATGACAATATCCATCATCGGCGCCACCGGAGACATGGGCTACGGGCTTGCCTTGCGATTGGCGTGCGCGGGGCATACGATCCGCATTGGCTCCCGCTCAGCAGAAAAGGCGGCGGAGACCGCCGCCAAAGCCCGGGAGGAAGCCGAAAAAAAAGACATCACGGGGCTGGAAAATTCAAAGGCATGCAAAAACAGCGACCTGATTATCATCTCTGTTCCGTCGGCGGGGCACCGCGCCACGCTGGAAGCTCTCAAAGACGTTATCGGCGATACACCTGTGCTCGACGTCACCATTCCTATGGCGTTCGGCCCTCTGCGCTACGCCCCACCCGCCGAGGGCTCCAACGCGCTCGAAACGCTTGCCGTGCTTGGCGAAACCGCCAGAGTAGCCGCGGGATTCCATACCGTTTCTGGCGCAATGCTTGGCAATTTGGAAAAGCCGGTAAAGGGCGACCTCTTAGTTGCGGGAAACGACGACGAAACGGTAGAACGCGTATTGCGCCTCGGCGACGAAATGGGGCTTCGGGGCTTCCATGCCGGCGGGCTGCGACATGCCTCCACTCTGGAAGCGCTCACTCCCATGATTATTGGGATGAACAAGCGATATAAGAAGGGGCATATCGGCATCGGGCTGACAGGTGTTTAGGTAAGCACTGATTCATTGTGTTTTCCCCGCCTTCGGCGGGGAAAACACAATGCTTGCACGATGGCGGTAAGATTGAATCAGAGGCTACCTAGCGGCCGGAGCAGTATTAAAGTTGGCCGAATAGATATAAGGGTTTCTTTATTCGCGGGCGTGTTCTCCGGTGCGGGCAGGGGGAACACGCTTTCTGTGCGGCAGCGCCAGAACGGCAGCGGCAAGAGCTTGCCGCGCGGCGGCGGAAGTCATCATCGTTTGGGCGGCAATTGCTCCGATCCCCAAGGCCGTAAGCGCCGGCAATGTGTCCGCGTCGCGCTCGTCGACCACCATGATATCCAAAAAATCGGCGTAAAGCCCGGCCACGCCTATTGGACTGACCGGCTTGCCGAATTCGCGCAGCAGCCTGGCGGCGGGCCCTTTTATAGCATTGCCGCCCACGATGGGGCTGATGGCGATCACTGTACCGGGCGCCATTGCCAGTGCGCGCCGAATGCCCGGCACCGCCAGTATCGTGCCAATGCTGATATAGGGGTTGCTGGGCGCGACAATGATCTGTTCGGCCTGTGCGATGGCTTCCAGAACGCCGGGCGCGGGCCTTGCTTTTTCCGCCCCTAAAAACCGGATATTCTTAACCGGCACATTACAGCCGTGTTTTACCATGTATTCCTGAAAGGGCAGAACACCCTGTGCGGTATCGAACACCGTCTCCACCCTGTCGTCACTCATGGGAAGCAGCGAGAGCGTTAGCCCCCTTGCAGCCGCAAGCCTTTTTGTCGCTTGCGTAAGGGTGTGCCCCCCGCGCAGCAGCATGGTTCGGAATATATGTGTCGCAAGGTCGCGGTCGCCGAGCTGAAACCAGGCTTCGCAGCCAAGACTTTTGAGTTCCTTCAGTGTGTGGAAGCTATCTCCCGCAAGGCCCCAGCCGTTTTTTTCATTTACCGCCCCGGCAAGGGTGTAAACGATGCTATCGATATCCGGCGCGACATACAGCCCGTAAAACTCGCTGTCGTCCCCGGTGTTTACCACTGCTACGAGCTCTCTTTCGTCCGCCACGGCCACAAGCCCGGACAAAAACCGGGCGCCGCCCACCCCGCCGGAAAGCACAACTGTTTTCATGGTTTTTTCCCCTATAGGAAGAATACGCTTTCTTTGAGCAACGGCGGCTCTTTTTCGCCGGGTTCTTCCGCCGGATAGCCCAGCGTGATGAGACACTGCGGCATCCAAAGCCCGGCGGGCAAACCGCACGCGGCGCACACCTCGGCAGAACAAAAAAGAGGCGCCGCGAACCAGCATCCGCCAAGCCCGAGGGCAGAAGCCGCCAGCAGAAGCTGCCCTCCCGCAAGTGCCACGCTCTGCGCCGTTAACAACTGCTCGACGCAGTGATCCTTCGCAAGGGGATTATCCGGCGCGGTCGCCCTCGCAAACAAAACGAGCAGCGCGGCCGCGCCCGAAAAAATCTCCCGTGAGCGGGCAAGCCGCCTCGAGATTTCGTTCCTTTCAAGGCCGGCCGCCGTCATATCGCCTTCAAAGCGGGTCGCAAGCGCGCTTATCAGCGTCTGCCTGCCCTGCGCCGAAACAACGGCCGCTATACGCCACGGCCGCGAATCGTGCGCGGAGGGCGCGCTTACACCGGCCAGCAAAAGCTCTCGCAACAGCGCGCCGGGGATTGGCTTGCCGTTGTATTTCCTTACCGACCGGCGCGCGAGAATGGCGTTCAGCAAACCGTTCACCGTCTCTTCGCCGCCCGCTCCGGCGTTTTCCGCGCGGTCTGCGTTCATTGTGCCCTGCTCCCCGCCAGATATTTCTGATCATGTAATAACTATTCCCGCGAATTACGGAAACAAATCAAATTTTATATCCATCAGCAAATCGCGCGCCGTCCCGCTGCCGGCACAAGCGAATCCCCGCGCTGTCACAGCGGGGATCCTTCCTGTCTTTCCCGCGGCAAGGTCGGCTGCGGACGCAAGCTCGTCCGCCGTCGCGATACAGGTTTTTTGCATGATCCTGCCATCGTCGTCTGGCTTTCCGCGGTGATCCAACAGCGGCGCAATGCCCCATACACCCACCGCCATATTCACCTGCCCCACACGCCAGGCCCGGCCGAACGTATCGGAGATAATAACACCCACGTTTTTGCCGCTCAGAGAACAAACGCGTTCGCCAATGCGCGCCGCGCTGCCGTCGGGGTCCTGCGGGAGGGGGATCAGCAGATCCTCGCCTCCCGTATTGGAGGCGTCTACGCCCGCGTTGGCCATGACAAAGCCATGATGGGTGCGGCAGATTACAACGCCGGGCGCCATGCGCACAATGCCTGCGCTCTCACGCAGTACAAGCTCGCAGTAGGCGGGCGAGCTTCCCGTTAGAGCGGCAAGCCGGCGCGCGAAAGGGCTGGGGATGATATCCCGCTCGCGCACCGCGCGCCCCTCCGCCTTTGAAACCGCCTTGGAGGATACCACCAGAATATCCCCGTCGCAAAAATCCGGGAAGGCGGCGCAGAACAACTCGCCCAGATCGTCGCCGGCTTTGATTTCGCCAAGGCCACAAATGGGTACCAGAGTTACCGTGGCCATCAGGCCGCGCCGTCCGCGCGCTGCTTATGAAGAATTCTTACCGCGATACGGCCAACCAAGTGGTAGGCCGTACTGTTGAGCAGACCCTTGAGCAGATTGAAGGGCAATATCGCGGGGAGCAGCATACCGGTAACAACTTCTGCCGACATGCCGAATTCCAGCCGGAGTATGACGTAATTGACCGGTATCATCACCAATGTGGCCGCGAGGGTGCCCGCGGCGTATCCTGTCAGATGATTCTTTACGGCGGGCGTCCTGCGAATAAACATACCCGCCACAATGGCAAAGGCCGCGGTATTAAAGAAATCGGAGGCGACGCCAAAGAGATTGCCCATGCCGGTTATAAGAAAAGCGGCGTCTTTAACGAGACAGGCCAGTACGCCGGCCGAAGGGCCCAAAAGAACGGTGGCGGCCAGAATTACCATGCCGCTGGGTTCGTATTTCAAAAATGCGGCGCCCGGCAGAATGGGAAACCCCAAAAACATGACCAAAAAGGCGATCGCTCCAAACAGGGCCGCCAGAACGTTTTTTTTCAGGCTTCTCATAGCATACTGTCTCCCTTCGCGGTAAAAAGCTCTCTTTGCCTGTCGCGCCGCAATGCCTGAGAACCGCATTCCCTGTACGGGAATGCGCAACCCCGGATCAAAACCGCCGGGATACCTTCCGCGCCCTGCCCCATGAGCAGGGAGGCCGCCGCCGCAAGCTCATCCGCGACCGCTTCCACCGATGCCCTCATCACGCGGCCCGAGCGGTCGGATTTGCCGATATAGCTTCGCATAGGGTCGATTCCCCAGCTGCCGACAGCTACCCCGATGATCCCTTCCCGAAGGGGGCGGCCGTGCGTATCGCTGACAATCACCGCCACCTGCGCGTCAAAGTGCCGGCTGATGCGCCTCGAAAGCCCTTCGGCCGACCGATCGGGGTCGACAGGCAGCAGGATCGCCCTGTTTGCGCCCGATGTATTGGATTCATCCACACCGGCGTTGGCGCAGACCCATCCCACGCGGCTGCGACACATAAGAATCCCGCGCGCCACGGCGGCAACCTCTTCCGATTCCTCCAGAATGAGTTGCACCAGCGCGGGGGATTTTCCTGTTTTTTGCGAGAGCGCGACCGCACGTTCCGAAGGCCGGACGTGTTCCAGCGGAATCTCTCTGCCTTCGGATTTCGATATGATTTTATGGGCGACCACCATAATATCTCCGGCTAATGGGCTTATCCCGCCCCGCTCAAGAGCCGCGATAAGCTCTGCGGCGAGATCGTCGCCGGCATGAATCTCACCGATACCCGTCAGCGGTTCAATGCGCAAACTTCCCATAAGCTCCTTTTGCGGTATCGCCCCGGAGAATTGATAGGTCTGTCATTATAATATGTAAATAACGCATAAATAATATACATACTGTTGCATATTATATCACAATTTTGCATTGGAATGCAATTTGGGCATTTATGTAAATAATGGATATGCACGCCATGGTTTATGCCATTGATGTGATCATAGTAGTATTAATACGCTTTTGCCTATTTCTATTTCGCTTTCCCCAATGCCCTGAGGTCCTTGAATCCGATGAATTTGCAACCCTTGCTTTCTACTTTTTCCCGCACCAGCTTTCGGCAGCCGCTGTGCCCGCTGCCCGATACCAGACAAACGGCCACCTCCCTGCCCTCGGGCAGCGCGTCGAACACCGTATTGATAGCCGGCGCCGGATGCGCCGCCCACACCGGTGCCATGATGATAATGCGCTCAAAATCGCCCAGCGGAGCATCGAAAGGCCGGGTGGGCGTGCGCAGCCCCAGCGCGGCCTCAAAGCAGCCTATCAGATACGCTCCCAGCGTATTGTGCCTGTATTTATCCTTTACCTCAAACAGGATCGCGCCCGTTTTACGCGCGTAGGCCCTGGCCATCCTGCGCGTATTGCCTGACCATGAATAGAATACGACTGCCGTTTTCATAAAACGCAAGCCTCCTTGTTGTTCCCGGTTGGGTACCGAGTCAATCATATCATACTTTTTGCACGAAAGGGGAGAGAAAGTGAGCATTGCTTGCCCGTCAGGTTGCCGCTCGTTGCCCCCGGAGGCTGGTTATGCTATACTGGTGGCACAGCTTTTTCGACAATAACCAGAAACGGGGATGAAAGTATGCTGCAAGAATCTGTCGCGCGGCGGGTAGCCGCGTTGCGCGGCTGGCTGGCCGGCGAGGGGCTGGACGGCGCGCTCTTTACTTCCGGCGAAAACCGCCGCTACTTCTGTGGCTTTACCGGCGATGCCGGCGCGTTGCTGGTAACGGCAACGCAGGCGGCCCTTATCACCGATCCGCGCTTTACCACACAGGCAAAGCAGGAGCTTGTCTCTGCCGCGCTGATAGAACAGCCGGTGGGCAAGGACCGGCTGGGCGTGGTAGCTTCCGCCGTGCTGGATTGCGGCGTGCGCAGGCTGGCCATGGAGGGCAGCTGCCCCGCCGCAGATTACGCCACCCTCCGGACGAAGCTGGGCGGCGTGGAAATTCGCGTTGAGCAGATGCGGTTTCTGGCTATGCGCGCTATCAAGGATGAGGGTGAGCTGGCGGCTATCCGTGGGGCGATCGCCATTGCCGAGGCGGGATTCGATCGCCTTATCCCGCAATTGCGTATCGGTATGACGGAAAACGACTTAGCCGCCGAGCTTGCTTATCTTGTAGCCAGAGAGGGCGCCGAGGGCCCGGCTTTTTCTACTATCGTCGGCGCGGGGCCGCGCGGCGCGCTGCCCCATGGCGCCCCCACCGGCCGTTTGATTCAAAACGGCGACCTTGTCGTTGTCGATTTCGGCGTTTACAAGGACGGCTATTGCAGCGATATGACACGCACTCTCTTCTTCGGCGATGTTTCGGCCGAGGGCCGGCGTGTTTTCGAACTCGTTTGCGGCGCGCAGGACACGGCCATGGCCGCCATTCGCCCCGGCGTACCGGCCCGGGATGTCGATGCCGCCCACCGGGAATTCTTTCGCCAACACGGTTGCGAGGAACGCGTGATGCATGGCCTTGGCCACGGTATCGGCCTGCAGGTACACGAGGAGCCGCGTCTGGCCGTCACGTCGGAGGCAATTCTCGCGCCGGGCATGGTGGTTACCGTCGAGCCGGGCCTTTACTATCCCGATGTGTTCGGCGTTCGCACCGAAGACAACGTGCTCGTCACCCAAACCGGCTACGAAAATCTTTCCCGCACGCGCAGAGAGATCCATATCGGCTGACTCTGCGCGCCGGCAGCGCGAAAAACGCCACCGCAGGTTGCGAAAGGTGTTTTCGCAACCTGCGGTTGACAAAACGCAATCGCCGGTTGGTGGCGGAGCGGCAAAGGATACCGCACAAATGGAAAGCAGAAGGACGCCTGAAAGGCGCCCGTCCAATACGAGCGGGAGTGAAATAGGGAGAAGGGCCTTTCACAGGAGAGCCTTGCCGAAATGCTGGAGGTCTCGCGGCAGGCGCGAACCGAAACGCCGCGCTTGCCGCTCATATTATCTATTTAACCACTGATTCAACCTTATCGCCATCGCGCAAGCAATGGTGCTATGCTGTGTTTTCCCCGCCGAAGGCGGGGAAAACACGATCAATCAGTGCTTGCCTAATTGATTCCATTGCCGCGGCCGACGCCGTCAAGGTCAATTATCGATCTGCAATTTCGCGCGTACCTGAATCGGCAGCCCGAACAGGTTGATGAAGCCCTTGGCGTCCGATTGGTCGTAATCGGTATCCTTGCCGAAGGTGACGACCCTTTCGTCGTAAAGGCTGTAGGGGCTGCGGATGCCGGCGGTGAGGATATTGCCCTTGTACAGGCGCAATGTCACATCGCCGGTCACGGTCTGCTGCGTTACGTCCACAAAGGCGTCGAGTGCCTTGCGCAAGGGGGTGTACCATTGGCCGTCATAGACAAGTTCTGCGTACTTCTGGGCAACAAGCGCCTTGTAATGCGCCATGCTGCGGTCAAGCGTGGCGCGCTCGAGTTCCTTGTGCGCGCGGTGCAAAATATCGCCGCCCGGGGTTTCGTACACGCCGCGGCACTTCATGCCCACCAGCCGGTTCTCGAGCAGATCGAGGATGCCGATGCCGTTTTCGCCGCCCAGCTTGTTGAGCTTGTCGATCAGGGCGACGCCGTCCAGCTTCTCGCCGTCCACCGCTACCGGTATGCCCTTTTCAAAGCTGACGGTCACCATCGTGGAGGCGTCGGGGGCCTTCATCGGCGACTTCATCAACTGCAATAGATCGTCGTACTTCGGCTCGTTTTCCAGATCTTCGAGGTCGAGCCCTTCGTGCGAGAGGTGCCAGAGATTGCGGTCCATCGAATAAGACTTATCCGCGGAGAATTGCAACGGGATATTCTTTGCCTCCGCGTAGGCAATTTCGTCCTCGCGGCCCTCCATCTCCCATTCGCGCCACGGCGCCACCACGGCCAGATCGGGCGCGAAGTGCTTGATCGTCAGCTCAAAGCGCACCTGGTCGTTGCCCTTTCCGGTGCAGCCGTGTGCGACGGCGTCGGCGCCCTCTTTCTTTGCGATCTCCACCAGCCGCTTGGCGATAACGGGCCGCGCCATGGCAGTGCCGAGGAGGTAATCCTCGTAAATCGCGCCGGCCTTGAGGGTGGGAAAGATAAAATCGTTAACAAATTCGGCGCGCATATCCTCGATATACAGCTTGGACGCGCCGGTGGCCAGAGCCTTTGCCTCCAGCCCCTCCAGTTCGCCGCCGCCCTGTCCCACATCGGCGGCCACGGCGATGACCTCGCAGCCCGCGTAGTTCTCTTTGAGCCACGGGATGATAACGGAGGTATCCAACCCGCCCGAATAGGCCAGCACTATTTTTTTGTAATTGCCCTTCACGTTGCTCATGGTATCGCCCCTCTTTCAAGTAGAATTTATAAATATTCTAAACTGCTTATTATTATACACTATCATGACCCGCGATGCAAGAGGAAACAAGACAGCCCCGCAGGTTAGAACACTTTTTGGCGGATTGCATAAATGCATCCCGTAATTATCGGAGATTATGTCATATTACCCACTTTACGAAAGCATGGCCGTTCATGGATTTTGTTTGCGTGACCCCCTTGCGAACAGGCTGCCGGCATTGTATAATAAAATGGTTTAGTTTTCAGATACGGCTTGTAAGCTACCATAGAAAGGGGATAGAATATGACAACCAATAAGAACGTACTGGCTTGGGTGGACGAAATGGGGGCGCTGGTCAAGCCGCAAACCGTAGTGTGGATCGACGGCGGGCAGGCGCAGCTTGATGCTCTTAAGCAGGAGGCGTTAGCCTCGGGAGAGCTGCTGGAGCTCAACCGGGAGCTGCTGCCCGGCTGTACGCTGCACCGCTCGGCCCTCAACGACGTGGCGCGTGTCGAGAACCGCACGTATATCTGCTCCAGAAAAAAGGAAGACGCCGGCCCCACCAACAACTGGGAAGACCCGGTGGTGATGTACGAAAAGCTGCGAAAGCTATACGACGGCGCCATGAAGGGAAAAACGATGTATGTCATACCCTATTCGATGGGGCCTATCGGTTCGCCCTATTCCAAGGTGGGGCTTGAGGTAACCGATTCTATCTATGTCGTTCTCAGTATGGCGATCATGACCCGTGTCGGCAGGGATGCGCTGGGGCAACTGGGAGATTCCAACGATTTTGTGCGCGGTCTGCACGCCAAGGCCGACCTCAGCGAGGAAAATCGCTATATCTGCCATTTTCCCGAGGATAACGCCATCTGGAGCATTAACTCCGGTTACGGCGGCAATGTTCTGCTGGGCAAAAAGTGCTTCGCGCTGCGCATAGCCTCCTATCAGGGCCGGCAGGAAGGCTGGCTGGCCGAGCACATGCTCATTCTTGGCATCGAAAACCCGCAGGGAGAGGTTAAGTATGTGGCGGCGGCGTTCCCGTCGGCCTGCGGCAAAACCAACCTCGCCATGCTGATTCCCCCCGAGGTGTACCGCGAGAAGGGTTATAAGGTCTGGACAGTGGGCGACGACATCGCGTGGATGAACATTGGCGAGGACGGGCGGCTGTGGGCTATAAACCCCGAGAGCGGCTTCTTTGGCGTGGCGCCGGGCACCAACGACAAGAGCAACCCCAACGCGCTGGCTACCACGCAAAAGGGTACGATATTCACCAATGTGGCCCTCAATCTCGACAACAACACCGTGTGGTGGGAGGGGTTGGATAAAAATCCGCCCGAAAACGCGATCGACTGGAAAGGCAACCCGTGGAACGGCAAGACGTCGGACGAGAAGGGCGCGCACCCCAACAGCCGCTTCACCGCCCCCGCCATCAACTGCCCGAGTATTTCCAAAGAATTCTCCAACCCCGCCGGCGTACCCATATCGGCTATCATTTTTGGCGGGCGGCGCGCCAAAACCGCTCCGCTGGTGTATCAATCGCGCGATTGGAACCACGGCGTGTTTGTGGGCTCCATCATGGCATCCGAGACAACGGCAGCAGCCGCGGGAGCGGTAGGCGTTGTGCGGCGCGACCCCATGGCTATGCTGCCTTTCTGTGGCTATCACATGGGCGATTACTTTAAGCACTGGCTCGAGATAGGCAAAAAGCTGGGCGATAAGGCGCCGAAGATCTTCAATGTAAACTGGTTCAGGCTGGACGACGAGGGGCACTTTATCTGGCCGGGCTTCGGCGACAACCTGCGCGTCCTCGACTGGATCCTCTCACGCAGCGAGGGCAAAGTGGACGCCGTGGAAACCCCCATCGGCTTCGAACCGGCGCCTGAGCAGATCAATATCGAGGGACTGGAAGACATCACGCGCGAAACGCTCGCCGGTCTGCTGGATGTCGACAAAGCCCTGTGGCGTGAAGATGTGGCCAATATTCGGCAGTTCTACGCGGGATTTGGTGACAAACTGCCAGAGGAACTGACAAAGGAGCTGGCCGCCCTTGAAAAGAGGCTGGAAGATTAGAAGCTGAAGGAACGACAGTTATTACACATTACTGCAGGAACGGCGACGCCGCATTTACGCGGCGTCGCCGTCTTTTATTCCGGCATGTCCGCCGCAGAAAAGTACGAGCTCTGTGAAAATTGACGAAATACTTGACCTTCCTTCTCAAATATTATATAATTACAAAGGAGCGTTGTGGATGTATTTGCTCCCAATTATTAGGAGGAGGGTAATTATGGATCCAATGACTGCGAACGCCGGTTCACTCGTCGTGATGATTCTCAGCCTTGCGGTGCTGGTGCTACTCATCATGAAGCTGAAGGTGCATCCCGTTTACGCGTTGGTGCTGGTGGGTATCGGCAGCGGCATCGCGTTTGGGTTCCCCATCAGCCAGGTGGTGGGTGTCGTCACGGGAGGGTTCGGTTCCACCATTGGCAGTATCGGTATCGTCATCATTCTGGGGTGCACCATCGGCGTCATCCTCGAAGAGACAGGCGGCGCGCTGGTGCTGGCAAACACGATATTAAAAATCGTGGGCAAAAAACGCACGACACTGGCAATGGCCATTTCGGGTTACATAGTATCGATCCCGGTATTCAGTGATTCGGCCATCGTTATCCTCTCGCCGGTGGCGCGCTCGCTGTCGGCCCGGGCGGGCGTTCCGCTTATGGCGCTGCTGGGCGGCCTCAACGCCGGCATTATGGCCACTCACACCATGGTGCCCCCCACACCCGGCCCTCTTGCCGCCGCCGCGACCTTACAGGCCGACGTCGGCATGGTCATAGGGCTGGGGCTCTTTTCGGCAGCGGCCTACACCATCGCGGGTACGCTGTGGTGCAAGAGCAAGTACTGCATCAGCCGTTATCCCGAGCCGGCGCAGGTCGAAAACGTCGATACCATCCTCGGCGAGGATTTCACCATCAAATCGGATAAGAAGCTGCCGAGCGCGCTGCTTACTTTCGCGTGCATCCTGCTGCCGGTCATCCTCATCTGCGCGAGTTCCTTCGCTAACCTGTGGCTGCCCGACGGCGATATCTTCCGCACGGCGCTTGGCTTCCTGGGTAACCCGGTCATCGCGTTGGGCATCGGCGTTGTGCTGTGCCTCTTCCTTGATACCAGTATCTTTTCGGCAAAAAAGGTGTACGAGTGGTTCGATAAATCTGTCGAGGGCTCCGGCTTTATCATTCTGGCCACCGGCGCCGCCGGCGCGTACGGCATGGTGCTGCGTACTTCCGGCGTGGGCACCTACCTCGGCAACCTGATCGCCGAGACTCCGCTGCCCGCCGTTTTCGTTCCTTTCCTCGTATCGCTGCTCCTTTCGGTTTCCAATGGGTCGGCCACTGTTTCGCTTACCACCGGCTCGGCCATTATGCTGCCGCTTGTTGGTCCGCTGGGGCTGCATCCCGCTATCTGCGTGCTGGCTATCGCGGCGGGCTCGTCCTTCTTCTACCATGCCAACGCCAGCCATTACTGGGTGGTGGTACGCTCCAATAAGATCTCTGAGAAGCAGGGATACACCCTCGTTTCGATGGGCACGGCCGTCGGCAGTGTCGCCGCCATGCTTGTGGTATGGGTGATGTCGATGTTTGTGACCCCATAAGGAAGGCAAATTCAAAATCATTCAAAGCGATATCTCCGCGAAGGCAGGGCGTCGCCATAAGCGCCAAACGAAAATCAGATAAAGAAAACACGAAGCCCATATCAATCGCATTGATATGGGCTTCGTGTTTTCTTATTCTTTCGTTCAAAACAACTGTTTCGCGAACTCGTCCAGCGTTATCGTTTTTGTGCTGTCTTTTCGATAACGCGTCTCCAGCCGCCGGATCTTTGCGGCGTCGAGCATAGTGAGTTTTTCGCCGTTAAGCTCAATGCACGGCAAGGTGTTCGCGTTCATGGTGTTTATTCCCTGCGTCGCGATCACCGCCGCGTCCGGCACCATCGTTTTCATATATAGTGGAATACCCGTGCTGATGGAGTCGCCAAAAAATATCGCGTCCTCAAAATAATCGTA
>QMCE01001087.1_pt1 | contig 16114 bp, 10 predicted proteins | sample 1821851 | NCBI WGS metagenome assembly QMCE01 (sample SAMN09453174, study PRJNA476694) | Termite gut metagenome, whole genome shotgun sequencing project. | isolation source: worker | host: Odontotermes sp. | place: South Africa:Pretoria | collected 2016-01-28
GAATCGGATATCATCGTCGAAAGCGCGTGGAGCGTAAAGAACCAGCCGCGTGTCTGATCGACCCCCTCGGCGATGAAGTCCGCCGGGAATACCTTTTCGAAATCCACGCCGCCTGTCTCGAACGGGTAGTGCGCCTGCGCGTAAGGCATGGCGCCGCTGTCGAACCACACGTCGATGAGGTCGCTCTCGCGCCGCATGGGTTCGCCCTTCGACGAGACCAGCACCACATCGTCCACCGACGGTCTGTGCAGGTCGAATATGTTGTAATTCTCCTCTGAAAAATCGCCCTTGCGGAATGCGGCCAACGGATTGGTTTTCATATATCCAGCTGCCACCGATTTTTCTATTTCACTTTGCAGTTCGCCGACCGAACCTATACACTTGGTCTCCGAACGATCCTCCGTCGCCCACACGGGGAGCGGAGTGCCCCAGAAGCGCGAACGCGAAAGGTTCCAGTCGACGAGGCCTTCGAGCCACTTGCCGAAACGTCCCGCACCTGTCGAGGCCGGTTTCCAATTTATAGTGTTGTTAAGCTCTATAAGCCTTTCTTTCAGCGCAGTGGTTCGTATGAACCATGAGTCCAGCGGATAGTAAAGCACCGGCTTGTCGGTCCTCCAGCAATGGGGGTACGAGTGGGTGTGCTTTTCGACCTTGAACGCCCTGTTCGCACCCTTGAGCATCACCGCTATATCGACATCGAGAGTCTCACCGTCGCCGTCGGCGTTCGGATCGTAGTCGTTCTTCACGAAACGTCCCGCCCACGGCTTGTATTTATCCGTATCGACATACTTCGCCACGAATTCGGGGTCGAGGTCTTCGATGAGGAAGAATTTGCCCGTCCTATCGACCATGGGCTGGTTCTTGCCCGCCCTGTCGACCAGATGCAGCGGCGCAATGCCCGCCTGCTTGCCCACACGGTCGTCATCTGCGCCGAATGTGGGTGCTATATGCACTATACCCGTACCGTCGGCCGTGGTTACATAGTCGCCCGTTATGACGCGGAAAGCGTCGCCCATAGGCTTAACCCACGGTATAAGTTGCTCGTAATTAACACCTTTGAGTTCCCTGCCCTTGTATGTCTTCTCTCCGACGGTGAACGTGCCCTCCATTTTGGGAGTGAAGTATGCCGTAACGAGTTCTTTTGCAAGTATGACGGTCTGCGGCTCCTGTGTGTAAGGATTGCGGCAGACTACTTTCACATACTCTATCCCCTCTCCCACCGCGAGCGCGGTATTGGACGGAAGCGTCCACGGAGTGGTAGTCCATGCGAGTATGTATAGTTCGCCCTCCGCGCCCTCGAAAAGGAATTCGCTCTTGGCGTCGCGCACCACCCTGAACTGCGCCGTACAGGTGGTATCCTTCACGTCGCGGTAGCATCCCGGCTGGTTCAACTCGTGGTTGCTCAATCCCGTACCCGCCGCCGGCGAATAGGGCTGTATGGTGTAACCTTTATAGAGCAAACCCTTGTCGAAGAGCGTCTTGAGCATCCACCACACGGTTTCGATATATTTGTTCTCGTAAGTGTAAGGATCGGTCATGTCGACCCAATAGCCCATTTTGCGTGTAAGTTCTTCCCACACGCCCGTGAACTCCATCACCGCCTCACGGCAGGTGCGGTTGTACTCCTCGATGGATATCTTCGTGCCGATATCCTCCTTGGTGATGCCGAGCTTCTTCTCCACGCCCAACTCGACGGGCAGGCCGTGGGTGTCCCAACCGGCCTTGCGCTTCACGAGAAAGCCCTGCTGGGTCTTGTAGCGGCAAATAATATCCTTAATGGTACGCGAGAGGACATGGTGAATGCCCGGAGTTCCGTTGGCCGATGGCGGCCCTTCGTAGAAAACAAATGCGGGGGAGCCTTCCCTCTCGGTGATACTGCGGTTGAAAGTATCATCCCTGTCCCACACCTCCAGAACCTCCTTGCCGACGCGCGGCAGGTCGAGTCCCTTGTACTCATTGAATTTATGTTTGCCCATAATCTGATATATCCCTAAAATACAAAGCGCAAATTTACGAAAATAAAAATTCTTTTCAGCATTTTATCGCCCCTCATTTTGCATTCCTGAAAACAGCAAGACCGGCCTTCATGCCGGTCTTGCTGTTTTCAGGCTAATTGCTGCAACTCGATGAGTTTGGCGTAGAGGCCTTTCTTGTTCATAAGCTCCGCGTGGGTGCCCTGTTCGGCTATGAGTCCATCTTCGATGACTATTATCCGGTCGGCATTGTGTATCGTACTAAGACGGTGGGCTATGACTACCGATGTACGTCCCTTGAGCAGTGTGTCGAGCGCCTCCTGCACGAGCTTTTCGCTTTCGGTGTCGAGTGCCGAAGTAGCCTCGTCGAGTATCAGAATGTCGGGGTTCTTGAGCACCGCGCGCGCTATGCTGAGCCTCTGGCGCTGGCCGCCTGAAAGTTTCATTCCGCGGTCGCCTATATTGGTGTCGTAACCGGCATCGCACTCGCCTATAAAGTTGTCGGCATTGGCCACGCGCGCCGCCGCCGCCACCTGCTCACGGGTGGCCTCCACATTGCCAAGGCGTATGTTGTTCTCTATCGTGTCGTTGAACAGTATGGTCTCCTGTGCCACGAGTCCCATATGTTCGCGCAGGGAGTGTATGTCGTAGCGGCGTATGTCGACGCCGTCTATGAGTATGCTGCCCCCCGTAACGTCGTAAAAGCGGGGTATGAGGTCTGAAATAGTCGATTTACCCCCTCCCGACGGCCCCACAAGGGCTACCGTTTCACCCTTGTGCACCTTGAAACTGACGCCGCCGATCACTTCGCGCGTATCGTAGGTGAAGCGCACGTCGCGGAACTCTATCGAATCGCGGAATTCGGTAAGCTCCACTGCGTCCGGCGCGTTGGTTATGACACTCTTGGTATCCAGGAGCGAAAATATGCGTTCTCCGGCCGCGATACCCTGATTGATGTTGGCGAAAGAGTCGGTGAAGGCACGCAGCGGCCGCGTTATCTGGCTGAATATAACTATAAATGCTATGAAGTCACCCGCAGTAAGCATATCCCTCATGGCAAGAGAACCGCCGAATATGAGAACGCCCGAAGCCGCAGTTATGCCGAGGAATTCACTCATAGGAGAGGCCAACTGCTGACGGCGCGACATACGCTTAGAAAAATATGAGAACGCGCCGTTTATCTCATGGAACTTGCGCCTGAAAAATCCTTCGGCATTGTATCCTTTTACGACCTTCACGCCGGAAAGCGTCTCGTCGAGCACGGAAGTCAGCTCGCCGAACTGTTGCTGGGCGTGCTGTGCCGGGCGCCTGAGGCGTTTCAATATTGCGCCTATGAGGATGGCCACGACGGGCAGATAGACGATCGAAAATATAGACAGCTGCCACGACAGGTTGAACATGGCGAAAACGTATGTAAATATGAGGAAAGGCTCCCTGAAAGCCACCTGAAGAGTGTTGGTAATGCAATACTGTACGACCTGTACGTCGGATGTTATACGAGCTATGATATCGCCTTTGCGCTCGTTGCCGAAGAAACCTATATGGAGGTTTATGGTATTATCGAACAGCGTATTGCGCAGTCGCTGGAGCGTGTTTATCCTCATGTTCTCCATTACCCTTTGCCCCAGGTAACGGAACAGATTGCTGAGCAGCGAGCAGAACACGATCACAATGGACAGAAGAACGAGCACCCCCATAACATTGTAATTTTCGCCGTATATGGAGTAAAGCGCGTAATTGGTCGCATCTCTCAGGAATTCCGTGTTGAGGGCAAGCTCCGGCATGGAGGTGACGTGTTCTATGGAGCCGGATCTGTCGAACAGGGTTTCCACGAGGGGAGCTATCAACACGAAGTTGAACATATTGAAGACGGCGTGGAAGAGTGTGTAGACGAAGTATGGTATTGCGTATTTCTCGATCGGCTTGGCAAAGCCGAGTATTCTCCAGAATGTCTTCATTGATTATGCGAAATTATAATAGGTACAAAGATACGCAAACTCTTAAGAAATTTTCCATTTTCAATTTTCAATTTTCCATTTCGAAATATTTACCGTAAATTTGTTGTTATCAAAATTTCTAATGAATCATGGATATAGTATTGAGCGGGATACGCCCCACCGGTAATCTTCATTTGGGCAACTACTTCGGCGCGTTGCGCAACTTCGTGAAGCTGCAGCGTGAGGCCGAATGTTTTTTCTTCATCGCGGACTATCACTCGCTTACGACGCATAACGACCCTTCGCTGTTGCACGGCAATGTAAAGAACGTCCTGGCGGAGTACCTTGCCGCGGGCATAGACCCCGATGCGGCCACCATATATGTTCAGAGCGACGTGCCCCAGGTGGCCGAACTGTCGCTCCTGCTCGGAATGCACGCCTATGTGGGCGAATTGGAGCGCACGGCGTCGTTTAAGGACAAGATACGCAAGAACCCGTCGAACGTCAATGCGGGACTGCTGACATACCCGGTGCTCATGGCCGCCGACATATTGATACACCGCGCGACCCATGTTCCGGTCGGCAAGGATCAGGAGCAGCACCTCGAACTCACACGGGTATTCGCCCGCAGGTTCAATAATATGTACGGCGTGGAATTTTTCCCGGAGAGCCAGCCCTATAACTTCGGCGCCGAATTGGTCAAGATACCCGGCTTGGACGGCACCGGCAAGATGGGCAAGAGCGAGGGCAACGGCATCTACCTTATAGACTCCGACGATGCGATACGTAAAAAGGTGATGCGCGCGGTTACCGACTCCGGCCCCACGGCGCCCGATTCGCCCGTCAGCGAACCCGTCGAAAATATATTTACCATAATGAAGGCGGTATCCGCACCCGACACCATACAGTTCTTCCGTGAGAAGTACGCCTCGTGCGAGATACGCTACGGCGACCTCAAGAAACAGCTTGCCGAGGATATAATAAAGACCGTCGCCCCCATCCGCGAGCGCATCGAGGATATCCGCAGCGACGACGCATACCTCCGCAAGGTCACCGCCCTCGGAGCTGAAAAAGCCCGCGAAAGCGCCATGAAAACCGTCGCCGCCGTACGGGAGATTATGGGGATTAAACCTTTTTAGTGTGGAGTTTCGTTTAGTTTGGAGTGTGGAGTTGGGAAATAAAAATGTACGGGATGAATAAATCAGAACAAGAAAAGCACCGGCCGGAGGCGAAAATAGCTTCGGTCGCAAATTTCAAACAACCTCCAAATATAATACACGTGCCAAGCACACCTAAACTCCACACTCCAAACTAAACGAAACTCCACACTGTCAACTGAAATGAAGGGAAGAACATATTACGCACTGTCGAGGGTGGTCAGGCGGTTGTCCGAGGGACAGCTTATGATAATCCTTGCCGTGGTGGTGGGGCTTGTGGCCGGATTTGCCGCTTACCTCTTCGAGGAGATGCTCCACTGGATAAGGTACGGACTCACGAGTTGGTTCCAGATCGATGCGGCGGGATATATGTTCCTCATATATCCGGTGGTGGGTATAATTATCGCATCGCTTTTCGTAAAATACCTCGTCAGGGACAACATATCGGAAGGGGTCACGCGCGTGCTTTATGCCATAAGCAAACGGGGGTCGCACATACGCCGGCACAATACCTACTCCTCGATGATAGGCGGCGCCATAACCATAGGTTTCGGCGGTTCGGTCGGCCCGGAGGCGCCCATAGTGCTGACAGGTTCGGCCATAGGCTCCAATATAGCGCAGGCCATGAGGCTCAATTACGGCAATACGACCCTGTTGCTCGGATGCGGCGCCGCGGCGGCCATAGCGGCCATTTTCAAAGCCCCCATAACCGGTCTGATATTCGTTCTTGAGATACTCATGCTCGACATATCGATGAAGGCGATCATCCCGTTGCTGATATCGTCGGGAGTGGCCACCACGCTGGTGCTCTTCCTCAAGGGCTTCGACCCTATGCTCGCCGTCGACGTCGGAGGTACCTTCAGGCTCGAACACCTGCATATGTATGTGCTTCTGGCGGTGGTGTGCGGATTCATAGCTTTCTACTTCACATACACCAACGGCAGGATACACGCGCTGTTCGAAAAATTCCCGCGCTGGAAGAGATGGCTTTTCGGCGGTGTAGCCCTGGGAGTGCTCATATTCCTTTTTCCGCCTCTCTACGGCGAGGGATACGGCTCCTTTACGGCGCTCATGCACGGCCGCATAGACGAACTCTTCAACAATTCGCTTTTCTATCAGTACAGGGATGTGTCGTGGGTGGTGTTGCTGTTCCTGCTGGGGACGCTCTTCATGAAGGTCATAGCCATGTCGGTGACCAACGCGGCGGGCGGCGTGGGAGGAACATTCGCGCCGTCGCTTTTCGTCGGCGCGTTCACGGGCGGCTCCATAGCCTTCATATTCAACACTTGGTTCGGCATGGAACTGTCGGTGGTGAATTTCTCGCTGGTCGGCATGGCAGGCGTAATGACAGGGGTGATGAAGGCTCCGCTGACGTCGGTCTTCCTTATAGCCGAACTGTCGAACGGCTACGGGCTTTTCGTACCGTTGATGATCGTCGCGTCGCTCTCTTTCGCCATATCGTACTGGCTCGAACCCGACTCCATATACACCAAGAAACTACGCAAACAGGGCGAACTCGTCACCCACAACAAAGACCAATCGGCCATGGTCTTCCTCAAGTTGGAGAGCCTCATCGAGACCGACTTCATACCCATTGCGAGCGATGCCGTACTGGGGGATCTCGTCCATGTGATATCGGCCTCGAAGCGCAACATATTCCCCGTTATCGACGAGCGGAAGGAACTCATGGGCATAGTGCAGTTGGACGACGTGCGTACCGATATGTTCGATACGGCCAAGTATCTCCGTCCCGTCACGCAGTACATGATACTGCCTCCCGAAAAGATACACCGCCACGAACTTATATCGGAAGTGGTCAAAAAGTTCGAACAGTCGAAGGCCTGGAACCTGCCCGTGGTCGACAAGGACGGCGCCTACACAGGCTTCGTATCCAAATCCAGCATTCTCGACGCCTACCGCCGCCAACTCGTCAGGCTGTCCAACGATTAGACAACAAGTTGCCGTATGTAATAAAAACCAGCTGTTTCCGTTTCACATACATATTCTAATTAGCAAAATTTATGAGAACCTATTTATTGCAGGCGATCCTGGCCGTTATGACGGCCGCCGTGCCTTCGGGCGTATATGCCGCAACGCTGTCGAACCCTCCTGCCGCAGAACAGTCCGGTTTGGGTACAGCAGCGCCGTCGAACCTGTCCGCTCAGGGAAATGTTACCGTCCACACGTTGTCCAACGGTATGGAAGTGTGGCTCAGCGAGGACCATTCACTGCCGACGGTCTACGGCATGGTCGTTGTGCGCGCGGGAGCGAAGGATTGCCCCGATACGGGTATAGCCCACTACTTCGAACATATAATGTTTAAGGGTACCGACAAGATCGGAACGGTGGACTACTCCAGGGAAAAACCGCTACTCGACTCCATCGAAGCACAGTACGCCCTGCTCCGGGAGACTTCCGACGCTCAGGCGCGCGCCGACATACAGGCTGAGATCAACAGACTGAGCATCGAGTCGGCCGCCTGGGTCGTACCCAACGAATTCGCCAATCTCACAGGTCTTTTCGGAGGGTCGATGCTGAATGCCGGCACCTCTTACGACTATACGATATACTATAACCTTTTCTCTCCCCACAATCTGGAGCCGTGGCTGGAACTCAACAGCGAAAGGCTCGTGACCCCCGTGTTCCGTATGTTCCAGAGCGAGTTGGAGACGGTATACGAAGAGAAGAATATGTACAGCGACTTCCTCGGAATGCAGGCCATGGATAAGGCTCTGGAGATGCTTTTCGCTCCGCACCCATACTCGAAACCGGTCATAGGCAGCACGGAGAGCCTCAAGAACCCCGATCTGGCCGCCATGAGGAGATTCTATGAGGATTATTATGTGGCAGGCAACATGGCGCTCATACTCAACGGCGATTTCGATACGGCGGAAGTATTGCCGTTAGTCGAGAAATATTTTTCAAGGATCCCCGCAGGCAAAGCCCCGGTGCGTGAATTCGAAATGCCGAGGCCTTTCGTCGGCCGCGAGGAAGGGAGGGTTAAACTGCCTATCCCGCTCGTGCAGGCGGGTGTTACGGCATGGCGCGCCATACCCGTAAACCATCCCGACGAGGCGGCGCTCAGTATTGCCATGACCATACTCACCAATTCCAATGGTACTGGCTATCTGGACAAACTCATGAAGGAGGGCGATGTTATGGCAGCGGCAGTTATGAATATGGGGTTCAACGACACCGGCGTAGTTGCGGCTCTTTACATTCCGAGCGGCATGGTGTTCGGGTTGAAAAAGGCAGAAAAGAGGGTCTTAACGCAGATAGAGAGGCTTCGTACCGGCGATTTCACGGACGAAGATTTCCGTGGCGCCAAGCTGGAGTATATGAAAAGCAATGTGTTCGGGCTGGAAAACCTGCATAACAGGTCTTTCGCGATGACACAGGCGTTCGTTTCCGGCATAACATGGGACGAATATCTGGCAATGCAGGAAAAACTACAGGCCGTGACACGGGAAGACGTCATTGCCGTGTCGAACAAATATTTGGGCGGCGATAAATTGGTGCTGAGAAAAAAGACCGGCTCCTACGAAAAGGACGAGTTGGAGAGCCCCGGATTCGAACCCGTCAGACCGCAGATGGAGATAACCCGTTCGGAGTATGGCGAAAGGCTTGTCGAACGGTATAAGGCGACCGCCGAACCGAGGTTCATAGATATGGACGGCGACGTCGAACGGACGGAGCTACCCAACGGAGACAGGCTCTTCGTAACCAGCAACCCCTACAACGATGTGTTTACCATGACGGTAAGTTACCATACCGGTCACAACAATATGCCCTCGGCGGATTGGCTCGGAATGTATCTCGATTACCTCGGCACCGATTCCATGACGGGCGTGGAATTCCGTGAGAAACTGCGCGGCATGGGTACGAGTGTCTCTTTTTGGGCTTCGGAAGACAGGTTCGATATCGATATGAGCGGTTTCGACGCCGGTTTAGCCGAAAGCTACGCCCTGCTCAAGGAGTTCGTAAACAACGCCGTGCCCGACAAGACAGGGTTCAAAAGCATGGTAAGTATGAGAAAGATGTCGGAGAGAGCGACCGAAAAGGACGCATCGTCGATCAACGATGCTTTGGAGCAATATATCCTCTACGGCGAAAACTCCTCCGCTTTCAGGGGGATGACCGCCAAAGAGATGAAACGACGTACGAAAGAGGATTTCCTGCGTGATTTCACCGAAATATGCTCGCACGACGCCAGCATTTACTATTCCGGCACACTCTCCACGGACGAGATTGCCGCCGTTGTTGGCAGCGGTCTTATCGAAAATGGGGGCGAGCGTACCGAAAGGGCGTTCTATCCAATAACTATGACCGACAAGTCGACTGTTTATGTGATAAACACACCCAAAGCCCGCCAGAGCGGAGTAAATCTCTATATCGACTGCGGCGAGATAGACTCCCCGCGCGACAGGGCACTGGCACAACTGTTCAATATGTACGTGGGCGGCTCGATGAATTCGATGATGTTCCGCGAGATACGCGAATACAGATCGTTCGCCTATTCCGCCTCGTCCCGCTTCATCGTGCCACGCCGTCCGGCAACCGACCATACGTCGGTGTTGGCCTGCTATCTGACCACCCAGTTGGACAAGACACTCGACGCGCTCGGCACGCTCGATTCGCTCATAGACAATATGGAGTTCACACAGGAGCGTTTCGAAAGCGCCCGGACACAGATAATTAACGACATACACAACGGCTACCCCTCGTTTCGCGAAATGGGACGCGGCATCGACAGTTTTCTGGAGGACGGCTATACGGAAGATCCACGCAGAGAGCGTTTCCGTCTGCTGTCTGAATTCACTGCTGACGACCTTCGCGAATTCTACACCCGGCGCGTGAAAGGCCGCCCCGTCGTGATCGCCGTCACCACCGATACCAAACAGCTCGATCCGGAAGCCTTCTCCGCCTACGGCACCGTGACGACTCTGAAAGTCAAGGATGTGATACCTATGTAAGAGGTTGTTTTTATTTTTCGGCCGCAGTTAAATAGCTGCGGCCGAAAAATAAAAACAACCTTTAAATATACACATTACGTACATGAACGCCGATTTCTTAAACCTGACGCCGGAAAACCTTGCCGACGAGCATCTATGCTGTATCATCCGCACCCAAAAGCCACATCCGGGTGTCGAAGCAAAGCGGCAATGGCTTTCCGGCCGGCTGAAGGAAGGCCACGTTTTCAGAAAGTTAAACGAAAAGGCCACTGTTTTCATCGAATACGCCCCTCTCGAAGCCGCCTGGGTACCCGTAACGGGCGACAACTATTATTACATCTATTGCCTGTGGGTCTTGGGCGACCACAAAGGGAAAGGGTATGCGAAGTCGCTGATGGAGTATTGTTTGGCCGACGCCAAAGAAAACGGCAGGTCGGGTGTATGTATGCTCGGAGCGAAAAAACAGAAAGCCTGGCTTTCCGACCAGTCGTTCGTGAAGAAATTCGGTTTCGAGGTCGTCGACACCACCGGCGACGGATATGAGCTGCTCGCCCTCTCTTTCGACGGGACGATGCCAAAGTTCACACAGAATGCCAGGAGCCGGAGTATCTGCAACATGGAACTGACGATCTATTACGATATGCAGTGCCCCTACGTCCATGACGCTATAAGGATGATCGGACAGTATTGCGAAACGAACGGCATCCCCCTGTCAATGATCCGGGTGGACACACTGCAAAAAGCGAAGGAATTGCCCTGCGTCTTCAATAATTGGGCTGTGTTCCACAAAGGAAATTTCGTGACGGTGAACTTGCTGAATGTGGATAATCTTAAGAAAATTCTCGGTAAGGGTCTTTCCTGTGGTTAGATCAACGCTTTAAGTGTATTATATCTGTCTGTATTATAGTTCCCTTTGCCGTCAAATACTGTTTGATTATATCTTCTTATCAAACGTTTATCCATCCCAAGGTTGCGAACTATCGCATTGTCGCTGTCGATCAACTCGATCTCTGAAAATAAATTCCATTCTTCCAACTGTGATCTATATTCGGGTGTGAGCCTTTTTGTATTATCCGATAGAAGTCGGTATTTTCTAAGAAACTCCGTAGTAGAAATAGCGTTGATAATTCCCAATATGAACGCATCAAAACAACCAAGAAAGCGAAGCCGCCCTTCGTTCCCAGAGCAGAGAAGATCATCGAGAAATACCGCCACGATTGTTACGGGGACTTCGTGTTGCCGATCTTCAACAAAAAACACGACACCCACGCCCGAAAGAAAATGCGAATCGGTAATCTGAGTGGTCATGTCAATGATACGCTTCGTCGTATTGTCGCTCTATTGGGCTCGGATGAGGAGATAATGGCCTTTGCCGAATTATGCACCATGAACTGATCGTGGAGCCATAATGCTTCCTCCGAGAGCATAGCGAACTCTTCGTCGGAGACTTCGTTGAGGTTCACGCCTGGGAAGTAGTGGCGGATGTAGGCGGTCCGTTGCCGGATTCGCTGTTCATCCTTGACCTCCCAGGCCGCTATAAACCCACAAGGGTGCTTTGGCGGGTCTGAATGATCTCGGCGAGTGTCCCATCAGCCCGAACAGGAACAGCGAGTCGGTGTCGATGAGATCCTTGTCGCCGTCGAGGAAACAATCCTTGGCGAGGGTGCGCATAGCCATAACCTCGTCTTTTTTCGAGGCGGCCATAAACTTGCTGAACTGCGGGAAAGAGGGCTCGCCCATATAGGCAACATAGAACTCTTTCTCGCCGCTTTCGGTGTCGCCAAAAACGACCATCGGACAGACCTTGCGGACTTTCTTTTCGGATTTGAGGGCTTTTGCCTTCTCTTTGATCTCTGCCTCCTGCTTGAGGGACAATACTTTTTCTTCCATGACGTATGTTTTTTTATGCGTTCAGGAAAGAATAGAGCTACCTGTCGGGAGAATGTTTACGCTTCGACCAAAAAATTTACTCTACTCCGATTCTTTCGGGGATGTAATTGCTCCGTGCTTACTCTTTCGCCATCTCTGCGGTATGGCCGAGCTGTTTCAAAATCATTATATTTTTTTCACTATTAAACTCCAAGACCAAATCGAGTGCTCCATATTCGAACACGCCGTCGCTGGTACATTCCAAGGGTATTTCCGGCTGTCCGGTTACTTGTGCGATCAACACGTTTTCTTTCTTTGTTATCGTTAGTTTAATTGGTAGTTCCGGAGATGAATATACCCCGAGGTACTTATCCAACTCCTCGGATGTCACCTCTACTGCCTTGGAAAATACCGGCTGATCATATTCTCTTCCAAAATAGATGTTCAAACAGCCTATAACAATGTCGTTCAGCATATAATCAGCACCATTTTCAAGCAATGCAATAGACAATTTCGATTCGGGAAAATAGAAAGCATTCGATTGAAATCCATCGATGCCGCCCGTATGACCATAGCCGAGGAGATTATAAAAAGGAACCTTCATCAGACCGAGCCCCCAAATACCTTTCAACGAAGTCATCGAGTCGAGACTCTCTTGATTCACTATCTTTCCGGAAAAGAGACAATCAAAAAAAACATTCAGGTCATAAGCATCCGATACGATAAAACCTGCCCCCAAAGCGATGCTCATATCCGTTTCGTCTGCTTTTTTCCACTTAGAAGAGAATTTTGTGTATGAATAGGCTTCTGCGTCGGTTGGGTCTATCGCTCCACCGATATAAGTATTGCCCAAACCACACGGAACCAGGATCAGTTCGCTGAGCAGATCGGAAAAACTTTTGGAAGAGACTTCTTCTGCAATCCATGTAAGCAAAAAATAATTAGAGTTCGAGTATTCGAATTCCTCACCGGGTGAAAAAGATGGCTCGTGAGATAAAATCCGATCTATCACTTGCTCTTTAGTGTGTTTTTTCGTACTCCATTCGTACTCTCCTTGTCCGAAATAGTTATAAATCCCGCTTCTGTGTTGCAACAAGTTCTCGATGGTTATACTGTCGGCATTGGGTATCATAGGGTAATATTCAGACAACCTGGAGGTCAAGGAAAGTTTCCCCTGCTCTATCAGCTTCATGATAATGGTTGCAGTGAATGTTTTGGTGATCGAGCCGATACGGAATTTCGTGTCGGCACTGTTTCTAACTCCATTCTCCACATCGGAATACCCGTAACTATTTTGGTATATCTCTTTCCCGTTTTGAAAGATCGATACGCTCCCCATTCCCTTTCCATAAGTCTCGATGGCCGAAAAAAGGCTGTCTAATTTAGGTGTGTTCAGGTTTTGAGCTTTCGACAAGTTGGTCAAAGCCAACAATGCTATTGATAAAAAGATAAGTTTTTTCATGATTCTACCGTGTTTTTTGATATTCGATTTTTAACTCAGTGCACATAGCATTGGGATGTCGATGATGTTTTCGGTTTTGTACCCCATCGGTGCATCTATCATGTGGCGAATCTGGAGCAGCATTGCGGTCCTGTCGGTAATTATCGTTGGTGTAATCCTGCTTTTTTACTCTCGTGCTGTTCTTCACGGCGTAGGCCATGCATTCATTCAGCGTCATCGGGATGGTTTGGGCGGCGGCATCTGTCAATATTATTGACACTACAATTAACGAATATAGCCTTTTCATAGGGTTTAGCGGTTATGTTCATCTATTCAAGATAATACATACCACAACCGTACCACAACTTATAATGACTGACAAAGAGCGTATTACGATTTTTAAACATTAAAAAAGTGTCAACATAGTTTACACTGTTGTAATTTATGTGGACAGAACAGCACCAAAAGTGAGAAAATGGTGTACTTTTGAAGCGCAACATCTCTTAATTTGAATTGATACAGGTATGGCAAAAGTATTGTATTAAATAAGCGATATTAGAGGTCGTCACACTTTTACCTGTGTAGTTACTCGCCCATTCGCTCGCTTGTTTTATGTTTAAAAGATCATTCATTTTGCTTTATTTCAAGTTTTGCAAAGATAGTACTTTATAGCCTAATCAATACTTCCCTTTCCAAAGGTGTTGCAGCCTTTTGGCGATCTCGGCCTCTTTGGGATTGTCGGACGGGTTGTAGAACTTTTTGCCTTCGAGACCGGCGGGCATGAACTCCTGCTCGGCGAAATTGCCCTCGTAGCTGTGGGCGTACTTGTAATCTTTGGAGTAGCCGAGTTCTTTCATCAGTTTGGTCGGCGCGTTGCGTATATGGAGCGGCACGGGGCGGTTGTTGGTATCCTTCGACACCCACGCCATGGCCTCCCATATCGCCGAAGCCGCCGAGTTGCTTTTGGGGCTCGTGGCAAGGTAGATGACCGTCTCGGCCAGCGGCAACTGCGCCTCCGGCATACCGACTTTGTGAACGGTGTCGAAGCAGGCGTTGGCGAGCAGCAGTCCGTTGGGATTCGCCAACCCGACATCCTCGGCGGCCAGGATCACCAGCCTGCGGGCTATGAACTTGGGGTCTTCGCCCGCGCAGAGCATCTTGGCCAGATAGTAAACAGCCGCATTGGGGTCGCTCCCGCGTATGCTCTTGATGAACGCCGATATGATGTCGTAGTGCATCTCGCCGTTCTTATCGTAGAGCGTGATGTTCTGTTGCAGGGAGTCGATGACGGTCTTGTCGTCTATAACCACATCTCCGTCGTGCGCACCTGCGACAATGTCGAGTATGTTGAGCAGCTTGCGTGCGTCGCCACCCGAAAGGCCGAACATAGCTCCGGTCTCCGTTACCGTTATATTTCTGGTTTTAAGCACAGTGTCGGTCTTGAGCGCGCGGTCGAGCAGTTCCTGGAGTTCACTCTCGTCCATAGCCTTCAGCACATAGACCTGACAGCGGGAAAGGAGCGGCGAAATAACCTCGAACGAGGGGTTCTCCGTCGTGGCGCCTATCAGCGTAACGATGCCCTGCTCAACGGCGCCCAGCAGTGAGTCCTGCTGCGCCTTGTTGAAGCGGTGTATCTCGTCTATGAAGAGGAACGGCGCGGGCGTGTCAAAGAATTTCTGTTTCCTGGCCTGCTCGATGATATCGCGAACATCCTTCACGCCCGAATTTATGGCCGACAGGGTGAAAAGCCTGCGGTCGAGCGCCGTGGCCACCAACCTCGCAAGGGTGGTCTTCCCCACTCCGGGAGGCCCCCACAGGATGAACGAAGGCACGTTGCCCGTCTCTATAAACTTGCGGAAAACGCCCTCCCGTCCCACAAGGTGCGCCTGCCCTATATATTCGTCGAGCGTCTGCGGCCTGAGCCGCTCCGCCAATGGGGTGCTGTTCTGCATCGGTCTTTGATTTATGCAAAAATAACGTTTTTTCAGGCTGTTTCAATAAGTTGTATCCGGACTCCATATATTTAACGTGAGTTCGGGATAAGAAAAAACATATATTTTCTTGTTTTGCAAGCTATTGCTAATTATTTTCCTTATTCCGAACCCACGTTGGCGGTTTTTAAAATCGCCAACGTGTTCGGTCACTCCTCCCCAATCCTCCCGGCTCCTTCGCTACGCTCAGGACAGGCTCCGGGAACAGGTAGCCGCCCTCTGCAAATTACAGGCTGAAAATTGCCGACCGCCCTGCTTCTGTTAAACACAAGCCTGTCTCAAAAATGAGATAGGCTTTTTGTATGCCCTGGTTATAAGTGCCTTATGATTATTCTAATTTTTTTGGCACCCTCTCCGGCAATGCCGACATTATCTTTACTGCCGGAACCGCCCGACAAGCGCTGCCCTTCAAAATATACCACAACGCCTGCCCTGCAAAATCTTCAGGCAGACATTGAAAATCAATCATTTTTTAAATCCTTAAACTTTTATTATCATGAAAAAATCGCTTAATTTAGCATTGTTGTTTGCAATGCTTCCACTCCCCATGTCCGCCCAATACACCGTGCCTTCAGGCCCTTCGCAGGCCGGTTTCGCGTCGTTCGGCAATTTGGCGCCAGTCATCATGCCGCCCGTGCCGGCGGTCAACTACGGCGGACAAACCGCCGGTTACTCACCGCCTGGCACGGCGAACGCCCCGGCGAGTTACACCTACGCCTACGACGCCAACGGAAATATGACCTTCGACGGGCGGAAAGGTTTGGAATATCATTACAATTACCTAAATTTGTTGG